>OODF01000911.1_pt1 | contig 15173 bp, 7 predicted proteins | sample 1671431 | NCBI WGS metagenome assembly OODF01 (sample SAMN06348156, study PRJEB24527) | human gut metagenome | biome: human gut; feature: ankylosing spondylitis patient; material: feces | host: Homo sapiens | place: China | collected 2015-10 | reverse complement strand
TTCCAATCGTCTTTGCAAAAAGGTATATTTCCATCAGCATACACATCGGTTAATATGGATGCTGGTTCTTTAGTTGAAGATATATATATCGTTTTTGAAGAACCAAAGTAGCAATATTCTCCAACATTTCCCTTGAAATAGCATGTTTTATTGTATATGCCACGGAAGGGAAGTAAATCAGGAATTAGTTTAATCGTCATACCACTCGTTTTCTTCCAATCAAGATACAACTTGTTAGCCCATTCTGAAGCTTCCGAAAAGTCTTCCTCATAATAAAGCTTTGTAATCTTCAGCAAAACAAATAACTTATCCAGAATTCCTACTTGATTATCACCTATTACAGGTAATTGGATAGCAGACTTTACCCAATTAAGGAATGCATATATAATATTAGCATCTGATATATTCCAGAGATTATTATCTATCTTGTTCTCTTTGAAAGATTTTCTTCTCTGTATGTCATTGCCTTCTATATCATGCACACCAAACTTTTTAAGAAATTGTTTTTTCTCATCAGTATCAGCCCATGCCTGTATAAACTCAGGCACTCTTTCATCTAACAGCGTGTAATCGTCACAGTCAATAAATTTACCTGACAACGTTCCGCATGGATAGGCGATATTCGGAGTCTTAAGGCACAGTGCTAAAATATCTCCCAAATCATTTACCAAGCAAAAATCCAATATCTCCAAGAACAGTTTTGCATCATTTATTCTTATCAGATATTTTAAAGACGAGTAAGATATAAACGAATACTGAGGACTTTGGCCTATTATCATCAAAAAGCAAAACTGCTCAACAGTCAATAAAGTTGACTTATTTTTAATTAGACTATACAACTCTGTATATACGTCCTTTGCAATAGCTTCATTTTGGGCAAATACGACATTCGCTCCCGCGATGTCAGTAAACTTCTGAGCTAACATACTTAACTTAGAAGAGTCAGTTTTATTCGTAAGTATCTTAGACAGATGGAATTCATATTTTTGGGTTCCATAGGCCAAATAGAATTCATCTTTCAACGTTATAGACTTTAAATCTATACCATCAACCTTAATCTTTGAGCGCAAAATATTAACACACTCTGGATTAGAAGCAGCAATTTTGATTATTCTATATTCTAAAGAATCGGGCGTGTAATTCGCATTACTGTCAAGCAAGATAGCCCCCAAGGAATTAATATAATCCTTCTGAGTTGTAGGATACAGCTCAACAACTGAAATGATGTTTGAAACATTACTTCTAATCAGTTTTGTTGTTAGAGCATTAGTCCACGTTTCTTTGAAATAAGAATATACTTCAAAGACATCAGCCTTAGTTAGGATATATGTGATTGAGGGTTCAACAACAAACGATAAAATATTCTCTTTTTTTACAAGATACTTGTCTAGTTTATGATCATACTCATCTTTACTCAGCATATAGCCATACAACCATACAGGAGCAATGCTGTCCAATGCAAACATTGCGTTTAGAGGCTTAAACTCACCTAACTGGTTCTTAAACACAGGCCAGCTAGCTATTGAGCTATCACCTACGTTTTCAAAATCAGCCACGCAAATTACAAGACGAAGTCTCTCATTAAAAGATAGCGAACTGATATCTTTTCCTTTAATTAGATTAAATAGTTTCTTTTCATCTATGGTAGCAATGCTGTTTTCTAGAGGATGACCATCTAAAACGGTGTTTGAACATGCAAAACCAAGTTTGGCAAGCAAATCTACAATTGAATTGAATTTTGACGTAGTTACCAGATAGTTGTCTTTTACAGACAATTCATTTGTAGATAGCCATTCTGTACCATATTGGATAAGAGGTATAGAAGCAACGATATCTTTGTTATCTTCGTCTGTTGCCAGCCAATTGAAGAACTGATTACGCTGTTCATCATTACATGTAGATATCCAAGACCTAACATTGTCCATGTTAGACTGAATAATATCATACACATCCTGTCTCTTTATTTTTTCAACATTAAAGATACTCTTGGCAAGAATCTTAGAGTCAACTGTCTCACAAGGCAATCGTTTCGACTTACCTGTTAAGGTATAGAAAGCTTCGTAACCAATATAAGACGATAGCTCAGATAAATCTAAAATTATTTGACTGCATGGTACTATTATTCCTTGATCATTGAGGACAAAGCTCTCCGAGGACAGAGCCTCCTCGTAACCTCTGTTGAAAGATTCTACCAAAGCCTCATCATCTACGCCATCCGCCTCGAGCAAGTTAGATGGAAGAAGATTCAGATAATTTGTTTCTTCTGCCGATGCTAGCGACGAGATCATCGAAACAATCTTCTTACCTATATTATAGAACAAGAAGAAGTTCCAAGGGTTATCACTTTGCACACCTTCGCGAGAGGAGTTTGGAATGAAGTCAGCGTTAATATAGAATGGGAATGCGAACCTACTGTCATTCATCGGCAAGTAAGCATATAATGACAGTTCCTGTTTCTCAATGGGCTTTACATGTCCTTCATCATCTATTTCTATAGCAAAAGAGAATGATGTTTCATTTGCAGATGCTATTCTATCTGGCACATAAGGTACATCCGCCAATAAGTTGCCTTCATTGTCAATCCTAACAAGATAGTTTTCATTCTCACCTCTATTGTTACGTCGCTCTTCTCGTTTAATCATGACACCTGCATTTATGAATGCATCATTATTAACACAAATGTCATCAGTTAGAAATATTCTATATGACTCCTTGTAGTCTTCTGGTTTAAAAGAATTTACCAGACTCACATTTTTCCCATCACTTGATACATTCTTTTGAATCGTATAACATTTATCGTCACCAAGGAACTGTATTCTTCTTGTGTTGCGGAGGAACAACATAAAACGAGGTTCTGCGAAGACTTCCTTTACAGAATTTTCGTACTCTGATAAAGTATCATAGTTCATCTTCAATGCTATTGATACATTATCTTTAGCGTTGAAAATTGTGCCCTTAACTTCAATCTGTCTACCAGCTGACCAGATTGGCAATAGTTGCCAAGGAATATCCTTTACTCCTCGGAATTCATTATAATATTTAGCATACTTATGAATGAAACGTTCTTGAGCAGCTACATCATCTTCTATGTCATTAACATGGAAATAGAAGGCTTTAAAATCATCGTAAGTGTCTAGCCCTTTGTCAAAGGCAAACTCATAACCACGGCTTTTGATTAAAACAGAATTTGAGTTTGTGAAAACAGACTTAAATCCAATACCTTTATAGCCTGTTTTATTCTTATTTGCACTCTTCGTACTTTTTGCAGCAGATGTGATAGATTCAAAATCATGCTTATTGAAAGCATAGCCATCGTGGGTAAGTATAAAATACTGTCCACTCATTTGAACTTTCACTATAACCCCATTTTCAGAAGCAGAGTCATCTGCGTTCTGAAGAAGTTCAAAGAACATTCTCTTTTTACTGGTGTACAAACCTTGTCCTACCTCCTCTAGCAAATTAGCAACGCTTGTATTTGTGTTTGGACTGGTGTGCTGTTTAAAGGATAGGCTTACAGATTCTTGATAGGGATTATTTACCTCTTTTATATTATTCGATGAAACGTGAAATTGATAAGGTGTTCCTTCCTTTTGTCTATAGGATTTATTTGCAACGTCTAATTCAACTTGATAATAAGAGCCCTCAGAGAAGAAATTGCGTAACCTATTATCAACGATAGCGATGAGACATTTTCCGTTAATAGGATCAACTAATAATTTGCCATTATCATAGCTTGATTCACCTGCAACAGAGATAAGGTCAGTTAAGAAATAGAGATCTTTTTTGGATACAAGTTTACCAATAAATCTATTGGTATTAATATCCATAGTTGCTAAAAGGTCCATTAACGGCAAATCGTACAGATTATCATTGTATTTGTCCTTAAGAAGATGACGTCTACTGAACTTCATACGCCCATCTATTTCACCAAGATAAACTACCTCTATTTGCTCGCCTACGAAGACTTCATCTTGGGCATTTACAACTTTGTTTGGAGACAACTCTTCATTTGGTATAAGGGTTGAGATATTCGTGCCAGTGATATGAATCTGTGCACCAACTCTAGTAAGCTTTGTAACCTCTGCCGCAACAATAGTACCACGTTCAATCTGTCCTTTTAGCAGATTTTCCTCTTCTAACTCACGTTCACGAAGAATTGGAGTCATGCTTAATTTTATCTTATATGACTCGGAATTGAATTTAATAAAGACAAAATCCAAAATTTCGCCATAAGCTAAACTTCCTTCTTGACATTTAGATAGATATGGTTCTATAAGGGCCTTTTTAGGAACATCTATCTTCATATTGTCACAGGCAACGGTTATGAATGACGCCTCTGATTCGGAAGATATGAATGTAACCTCCACGTGATCTCCAACATTATGCGAAGATACAAATTTTTCAAGTTCGGGTTTGTTGCCAACCTTTATTTTACGGTGCTTTTTTTCATCTAAAGAATTGGATATTATGTTACACTCAATAACATCTCCTATTTGATAATTGATACTTGAAAGATCCTTGCCAGAGGCCAAAGCATTGCAATCGCCAATATCTACAATTATACCAAAGTCAACCTTTTTAACCACTGTACCAATGACCCAATCACCTTCTTGCAGATTTTCAATTTGAGGTAATAAGGCCTTACGACTTAATGAAATCTTAGACTTTTCATCAGAAATGTCAATAACCTTTACGCTGATTTTTTCATCTAGAGATACAACATCTTCAGGAGATTTAATGAATTTCCAAGCAAGCTCTTTTATGTGAACAAGGCCTGTTACATCGCCTAAATCCACAAAAGCACCGTAATTCGTAATGTTTGAAACAATCCCTTCATAGACTTGTCCAACTTGAATTTTAGCGAGTTTTTCCTTTCTTTTTTCAGATAGTTCTTGTTCTATAATAACTTTGTGAGAGACAACTACATTACGAAATTCTTGGTTAATTTTAACAACCTTGAACTTCATTGTTTTGCCTACGAATACATCGTAGTCGTATATAGGATGAACATCAATCTGGCTACCAGGTAAGAATGCCTCGATACCGAATACGTCTACAATCATACCACCCTTAGTGCGGCACTTGACGTATCCCTGGATAACTTCCTCGTTGTCGAGAGCGGCATTGATGCGCTCCCAACTCTTGCTCAGAAGTGCCTTCTTATGAGAAAGAATCAGCAGACCGTTTTTGTCCTCTTGGTTCTCAATATACACCTCTACCTTGTCACCAATCTTAAGATCTGGATTGTAGCGGAACTCGCTTGCAGAGATGATACCGTCGCACTTGTAGCCAATGTTTACAATAACTTCTTTCTTGTCTACTGAAATTACGGTTCCCTCTATCACATGGTGTTCTGTAATCTTATTTAGGGTTTCGTCATCCAACCTTTCTGGCTCTTCCTTAGTTGAACTTGCACTATCCTCAAACTCGTCCCAATTAAAATCCGCTATTGGAATTATATTTTCAAGTTTATCACTCATCTTTGTTTCGTGTTTTAAAGTTCATAATATGCCCTCGTCTCTCTAAATGTAATGACTGGAGTTACTTTCATCAATGTATCGCCATTTATTACACTACCATACGGCAAGTTAGAAGTATACTTTGTTTCTAACCAATCATTATTCCATAAAGATGTTACCTTCTTACCTGCAGCAAGTTGACAAAGACGTAATGTATATGGAGAAGTGCCATTATTCTTGTCTTTTTGATAGGTAATATTCTGCAACCAAAGTTGATTATAATCTGAATTGGGTTGATTGCAGAGTTTTGAATACACTTTGTCTATGATATCCCATTTCTCTTTTGTATCTTCTAAAGAATCTACCATGCGGCTGAGTACACGCAAAGCATAATGGCAACATCCCACATTCTCTAATGCTATTTGAGTGCATATCGCTGACATGGCACGTACACTTCCTCCAATGAGTTTACGTTGATAGGTTTCTGTGCTTTTCTTGAATATATTAGTATCAGAGGATTCTATGGTCACTATTTCACGCTCTTGCGGCTTAAGCCAATCCTCTATGCGTTTGTCTATATCAGAAAGCATGGTCTTAATAGAACCACTATCCGGATATTGACGTGCAAACATCAGGATATAAAGCAAGTGCTTCTCAAAACTGTCAAAATCACAACCTTTCTTGTTGAATATAGGAGTGTTGTAGATATATGCAAGTTTGTCACGCTTGACGGAATCTGTTACAATACAGTCACTGATTTTTGTCTTTTTACTGTTCATGCGGAAGTTAAGACTTTCCAGTACATGCTGCAAAATATATGAAATTTTTTCAAGCGCATCCTTGTCGTTACAAAAGATTCGGTAGTCATCACGATAGCGGATAATTTCATAATCAACGGTAATGTCAGCTTTTTGTATTGCCTCATGAAGTAATAAGTCTGAATAACCGAGGATAATTTCGCCTATAAAATCAAAAATTGCACTTCCCTGTGGAATGCCGACATTTCGTCCCAGTTGGAATGCACGGAGATACTTTTGGATATTCTTTGCAATAGGTGTGTCGCAAGATTTCTCGTACTGTGTACCTTTAAAGCTAAATGCCCAATTGAAAGTTTGAGGGTTGACAGAACCATAACAGTTTGTTATGTCGGAAACAAACATGTAGCGATATTCCAAAGACAACTCTATGGAACGTTGCTCCATGCTATTCCACCAATTAAGTATAGTTGTAGACTTGTGAAAAGGCTCTTTCTTTTGGGAAATTACAGGTAAGGCACACGATGTAAGGTGTGGCACTTTGAATTTCTCAAATGCTTCTTTTACAACACTCCATGATTTTTCATTACATATCTCACGTACAAGAAAGTAGTAAAGAAAAGGATTTGCCAAGATTATAGGACGTACAGCATAATGTCCATCTTTATTGAGTAGAAAATCAAGATTTACATCAGGAAGTTGCTCTGGTAGTACACCTTCCTGAAGACATTCTTCATAAGGTGTGTCTCCTATAGTTTCTTTTATACTCTGTAACAATTCGTCAAAAACGAAATACTCAGGAAGTTCAAATCCATGATATTGCTCGGACTTCAAAAAGAAATCCATTGCATCCTTTGAGTCAAGTGTTAATATATTTTTTGCCATAGTATTTTATCTGTTTCAACTCTTATTTATAGACATTTTGGGCATTGTTAATCCCGTCATGTTGGCATAATAGACTTTTCTTTGTAGGAATTGTCATATTTTGACTACAAAAGTACAGGGATTTATTGAGATTAAAGAAGAATATTCTGTAATTCTTTATTTTACCATTCATTTTTAACACTTAAAAGGCGATTGAAGCTGCATTTTGTGCCCAATCACCCTTTAATTTTAAATGTTGTTGTTATGTCCTATTCTTCTTTCCTTGTACTCCTAATCCTATTTTCTGCGTCCCGTCCCAATTCGTTAGTTGGTCTGCACATCCATTTGAGCCGCCTAGTGAAATGTATGTGTCAGCACTACATGACATGTGGTCAACGAATGAAAGGAAGTTGTTGATGATACTTTCGGTATAAACGACTTCATTTGTGGCAAACAGTTTTGTCCAATTAGAAACACATTCTCTACGGAAGTCTGTGCAACAACTCCATGCCATTCCGGCAAGGAACTTATCAACAGCAGACTCAATCTCTTTTGGATTTGTAAATTGAAGGTTATGCTTTATAGCAGTAGCCATGATGCCATAAAATATGGTGTTAGCTTCCTCATCATTGAAATTTATACGCTCTGTCTGTGAGAACATACTAAGTGAGTCATGCCCTTCATCTATGAAACGGTTGAGGACACTTTGATATCTGAATTGCCGGGCTTGTTCCTCACGTTTCACTTCCGCTTCCTGTCTTTGGCGTTTCTTCACACGTTCTATGGCTTCAACTATTTCCGGTTGCTGTTTTAAGTCATTCCACTGAAGTACGAGATATTTATATTTGGACAGCAGTGTATTGTAATCATTTACAAGACTGGCAAGCTCACTTTTTGCATCAGACAACTGTTCTTTGAGATAATCTATCTCTGCATCTTTTTGAGTTGTAACTCTTTTAACAGCATTCTCGTCAAGTTGTGAGATACGTTCCTTGACCTTTGTATTCTCTGCTTCAAGAGCCTTGTTCTCTTTGATAAGTCGGTTGAGATTCTGCATATAATAGGTGTAAGTCCTGTTAGCCGAGACTTTGACACCTTCATTCTGCTTGTCTCGAGCATCGTTAATGGCATCAACCAAAGACTTTATGGCAGCGTTTATGTTGGCTGTACGTTCCTCTCGCCATGCCTTCTGCCCGATAATTGCAGGAACGGGGATGTCAAGTTCCCTTTTCACAATCCTCATGGTCTCTTGAACAGGAGTCTTGACATTAAGCAAAGGGAATGTAAGTTCCTTATTGTCAATAATGGCAAGCACTGCATACTTCTCGACTTTGTCAAGAGCAGCCTTCGCTTGTCGTTCGGCTTCAAGCACAACCTTGTTCTTGTGCTTCCGTCCACGCTTCTCTTCTTCGGACAATTCGTTGTATGGAATACCACGTGCCAGTCCATACTTGCAGCCGACCTCATTGTGATAGTCTGTATGAAGCTGTGTGAGATATTCAGATTTCTCCATTCTTGTCTCGCCCCAGACCTTGGCGTATGACACACGCTCAACAAAAGCCTTTGATGCCGTTTGTTTAGTATAACTGTCACGCTCTTCTTTCGGCAACGCTTTCCATTCCTTTGTGGATAATATCATGTCAGAATTGTTTTTGTTGATATATTGACTTCCAATTCGCCCACGCTTTTTGACTTTCTCCACAGGAATTGTCTGTACATGAGCGTGGATGCTCGTCTCGTCACAATGGACGGCAAAACTGATGATATTCTCCTCGCCCCACTTCCTGCAAGCAAAGTCGTATGTGTCCTTAGCCCATTGGATGATTCCCTGTTGTAGAACTACATGACTGTGATCCGCACTTGGATTAGAGGTGTCTAACTTCTGATTGCCAAAAGCGAGATTGTACAGCACATCATGGTCTCCGCTGAATATCATGCCGACAGTGCAATTCGGGCTATTGTTGGAAACATGGTTCGGATGCTTGGCATCTATATAAGGTTTGAATCCCAACTCATCAAGTCGCATCTGAACACGTTCATGAAGTGGTATAGGATTGGAGCCAAGCGGAATGACTTTTCCACCTTTGATGATTTCAAAGTTCAGTATCTTGCGGGAGAAGTTGTAATGGTTATTCTTGTCTTTGTCGGCGTTTTTCTGCCGATAGACATTCTCATCCCAACCCCTGCGTTCAGCCTCGTTGCCAACCTGAGCGGAGAATGATTTCTTATCTTTGCCGACATGGATTGCGGCACGTGGTATATTGTTTTGCATATTGATTTCTTGTTAGCCGGATCATTGTAAAATGGAAGAAAATTAGATACAAGTGTGGGCAGGTCTCGGGCGGAGCCTGAGCATAATCAGGACTTTTTAAGTGAACTGCGCCAGCTTGTGAATCTAAAAGTCCCTATTATGTTCATGGACTTTTGCAAAAAGTCGTCATCTACATACTATTTCAAATCTGTATTATCGGCTGTCAATGTCTCGTCCGTGCGGTAAGTCGGATTCCGATAGACAATCTTCGCCATCATCTCGTTGAGACGGTCAGCTATGCGGTCGCCATAGCGTTTGCGTATGTCATTAGGACCAAGGTTTGTTGTCACGACTGTGAATAGCTGCGCATCATACCTCTTTGTCAGGAGGTCGATGAGTGGAGTCATGACATTGCCGTAGTCCATCACCTCGACAGGCTCAGTGCCCAAATCGTCAATGCCCAACATGTCATAGCGTGCCAGTTCAAGAAACCTCTTGTGGTCGGTCTTGCATAGCTGCACAATTTGCAAAGCGTCAACTATTGGCAATCCGTAACAGTCGCCCAATCCCGTACCTGCGCCTGATGAACGGTTCGGATTGCGGATTTTCAGATGGTTGATGAGGTTCTGCAATGCCTTGAGCATGGTTGTCTTTCCATTGCCGCAACCACCGCAAAGAACGATACCAAATTTCGGTGAGTCTACTGTAAGGCATTTGACAATCTGCCGTAACTGCTCGTCAACAGAACTGTTGAGAACGAATTCACGGTGTCGGGACTGTACCTCTGCTATTGTCGCTGCCAACAAAAACTCATAAGCCTGTTCCTCTTTCATCGGAAGTCTAAAACGCACCGTCGTAGTCCGTCCCCTCTGTAGGAGCCGGATATAGTCTGCGATTCTCTTTTCTTTTGCCGTATCCATAATCTCTATCGTTTTTACTGTCAAATTTCACTTGTCCTTCCTTTATCAAAGAATCTTTGTCTTTATCTTTTATATGTGTCAAGCCATCCGTCAAGCCCACTGTCAAGTTATCCGTCCATTCAAGCATTGTGTATTTGGACGGTAGATGACGCGATTTTCCTTCCGTGAATGAGACAAGCCTACGCTCCGCAAGATGTTTTCTTGCCGTGATGACCGTCTGCCTTGACATGCGCAGCTCTTCACATATTCTTGTCGTTGAGCATACAATGGGCATCTTCCAGAAACGCTTGTTGCATTCGTTTATCAGATAGGCGAATAGCGCAATCTCGCTTGCAGGCATAGGTGACAGCAGAGAGGAACGCCACAGCTGGTTCATGTATTCGATGTAAGTCATTTGCCCTCCTTTCTATTCTTTGTCCCGGACATTTCCTTGTCCACCTTGCTTGTTCTCTTGCAGTAGCCTGATACCGTCTCATTCAGGGAACGTGCATGAGTAATAGCCTTGACGGCTGATGCCGGGTACATGTTCTTGTTGCCGAACTTGATGTGCTGCAGGTAGCCAGTGCGGTGCCACTGCCATAGGGTGGCAGGACAGACGTTGAAAATCTTGCAGACTTCATCTGTAGTGAGGAAAGTCTCTTCCGGTTCTTCCTTACAAGCGGATGCAATCTTCTCCTCCCATTCCTTGCGGGACTTTGTCAATAACATCTCCGCAAAATGGTGAAGGTCTTCGGGAGTGACGGTCAATGCGACCTGTCCTCCCATTTTTGTCAATGACATGATGTCAACCATATTTGTTCTTTTGATATGCGTTATACATACGCTGTCTCACTTGCAAGCCAGGATGCTCCATTTCGCAGCGTCATAAAAAAGAAGCACCGCCAATCCGCTGGTTATCCGGAATGACAGTGCAAAGGTATATGGCTTTTTAGTGTTCTGAATGATAATTGAATAAGCGGTAGTATGTGGCTACTATAGACTACTTTTTGTTAATGGATTTAACGTGATTATATCAAAAATCCTTAGTCAAATGCCATGTTGCACTCGACTAAGGATTAAGAAAAGATAGTGTATTCCCGTAAAAAGTCAAAGTCGGAAGATACTGCGACAATATGCTATTATAAGGGAAAGGAAATTCTTCCGTCCTAATTTGCGGTTGTTGAATTGTACATTCCCGTCGGTATCTACAGTGTAGCCAATGACATTCCGCAAAACCCTACGATGATACTTAATTTTCTCCTCAGACTGCTTCTTGACGGCATCAGATTCATACGCAAGATTGATGTGATACCTGCTGAAATACTTGTCAAAGCTGCTCTTTTTCAAGTTGAACTCACTGACTAACAGACTGCGTGGAACTGTCGGGAACAAGATGCCCTCATCTATTGCGCAATGGAGGATTATTGCCGCGTCATCGGGATGCTCGCCTTGGATAATCTGGTGAAGCCCATGACTGATGGCATAATAGTGTGCCGGAAAAGGTGTGTATTCAATCAGCCTGCTCGGATGCTCCTCGTTTGACAGTCCACGGATAATCTTCAAGAAGCCCAATATCATCTTTTGTGAAATTCCATCCCAATGCTTGCGCATCAGTTCCTTGGTCAATGCCTCTATCTCGTCATAGTGGTTTTTGCCCTTGATGGCTATGTACTTCAACGTCCTGCGGATAGCCGGCTTCTTTGCCAGCTCTTCCCATGGAGTAGTCTGATATGACATGACGGCAAGTACGGTCATGCCGAAAGCATCGAGGCTCGGCTTTTCCACGTCCTCGTTCACTTTCTTGCCGTCAAATTCTTCCTTTATGAGCGAAAGCATGAATCTTACGTTCTCTTCCGTCACATTGCAGGGCTTCCCGAACTGCTGTTCGAGATCCTCGCCAAGCTCTTTTATATTCATGTCTGTACGCCTTTCCTTAGTCAATGAGCTTTACAAGCTCGCGTTTCATATCGTTGTCTATCTCCCTATACCGCGCGAAGGCACGGCTGCCGTCGGTATGTCCGGAAAGCGACGCGACAAGGTTCGGGTCTTTCACCTTCTTGTAAAGATTGCCGATGAATGTCTTCCGGGCGGTATGGCTCGTGGCGATGTCGCATATAGGCTTCTGCACAGGCTCACGTGTCATGTTGTCGATGACCGTCACCATGCGGTTTATGCCGAGCAGTCTCAGAATCTTCTTTATCTGGCGGTTGTATATTTCCTGGTTTATCTTAGGCAATATGCGTGTCTCAAGGTCGGCATACTTTTCAAGGATAGCCTTTGCCTTGTCATTAAGCGGCACCCTTATGGTGCGTGGCTTATGGTTCTTTGTCTTCTCCGCTGTATATTCCACCGCTCCGTCAACGATGTTGGCACGTGTCATCTTCTCAAGGTCGCCCACACGGCAGCCGATAAGGCAGTGGAACATGAAGATGTCACGGTAGACCTGTGTCGAGGGTGTCTCATCAGTGAGGTCTGCATAATAGACTTTGTCACGCTCTTCAAGTGTCAGATAAAAAGGGGGACTGTCCAGCACCTTCGGCATCTCGAAGGTGGCGAAAGGGTCGTTGTTGGTGATATTATGCTTCAGGCACCAGTTGATTACCGTGCGCAGTGACCTTAATATCTTATTGATTGAGTTTTCTGTAAGTTGTCTGGGCTTGTACCGTTCCTCTATGTCATCATAGATTTGAGGATAACGCTCATAATATTCCGCCTCGTTGACCAGATACTTGTGGAACTCTTGCAGGTCGTCAGCCGTCATGGTGTCAATACGCATGGTATATCCCCGTCTGCGCATGATTTCCCTTTGAAAACGCTCGAAGTGCTGTATCTTGCGCACATTTTGTTTATGGTGTCTTGCGGTCTCATTCTCCATAGGATGGTTCTCCGCATACTGCTGGCATTGATAGGTTAAGCTGTATTCATCGCCCTTCCTGCCTTGTCGTATGTTTATGTTGGGATGGTGAAACTCCTCGATGACACCTTTCAGCCATCTGCTGTCCGCTCCATGATAATATTGCGAGGATATGAGTGCCGTCAAATCCTGTACGGCTTTATCGAAAGCTGTGCGCTTGGTTTCTGCGACAAGCGCCACACGTGTCTTGTAGCCTTGCCGTTCCGCACTCCAATGGTTGGGATTGATGGACAGCTCGCTGACAGCCTTGATGTCGGTCTTGCCGTCACGTACACGGAAATAGACGTGTGCCTGGTCGGTTATGTTGTTCTTTGCCGAGGTCTCCCGGATAAATGCCGTTACTTTCATAATGCGCTATGTTTTGTGGGGTTAGTAAATCGCATTCGTTGCTTTCAGTTAATGAGGTTGACAAGACTCACTTTTGTTTCCTCGTCAATCTCCCTGTATCTTGCGAAAGCCCTGCTGCCGTTGACGTGTCCAGTCATTGAACTCACAAGCTCGGGGTCTTTCACTTTCTTGTAGAGGTTGCCGATGAAGTTGCGTCTTGCCATGTGGCTTGATGCGACATCGCATATAGGTTTCTGCACCTCTTGTCCTGTGACTGTGTCAAGAATGGTCACAGTTCTGTTGATACCGCATTCTCGAAGGACAGCGCGGATGCCTTCGTTATACTGGTATATTTGCTTTGTCGGCAGAAGTGTTTTCTGTCTACCCTCGTAGCGTTTTAGTATCTCCATAGCCTTTGTAGTAAGTGGGACACTTACCGTTTGCGGACGTTTACGCATTGTCTTGTGCGGCAGGTACTGCAACATATCACCAACGATATTGTCACGTGTGAAAGAGAACAAGTCACCGACTCTGCATCCTACCATAGACTGGAATATGAACAGGTCACGATAGACTTCCAAATCGGGCTTATGGCTGAGGTCGGCATGAAACACCTTGTCACGTTCCTCAATGGTCAGATAGAACGGAGAACCTTGCACAGGGGAAGGGATAGTGAATGCGTCGCATGAACGGTTGGTAGTGAAGCCCATCCTGATGCACCAATGCCCGACAATGCGGAGGTGGTGCATAATGCCGATTACTTGTGTGCTTGAAAGCTGTTTCGGCGGGTGCATGCCAATATTGAACTGCTCGTAGAACTCAGGATAATCGTTATAATGGATATACTCGTTTATGACATACTCACGGAAATCAAGATAATCCTCTGGGCGGATGGTCTCGCAATAGAGTGTGAAGCCTTCCTTACCCTCTATTTCCCTTTTGTAGGCTTCATAACGCTGGAGCTTCTTGATGGTCGGCTTATATACAAGCGCCGATTTCGGACTCATAGGATGTTCGGAAATGTACTGTTCCATTCTTGATATGACAGTAGACAGGTTCTTCTGTGGTTTTGCCATTGGGTTTGCGCACTTATCAATCACTTTCTTCACCCATGCGACATCTGCCGTGGCTGCATCGTATTCCTCAGAAAGTGCATCTATGATTGACCGTACCAACTCCTTCGTCCGCTTCTGCTCATCTAATAGTACCTGCTTCGTTCTTTTATATGAGAGGCTGTCGCTGTCCCAAAAATCAAGCAGCATTTCAATGCCGGAGCGTACTTTGAGGTCAACGCCCTTATCCCTAAGTCGGAAGCACAGGTTGCCTTTACGAAGAGCATCCTCGCCCTTGGATTTGCATTCCTTTGCAGTGATACTTACTTTCATAACCACATAGATTTAAGTTTCTGTTGCAAAGGTAATGCTTTTCCCGTAAATGTTCCCATATATCCCTAAAGAACTTCAATTCGTTTAAGTTTATTTATCTTTTGATATTTGCCAAAACACCGCTTATTATCAGTTGTTTGCAGATATTTCTATCAAATTTTATTAAGTTAAATCAAGTTCGTTTTACTATATATAGTTTCCACGCTTTTTTCTACGATCATCCGGGGTTGGATCAACGACGGCCCGGTGAAGAACGACCGCTTGGAGATGATGCTGCAGGCTTTGGACGAGAACGATATCGAGGCGTTCGAGGAGATCT
>OODF01000883.1_pt1 | contig 15466 bp, 20 predicted proteins | sample 1671431 | NCBI WGS metagenome assembly OODF01 (sample SAMN06348156, study PRJEB24527) | human gut metagenome | biome: human gut; feature: ankylosing spondylitis patient; material: feces | host: Homo sapiens | place: China | collected 2015-10 | reverse complement strand
ACCATCAGCATGGGCTGGCAGCAGCCCGATGAACTGCCCACCACCCTTTCCACCCTGATGGCAAAAGCCATGGACGATCAGAGTATTCCGCCCGGTGAAGGCATCCTGCACCATGCAGAGGGCGTTGACCTGATCCCTGCCAACATCGAACTGGCAGGGCTGGAAGTGTCTCCCCTCAACTGCATGAATCGGGAAAAGTTGTTGAAACAGGTGCTGGACAGTGCCAAACGGGAGTACGATTTTATTCTGCTGGACTGCACTCCTTCCCTTGGGATGCTGACCGTAGTCGCTCCGCTTCTATGGCTAGCGGTACGCACTATGTGCGAATTTATAATTATCTCCTGCGGAGATACCGCCATCAATGCACTGGCCGCAGCGGATACCACTCTGATTCCGGTGCAGGCGCAGTACCTGTCTGCAAAGGGTCTGGAACAACTTTTGCAGACCGTGCAGAAGGTCCGACGGCAGATCAACCCCAAATTGAAAATTGAGGGCATCCTGCTGACTATGACTGACAGCCGCACCAACTACGGACAGCAGATCGACAACCTGATTCGAGGTGCTTACGGCAGCAAGATCAAAGTGTTTGACCAGACCATTCCCCGATCTGTCCGTGCTGCGGAAATCAGTGCCGTGGGTAAGAGCATTTTCCAGCACGATCCCAAAGGCAAGGTGGCAGAAGCCTACCAATCTCTGACGAAGGAGGTGCTGGCGAATGCCTTGCCGACCGCTCTTTCCTGCAAGCCTATGAGCAGCAGCCAGACGGGAAAGCCATACCGGGCGACTTGCTGTTTGTCGGGACGCCGGAGAAATGCCGGGAGCTGTTACAGAGCTTGAACGCCGGGGAGCTGACGCAGGGCGAGGTCAAGGCACTTTATGCAAAGGCGCAGGAGCCGGACAGGGACAGCTTTTCCATTTACCAGCTCAAACGCGGCGACGAAACGCGGGATTTGCGCTTTGAGCCTTACGACCGTCTGACCGCAGCGGGACACGCGGTTGATCCGGCGAACTATGACCTGATTTATTCCGCGCCCCTTGCACCGGGTACGAGCCTTGAAGCTATTTTTACCCGCTTTAATATCGACCACCCGAAAGACTTTAAGGGACACAGCCTTTCCGTTTCCGATGTGGTGGTGCTGCATCAGAACGGGCAGGACACGGCGCATTACGTTGACAGCATCGGCTATCGACAGACGCCGGAGTTTTTGCAGCCGCAGAATTATCTAAAGCACGTTGAGGATATTGTGGAGCAGAACGACAACAATTTTGACGGTATCATCAACAACACGCCGCAGACGCCCACCGTCGGGGAATTGGAGCAGAAAGCAAAGGCGGGTGAGCCGATTTCCCTGATTGACCTTGCGAACGCCATCCATGCCGATAAGGAGCGCGGCAAAGAGGAAAAGCCCTCGATCCGGGCGCAGCTTCGGGCGGCAAAGGAGCAGACTGCCCAAAGAAAGGCGCAAAGGAGCAAGACGCAGGATTTGGAAAGGACCTGATCGTATGCAGAAGTTTGAAAACGTGGATATACTGGCTTGCCTTGATGCGGTGATGAAGCAGAACACCGGCTTTTATCAAAGCGATTTTGAGATTGACAAGAAGATCATTCACAAGGCTGCTGCAAGTCCCAACCGCGAGGACAGGTTGCTTTTGTGGCTTTCCCGCCCGTCCGGGACGCATTGCTTCCGGGAACGCGACGTTTTTCTCAAAGACACCCGCCCATACAACACATGGAAGTTCCACGGTGAGCAGACCCGCGACCGTATTCTTGCCTATGCCGTGGAGCTGACAGGCAGGGAGCGCGGCAAAATCCGGGGAAACCTCTATGAGCTGGACTATGCCGCCCATTTCCGGCATGTTCGGGAGCAGGCACTTCCCGCAGACACAAACGCCCTTATCTATGAATATGGGCGCGCCGAGCAGCCCGCAAAGCAATGGTTTAACGGCAACGACCACCCGCAGTACGGCAAATTTGAACGCTTTGAGGCGCAGCCAAACGACCCCGAAGCCTTGCGCGACATTCTGCAAGAGGAACGGCACAGCCGTGAGCAGCTTTCACCGGGGGACTTCAAGGCGCATATCGCCGCCCTGCGCGACGGGCTGATTGAAGCCGAAGCGCGGCGCATTGTTGCCGAAATGAAACGTCAGTACAGCCCCAACAGCCCGAACAAAACCCACTACATGACAGAGCTTGCCCCGGCGTTTATGATGCTTGCATCGAGCCGGGACGTTGACCGCCTTTTCTCGCTGCTTCCCTACAAGACGCTGACCTTTTCCAAAATTGAGGGCAGGCACGGCATCTATGCGCTGATCGACAAGAACGAAAACCGCGACCGGGATATTCGCAAGCCCCGCCCCTCTATCCGGGCGCAGCTTGCCGCCGACAAGAAGAAAGCCGCTCCGAAGCGGGCGGCAAAAACAAAACATCACGAAATGGAGGTATGAGCATGAATCGATTTACCGTTGAGGAAACAAATCTTATCAGCATCTACATCGCCGATACGCGCAGGGAGCTTATCGGGGAAATGACGGGTGCGCTGTCCTATATGGACGGCGAAATGCGCGAGCTTGCCTTGCGTACCCTTGCAAAGCTCCGCGCCATGAGCGACGCCGACTTTGCCGCTCTCGCCGTATCTGCCGCCGACGAAGTATGAGCGGGCTGAAACGGCTGACGCCGCAGCAGAGCCGCAAAGCGAACGCCCTTATCAAGAAAACCTGCTGCAACTGTATGGGCGGGAACTGCATTTTGCTGGACGATGGGGACGAGTGCGTTTGTCCGCAGCTCATTTCCTATTCGCTTCTTTGCAGATGGTTTCAAAACGCCGTACTTCCCGCCGACAAGCTGCTTTACGCGGAGCTTTACCAAGCCGAGGACAGGCGGCGGTGCGCCGAGTGCGGCACGGCGTTTGCGTCCACCTCAAACAGCGTCAAATACTGCCCGGACTGCCGCAAGCGGATCACCCGCAGGCAAGCCGCCGAGCGGATGCGGAAACGACGCGCCCGCGTTACGCAGTAGGCGCGAAAAAGCCCTTACGCCATGCCGCTTTTCAGACGCGGTTTGAGCATGACAGGGGATTTATACCTAAACCCGCAAAAACAGTGTTCTACTGCGTAACAGACCCTTAAAGCAGCACCCACGAAAAGACGGGGCGCGGTGGCCATCATCAGCTGCCGCGCCCCGTTATTTTCATCGTTCAAGATTATTCCATTCGTCATAAACTTTTACTGTTGCATGAAATCTGGATTGCGGCATTATGTACTTGTCTTTAACCGCCTCACTATCTACCCAATTTCGTATTTCATTTACATACAGTTGCTTAAATCTTTGTTTGTCTACTTTCCCGTCTAAATATTTTGCACAGGCTTCATCATATGCGTTTGCTACATCTTCAAGTGCCGCAGATACAGAAGCCTTTAATGTTGGATTATCGGGATTTGCAGCTAATTGATTGCTCATCTCAGAAAAATGCGCTTTAGCTACGGTAATCATGCTGCGAATTTGCATTTCCACTTGACCTTTAGTTAAATCATTCGCCGTTTTCGAAGCAGCACTACTTTTTACGAGTGAAGCAATACTTACTAACAGAGCGAGTGCTGCTATTATAATTGATGCTATTTCCATTTGATTGTTTATCCCCTTTTATATTTTGAGCAACAATAGCGACCAATTTCAAAAATTCGGAATTATCTGCCTCATGAAGAACCGCTTGACCTGTTTTATGGTCATAGACTGGAAACTCAATGTATTTAACAAGATGTCCTTTTTCCACCTTGGTCAAAGGTGTTCCGTCAGCATGAATAGCCTGTTCAATTTCTAAAGCTATCCTTTTTGCCATTTCAGGAGAACAGTTATTTTGAAGTTCCGATTTCAATTTAAGACCTGTTTGTTTTAAGTCATATACAATCATTATGATACGTCCTTTCGTAATTAGTTTTCGGTAAAATAACCCACAATGATTTTATCACATTATGTCTATTGCTGCAATCAATATTCCCACTATTCCCGTGCTATTTCCTTACCCCGCTCCGGCTCACTTTCACGCCGCAAAATACTGTCGATGTTCCGCTTGATAACGTCGTACTCCTTGACCTACTTTTTCAGCCTGCCATAGTCGGCGCACAACGTTTCTTTCTGTTCTTGGAGCTTTGCATATTCAGCTTGCAGCGCGGCGACGTTGGGGAGCTTGCCGCCGACCAACGCGGGCTTGACCGCTTTTACAGCGGCTTCAAACAATATGATACTGCTCTCATGGGCGGCGCGGTATGCCGCCTTATCCTTTGCTCTGCGGTATGCGTCATACACGGGCTTTATCTTTTGGTATGTCGTGATATACTTAATCAGCACCGCCATATCCGCAAGCCGCCGTTCGACGCCCTTTAATGCGCCTGCCGCCTGTTCACTTGCCGCGTTCACCTCCGCGATTTTTGCGGAAAGCTCTGCATAGCTGTCAATCCTGTTTTCCGTTAGGAAGTTCAGCGTCCTCGCCGCCTGTTTGAGATTATGGATTTTCGCCCAATGCTCATAGCCCCGGCTTTCCTGCGCCTTGATGCTGTTCTGAATGTCGATAACAAGGGAGATACCGCCGCGCTCCTGCTTCGGGGCTTTGGCGGCGCGGGTGCGCCTGCCCTTGATACGCTCCGTTATGGCTTCCTCTGTATAATCCGCGCCGAGCGTTTTCAGACGGGTAAAGCGTTCCTGCCCCGGTGCGCGGCAAGATATGTATTTACCGGGCTTTATCTCATAGCCCGCAGCTTGCAGCAGCCGCAGAAAATCGGCAAAGTCTGACGCTTGCGGGATAAGCGCGTCAACGGCAATTTTTAGCTTGCCTTTCCAGCTTGTACCCGACTTTTCCGCTTGGTACTCCGCATAGCTCTTTCCCTTGCTGCCCCTGCCGGGGACAACGACGGACAAGCCGTTTTCCCGGCACAGCCTGTCGCTGATGTTGCGTATGCCGTAATAGCTCCGCTTGTTGGAGTTGTATTTGCGGTGGTCGATGAAATTGACTGCACAGAAAATAATGTGATTATGGACGTGTCCTTTGTCTATGTGGGTAGTCAACACATATTCGTGTTGCCCCCTTGTTACCGCATCGGCAAGCTGCCGACCTATCTCATGCGCCTTTTCATAGCTGACTTCCCCCGGCTCAAAGGATTGCATGAGGTGGTGGGCTAAATTGTTGCCTTTCTCTAACGCTTGCGACAGGGTATATGCAAACTCAATACCTGCCGTTTCATAGGAGCAGCCGAATGAGGACACAAGCATTTTTTCTTCTGTCTTGGCGGGGTTTTGGATATAGGCGAGGGCTTTGCTCAACGTGCTTTTAATAGGTTTAATCTTTGTAACCGCCATATCTCATTCAGCACCCCCTTTATCTCGTCTATGTCCTCTTGATAGACGCTGCCCGTACTGTTCACGCGCCGCGCGATCTGATTGACATTGACCCCTATTTTCTGTATCTCGGCGGTCATTGCCTTTATGTCGCTATGGTCTACTTGCAGGATATACCCGTCGATTGCGATTTTCCGCAGATACGCCGCCATGTTGCGGGTAGGTATTAACTTCATTTTTTCCCCGTACTAAATCGCGCTCGGCTTCCGTCACGCGAAACTTTAGCTGCACCGTCCTTTTCCGTCCGTCCATGCTCTAACGCTCCTTTCCGTTCATAGAGGGTTTGGGACACTTCCCAAGGGTCTGCCCCAACAGGCGATAGCCTGTGGGGGTACAAGCAATTTTCAACCGACGCGCCGCAGCGCGGGAGGTCGAAAATACGGAAGTGGGTACCCGCTTCCTATGCTTGCTCTGCTACAATGTCTCTTGGCTGAGCATCTTTCCGTGGCCTGCCTTTTGGATGCAGCTTGATACCTGCCGCCAGCTTTCGTTGCTGTCTATTGAACCGAAATACCCAGTTTCTGATGCACTTCCTGTCTACTCCTAACTTCTGGGCAATTTCCCGATTTGTTTTACCTTCTCGTTTCAATTCTAAAATTTCTTTTCCGTATACGTCGATCTTTACATATTTTCTGGGCATAGCAAAACCTCCTCGTGTAGTTCTATTATCCTACACGGGGAGGCCTTTTGTCTATTGTCTACTTTTTACGGACCTGTTCAGGAGATTTGATATGGGAAACTTCACTTTTGAGGAAATGAACCTGATGTGCATTTATAATACCGGCAGCCGCGCAGGGTTGATTGAAAGCCTGAATGAGATGCGTGGTGAACTTTCGGCAGAGGAAACAGAGCTGATGGAGCTGACAGACAGTACCCTCCGCAAGCTTCAGGCCATGACGGATGATGAATTTGCGGAATTGGAATTGTACCCGGATTTTGATGAGTGAGGATAATTTTGTGGTGATCTTATATGTAGCGAGAAAACATTTCATTTATTATTTGGACTGATTCTTAAATGTTATTTTGGAGGAAGCCTCCTGTTCTTTTGAGATTAAATAGAGTATAATGATGTTGAAGAAAAAATGAGCATTTAAGGAGACAAGCCATGAAAAACGATATTACAATTAAAAATAGTAGTATGGATGTTTATGATTATTGCGAAAAGAATGGAATTAGTTTAGCAAAAATAGAAGAAAATGAATTTGTTGCTGTGCCGGCTTCTTATGAGCAAGGTCATTTTTTTGCACAAGAAACAATAGATTTTTTGAAATTTTGCAGAGAAAATGACAGCAATCATAAATATGACATTCTTTCTGATGGTGATATTACAGTTAGATCACTTCACTCTTTTGATATTTGGATGCCAATCATATTTATTGCTCAAAGTGTATTACTTCCTTTTGCCATCAATATGGTTAGCAATTATATCTGGGAGAAAATGAAAGGACGAGAGACGGAGAATGCAGAGGTTGATATGACCTTTATTGTAAAAAATGGTAAGAAAGAAAAGTCTATTCATTATAAGGGGGATGCAAAAACATTTAAGGAATCCTTTGAAAAAATAGATCTTAATAAGATGTGGGAGGAATAATGCTAAAAAGTTTTGAAAGTCATTGCGAATTAGAAGAAGTAAGAATAGTATGCAATAAATTATGTTCTTTAAAGAAAAGGATTGAGAAAGGAAATTTTAGTGATCCATTTAAAGAATATAAGGATTGCGATAATATTTTTGATAGTATAAAGGCGAAAGCCATAGACATAGGGGATGAATCATTAGCTAATGCCCAAATGATTTATAGACATTATTTCAAATTCTTTTCGACATTCGCCAGCTATCATTTGAGTTTAATAGAAAACAGATACAAAAACTCATGGGATATTTTGCAAGACTGTTTAGATGAAGCAAAGATAGTAGGAGAATTTGTTGATATTAAAGACAGAAAAGAAATTCCGGAAATTGTTGCTATATTACTGCAATACGAAAAATTATATCCATACAGAGTTTTTGCGAGTAGCGAATATATTGTTTCCAAATCGCATTGTAGTATATGTGGTAAGTCAATGCAGAGCCTGTCTTGTCCCCATAGAAAAGGAAAACTATATTGGGGCGATTTTGCAATAGAAATGATTGATGAAATTAAAGAATTGCAAGCGGTTTGCCTGGTTAGCCATCCAGAAGATAAAAGATGTATTATTGAGCTACACGAGGATAGGGATATACCAGAGAAAGAAAAGTTCAAGAAATTGGACGAATTTGTAAAATTAAAAATAAATCCACTTCAAAATTTTGAAATAGAAACGAAAATTGAGCAACGAAGGGATACAAAAATTCAGAAAGTAAACAGAAATGATTTATGTCCCTGTGGGAGTGGAAAAAAGTTTAAGAGGTGTTGCATAAATAGAATGTATTATAACCATGAGAGAAATATTATTTCGCCTTTATGCAAAGTTCAACTAATAATACAAGATAGTAAAAATGAATAATTACCGTTTGATAGAGTAACGGTATCACTGAGCAGGAGATCTTTTGAGGTCCCCTGCTTTTCTTTGCTCAAAACTGAAAGGAGGATAGAACACTATGCCAATCAAAGCCGAAATGTATGCACAGATGGCCGAACAAGTGGCAACGCAACTCACGGGGAGCTGGCAGGAATGGGCAGGGTTTCTCACCACTGCTTCCCGCCTTTACAAGTACCCGTTCCATGAGCAGCTGATGATCTATGCCCAGCGACCGGACGCCACCGCCTGTGCGGAGTACAATTTGTGGAATGAAAAGATGAGCCGGTATGTAAGGCGCGGCTCCAAGGGAATCGCTCTGGTGGACGATTCCGGGGACAGACCTCGCCTGCGTTATGTCTTTGACATTTCCGACACCGGAACCCATGAACATTCCCGCACTCCCTGGCTGTGGCAGCTGGAGGAGCGCCATCTGGATTCCGTGCAGGTCATGCTGGAGCACACCTATGATGTTTCCGGTGATGACCTCGCCGGACAGCTCACGGAGGTAGCCGGAAAACTGGCTGAGGAATACTGGACGGAGCATCAGCAAGACTTCTTCTATATCGTTGACGGTTCCTTTTTGGAGGAATACGATGAGTTTAACATCGGAGTACAGTTCAAGGCAGCAGCCACCGTCAGCATCACTTCCGTCTTTTCTCTGGCTCTCTCCAGTCCTTAAAATTCGACCTTTGCTATCGCGTCTTTTCTCTGACATGATGGTAAGCTCCCTTTCATCGCTGGAATGAGCCTCGATACGCTATCATTATTATACCGCGCCCCGGGCCCATTGTCAGCCGGCTCCGTCAAATAACCTCCAGTTCATCGATGACTTTCTCAAACTGCTTGCGCTTGATCTGGAGACGATTGCCGTTCATGATGAGCCAGTTGGCGTCAGGGTTTTCCTCGGCTAACCTACGGAGCTTCTTTTCCCCAATACGGAAATATCTGGACGCCTCCTCAATGGAAAGCGTGTATTTTTGCCAGATAGGAATATCGTTCGTGTTCAAATACAGCACCTCCTGTAAATTTGCGCGTCCCCTTTCAGAGGACGGTGTTGCAAAAAATAAGAGGCAGAAAACGGATGGCTGCTGGCACAGCTCCACGGGAATTTCACCCCGGCCCATGCTGATGGGGGGCGGCGCACGATGCTTTGCGGGCGTCCAATGCGCGAGTATCTTTGACCTGCCTGTATGTCATCGCCCACAGGTTGCCACACCTGTTTTACGGCCCGGTTTTGTCGCTCTCCTGTTTAGCAGGGGGCCCGTCCTGCGGACTTGCAACAGGGTCATGGCGCACCGGCCGACCGGCTCCACGCAGACAGATCGTATCCGTCTGCCTTATGCTGCGCCGGAGACCTCCCGCCGGGCTTTCTTTGTCAAGGAGCTATAACGGGACGCCGCGTGGAAAGGAGAACACGCAGCGCCCGGCCCTGGATCAGCTCAGGTCAAAATCCAGGATAGAAATAATCAGCTTTGCTTCCAGCCGACCGCGCAGATCTTCGTCCACCTGGGGACGGGGACAGCCATCAGGGCCATAGCTCGTCCGTGTAGACAGCGCGGCGATGTAGCCGGAGTAATGCCGGACTACCCGGCTCACTGCTTCGGGGTCTCCTCCGACAGCGGCGGCGATCACCGGGTAAGGAAGCAGCGATGCCCGTGTGTGCGCAGATTTAGTCATCCGCTTCACCTCCCATCAGCTTTTTCAGCAGCCGATAGGCTTTATACCTGCGAGTATTGACCGTTCTTCTGGCCATGCCCATGCACTTTGCTATCTGTTCGTCTGTCATCCATAGAAACCAGTGCATCATAAAAATTTCCCGGTCTTTTGGTGACAGCCGTAGAAGTGCTGTGGCCAATCGGTCGTTCTCGATTAGCACAACAGCATTTCCCACGGGAAAAGCCGTATACTCCCATGAGTAGCGATCGTAAACTGCAAGCTGGGCCACGTCTGCCTCGGACAGTTCTTCCAAAGATGCAAAACGTTTTTGATGACGGCTGATCTGCCGATAGCCATTACATGCCTCGCATTTCAACACCTTTTTGCAGTAGCTGTCAAAGGCGTGCTGCTTGTGTTCGTAGTAGCGATTTGGTTTCAAGTTCTCACCTCCCTTCGTGCCGGGAGGCAGTTCTTTTCTTCCCCTTTCGCTCACTACTCGTTCACTAACGGTCCGGTTTGGCCGGTTTTCTGGATCTATCTGAAAAATTTTTTTGCCGCTCATACTTGGCTCCTTTCGTTTCGTTCGGGTTGACAGGCCGGAACGAAACGGGGCGGGGAGCGGCAGCCCACGCCCAGGCACTCAAAGAGACGGGTTTTGTAAGATGTGAACCGTAGTAGATAAAAAGCGAGCCATAACTCACTTTCATGAGCATGGCTCGCTGCTGCGTTATTGGAATCTTTTTCGTAGTGGCATGGGCGTCCGCCGTACAAACGGTAAACCCCGCCTTATTTTGACCTCCTTTGTGTTGGCGCTCTCATCCATATCTCCCTTTACTCCGAAATATGAGTTATAACTCACTTTACATGAGTTGTATGGTTATTTATATGAGCGATAGCACACCATACAATGAGATAGAGGTGACGTATAGTGAACAATCCTCTTGACTTGTTTGCATGGAAAGTTCGGTCAGAACGTAAGCGGCAGCATTTGACACAGAGAAAATTGGCTGAACGGCTCAATATGAACGCCCGTACAATCATAGATTTGGAAACCTGCCAGAGTAACCCCAAATTTGAAACGGTGGCTCTTGTCGCCCAAGAGTTAAATATCAGCGTGGATGCTGCCATTTTTCCAGACATGGTAAATCAGACGGTTTCAAAAACAGTTGTAGACTTCTTTGCCGGGAAAAGCGAGGCGGAAATTGAAAAATATATTGCGCTTTGCAAACAGGCGGAAGCATTTCAAAAAGACGAATAACGCGGTCGGGTTCGATGTGCCCGGCCGCGTTACTGTTTTACCCGTTTGCTATGCGGGCGGATCATTCCTTTTTGGTTTTATAGGCATCGCGCAGACGCTCGAAGGACTCCTGGCTGATGACATGCTCCATCCGGCAGGGCGTCCTTTTCCGCCGTTACCGGGTCTACGCCGACCTCGATCAGCCGGTCGGTAAAGAAGCGGTGCTTTTCGTAGATCTGCTCCGCCACTTCCCGGCCCACATCGGTCAGATGCAGGAAATAGTCGCTGTCCATCGTCAGAAAACCCCCGTCCCGCAGGGTTGCCACCGCATGGCACACGCTGGGCTTTGTGACCTCCAGGTGCCGGGCGACATCCACGGAGCGCACCATGCCCATCTTCTTATGGAGAACGAGTATGGCCTCCAGATAGTCCTCCCCGGACGCATGAAGTTTCATAAAAACCTCCCTTGCTTAAAGAGGTTAGACAGCCCAACCAAGGCTTTCCTGCTGAATATGGAACAGCTTATGATACAGACCGTTCTTCTTCATCAGCTCATCGTGGGTTCCATGCTCTACCAACCGTCCATTGTCAAGGACGAGGATTTGGTCTGCATCTACAACTGTACGGAGGCGGTGGGCGATCATAATAACCGTCTTACCTTCCACCAGTTTGGCAATCGCCTTTTGAACCAAGACTTCATTTTCCGGGTCAAGGGATGCTGTTGCTTCGTCAAGCAGGATAATAGGCGCATTTTTCAGCAAAGCGCGGGCGATGGAAATACGCTGGCGCTCACCGCCGGAAAGGGTGCTGCCATTTTCACCGAGGACCGTCTGATACCCGTCCGGCATTTCTCGGACAAATTCATCGCAATAGGCGGCTTTGGCCGCGGCAATCACTTGATCGTCCGTTGCGTTTGGATTGCCAAGACGGATATTGTTCATAACCGTATCATTGAACAGGGTCACATCCTGGAACACAAAGGACATATAAGACATGAGACTTTCCGGCTCCATACTCTTAATGTCTTTGCCACCCACGGTGATCTTGCCCTGCTGAACATCCCAAAACCGGGCAATCAGTTTGGAAATCGTGCTTTTACCGGACCCGGACGGGCCAACAAGGGCAGTCACGCTCCCTTGGGGGATTTTGCAGGAAACATCTTTGATGACATCTTCCTGATTGTAGGCAAAAGTCACATGGGAAAGTTCAATATCGCAGTTCGGGACCGTTTTCCCGTCACCGTCCATTGCAGGAGTGGTGAGCAGGGTACGCATACGACTTGTAACTACATTCAAATTCAGCAGCGAGGACAAATTCGCCAGGATTGCCAAAATAGGGCCATAAATCCGCGTGACCATCAGCAGGAACATGAGCAAAGGCAGCAGTTCAATTTGTCCACTGGTCAGGAGGATAGCACCGACAAAGATTGTAATGCCAATACCTGCCTGCAAAATCATACTTGCACTGGACATGAACACGCCGACAGCCATCTCCACTTTGATGGCGATTTTTTTCATTGCTAACAGAGCTTTATCCAGCGCGCTGAAATGAGAACCGGACAGCCCGCAGGACTTGATGATCTTCATGCCTTCCAAGTATTCCTGTACCTGGTCAGAAGCAGCCAGCTTTGCGTCAACCTGTTTTTCAAACAGTTTCTTTTGATGGTTCCGGCTGAGCCAGATAATGAGGAAGGCAATCGGGACCGTGATAAATACGCACAGAGCGAGCCGCCAGTCAAAGAAGGCCAGCAAGATGCAGGTCAGGGTCACCGTGATGCCATTTGCAATCAGTGGAGGGATCGTGCTGCTGAGCAGGGATTCCATGCTGCTGCAATCTGCCATCATATTTGTGGTCAGTTCGGAAAGGTCCTTGGTGTTAAAGAAATTCATAGGGAGTTTCCGCAGATGCTCCGCAATCCGCAGCCGGGTCGTGTTCGACTCCTTATACGAGGCAATATAGGTTTTGCGGTAATCATTTTTGGCGGCCAGAAATACCAGGATGGCCGAAACAATGCCTGCGCCCCACAGCATCCAGATATGGTTCCACTGGATGGAGCCACCGCTGACAAAGGGCGTCAGAATTTCACTGAAAATCATAACAGTTACACAGAACGGCAGAAGCATAGCCAAGTTCGTCAATGTGCAGGCGAAGATCGCTTTTTTCAAATCTGCGTAACCCTTGTCTGACAAAAAGAGAGCTTTTTGTAATCTGCTCATAGTTACACCGCCTTTCCGCTGATTTTCCAGCCAATCGCTTCTGTATAGTGGTTCCACATTTGCGCATAGCGTCCGCCTGCGTCCACCAGCTCGTCATGTTTTCCTTCTTCAATCAGGTGCCCTTTCTCCATGACAATAATCTTATCTGCATTGCGGATCGTGGAGAGGCGGTGTGCGATGATGATAACTGTCTTACCCTGCATCAGCTTTTCAAAAGCTTTCTGGATCAGGTATTCATTCTCCGGGTCGCTGAACGCCGTTGCCTCATCCAGCACGATGATGGGCGAGTCCTTGATAATGGCCCGCGCAATGGCAATTCGCTGGCGCTCGCCGCCAGAGAGATGGATGCCTTTGGAGCCGACCACCGTATGATACCCGTTGGGCAGTTTGGAGATGAACTCGTGGCACTGCGCCGCTTTCGCCGCCGCAATCACTTGTTCCTCACTGGCCGAAGGATCACCCATACGGATATTATCCAAGATGCTCTGCTTGAACAGGAAAATATCCTGGAACACAAAGCTGACATGGCGCATCAGGTCATCCTCCGCCATATCGCGCACATCTACGCCGCCGATGGTAATGCTGCCGGAAGATACGTCCCAAAACCGAGAAATCAGATTGGCAATCGTACTCTTGCCGCCGCCGGACGGGCCGACAATAGCTGTGATCTGTCCCTGTTTTGCTGAGAAAGATACATTTTCCAGGGCTTTCTCGGAAACATCCCCCGTGTAGGAAAAGCTGACATCGTGGAAAGCAACATCATCCCCAACAGTTTTCTTAGGATGAGATGTTTCCGGCATTTCAGGGATGTTCAGAATTTCATCCATCCGAGCTACATTCCCATCAATCTGCATGAACGACTCGGAGATATACATGATCTTATTCAGTACGCCGGAAATTGCAGGTACAAAGAGCAGATAGAAAATGAAGGTCATAGCAAACCCGGCAAAATCATCTGACCTGGAACCAATCAAAATTCCGACAGGTACAAGGATCAGATAAACATTATTGATGATTGTGGTGAAGGCGGGCATGCAGTTCTGCCAGCCCAGGGAAAATTTCAGGACCCACTCTGTATATCCGGCAATCGCTTCTTTGAGCTTTTTGAAAGAGGAGGCGGTCTGGTTGAATGCCTTTACAACCGACATTCCACGAACATACTCTACAGAAGCGTTGTTCATTTCTTCCAGGGCTTTTTGATATTTCCCCATATTCTCTTTCATCTCGCCGCTGCCAAAGCCAATGAACTCCGCAACAAACGCCAGAATGATACCGACCAGAGAGGCAAGACCGAACCGCCAGTCAACGGCCAGCAGGATGATGACCATGACAATGGGAGCTGTAATAGAAGCGACAAAATCCGGGAACTGATGAGCAATAAAGCCCTCTACGCTTTCAATGTTTTCATCCATGATTTTCCGCAGACGTCCGCTGCCAATCGTCAGGTGATACCCAAGTGGAATTTTCGTAATATGGTCTGCAAAGAGAACCTTCAGCTCGTACAGCGTTCCGAACGCTGCCATGTGTGAACTGAAAATAGCCAGAAAGTACAGCAGGATATTCGCCACGATCCCGGCGAGCGCCAGCCAGCCATAATTCATGACCATCCCCATATCCAACTGATCCAAGTTCGGGAAAACACCGATAATCGAGCGGATCATAAAATAGACCGCTATGTACGGGATGAACGAAGCAATGGCCGCCAGTGACGAAAGAACCGCAGCTAAGAATACAAGGCCCTTTCTGTCAGAAGCCAATTCCATGCATCGTGCCAAACCCGTCTTTGGTTTTGCCTGTTTCGACTTTGCGTTTGACATAGCATTAACCCTCCTTAAAATTGAAAGTGGTGAGGTTGGCAATCCCTAACCTCACCACTCATTTTATCAACCTTTGAAATTGCCTGCCACTCCATAACTCTGTTCCACTGCCCAAAATAGCCCAAAGATACCATGGAGTTAGTTGCAACTATATTGCCCTTAGACAATGCCTGCCTTCTGGAAATGCTTTTTGAACACGCCTTTTGCAATCAAAGCGCCGACGATGCCTGCAACGAAGGTCACAACAGCGATGATGACTACCATTGTTCCATTCATAAAGCTATGCAGCTCCGTCAGATACTCGGCGCTGACGCCATTCGACGTAGACATATCATCCACATAGCCGGTCATAATGACCATAGGGAGATAGGTTCCCAGCGCAAAGAACATCATATACACGGAATAGCCAATGGTATTCAGCCAGAAGCTCTTGTAGTGGCCGATACGGGCCAGAAGCTCCGCAATTACGGCACCGGCAATAAAACCGACGGCAACCGCCCAGCCTGCGCCAATCAGAAACTCAATCAGGCCGATCACCACACCGCTCAACAGAATGCTCCCGGCCTTTGGCACTTTAGCGCGCATCAGCATATAGATAATGCTTGCAGTACGCTTTTCAAATCGGCATGATCCGTTCCAACCCGGCAGATCG
>OODF01000881.1_pt1 | contig 15511 bp, 7 predicted proteins | sample 1671431 | NCBI WGS metagenome assembly OODF01 (sample SAMN06348156, study PRJEB24527) | human gut metagenome | biome: human gut; feature: ankylosing spondylitis patient; material: feces | host: Homo sapiens | place: China | collected 2015-10 | reverse complement strand
AGCATGCCAATATTTATTATGCGGCCTTTTCATCGGCGGCAAATACGCAGTTCGTCTGTCCTTCGCAGGACCGGCGAATCGTGTGGAGCGCCGGTGCTGCCTCACGCGATTTCTACGCCTATTATCCTTATCGTACGACATACGATGATTTGACGGCTGTTCCGGTGGCGATTGCCGCGAAACAGAAAGGAGCGGCGGGCGCTACGAAACATCTGAAACAACTGGTCAATTTATATGCCGTGAGCAAGGGTGTGAAAGGTCCTGTCGAAACCGTATCCTTGCCATTCGAAAGCGTTGCCGCGGTCATCGAACTCCGACTTGCCGCCGACCGGACATTATCGGATGTCAGGAACATAACGTTGCGCAGTACCGACGGCGGGATGTTGGCTTTCGAAACGGGGTCGCTGAATCTGCGGAACGGGGCGGTAACACCCGGAGAGCAGACGGCGGCCGAGATAAACTATGAAATCGAAGGACAAGCGACAATTTCACGCACACCGACGAGCTTTTTCCTGGCTGTGAATCCCGTAGAAGCGGGAAAAACGCTGGAAGTGCTGGTCGATTACGGAGAAAAGCATTTATCGCTGGGCTCGGTGGTTGTCCCCGAAAGCGGAATTCCTGGCGGAAAGTTGACCGTATTCTCACTGGGTTACGAATTCCCGCAGCGCATCGCGGAGGACTTGAGCGCCAACGGTACGGCGAATACTTATCTGGTAACCAAGCCTGGGACGACCTATAAATTCCGTGCAATGGTCAAAGGCAACGGCACGCCGCGCACCTATTCGTACTCGGTAAACGGCCGTCCGGTAACCAAATCCTATTCCGAGGCCGATCTGGCGATCAAGCCTGCGGTGGCAAAACTCGTGTGGTACAATTCGCCGAAAACGGCCGACGGTTGGGTACGCGAAAGTCCCGTGATTATCGAATCCGTAGAGTACGACGATTGGGAGGGCAACGTCTACTTCACCACTCCGGCCGAGTTCGTTCCCGGCAATGCCCTGATTGCGGTTTACGATGCCGGCGGCGAGGTCCTCTGGAGCTGGAATATCTGGGCTGTCGAAAATTACGATTGCAACGCCGAAGCGCGTCAGGTCGGCCGTTATATGATGATGGACCGTAATTTGGGCGCCATGGCGGGACGCGAGGCGATGAACTCCTCGGATAAACGCGCTGCGGCCTGGGCTTTGGGCAACTATTATCAGTGGGGGCGCAAGGACCCGTTCCCGGCAGCTGCGGAGTACGACGACACGGGATTCGGCAGCGAGATGTACTGGGGACTTCCAACTTATACGCCTATTGAAGAATTGCAGCAGGATTATTCCTCCGAGAGTTGGGGCGCCCGGAACATGATGTTCGGCAAGATCGGGGCAAATAACGCCTATGCCGTGGGTGACAAGGCTGTTGACGACGCCGTTGCCCTGTCTGTGAAATATCCCTACCGTTGGATGGCCAAAGAGGTCAGCGGCGTTCAGGCCGACAACTGGCACACCCCCTCCTATTCGTGGTTCAATAATACAGGTTCGGCTGAGAATCAGACCGGATGGTTCTGGTTGTGGGGAAGCGAATACGTCGGCGACAATCTGAAGAGCATTTACGACCCGTGTCCCGCGGGCTGGAAAGTGGCGCCGCCCGAAGCCCTCGATTTCGCCCTCGGCAGCGTTGCGGAACTCGATGAAAAACCGTTCGGGCGTTACTCTCGTGCATACGATCTCTATTTCCCCTATACCGGACAGCGGCAGTCGGCCTTCAACGGCAGCCATATCCGTTCGCTCACGAACAAGATGCTCGTGCTGACCAGTTCCAGTGCCAGCGGCAACTATTACCCGGTCCAGGGTAGTCTGGGCGGATATTCGTCCTACAACTCGTATACGGGAGCCGGCTACCAGCTGCGCTGCGTTCGCGAGCAGACGACGGCAATGCCCAAAGGGCGTCTGGAGGGTCCGCGAGCCGTACTGATCGGCAACTCCATTACGGAAGTATGGCAGGGACGTACCGACAACAAGACCTTCTTTTCCGACAACGACTACCTGCCCAAGGGCATCAGCGGTCAGACCTCGCTCCAGATCAGCGCGCGTTTTTACAACGACGTAATTGTCAACGATCCGGCGTGCGTGGTTATCGCCTGCGGGGTCAACGACCTGGCTGAAAACGACGGCCAGCCCTGCTCGATAGAACGAGTTTTCGCAGACATCCGGCTGATGGCCGAAACAGGCGCTGCAAGAGGTTTCAAGATAGTCATTGGCTCGACGCCCCCGGCCAACCGGATCTGGTGGCAGAGCGAGGAGTGGAATGCCGCTCATGCCGATCTTGGACAGCGTGTTGTCGAGTTAAACAGGCTGCTGAAACAGTATGCCGAAGAGAGGGGCTTCGTTTATGCCGACTACCATTCTGCGCTCAAAGACGATCAGAACGGACTGAAACTCGAATACTCCTGGACACCGGACGACCGTGTGCATCCCAGTGCGGCAGGTTATGCCGTAATGGAGAAAATCCTTAAGAAAGCCGTCGACAAAGCACTCTTCGATCCAAATGCAACTGACGGCGACGGACAAATTGATGACCTCGACAAATGGGAAGGCTGGGAGTAACCTTAAAATATTTAGAACACGATGAAACGAAACTATATAATTCTGTTGGCCGCCTTGCTGACGGTCGCATGCGCCGGAAACGGCGACATCATGTCGCCGACACCGCAGGAGGGCGAGATCCTTTTCTCGGGATCAACTGTCGGTCCCAAAGTCCGGACCTCCTATGAGGATACGGAAACAGCGCTCCGGGTGAACTGGGTCAAAAACGATCTGATCGGCCTTTTCGCCGAGTCCGGCGGCAAGAACCTGGGAGCCAATTTCGCCTACAAGGCGGCTGTGTCGGGAGCGACGAGCGATTTTACAGCTGCTTCCCGGCTCAATGTGATCCGCTGGGCTGATGAAACGTCCGATCACGATTTCTATGCCTACTATCCCTATACGGACAGAGCCGCAGTCGATGTAACGGCCGTCCCGGTGTCGGTGCCCGCTGTGCAGACTCGTTCGGAAAGCGATCCGTTGGCGACTTTGGCAGCCCATGATTTTCTCTATGCCGTTACGTGCGGGATCAAAAAGGGTGACAACGCCGTCAACCTGCAATTCAAGCATCTTTTTTCAGCACTCGAAATCCGGCTGACGACCGACCTGCGGGCAAAACTCGAGGGCGTGATTTTCCGTTGCGTCTCGAACGAAAATGCCGCCGTATCGATGGAAAACGCCACGGTCGATCTGCGCACGGGTGAAGTGAACGTCTCCGAAGCTGTGGTTTCCAATGCCGTGCGACTCGACTGTTCAGGCAATACGTCCGACACCGAGGCACTGGTGCTGCATTTGGTCGTAACACCCGGACATGCCGGTGAAACATTCGAAGCCGTCGCTCTCGTCAATGGCAAAGAGTACATCTTCGCCACCGTGAAGGCTCCGTCCGACGGAGGTATTCCCGCAGGCAAAACGGTGGTTGTCGAAGGGGAAGCTACGCTCGACCCTGAGGATGCGCTTCCCGTCATCGATTTGAGCGCAGACGGTACAGCCAACACCTATTATGTCAATGCGGCCAATACGTTCTATCGCTTCCGTGCCGACGTGAAAGGTAACGGCAAGGCGCTGACTTGCGGCGACCTCTCCTACACGGAGGAGGATCTCAAAATCGAACCGAAAGCCGCCCTCGTACTGTGGTACAATTGTTTGCAGACGAGCTATCTGCCGTGGATACAGGCGTCTCCCGTGGTGCTCAACAGTGTGAAACTCAAGAAGGACGGCTATATCCATTTCGATACGCCCGAAACATTCGTCAACGGCAATGTGGTGATTGTGGCCATTGACAAAGAACTTAACTACGACCAGATCGAGGCCGACGCGGATAACCGCATCTTGAATGCAGAAGTTCTTTGGAGCTGGAATATCGTGTTCTCAGAGGGCTATGACCCCGATGCAGCGGAGAATTGCATCGTAAAGGGCGGCTATACCTTCATGGGCCGCAATTTGGGCGCCGTGATCGATTGGTCGCAGGCCGACATCAAGCCTAACCAGCAGCAGGAGTCCGTCAACCTGGCCTGGACCTCGGGCAACTGTTACCAGTGGGGCCGGAAAGATCCGTTCCCGGGTCTGCCGGATTATATGAGCGGCAATGCCTATTACATGACCGGATTGTGGTTCGCTCCGGCCTATACGCCAATTCCCGCGCTGGACAGAGGTACTTTTGAAGCATGGGGCCGAGAGGCGCATCACCAGATTATCGGCAATACGAAGGCGACGGTCGCCATCGACATCAATACCGCGCTCGGAACGGGTTATGTGTCGCAGGATGCATTCGACCTGGGCCGGGCCAACCCCCACCTCTGGCTTTACAAGAATGAAAATTACCTGACCGATAAGGCCGGATTGGCTGCCTGGGGTAATCCGTCGAAGGATGCGCACGGTGTAAAGACGATTTACGACCCGTGTCCCCGGGGCTGGAAGGTGATGAGCAAGCAGGCCTGGATGGCGCTGACCGACAATGAAAAGCCTAACGCTGTGGTCGACGTTTCGAAGACCGGACGCGGTATCTGGCTGGATGGCAAGTGGTTCTTCCCACTGACGGGAGGTGCGCAGCACTGGCACAATTCGGACGGCTCCTGCAACGGAAATACGTGGGGAGGTTCCTGTGCGACCTATTATGTCGATGGGCCGGATTATAACCCATGGGGGCACGTCGGAGCTTTCGTAACGGATGTCGGATTCCCGAGCGATGAGACCAAACGGAGTGTTACCTGCAAATCGCAGAACACCTATTCCGACCGAGGTGCGGCGATCCGCTGTATCCGGATTGACGAGTAGCAGACCTGCAACGAAAAAAGAAGCAGCATCGGAAGATGCTGCTTCTTTCGTATGGATGCCGACCGCCGTTTACAACAGAAATCCGACCGAAAAGAGAAACGTGTCGTTGAGCGGATTGAATTTATCGCCGCCCAAGCGCCATGCGGCGTCGCACCGCACGGGGCCTGCAATGAATCCGCAACCCAACGAAGCGTAATTGCCTGTTCCTTTGTTCTTATGACCGAAGTGGTATCCGCCGCGCACGACACCGTGCCGAAAAAAGGTGTATTCGGCTCCTGCGGCCAAACCGGTGATCCCTCCCCGGAACTGGTGGCTCAAATCAAGAGCGATGCCGAGCACGTGGTTCGAGCGAAAAGGCAGGTGGAGCGAACCTCCGAGCGACCCACGTATCGGCAGGCCACAGCGCTCTCCGTCGGAGGCTTTCACATCGGGGCCGATGTCGGCCAGCCGCAGCCCGACGATCCAGCGGGCACCCTCCACAGCGCGGAGCGTCCCGCGATAGGCCGCACCGATATCGAACGAGACGCCTTGCATCGGTTTCTCCCCGAATCCCTGATCGGAACGGACGTAACGGACCGTCAGCGAAAACGCTAGATTCCGGCCGATCCGACGGCCGTAGCCGACCTCCGCCGAAAGGTCTTGCGGACGGGCTGTTCCGGCGGGAAATCCCTGTTCGTCGGTCAACCCGACCGAAGGTCCGCGGAAATAACGCACTCCGGCCAACAGGGCGTTCCGCGAGTCGGGAGTATAAAATCCCCCCACGCCGTAAAGCACATTGGCGCTGTCGAAAGCCGTATTCCAAGGTCCGGAGAACAGAGTGCCTCCGGCATGTCGTTCGCCGATGAGACTTAACGCGGCATTGGCGTAAACGGCCAACGGATTGTCCGTAACTGCTGTCGCGGCCCCTGCCATACCGGCTGTACGGGCATTGGTTTCCAGGCCGAGGAACGGCATGATCCCGGCATCAGAGGTCTGGGCTTGCGCCGCATAACCGCCTGTCGCGAAAAGAAATGTCGCGGAAAAGTATCTGATTGATTGACAGATAGACATGGTGTTTGCGGTTATCGTTTGATGATATGGCTGTTGAGTTTGCGGCCGCGGCACTCGACCGTGCAGCTGTAAGTCCCGGGAGAAAGCCCGGATACGTCGATGCGCCCCGTGTTACCGTTGTCGCTGGCGCGGATCGAAACCTGCGTAGCGAGCACCTGCTGCCCCGCCGCATTGTGGAACCGGATGGGAAAATCGCCCTCGGCGTCCGGAATGCGTACGTTGAGTACATCACGGCATGGGTTGGGGAAAAGCTCCATCGCAACGCCCGTACCGTCGACGATCACCTGGAATTCCGAAGTCGCCGCGGCGCCGTCGAGGTCTCTTGCCGTTACGGTCAGCGTCGTGCAGCCCGCGGCGCAGGGCCGTACGAGCAGTTCCGAATTCTGTACGCGGCACTCCACGACCTTTTCCGCGGAAGGCGAAACGAAGTAGGAGAGCCGATCGCCCGGAGCATCGGCATCGGCAAAATAAAGTTGAAGATCGATGCTCCTGCCCGCTTTGTCGTCACTTTGCAGAAAGAGGTTCGGAATGGAAGCGGTTGCCTCGGGCGGGGTATTTTCTCCGGTCCGAACGGAGATGACGGACTTCGGCCGACGATTGCCAAGCAATAAATTTGCCGCGGTTCCAGCCCCTCGATTCGGCAGGCAAAAGTTTCACCGAGACTCGCATCGGAAGCAAAAGTGTGTCTGACGGCCGTAGCAGGAATGTCGTCGACCGTAGCGGCCGAAAATGTCCGGGTGTCGATGTAAACGTCGAATGATGAGACCGGACGCTCCAGATAGCATCGCGGAACACGCCACGACAGTTCCGCATGGGTGCGGTATCCCGAAACCGCAATCGTACGTTCGTCGACCGGATCCGGCCGGGTATCATAGAAAAGAACGTATTCGGCATCGACCAGTCCGTTACCGAGCATTCCGGCATACTCGGGATTGATCGTTTCCGTAAACTGCTTTCGGCCCGAACCCACGAGTATTTCCCGCAATTTCTCGCTGGTGAACCCCGGTCTTTGCACACCGAATGCGGCGACAGCCAAGGCCGCAATGCCCGAAACCTGTGGCGCGGCCATCGAGGTTCCTGCGGAGTAACCGTAACCGCCGTTCGTCGTGGTGCTGAAAACGCGAAATCGTTCGTCGCCGGTAGCATGGCCGCCCAAAGCCGCGAGATCGATCCACGAACCGTAGTTGGACCCGGCGACCTTACGGCCGTCGATGCCCAGCGACGCTACGGCCACCACTTTCTCGTAGGCTCCCGGGAACACCGGGTCGGAAATGCCGTCGTTGCCCGCGGCAAAAATGACGATGCCGCCTTTCATGGGACCTGTCTGATTGCCGTTCTCATCGCACCCGGCATACTTGATAAAATAGTCAATGGCTGCTTTGCCCGACTGCGACAAGTCCGGAAGACCGGGGACATAAGTCCAGCTGTTCTGGCTGATGACGGCCCCATGGTCGGCCGTCCAGACCATGATCTCCTCGATCGTCGCGGCATCGCGTCCCGGTTCGTCGAAAATCTGGCAACTCATCAGCCGCACACCGCTTCCGGGCGTTCCGTCGCCCCCCGCGATGCCGCAGACGCCGATGCCGTTGTTGTTGACGGCGCCGATCGTACCTGCGACATGCGTGCCGTGGCTGCTGGGAGTGATCTCCGTATTATGGCGGCAGAAGTTGTAGCCGCAGGCGCCCTGTCCGTCGCGCCAGATATTCGCTGCCAGATCGGGATGCGTATAGTCGATGCCGCCGTCCACCACGGCGACGACGACGTCTTTATGTCCGGTGCTGACGCTCCATGCCGGAAAAATGTTGAGGTCGGCCACGGCCGTCGATCCGACCGCAGCGCCCACCCGGTGGTAAATCCACTGATTGACCAGCAGCGGATCATCGAATCCGGGGATTGCGACATTGTCCGAACCTGAGGTGCGGCTGAAATCAGCTTGCGAGACCGTCGCCCCGGCGGGAACCATACGCGGAACAGGTTCGATGCACTCGACTTCGTCCACCCGGCCGAAGCGTTCCATGGCCTCGGCGACAGAAATCGCCCCGGAGAAATGAACGTCGTACCACAGATGAAGTCCGGCCCTGCGGCGGCGTTCGCGGAAACGGTCGCCATTGGAAAAGACACGCTGTACGGCAGTTGCCCCGGCACGGGTGGCGGCGGCATTGAATGCAGCGATTCCCGAGCCGGAACCGCTGCGGGTAAAGGCACGGGTGTCGAGTTCGGCTGCTGTTTCGCGCAGCTTAATACGGAATACGCCGGGTATGTAAAACTCCTGCATCGGGGTTTGTCCGACGCCGGGAGCCGGGCCGGATTCCGGGTCTCTGGTACAGGCCGTCAGCAGGAGGAGCGTCAGAAAGAAAGAGAAGTGTTTCATCGGTTTTAAAGGAAAAAGGTCCGGAGCCGGCAGACGGCATCCGGACCGAATAAACATTTCTTAAGGATCACGGAACCAATTTGATGTCGAGAAACGAGTCGGTGCAAACGTAACAATCCGATGCCGAGGTAGGTCCCAATTGCCATTTGAAGGTTTTCACCGTCTGGTTCGGGAGTCCGAACAATTCACCCCGGAACGTGTAGGGGGCGTAAAACTGCATGATGCCGTCCGGCAGATAGATGACGCTGACGGGATCATTGGCTTCGACCGTTTCGTAGACCGGTTTCCCATGTTCGTCCACCTTCGGCCGTCCATAATCGTCGAAGGCCTGTTGGCGATAACTGTAGCGGAACGACCAAACTTTGCTGGCGGCATATTGCCGGAAATTGGTCGTCAGCGTCGCGTTGGGCCGCGTGAGTGTCCCGATTTGTTCGCCATTGGCCATCACCTTGAATTCGGTCTCGGTGATCGCCAATTGGCTGCTGCGGATGGTTTCGAGGTAACTCTCCGGCGTGTATTGTCCCGAAAGCGGCGTCATGCGAATCCGGTTGCCGGTTTTAATGCCCCGCAGAATGATTTCATCGAAAGCCGGAGAGAGCGACATGAACGTGAATTCGTAATCTCCTTTCCATCCTTGGTAGCCGGCGCCGTTGTCTCCGGGAAACGAGAAGAAATGCAGGTAATCGTTATGGGTCGCAAATTTCAGCATGGGACCGGTCGAGAATTCGACCCGATATTCCGATTCCGTCCGCAGCGGGTCGGCTTCGACGAAAGTGCTCCCCTCGAACCAGGCCTTAACCATACGGTCATCCTGGAATTCGACGATATAAATCCAACCGCCATAACCGAGATTCTCGTCAGGGAAATACTCCATCACCCATGTCTTCCCGGCCTGCAATGCGAATTTGTAGCGTTCAAGCGTCTGCTCGATCCGGGTCGAGGTCGACTCGCTGAAGTTATTTTCCGAATCGTCGCATGCAACGGCTGAGAATAACAGCCCAGCCAGCAGTAATATATTGATTCTCTTTTTCATACATTCAGTTTAATCTTCAAGATTTGTCCAGTCGATGTCTCCGAGTTCGGAAAGACGGCGCAGGTAGATGTCGCTCCACTTCGCAACGTCCACGCCAAAATCGTCGCGGAGCCATGCGATGAGAATCGAGCGCTTCTTCTCGATTTTGGCGCGGCCGTCCGCGCTTTCGATCGAGGAGAGCATCGCCTCCCACTCCTCCTCGCTCATGCTGATCAGGCGTCCGCCCGTTTCGGCGATGTCCTCTGCGGGACTCGAACGTGCATACTTCGAAACGAAGCCCAGCTCCATGTAGTCATTACCGCTTTGGGCATACTTGTCACCCACGTAATCGCTTTGCGTAATGGTATCGTAGTCGCTCGGTACGGGATATGTACCATCGAGGATATGCATGAACTCGTGAAGCATCGTTCCGGCGATTCGTTCGCTGTCCTTTTCCCGGTCGAAAAATTTTACGCCGAGAACATTGATTTGAAGGCCATTTTCAGCCGATGCCAGCACGGTGTTCCCGGTGCTGCTGATCTCAAAACTGCCCACCAAATAGAGTACCCGCGGGAAATAACTCTTTGCGAAGAGCAATGGATCTTTCTGATCGGACATCAGTTCCGCCATGGCGTCAAGCGTCGAGTATTTGATCAGTTTGGCCACCTCGATCGATTTGTCCACGGGCGGCGGCGAGACCCAGTAGTTGAAGTGGGTTTCGCGGTCAGGCATGCGGTATTCGAAACGAATGTTGTAAGGTTCCGTATAGTGCCGGTCGAGCCAGAAATCGAACTCGGTCTTTTCCTCGGCGGGATCGACAAAGATGCTTTTGCCGTCCGGTTCGTCCTTGTCGCATGAGGTCGTTGCGCCTGCGACAAGCAGAAGCAAGAACAGGGATATGATTGTCGGTTGCATAATTCAATATAAATATTTGGCGAATTGGTTATTGGCAGAACGGATGGTCAGGACGATTCTCATTGCGGGGATTCGCCTCCAATCCGGCTGTGATAACCTCTTGAGGCAGTTGGAGCGCACGTCGAAGATCTTTCTCGCCGAGCGTGGCCGCAACAGTGAATCCGGTTGTATTGTCATCGTTGTAGGCCGAGTCGTCGAAACGATCAATCACGATGCCGTAGCGTTTGATGTCCCCCCAACGCAGTCCGTCGGCGATGGTCTCAATGCGGCGGCAAAAGAGCGTGGTCTGAATAAGGTGCTCCTGTTCACCAGCCTCGACTGTAAAGCCGTGGGGATGGAGCGGCTTGCGCGATGTCGGCTCCAAAGCGGTGTATTCGGCGATGTATCGATCCGATGACGGATCACCGTAGACCTCGGCGATGCGTTCGCGGGTCAGAGATTCGATGCCGTTCTGTCCGACCAGATAGAAAGAGCCGATCCAGGCATTGAGGTCGGCAACTGCCTTGTCGTACTCCTTGAGATGGACATAGGCCTCTGCACGGCTCAACACCGTTTCATTGGTTGTGAACGCCACCATCGTCGAACGACCGATTCCTACGCCGGTTACCGGGTCGGTTACCTCCCACTGGTTGGGCCATTTGGGCATGTAGATCTTGTTGACATCGTTGTCCTGCCAAATGAAAGGAGGATGCTGGTAGACCTTTTCGATGCAGTTGTCCTTCCACCGGTCCCACGGACCGCCCATCGGCCGCTTCGCGCGGTAGGTCTCCCTCTTGGCGACGCGGTAGTTGTGAGTGAAGCGCGCGCCGGAGTTGCTCCAGGCGTTAAAAAGCGATCCGTTACCGGTCACCATGGGAATCATCAGCAGGTTGAACGAGTGTCCGACGCTGATGTAGTCGAGGGTGCGGACCGAGCCGTCCCAGGCCAGCTGCTTGACTGCCGCCCAGTCGCGCATGACGGTCGAAGGGGCACTGCCGAGGACCTCGGAGGCGTATTCGACCACCTTTTCCCACTTCAGATAATAGAGGTTGAAGCGCGTGGCAAAGGCATAGGCGGCGCTGCGGTTGAAGTGGTACTTCGGAACCGCATAGTTGGCATCGCTGACCAGAGGAAGCGCCTCCTCGATATCCCGGTCGATTTTCTCATATACCTCCTTGAGATTGTCCCGGTGATAAACCGGATTGAGCGTCGTTTCGGGAGCTTCCATGTAAGGGACTCCCAGGTATTCGCCACTTTTTTCAGGATGATAAGGGAGACAATAGAGCATCGTGAGGCAAAAATGCGAATAGGCCCGGCAAAGCAGGGCCTCGGCTTTGGCCGGAAGCAATTCTTTGGGCGTACCCTGTTTTTCGATCGCTTCCAGAGCGGTGTTGGCTGCGGCAATCGCGGAGTAGTAGGCCTGCCAGGTATTTTTGTTGCTATCGTTCTCGGCCTCGTTCATGTCCATCCAGTAGCTGTTGTGCTCCAGCAGCAGGCTGGTGTTAGGATTGTTCGCTCCCATGTCGTCGCAGTTGTCCGATGCAATTTCGCACATGCGGGTGAAACTGCGTGAAGGATAGGCCGACACGAGCAGCCGGTTGATTTTGTCCGGCGTATCGAGCTCAGTACGGTTGTCGGGCAGTTCGTCGAGGAAATCGTTGCAGGCAGCGAGTGTGAGCGAACCGGCGCCGAGAAGCATTATGCGTGATATCAGTTGTTTGATTTTCATGGCGGAGCGGGTTTAGAAGCTGACACGAAGCGTCAGCGTGAATTGTTTGGGCATCGGTACTGCAACACCTCCCGTATTGAAAAACTCGGGATCCTGGCCTTGCAGCTTTTTGTCCGAATAGATCAAAAACGGGTTGGTTGCCTGGAATTTGAGCGACAATCCGCTCATGCGCAATTTCGAAGAGACCGATTGCGGAAAATCGTACGAGAGTGAGATCTCTTTCATGCGGATGAAATCGCCTTTGGCGACCCGTACATCAGAGTAATTGTAGGCGCTGTACGCGACGTAGAGATTGGAAATATCGTTATTCTGTCGCGTGCTGGCGATAACCGGGACATTGGTCCGTCGTTCGTCGCCGGGATTGAGGTAGCGATTGGCGAATTCCCGAGGCATGGCCGTCAGATCGGAATAACCGTTCGAGAAAATCGGATCGAGACGGACGACGTTTCCAAAGGAGTAGGTCATGAAGACGTTGAGCGTGAATCCCTTCCACTTAAAGATATTACCCAGGCTGCCCGTGATGGTAGGATCGACAGGACCTTCATAGACGAGGTTGCTCATATTCACAGTCTCCTGGAACTGGATGTTCGTCGAGGTAATGCTGCCGTCAGCGGCGAGGAACGTCGGGATGCCCATCTCGTTAAGTCCCTTGAATTTCAAGGAAAAGAGCGAACCGCGCGGCGTACCTTCCATCGAGTAACCTGTGCCGGTGATATAATCGATCATGCGCGTCATGGTTTTGAGTTTGGTTACCTCGTTGTCCATCCAGGCAAAGATGAAATTGGTCTGCCATTTGAAGTCTTTACGTTCGATATTGCGGGTGAAAAGCGAAAGTTCCACACCCTGCGATTTCATCTCCGCGACGTTACCCTGCTTATCCACGGCACCGCCCAAACCCATTGTTACAACGTTGCCGATCAGGTCGAAATTATTGCGCCGGTAGGCGTCCATCGAAAGAGTGATGCGGTCGTCGAGGAATCCCATGTCGAGGCCGACATTCAACTCATGCTTTTTTTCATAGGTCAGTTCCGAATTCTCAGGAGCTGAAATACTCAATGCAGGTTCTCGGATTTCAGTCGCACCACGCCACGGGTTCAGCGGATAGATCGTAGCCGTGGAGTTATTGACCCATGTGGGGCCCCGGTCGGCAGTGAGGCTGTAAGAGAGTCGCAGCGCAAGGCTGGAGAAGGCCGGACGCAATGGTTCGAAGAACGACTCCTGGTCGATGCTCCACTTGCCGGCGATATTCCAGGTCGGCAACCAGCGCGCCTTACGCGATCGGCCCAACCGGTTGGAACCCTCGTAACGGAGCGTACCGTTGATCGTATAGCGGTAGTCGTAGGAATAGGAGAATGTGCCGGCGAAGGCGGCGTTGCGTTCCCGTGTATTGGACAGGCTGTAATACTGGGTGTTTTCCTCCAGTTGTTTCTTAAACAGATCCAGGATGTAGAACGGCGTTTCGCCCATGTCGTATTGCAGGCCCCAGCCCTGGAACGAGGTGGCGCGGCGGTCGATGGCATTGACTTCCACAATGCCGAACAGATTCAGAATGTGCTTGTCGTTGAACGTGTCGTTGTAGCTGATCGAAGCCCGGAAATCGCGGCTCTTGGCGCGGAAGTCGCTTCGTTTGTAGATACCACCCTGGGGAAGGATCGAGTATTTGTCACGGTTCGGCTCATCGGGATTGTCGTAAAGGTAGGGATTGTTGCTCTGAATGATTGAGGTGGCCATCGAACGGTAGGCCTGCGCCTGGTTCGAACTGTCCTCGATGTGATGCTCGGTGCTCGAAGCCTGATATTTGATTGCCCCAAGGGCCGAAACTTCGACTTTCGGAGTAATCTTCCATTTGAGTTCAGCCTGGAATTTCACGTCGCTCACGTTCAAGTCCATATAGTTCTTGGACAACTCGTCCTTGATGTTGAACGGAGTGTAATTGCGTGTGTAGAATTCATCGGGGTCGAGCGTGCGCGACGAACGCAATGCATAGGAGTAGGGGTTGATGTCGAAATCGCGTTTGACGGTTCCGAACACAGGGTCTACCTCCGACGAGAGCGATCCCGGTGCACGCTGTTCGCGGTACGAAGCGTTGCCGATGAGGTTCAGCGTCAGCTTGTCCTTGAGAATGTGCTGCGTGGTATTGACCAGAAGCGTGTAGCGGTTCACCTTGCTTTGGATGCTCCATCCCGGATCGACCATCGCACCGACGGAAGCGTAATACGAGCCTTTTTCACTGCCCGAGGAGATGCTGGCCGAGTGGCTGTGCTGAATGCTGTTGCGGAAGAGTTCCTTGAACCAGTCGGTATTGCGAAACTCCGCCTGTCGCAGGTAGGCGTTGCGCCCTTCGGGGGTGTTCAGTACGGCGAACTGCCCTGTGGCAGGGTCGTAGGTGTTGATCAGTTGCGACAACTTGCCGTAGACGCCGCTTTCCGAGCGGTAAACGGTATTGGCATAGTTGAGCCATCCCTTGTCGTACATCTCCTGGTAGACGGCCATCTGCTCTTGCGAATTCATGATGTTGAAGTTCGAGTAGCTGGGAACCATACGCATCGTGAATTCGCCGGTGTAACTGACTTTCGTAATACCGGGCGTGCCTTTCTTCGTGGTGATGACGATGACTCCGGCCATGGCGCGGGCGCCGTAGATCGAGGTTGCCGAACCATCCTTGAGAATCTGGAAACTCTCGATGTCATCGGCGTTAAGTCCGGCGATGGCCGAACTGATGAGCGTCGTGGCGTCGCCCGACGACAAGGAATTGGCGTCGACGTTGATCACATCCTCCATGATCACACCGTCCACCACCCACAACGGCTTGGAGTCTCCGAAGATCGACGTAGCGCCGCGAATGCGGATTTTCGGGGCGGCGCCGAAAGTTCCGGAAACGTTTTGCACGGACACGCCGGCAGAACGGCCTTCAAGACCGCGGCTGATTTCACTGATGCCGTCCAGTTTGACATCCGAGGCCAATAGTTGGTCCGTGGCTCCGGTGAAGATACGCTTGTCCATCTTTTGCATACCGGTCACTACGACCGATGCGATTTCTTGTGCGCTCGCTTTGAGTATGAAATCCATGCGGTCGGCATCGACCTTCTTCTCGACCGGATCGTATCCCAGAAAGGAGACACGCAGTACGGCTCCGGAGGGGACATTTTTGAGTGTATAAAGCCCGTCGATCGCTGCCGTGGCGGCATTGTTCGTGCCGACGACCTGGACGACGGCGCCCGTCAGCGGCGTACCGTCCTCTTCGGATACCGTGCCTGTTACCACGCGGTTCTGTGCCGAAGCCCGGCACACCACTGCCATGGCGAGCAGAATGAGTATGGTCAGTTTTTTCATTGGTCAGTCATTGAAATTCTTGGTTCCGGGGCGCAGGCAGGGCCGCGGTCGGCAAAAGTCGCGGCCTGCCCGCTGCATTCGGAGTCGGTTAGTAGTTTTTGGAAAGTTCCAGTGCGTTGGTTAAACAGAGCTGCCCGGTAAACGACCAATACCGGTCGTTGTTCTCCCAGAAACAGAGCGTCTTGGCCTCCCGGCCATTGCCCTGGCCGTTATCGCTGAACACGAGCTGGATCGTGCCTGCATTTTCATCGAAGACAGGTTCCGCCGCCCAGGCGACCACG
>OODF01000871.1_pt1 | contig 15663 bp, 14 predicted proteins | sample 1671431 | NCBI WGS metagenome assembly OODF01 (sample SAMN06348156, study PRJEB24527) | human gut metagenome | biome: human gut; feature: ankylosing spondylitis patient; material: feces | host: Homo sapiens | place: China | collected 2015-10 | reverse complement strand
GCTGTGCCAGTGCGGTCAGGTCGCTCTCGCGCTTGTCGCGGTAGCCGGCCACGTCCAGACCCAGCTTGATGTAATCGCCTTCCAGACGGTTGGCCACCAGGCTTGCCAGATAGGACAGGCTCTCCATGGTCTCGCCGCGGCGGCCGATCAGAGCACCCAGCTTCTCGCCATCCAGACGGATGATGGTAGCCTCGCCTTTCTGCACGGCGCTGAATGTCACGTTCTCCACGCCCATCCGCGCGATGACCTCACGCAGATAGTCCACAGCGGCCTTGACCTTGTTGTTCTCTTCGATATTGATGGGCACTTCCACCTCTTCGCCCTCAGCAGGGGCAGCCTCTGCCGCCGCCTCCTCCACGGGCTGCGCGGCGGGAGCTTCTTCTGCTGCAGGGGCGGCGGGAGCTTCCTCCACAGGGGTCTTCTCCTCTGCCTTGGGCTCCTCGGCCACGGGAGCCGGAGCAGCCTTTTCTTCCACCACGGGTGCCGCGGGAACGGGGTCTGCCTCCTCCACGGTCACGCGGACCTTGGCGGGGGTCAGCTTCAGGCCCAGAAAGCCCGTCTTCTGGGGCATTTCCAGCACTTCATAGCTCACGTTGATGTCGTCGGCCTGGACGCCCAGCTTGGCGCAGGCGTTGGCGCGGGCTTCGTCAACCGTCTTGCCGGTTGCTTCCTGAGTACGGATCATAATACGGTCAGTCCTCCTTTTTGTGTTCCAGCTCGCTCAGCGGGACCGTGCGCTCGTCCTTGTACTTTTCCTCGTCCAGCTGGCGGGCATACTCCAGGCGGCGCTTGTTCATCTCACTGGCGGAGACATTCTTTTCCACGATCTCACCGGTCTTTTCGTCCTTGACCTTGAGGGTAGTGCTCTTCACACCGCGCTTCTGCTCCTTGCGGTGGGCGGCGATCTCAGCCATGACCTCTTCCTTGACCTTTTCGGGGTCGTAGATCTTGCGCATGACCTGGGTCTGCACGGTCATGATGACGTTGGAAATGACGTAGTACAGAGAGAACGCGCAGGGCACGGTAAAGCAGAAGAACAGGTACATCAGGGGCATCATATACATGGTCGCTTTCATGCTGCCCTGCATCTGCTGGCCGGAGGCTTTCATGCTGATGTGGGTGGAAATGAACATGGTAACGATGGCCAGGATGGGGAGGATCAGCAGGGGCAGGTTATCGGCCGAGAGGTTATACTGAGGCACACGGGTCAGATCGATGCCAAAGAAATCCATGTGCTGGCCAAACTCGGTGATGGTGCTGACCTGGTCGGCGGTAAAGGCGCTGGTCACGGTGGACTCGCCCGCCATGACCTGCGCGATGATGTTGGTGTCGCGGGTAACAGTGGTAAAGCTGATGCCCAGGGCCGTCAAGGCATCACCAGCCGCGTTCATGGCAGCGGTGCCGATGTGGAAGATGCGCTGCAGCGGGCGGTACACGACCTCGATAACGCCGAACATGACCAGGAAGTTGATGAGCATGGGGGCACAGCCGGACATGGGGTTGTAGCCGAAGTCCTGCTGCAGCTTCATGATCTCTTCATTCTGCTTTTCGGGCTTATCCTTGTACTTTTTCTGGATGTCCGCGATCATCGGCTGGAATGCCGACATCCGGACGGTGTTTTTCTGCTGGTTGAGCTGGAGGGGGGTCTTCACGATGTTGATGAGCAGGGTGAAGAGGATGATGTCCCAGCCGTAGTTGGGGATCAGCTTGTAGATCCACTCCATCACATAACCGAGTGGCACGCCGAGGATGTATAAAGGGTTCATAGCTTCGTCCATTCTGCCCCGTCTGTGGCGCGGAGCGGTTATTTTTATCGAAGGACGCCTGTCCACAGCGCAGCGCGTCACAAGAAGCAAATTTTAATCGCCTTTCTGCTCCACCTCCCCTGTTCGGAAAGTCTCCCCCGGCCGGGGGAGGTGGCACGTAAGTGCCGAAAGGGGAACGGGTGGCACGCCGCAGGCGTGACGGAGAGGTTTGTTTTCCACTTATTTTCCGTGTCTTGTGGAAAACAGTCTGGCCGGAGAAAGCTTCCGGGCCGGGTTGCGCCAGCGGCCGGGCTCCGGCACGGGGTCGTAGCCCCAGCGGCCCAGCGGGTTGCACCGGGCAATGCGGGCGGCGGCCAGCAACAGCCCCTTGATGCAGCCGTGGGTCTGGATGGCCTCGATGGCATACTGGCTGCAGGAGGGGGTAAAACGGCAGTTGCGCCCCAGTCCCGGGCTGATCCACTTCTGATACCAGCGGATGGGCACGCACAGGGCACGGCGGGACCATGCCGAGAGCGGGTTCACTCGCTTTCCGGCCTGCGGACCGGAGGGACCGTGGCAGGGGGCTTGGCACCCGGCTGCTTTGCCTTATCCGGCAGGCCGGCCTGGGCAAACAGTTTGGCCACCACGCTGGAGAGCTGCCAGCTCTTGAGGCGGGGGGTCATGCCCCGGGCCACAAAGATGAGGTCATAGCCGCCGATGTTGTAATCCAGATGCTCGTCAATGGCGGCTTTCATCACGCGGCGGGCGCGGTTGCGCTGGACGGCGTGGCCGATCTTTTTGGTGGCCGTCAGGCCCACGCGGGTCTTTTTGCCACGTGTTTTGAGGACGTAGAGCACCAGCGCCGGGTTGACATAAGACTTGCCGCGGGCATACACGCGGCCAAACTCCGCGTTGCGGCGGATGGGACGATAGCGCATTTGTTGGCGCCTCCCTCTTCGAGAATCAAACAAGCCCTGCACAAAGGCAAAGCTCATTTGTCAGTATAGCAAAAAAACGCCCGCAAGGAAAGTCTGTCCGGGCGTTTTTCTGGTACAATTCTTGCGAAACTTTTTAGTTAAAACGCACAATTGGATAAAAAAGAAGACCGCCAATTCAATATCAGCGGTCTTTTGCGCATGTTCAGTTCTGCGCTGACCCATTGCCACGCGGGCTCAGATCAGACAGTCAGGCTCTTGCGGCCCTTTGCACGACGAGCATTGATGACCTTGCGGCCGTTCTTGGTGCTCATGCGGGTCAGAAAGCCATGAACTTCCTTGCGCTGACGCTTCTTGGGCTGAAAAGTTCTCTTCATGGTTTTGTATCCTCCGTAAAAACTCGTCCCCTGATTGGGGTCATTCTGTGAGTCCCAAATGGGGACAGGCTTGCAATTCAACAGTATATCGCACACTATCCCATTCTGTCAAGCATTTTTTTCTCTTTCCTGCAAACTTTTTTGAAAAACGGCTGTGAAAAATCTTTCAACTTTTTCACCCGTTTCCCGTGGAAAACTTTTCATCCACAACATCTTGTGCTCTTTTTCGTGTACTCCCACAAGGGCCGTACAAAGGCGCAGATGCGTCTTTTCTTATGTATTATAAATTACCTTATAGTAATATAGACGCAGGGAGATTTTTGTGGTATACTAACCTGGTATCAGCAGCATTGTTGAAAACTTCAATGGAGTGGATGTTTTATGGATTCTTTCAAGGACGTTTTAGAAGCCGCTCAGGCCTATTGCAAAACGCAGATGGCCGAGCCGACTTATAATCTCTATATCGACGGCCTCGAGCCCATCAGCTTTGAGGACTCGAGCCACATCACCCTTTCGGTGCGGAACGATTTTATCTGCAAGATCGTCACGGACCGCTACCTTGGCCTGCTCAAGGAAGCCTTTAAGACCGTGCTGGGCTTTGATGTGGACATCACGCTGGTGGTGCCCAGCACCCCGCCCCACGAGGTGGTGCTTGCCCAGCAGTACGAGGCCAACCCCGCCTCCCCCCAGGGCAACTATGAGTTCACGTTTGAAAACTTCATCAAAGGCCCCTCCAACCAGTTTGCGTTTGCTGCGGCGCAGGCGGTTGCCGCCAACCCCTCCGGGGCCTATAACCCGCTGTTCATCTACGGCGGCTCCGGCCTGGGCAAGACCCATCTGCTGACGGCCATCCAGACCGAGATCAAGCGCACCCACCCCGATTTTGTCATCATGTACGTTACCTGCGAGCAGTTCACCAACGAGCTGATCGCCGCCATCCGCGCCGGCAGCACCGAGGACTTCCGCATGAAGTACCGCGTGGCCGACCTGCTGCTGGTGGACGATATCCAGTTCATCGCCGGCAAGGAATCCACCCAGGAAGAGTTCTTCCACACGTTCAATTCCCTGCACGATGCCCACAAGCAGATCGTCATCGCCTCTGATCGCCCGGCCAAGGAGATCAAGAGCCTGGAAGAGCGTCTGCGCACCCGCTTTGAGTGGGGCCTGACCGCCGATGTCCAGCCGCCGGATTTTGAGACCCGCGTGGCCATCGTCAAGCGCAAGGCCGAGCTGCTCCACCTGGATCTGCCCGAGGACGTAGCCGAGTTCATCGCCAACCACCTGAAAAACAACATCCGCCAGCTGGAAGGCGCTGTCAAAAAGCTCAACGCCTACTACATGCTGGAGGGCATCCAGCCCGTCATCAGCGTGGCACAGAACGCCATCAAGGACATCCTCAACGAGACCCAGCCCGTGCCCGTCACCATCGAGAAGATCGTGGGCGAGGTTTCCCGCACGTTCAACGTCTCCCCTGCCGACATCCGGGGCACCAAGCGGAACGCCAATGTGGCCTCCGCCCGCCGCGTGGCCATCTACATCCTGCGCGAAGTCACCGGGATGAGCATGGAGGAGATCGGCCGGGAGTTCTCGGGCCGTGATCATTCCACCATCGTCTACTCCCTCAAAACCATGGAGCGGGACATGAAGAACGACCAGCATCTGCGAGAGACGGTCAGCGACATCATCAAAAACGTCAAGGCCTGACACCCGCACGGGCTTAAAAGTCCGACTTTTAAAGGGGATAAAACCCAAAATATGGGGAGTTTTACGCACAATTGGTGCAAAACAGAACAAGATATAGTGGTTTTGGGCCGAATCTTTCCACTCTTTCCACGGAGTTTTCAACATTCAACGCTCAGATTCCACATGGGAAGTGGAAAGAACCCGCGGCTTCCCCATTTCAACATTTCTTTCACACCCGATTCACAAACCCGTGGAAACCGAAACCCCGGCATCCCGCCAAGACATTCCGGAGTTTTCCACAAGTTCCCCACTCCCTACTACGGTTACTACAACAAGTTCAATATAGATCGAGAGAAAATGTCCACCGCTTTTGGGACAGCTTTCTCCGATATCATCCGAAAAAAGGAGAGAAACCAAGTTGAACATCATCTGCGACAAGACCCTCCTGAGCGCGGCCATTGACGGCGTTTCCAAAGCAGTCACCCTGCGCTCTACCATTCCCGTACTGGAGGGCATTTTACTCAAAGCCGAGGGGTTCCAGCTGACCCTGACCGGCTACGACCTCGAAATGGGCATCGTGACCACCATTGAAGCGAACGTCAAAGAGCCCGGTGAGATCGTGCTGAACGCAAAGCTGCTCAGCAGCATGATCAGCCGGATGCCTGCCGGCCAGATCACCATTCAATCCGCTGACAACGGAAAAACCACGATCCAGAGTGGTGTTGCCCAGTTTGAGATCCAGTCCATGGCCGCAACCGACTTCCCCGAGCTTCCCAATACCGGCGCTGAGGAGACCCTGACCATCCCCACCGGCGTGCTGCGGGACATGATCGACCGCACCCTGTATGCCGTCAGCCAGGACGAGAAAAAACCGGCCCATACCGGTGAGCTGTTTGAGATCGAGCCCAACAAACTGACCATCGTGGCCCTGGACGGCTACCGCCTGGCCATCGTGGAGCGGCCGGTCACTGCCGTCAAGGACATCCGGATCATCGTGCCCAGCAAAACCATGACCGAAGTGGCCCACCTGCTGCCCAACGACGACGAGGAGCTGGTGCACATCTGCGCTAACCGCCGCTATGTCGTCTTCATGACTGCCGGTTACACCATCATGAGCCGCCTGATCGAGGGCGAGTTCCTCAACTACCACAATGTCATCCCCTCCGGCAGCCGGACACGGGTGACTTTGGACACAAAAGAGTTCATCGAGACCATCGAGCGCGCCTCTCTGATTATTACAGAGCGTTTAAAAAATCCCCTCCGCATCAGTTTTACAAATGGTAAAGTCGTCGTCCGCTGCCAGACCAACCTGGGCCGCGTCGTCGATGAGTTCCGCGCCGAGTGCGAGGGCGAAGAGGTGGAGATCGGCTTCAATAACCGTTACCTGCTGGACGCGCTCCGCAACGCCCGGACCGAGCAGGTCAAAATGGAGATCAGCGGCCCCCTGAGCCCGGTCAAGGTCCTGCCTGCCGAGGGCAATGACTTCCTGTACCTGGTCCTGCCCGTCCGCTTCAAGAATGATTAAGAGGCAACATTATGCAGAAAATTCTCATCCATACGGAATTTATCAAACTGGACGCCCTGCTGAAATACGCCGGCCTGTGCGAGACGGGCGGCGAAGCCAAAGAGCTGGTGCAGGGCGGGGCCGTCAAAGTCAACGGCGAAGTCTGCACCATGCGGGGCAAAAAATGCCGCGCGGGCGATGTGGTGGAGCTGGATGGCCAGAGTATCGAAGTCGGGCAGGGGCAGTAAATGCGTCTGCTCTCACTTGAAGTCCAGAATTACCGGAATATCGCTTCCGCCAGCCTTACCCCCGGCCGGGAGCTGACCGTCATCTGCGGCAACAACGGCCAGGGTAAGACGAACCTGCTGGAGGCCATCTGGCTGCTCACCGGCGGCAAGAGCTTCCGGGGCGGAAAGGATGCCGAGCTGGTGCGCCGGGGCGAACCGTTCGCGGTACTGGAAGCGTCCACCCAGCGTGCACAAAAAGACGAACAGGAGCCGGATGACCCGACCCATGTCCGCCTGACCATCGGCACACCGGATTCCCCACGCCCGGGCCGGACAGCCTCGGTAAACGGGGCACCGCCCAAGCGGGCCGCAAGCCTGGCAGGCAGTTTTCCGGCTGTCGTCTTTGACCCCGGGCATCTGAGCCTGGTCAAGGGCGCGCCGGAGGGGCGGCGAAAATTTCTGGACGCTGCCCTCTGCCAGCTTTACCCCGGCTACCTGACCATCTACCGCCGCTATGTCCGGGCCTTGCAACAGAAAAACGCGCTGCTGCGCCGCTCTTCTACAGCGCCGGAGCGCCCCTATGCGGAAAAAGCAGCCCTGCTGGAAGTGCTGAACAATGAACTTTCCCTCCAGGGCGAGGCCATCCAGCAGCGGCGGCGGGCGTACCTTGCAAAGCTGGCTCCGCTGGCCTGCGCCAATTATGAGGAGCTTTCCCGGGGAGCCGAACGGCTCACCCTGCGGTATGCGGCTCAGTTTGAGCCGGGCAGCCTGGCGGCTCGGCTCAAAGCCCGCCAGGCCGAAGAGCTCCGGGCCGGGCAGAGCCTTTGCGGCCCCCACCGGGAAGATCTGGAGCTGCTGCTGGATGGCCAGCCCGCCAGAGTGTTTGCCAGCCAGGGACAGCAGCGGAGCGTCGTCCTGAGCCTGAAAATGGCGGAAGCGGCAGCGGCTGCGTCCATTACCGGGGAACACCCGGTGCTGCTGCTGGACGATGTGCTCAGTGAGCTGGACGATGGCCGCAAGCAGTATCTGCTGACCCGGATGCGGGAAAAGCAGACGTTCGTTACCAGCTGCGACGACACCGCGTTCCTCAAAACGGACGGCGAGGTCTACCGGATGAACGGCGGTGTCCTGAGCAAGGCATAAGACGTAGCTCTTCCCACGGGGAGAGAGGACACGTCAGCGCCTGAGAGGGCGCAGCAGAAAAGAGGCTTGTATGTATCTTCATCTGGGGCGGGATTATGTCCTGAACGACCGGGACGTCATCGGCATCTTCAATCTGGAGACGACCACCATCTCTCCCCGGGGGCGGGAGTTTCTCAATTATGCCCAGAAGAACGGCGCTGTGGTCAGCCTCTCGGATGAGCTGCCCCAGAGCTATGTGCTGGCCGATGCCCCGGTGGACACGGTCTATCTTTCGGAGCTGTCCCCCGCCGCGCTGAAACGGCGTGCGGAACGGCCCCTGCCCGAGGGCGTGGAAGCCATCCGGGCAAAAAAATGATTATACAAATAGTTATCAACACGCGGAGCGGATGCTCCTGCGTTTTCAGTTTGGTTTGAAAAATCTGAAACAAAAGGGAGAAAGGAAATGGCAGAGGAAATTATCACCAGCACCAACGCGGAAACCGTCACGGACCACGAGTATAACGCCAGTGAGATCCAGGTCCTGAAAGGCCTGGAAGCGGTGCGCAAGCGCCCGGGCATGTATATCGGCTCGACCGGCGAGCGCGGCCTGCACCATCTGGTCTATGAGATCGTGGACAACGCCATCGACGAGGCGCTGGCCGGTTACTGCAACCACATTGAGGTCAAGATCCTCAAGGACAACATCATTCAGGTCACGGATAACGGCCGCGGCATCCCCGTGGATATCCAGGCGGATACCGGCCTGCCCGCTGTCACCGTTGTTTACACCATCCTCCACGCCGGCGGCAAGTTCGGCGGCGAGAATTCCGGCTACAAGGTGGCCGGCGGCCTGCACGGCGTCGGCGCTTCCGTCGTCAACGCCTGCTCCGAGTGGCTGACCGTCGATGTCCGCCGCGACGGCCACGAGTACGAGCAGACGTTCCGCCGCGGCGACCCGGACGGCCCTCTCAAGACCGTCGGCACCGTGGACCCTGGTGTCACCGGCACCCGCGTCACGTTCAAGCCGGACCCGGAGATGTTCAAGGATACCACCGTTTACAACTTTGAGACGCTGGAAAAGCGCCTGCGGGAAGAGAGTTTCCTGAATGCGGGTGTCAAGATCACCCTGACCGATGAGCGGGAGCTCTACACCCCCGTGCTGGAGGACGGTCAGGAGGGCGAGCCCTGCTACCGCACCGAGGTCATGTGCTATGAGGGCGGCATCAAGAGCTTTGTCACCTACCTCAACGAGAAACGCAACCTCGAAGTGCTCCACCCCAATGTCATCTATCTCAAAGGCCAGACCGATCGCGGCATGGCTGAGATCGCCCTGCAGTACAACTCCAGTTACAATGAGCTGGTTTTGAGCTTTGCCAACAACGTCAACACCCCGGACGGCGGCACCCACGAAGAGGGTTTCCGCACCAGCCTGACCCGCGTGTTCAACGATTACGGCCGCAGCCACGGCCTGCTGAAAGACAAGGACGAAAACCTCTCCGGCTCCGATGTCCGCGAGGGCCTCATCTGCGTCATCTCCGTCAAGCTGCAGGAGGCCGAGTTTGAGGGCCAGACCAAGGCAAAGCTGGGCAATACCGAGATCCGCACCCTTGTTTCCAACATGGTGTACACCAAGCTGATGGAGTTCTTTGAGGAGAACCCCGGCGTGGCAAAGGCCATCTTTGAAAAGGCCACCCAGGCCGCCCGCGCCCGCGCCGCTGCCAAAAAGGCCCGCGAACTGGTCCGCCGCAAGAGTGCGCTGGAGACCAGCCGGATGCCCGGCAAGCTGGCCGACTGCCGCGAGAAAGACCCCTCCCGCACCGAGATCTTCATCGTCGAGGGTGATTCCGCAGGCGGCTCCGCCAAGATGGGCCGTGACTCGGCCATCCAGGCGATCCTCCCCCTGTGGGGCAAGATGCTCAACGTGGAAAAAGCCCGTGCCGACCGCATTTACGGCAACGATAAGCTGATGCCTGTTGTGCTGGCCCTGGGCTGCGGCATTGGCGAGGAATTTGATATCACCAAGCTGCGCTATGACAAAGTCTTCATCATGGCCGATGCCGATGTGGATGGTTCTCACATCTGCACCCTGATGCTGACGTTCTTCTTCCGCTATATGCGCCCCCTCATTGAGCAGGGCCATGTGTATGTTGCCCAGCCGCCCCTGTTCAAGGTGCAGAAAGGCAACACCATCAAGTACGCCTACAATGACGCCGAAATGGCTGTCCTTTCCCAGGAAATGCCGGGTGCCAAGATCAACCGCTACAAAGGCCTTGGTGAGATGAACCCCGAGCAGCTGTGGGAGACCACCATGAACCCCGAGAACCGCGTCATCGTCCGCATCACCATTGAGGACGCGGAAAAGGCCGACGAGGCATTCACGATCCTGATGGGAGATCAGGTCGAGCCCCGCCGCCGCTTCATTGAGACCAACGCCCAGTACGCAAAACTGGACGTTTAACCTGTAGAAATCCACGGAGGAACAAATGGAAGAAGATTATGTGATGATACCGGGCAGCGGTACCAAGATGATCATTCGGGATGTCAAGAAAGAGATCGAGACAGCCTTTCTGGATTACTCCATGTCGGTCATCGTGGCCCGTGCCCTGCCGGACGTGCGGGACGGCCTGAAGCCGGTCCACCGCCGCATCCTTTACACCATGCATGAGCGTGGCAACGATCCCAGCCACCCCTACCGCAAGTCCGCCGACACCGTTGGTGCCGTGCTGGGCTCCTACCACCCCCACGGCGACGCGTCGGTCTACGACGCGATGGTCCGTCTGGCACAGGATTTCTCCCTGCGCTACCCGCTGGTGGATGGCCAGGGTAACTTTGGTTCGGTCGATGGCGACCCCCCGGCTGCTTACCGTTACACCGAGGCCCGCATGAGCCGGATGGCCGTGGAGATGCTGACCGATATCGACAAGGACACCATCGACTGGGACCCCAACTTTGATGAGACCAAGAAAGAGCCCAGCGTCCTGCCCAGCCGCTTCCCCAACCTGCTGGTCAACGGCAGCCAGGGCATTGCGGTTGGTATGGCCACCAATATCCCGCCCCACAACCTGGGCGAGGTCATTGACGGCTGTGTGGCCTATATCGACAACCCGGACATCGACCTGCCCGGCCTGATGGAATACATCAAGGGCCCGGACTTCCCCACCGCCGGCATCATCATGGGCCGCAGCGGCATCCGTGCCGCCTACGCCACCGGCCGCGGCAAGATCACCCTGCGGGGCCGCGCCACCATTGAGGAAAAGAAGAACGGCCGCGCCCAGATCATCGTCACCGAGATCCCCTATATGGTCAACAAGGCGCGCCTGATTGAGAACATTGCGGACCTCGTAAAAGACAAGCGCATTGAGGGTATCAGCGACCTGAACGATGAGACCAACCGCAAGGGAATGCGGATCGTCATTGACGTCCGCAAGGACGCCAACCCCCAGGTGGTGCTGAACCAGCTGTACCAGTATACCCAGCTGCAGGATACCGTGGGTGTCATCATGCTGGCCATTGACCACAAGGTGCCCAAGGTCCTGACCCTGAAGCAGATGATCCAGAAGTACGTCGAGTTCCAGGACGAGATCGTCCGCCGCCGTACCCAGTATGACCTGAAAAAGGCCAAGGAGCGCGCCCATATCCTGGAGGGCCTGAAAAAGGCTACCGACATCGTGGATGAGCTGATCGCCACCATCCGCGCCTGCAAGGGCGGCATGTCGGAGGCAAAGGCTGCCATCATGGAGCAGTTCGGCTTTGATGACCCCCAGGCAGACGCGATCGTCAAACTGCAGCTGGGCCGTCTGGCCGGCCTCGAGATCCTGAAGATCGAGGAAGAGCTGGGTGCTCTGCAGGCAAAGATCAAGGATTGGGAAGATATCCTGGCCAACGACGCCCGGGTGCTGGAGATCGTCAAGAACGAGCTGCTGGAGATGAAGAAGCGGTTTGGCGACGAGCGCCGCACCGAGATCGAGAGCGTCAACGGCGAGGTGGACATCGAGGACCTCATTGCCGAGGAGCAGTGCGTCTACACCCTCACCGAGGCAGGCTATATCAAGCGCCAGCTCAAGGCCACCTATCAGGCCCAGAAGCGCGGCGGCCGCGGCATTTCCGGCATGACCCGCAAGGAAGAAGACATCGTGCAGGAGATGTTTGTCGGCTCCACCCACGATTATGTCCTCTTTGTCACCGATAAGGGCCGCCTCTTCCGCCAGAAAGGCTATACCATCGCCGAGGGCAGCCGTACCAGCAAGGGAACCAACATCGTCAACCTGCTGCAGCTGGCTGAGGGCGAAAAGGTCACCAATATGCTCCGCCAGAGCGCGCAGGCAGACCAGGAGGGCGGCTTCGTCACCATGGTCACCAAACAGGGCCTCATCAAGCGCACCCCGCTGGAGCAGTATGCTAATATCCGCAAGTCCGGCCTCATCGGCATTGCCCTGAACGAGGGCGACTCTCTGGCATGGACCCGCCTGACCTCCGGCCACGATATGCTGATCGTTGCCACCCGCAACGGCCAGGCCATCCGCTTCAATGAGGAAGACGCCCGTCCCATGGGCCGCGGAGGCCATGGCGTCCGGGCCATCAAGCTGGCCGAGGGCGATGAAGTCATCGGCGTCTGCATCTGTCGCGAGGGCGGCACGGTGCTCACCGTGACCGAAAACGGCAAGGGCCGCCGCTCCGAAATCGACACCTACCGTATCACCGCGCGCTGCGGCAAGGGCATCCGCAACTACGATGTCACCAAGGACAAAGTCGCCGCCGTCAAGATCGTGGACGATGTGGACGATGTGCTGCTGAGCAGCCAGGAGGGCATTATCATCCGCCTGCACGCCAACGAGATCCCCGTCCAGAGCCGCTATGGTTCCGGTGTCCGGGTCATGCGCCTGGGCGAGAACGATAAGGTCATGGTGCTGGCCCGTACCGACCACGACGACGAGGCCCAGACCGAGACCATCGAGGCTGAGGAGGGCGAGGAACCCACCGCCGAGCAGCTGGCCGCCATGGAGGCCGCCGATGAGGCCTCCGCCGCCGAAGCCCCCGAGGCAGATACCCCCGAAGAATAAAAAGTTAGCCTAGACTTCACCCTGCGGTTGTGATAGAATAAGCGGACAATCACAAATACCCATGGGGGAGTAGCAGGCACTTTGCAGGAGTGCAGCAAGTCAACACAATGGCCGCTTGGTCGCGGTCTGGCTTGCTTTCATTTGCGAGACTCATGTGTTTTGGCGCGCGTACCAACGCCCGGCACATGGAGTCAGTTTGTAAAAAAATGACCCGGAATTGGACGTTGCGCGCCAATTCCGGGTTTTTGTTTTAGATCCAAAGTTCCTCGCAAAGCTCACCCCTCTGGGGGAGCTGTCACTGCGCGGCAATGACGGAGAGGGCAACCGCAGAAAAACCACTGATTTCCGGTCAATTTCAGGAGGCAATTTTTATGGAGTGGAGTTTCGTCTTTTTCCTCAACAGCGCCCTGCTGGGCGTAGGCCTTGCCATGGATGCATTCTCGGTCTCGCTGGCCAACGGCCTGCATGACCCCCACATGTCCCGCCGCCGGGGCGCCATCATTGCAGGGACTTTTGGCGTTTTTCAGGCCGTTATGCCCATGGCGGGCTGGCTCTGCGTCCACACCATCGTGGAGTTATTCTCGGCCTTTGAAAGGTTCGTCCCCTGGATCGCGCTGGCCCTGCTGGGCTATATCGGCGGCAAGATGCTGATGGAGGGCATCAAGGGCGAGGAAGCCGAGGAAACCGCCGAGCTGAGCGCCGGTGCTCTCTTTATGCAGGGCGTGGCCACCAGTATCGACGCTCTTTCCGTCGGCTTCACCATCTCGGAGTACGGCTGGCTGATGGCACTGGTCTGCTCCCTCATCGTGGCAATGGTCACGTTCTTCATCTGTGAGGCAGGTTTGAGCCTTGGCAAAAAGTTTGGCACCAAACTCTCCGGCAAAGCCTCCATCCTGGGTGGTGTTATCCTCATCGGCATTGGGTTGGAGATTTTTATTTCGGGCGTGTTCGGCTAAATGCAGATACAAAAGGAGTCCTGTGCGGTTGAACGCACAGGACTCCTTTTGATGATGTTCCCCGTGGAACAATTTCTGCGTTATTTTTCCGGCTCAAAATAATCGGCGTATTCTTCGGTGAGCCGGGAGCCCAGGCGGCGGATGCCGCCGTAGAGATGGCGCTCCACCAGCGGCTCAAAGGCGGCCAGGTCGCAACGCTCAATGGCGTCGATGAGATTCTGGTGGTCCGCGATGACCTCTGCCAGCCCGCCGCTGGTGATGGTGTCCAGCATCCGGAAGCGGCTGTAATCGGCGTGAGCGTTCTGCAGCGTGCGCCAGAGGTACATTTTGCCCATGGCGGCAAACCAGGTCTCATGGAGCAGGCGGTCTGCCTCGTACAGACGGTTATAGTCCGGCGTTTCGGCCTGGGCCAGGGCCGCGTAGGCGTCGGCCCGGCGGCGGATGAGAGCCCGCTGTTCCGGCGTGCAGTGGGGCGCGAAATCCCGCAGCACCCGGGCCTCCACGGCGGTGCGCTCATAGATGAGCTCATCCACGATCTCCCGGTTGAGCCGGGTAACGGTAGTGCCCTTGTACGGCACGATCTTCACCAGCCCGTTTTCCTGCAATTTTTGTAGCACCACCCGGATGAGGGTGCGGGGGGCCCCAAAGCGGGCACAGAGCGGGTTCTCGCTCAGGGAGCTGCCCGGCCGGATGGTCAGGTCAATGATCTCCCGCTTCAGCACCTCGTAAATTTCAGCATCAGTCTTGTATTGTTCCATGATGATTCTCCTAAAAGAAAGGCGCTGCTCCGTCCAACCTCTCCGTCATCTTCGCTTTGCTCGATGCCACCTCTCCTGGCAGGAGAGGCTTTGGCAGAAGTTATCAGTTTTTAAGCGGATCGCTGCGCTCCAAAACACACATTGCCGGGAGGCTTCCTACACTTGGCTCCCCTATTAGGGGAGCTGGCCGCGCCAAAGCGCGGTCTGAGAGGTTTTATTGAAAATCAAATAAAATAGTCCCACGGTGCCCCCTCGGGAGGGGGCAAAACAAAGCTCAATTTATCTCCGCTCACCGGGTGGAAGAACTGCAGCCGGGCGCTCTGCAGGGCGATGGCCCCCTTGGCGCGGCTGCCGTACTTGCCATCGCCCCAGAGCGGATGCTTCCGGGAGGCAAACTGCACCCGGATCTGATGGGTCCGCCCGGTGTGGAGGGTGATGTCCGCCAGACTGAACGCTCCATCTTCTGCCGTGGCCGCAATGCGGTACTCCAGTACCGCTTCTTTCACACCCTTGCGGGGGCGGCTGACCGGGAAGACCCGGCCTTTCCGGCTGTCCTTGAACAGGTGATCCCGCAAAGTACCCTCAGCGGGGAGCGCTTCGTCCGGGCCGCCTGCAATAACAGCCCGGTACTGTTTGATAAAACGGGGAGCGGCGGGTGTCCCCTCGGCCCGGCCATCCTGCACGGCATAGGCCTCCTGGCTCCGCGTTACCTGACGGCTCAGGGCCGCTGCCGCCTGCGGGGTCTTTGCATAGACCATCAGGCCCGAGACGCCGGTGTCCAGACGGTGGATGACGCCGACGTAAGCGCCCGGCTTCCCCCATTGCTCCCGGAGCCGCTGAGGCACGCCCTCTTCGCTGGAGCACCCGGCGGGCTTGTCCAGCACGACAAGGGCATCGTCTTCATAGAGGATAAAACTCACAGCTTGTCCTCATCCAGCAGGGCCTTGAGCTTGAGCACGCCTGCAATGGTCTTGCCGTCCCTGATCTCCCCGCTCATGACCATTTCGTAAGCCTTTTGCAGCGGGACGCGGTCCGGCGTCAGGAATTCGTCATCGTCCAGGTGCATCTGCGTTTTGTGGAGGCCTGTTGCCACCCACATATAAATGATCTCAGTGTCATAGCCCACGGTGGGGTAAAACTGGCCCAGAGAGGTATAGTGGTCGGCGGTCAGGCCGCACTCTTCTTCCAGCTCACGCTGGGCGGCGAGGAACGGGTCCTCCCCTTTTTCCAGCTTGCCGGCGGGCAGCTCCCACAGCTCCTGCTGCATGGCGTAGCGGAACTGGCGCACCATGCAGA
>OODF01000859.1_pt1 | contig 15792 bp, 6 predicted proteins | sample 1671431 | NCBI WGS metagenome assembly OODF01 (sample SAMN06348156, study PRJEB24527) | human gut metagenome | biome: human gut; feature: ankylosing spondylitis patient; material: feces | host: Homo sapiens | place: China | collected 2015-10 | reverse complement strand
GATCCTTTAACAAAAAAACTTGCCAAAAATTTGGTCAATAACATAGAATGCCCCCATTAGAGGTAGCGTTTCGTGCTGGCGTTTAGTGCTTGCATTTAGAGATAGCGTTTAGTGCTCGAGCCGCATGTATGTTTACGTTTTACCATACAACCATATTCTCAAACTATTGCAGCAAGCCAACATGCCACCATATACCCCTAAAAATAGGAATTTGCCATTCTACCTACATCTTGCACTTTCTACCTGCACTAAGCTGATAATCAGCACTTTGCGCAGTGTAGGTACACCTGCACTCTGCCTACACTAAACTACACACTACCTACACTAAACTACACACCCAACTACACACAGCCTGCACTACAAAAAAACTGTGCCATGCACACAGCGCCACAATCACGCCACCCGCTCATGTCGGCATAGGGAGCGCGAAAAACCAATAGGAGCAACCGCCGCGCCTGTCCCCCTATGCCGGCACACGCCCCTGCCATGACACACAACACCCGTTGCCAGTGCCGACAAGTGTAACACCCAGTGCACGCACGTGTAACCCCCAGTGCAGACAAGTGCAAGTGCCAGTGCAGGCAGAGTGCAGGTATACCTACACTACGCAAAGTGCTGATTATCAGCTCAGTGCAGGTAAAAAGTGCAAGATGCAAGCAAAACAACCGAAAAGCGCTGTGAGGGAAATTACACCATTTCGCAACCTGCACAAACACCCCAAATTGCACACCGCTCTTAGCAACATCAAACACTAAGTTCTATTAAATCTGAAAAAAGATGCGTGAAAACTTTGTTACATTGAAAAACATTTCACTATCTTTGCCACGTAATATGGTATGGTGCGCGCATTGCACCACATCGGGGGTGCAAAAACGCTCCTTAAATCTGTTGAAACTCAATTCTATGTTTAACTTTATAAATCACTTACGCAAATGAAAAGGTTTTACAACTATTTCCTTTCATTGTTCCTGCTCATGGCAGTAGGAATCTCCGGCGCTATGGCCCAGGCGTACAGAGAGGGTACACTCCTTGAAACAGTGGAAGCTGTGACAAGCCAGGATATCCTCCTCAACGGTACGGGTAACATGGGTGGTGGTCAGTACCTTTGCGGACAGGGCTATTCGAGCACTGTAACCAAGGACTGCCGTTACCGCCTCGAACAAGTGTCGGGTCAAGTTGACGGACTCAACCTCTACGTCCTGAAACAAGTATCAACCGGTCTTTATGTTAAGGATTACACCTTGCAGACGACCGATGACGAACAAACCTCTCAATATGATACTTCTGACTATCCTTTCGGTGGTTACGGTATCGCTGTGACTGCAGACAAGGCTGAGGCCATGCAGTTCACTGTGTCTTTGGCTGTTGAGAATGGCACAGATCCCCGTTCTAAGACCACTCAGGGTCAAGCTCAGGACTTGAGCCAGCCCAGCTTTGTGCTCGCTACAAAGCAGCCCTCGGCTAATGGTTCTATCCAGTTCCTTGGTCACTACTACAAGCCCTTCTACGCAGTTTATGAAGATACCAATGCTTGGCAGATTCATGCTGTAGACGAGCCCCAGGGTAAGGAGAAGCTCCAGGCGTACATGGACGCATACTTTGCCAACAACACCGATCCTGCAGTAACTTATCTTGCAGGTACCTATCCTGGTGCTTGTCCTGCCAAACTCGTAGAAGCTGCCCACGCAGCTTACACTGAGGCTAACGCCGCACTCAATGCAGACGAATTCACACTCACTGACGAGCAGGTTAACGACCTCTGCAACCGTATCGAATCTTCTATCGAAAAGCTGAAGACTTCTACCAACCCCATGGTCGATGGCGTTTACTTCATTCACGATAGCCGTGGTATGTTCAATGCGGGCAACACCATGTTCCTTTATGGCGACAAGGGCAATGGTCAGGACTATATCAGCGCCAATGGCAACTACACCAAGCCTGCCAAGCTCGACGCCGATGCTGTGAAGTACTTGTGGCGTGTGAAGTTGGTAAAGGGCGACTCAGCCACTGTCCAGAATGTGCTGACTGGTCTCTACTTCACTCACAAGATTGCTGTAGCCAACCACTATGGTTTGAGCCAGAGCGAAAACATCGTTATGTTGCGCAAGGGTGCTGAGACTGGCGACAAGTTCAACCTCTCATCATTCTACATCAAGAATACCAAGAACACCGAGCGTGCTTGCACCAACCCCGCAGGTTGGTTGATTAATTGGAACTACGACAACGATCCGGGCAACCAGTTCGTATTCGAGTCAGTTACCGAAGATGAACTTAACGCTGTGTTGGAAGAAGCCAAGCAGCAGGTGCGCAACGAAAAGCTTGCAACCCTTTATGGCGATGCAGTATTTGCTCTTAACAAGGGCATCTCTTATGCTCCCGCTGCCGGCTATGTGCTCGACAACGACTTCTCTGCCGAAGGTGCCCTCGTGCGTCACACTGGCGAAGAGGATAACACTCCTTGGTACTGCAATAAAAAGGAAACTAACGAAGTTAATACTTACGAAGCCCTTACAGGCGAAGGCTGGGATGGTACTACTTACTTCCACTCTTCATGGTCAGGTGGCGCTTTCGAGCCCAGCATCAGCAAGAACCACTACCTCGTAGCTGAGCTCGAACATGACGCTACTGGCGACATCCTCGTTAAGGTGGCTAAGCGTGCTACTGGCAACGACTTCCCCACTCAGTTCGCCGTTTATGGCGCTAACAAGTTTAACAAGGAAAATCCCAATGCTACCGAATGGAAGTTCCAGGGATTGGCCGACATCAACTACACTGACTCTGTTGCTGTAACTTACACTGATGTAAATGAGAAGGGTGCCAAGGCTGAAGGCCAAACCAAAACCATTCCCGATGCAGTAGGTATTGCTGCTATGCACCTCGATGGCTCATACGCTTACATCAAGCTCGCTGCCACTAAGACGCTCTTCAATGCATCTAACCCCCAGACTAACCGTGGTTACTTTGCTATAGCCAAGCTCAACATTTGGGAGGCTGCCGAACCCGTAGTGAAGAGCTACACTCCCGAGCTTCAGGACGTGCAGAACACCAATGAGGCTGTAATTACAGAACTCCAGACCCAGATTGAAGCTGCTGGCAAGCAGGTGGCTGACAGCTCAGCTACCGACGCTCAGATTGCTTCATTGCAGGCTGCACTCGATGCTTTCAACAACAACTACCCCGATCCCAGCCGCGTAACAACTGCTTTGGCTGAAGCCTCAAGCGTTTACAACGCTGCAAGCTCTAAGAACTTGATTGGTGACAAGCTTGCTCAGTATCCTACTGCTGTTGCCGACAAGCTCGCTAAAGTTATAGAAAAGTATCAGAGCTTCAACAGTGTTAAGCTCGCTGACATCAATGCTGCTGTTAACGAAATCAATGCAACTGTAGCCGAGTTCAAGGCTTCTATCAAGTTGCCCGAAGCTGGTAAGTTCTACACACTCCGTAGCGCTTCTAAGAAGTACGAGGACGGTTCAAACGGTGTTTCTTACCGTGGTATCATCTACTCTGCAAGCAACGACGCTACAACTGAAGTAACTAACGCTGCTACTCCTGTTCGTTACTACCGCATGAACAACTCTTCAACCATTAAGGACAGTGCCTCATTTGCTGATGCTGACTTCACCAAGTTGCAGGATACTATCAATGTGGCAGATGATGCACGCCTTGTTTGGAAGGCTGAGGCTTCTGCCAATGGTCAGATTACTTTCCGCAACCTCGCTACAGGTATGTACCTCACTGGTGCTAACGGTAAGATCTACCAGAGCATCGAGGCTACTCCTATCAATGTAGAGGGTATCGCACCCGAAACATTCCGCTTCAATGCAGGCAAGAACGAGAATGGTGTGACTATGTATATGAACACACGTGCTGCAAGCAACACCATTGTAACATGGAGCGACACTACCGATCAAAACTCTAACTTCTTCATCGAAGAGGTGGCAAAGGAAAAGATCGCCACTCAGTCATTCTATCTTGCTAACGTGAAGGAAGGCCAGTTCTATGCTGGTACATTCGCAGTAGACATCGACCCGAATGACGGCTACATTACACCGTATCAGGTAATCGGTGTGAACGGTGACAAGCTTGTGCTTGGCGAAATCAAGGATGTTGTTAAAGCCGGCACTCCGTTCATCTACTCTGTAGGCTTGGTTATCTCTACTGCTGCAGGTCAAGAGACTAAATTCGGCTTTACTCAGGTAGTAGCTGCCAACGACTTGACTGAAGGCAACTACACTTACGAGACTAAGAACGTAAACGGCCTCCAGGGTGTACTGACCGAAGCTGTCAAGATTCCCGCAGGCAAGGCTTATATCAACAACAACGGTGCTGTAGCTGTAGCTCCTGAAGCTGGTGTTGATATCGCTGCCAACGGCGCTTACTTCTATGGTGACGCTTCAACTACTGCTGAGAAGGGTGACGAAACACTCGAACTCGGCAAGATGGTTGGCAATGCCCTCACTGGCATCGACGCTACTAAGGTAATCGTACTTCCTGCCAAGGTTGACGTTTACAGCATCGATGGCAAGCTCCTCCGTCAGGGTGTTAAGAGCAGCAACGCTGCCAAGAACCTCCCCGCTGGTGTTTACGTAATCGGTGGTCAGAAGGTGCTTGTTAAGTAACAAAGCCTGCATCACAGCTGACCCGTTCAGCTGACATGCAATAATTAAATAAGGTGCGTCCCTCCAACGTGGGGCGCACCTTTTTTCATGCCCTGTCGCTTTCAGCGTAACTAAATTTTTCCGACGCGAGACGCGTCGCCCCCATTAGAGGTAGCGTTTTTGTGCTTCCTAATGATGCCACTCTGCGATAAACGCAAGCACCAAGCGCAATCACCAAACGCTACCATAAAACGCAAGCACTAATGGGGGCGACGCGTCTCGCGTCGGGAATAGAGAAAGGTGAAAACAAACTCTGCGAAATAAGTAGCTGCCTCTTTTTCCGACGCGAGACGCGTCGTCCCCATTAGAGGTAGCGTTTGGTGGTAGCGATCAATGTGTTTATCAGCCGCATCTATGCCCTGTAACTCAAAATAAATGAGTATATTTGTACGCTAATATGTGCAGGTGTACACACGCTGCGCACTCCAACATGCTAACTACTCATAATCCCTATAATGGAAGATCTTGAAAAGAAAGGCGCTTCGGCATACAGCGCCAGTAACATTCAGGTGCTCGAAGGCCTGGAGGCCGTGCGCAAGCGCCCCGCCATGTATATTGGCGACATCAGTGAAAAGGGCTTGCACCACCTGGTTTACGAAACCGTGGACAACTCCATCGACGAGGCACTTGCAGGCTATTGCACCCACATCGAGGTGACTATCTGCACCGACAACTCCATCATTGTACAGGATAACGGACGCGGTATCCCCGTCGACATGCACCCCAAAGAGCACCGTTCGGCACTCGAGGTGGTAATGACTGTGCTCCATGCCGGCGGCAAGTTTGACAAGGGCTCCTACAAGGTGTCAGGCGGTTTGCACGGCGTGGGTGTGAGTTGTGTGAACGCCCTCTCCACCAAAATGGTAAGCGAGGTGTTCCGCGATGGCAAAATCTACCGTCAGGAGTATGCCAAAGGCCACCCGCAGGCACCTGTGGCCGTGGTGGGCGACACCGACATTCGGGGCACACGCCAGCATTTCTGGCCCGACCCCACCATCTTTACCACCACCACCTACAAGTACGAGATACTGGCCAACCGCATGCGCGAACTGGCTTACCTCAACGCCGGCATCACCATAACCCTTACCGACCAGCGTCCCGACGAGGAGGGCAACCAGCGCAAGGACGTGTTCCATTCAGACCTCGGTCTGCGCGAGTTTGTGCGCTACATCGACTCTTCGCGCCAGCACCTTTTCGACGATGTGATCTATCTCAACACCGAGAAGAACAACATACCCATCGAGGTGGCCATCATGTACAACACCTCGTACAGCGAGAACATACACTCCTACGTCAACAATATCAACACCATAGAGGGCGGTACACACCTTGTGGGCTTCCGTCAGGCTGTTACCCGTGTGCTCAAAAAGTATGCCGAGGAAACTGCCGCCAAACAGATAGAGAAGGCCAAGGTAGAAATATCGGGCGAGGACTTCCGCGAGGGTCTTACTGCCGTCATCTCCGTCAAGGTGGCCGAACCGCAGTTTGAGGGTCAGACCAAGACAAAACTTGGCAACAGCGAGGTGACCGGTGCTGTAAACCAGGCCGTGGGCGAGGCGCTGACAAACTACCTTGAGGAGCACCCCAAGGAGGCCAAGCTCGTAGTAGACAAAGTGATACTTGCCGCCACCGCCCGCATTGCCGCCCGCAAGGCGCGTGAGAGCGTGCAGCGCAAGAGCCCGCTGTCGGGTGGCGGACTGCCCGGCAAACTGGCCGACTGCTCATCGAAGGACCCTGCCATCTGCGAGCTGTTCCTTGTCGAGGGTGACTCGGCCGGTGGTTCTGCCAAGCAGGGCCGCAGCCGTGCCACACAAGCCATTCTGCCTCTGCGTGGTAAGATACTTAATGTGGAGAAGGCCATGTGGCACAAGGCGTTTGAGAGCGATGAGGTGAACAACATCATTCAGGCCCTGGGCATACGCTTTGGCATGGGCGAGGACTCAAAGGAGGCCAACCTCGACAAGTTGCGCTACCACAAGGTTATCATCATGGCCGATGCCGATGTCGATGGTCAGCACATTGCCACCCTCATCATGACACTCTTTTACCGCTACATGCCGCAGATTATTCAGGACGGCTACCTCTACATTGCCATGCCGCCCCTCTACAAGTGCACCAAGGGCAAGGTGTCGGAGTATTGCTACAACGACCGCGACCGTCAGGTGTTTATGGACAAATATGGCGACGGCACCGAGGGCAGCATCAAGACGCAGCGTTACAAAGGTCTTGGTGAGATGAACCCCGAGGAGTTGTGGAGCACTACCATGTGTCCTGAGTCGCGTCTGCTCAAGCAGGTGTCGCTCGAGAATGCCGCTGATGCCGATTATGTGTTCTCCATGCTTATGGGCGACGATGTAGGTCCGCGCCGCGAGTTCATCGAGAAGAACGCTATTTATGCTAATGTAGATGCTTAGCGGGCTGCGCGTGCGCTTGTCAATGTGCTGATATGTCAATATGCTGACGCCGAGGCTAATGTGCTAATATGCTGACGCCGTAGCGTGGCTTGGCAGCCGCTAACGCGGTAAACAGAAGAACAGAAGAACATAAGGACATAAGGGCTGACGCCGAGGCTTTTGAAGCGCTTACCGCGGAACATAAGAACATAAGCTACATAAGAAACATATAAGGCCGTCAGCCGCGCAGCGGCCTTATATGTTTCTTATGTAGCTTATGTTCTTATGTTCCGCGGTAAGCGTTTCAAAGCCGCGCAGCGGCCTTATGTTCTTCTGTTCTTCTGTTTACCGCGTTAGCGGCTGCCAAGCATCACTATATCAGTTTTTCTCCAAAAAATTTGGCAGTTTACAAATAAGTGCCTATCTTTGCACCGCTTAAAGCCCCAAGGGGGTATGGCAAGCAGCCCAGATGGCGGAATCGGTAGACGCGCTGGTCTCAAACACCAGTGGGGCAACCCGTGCCGGTTCGACCCCGGCTCTGGGTACGCTATTCTTAAAGGATAATGATTTGAGCGCAATGCTCAATGAATTATCCTTTTTTTGTTTGTTGCGCCCCACAATGTGCTGTACGGGCGTCAGTTTATTAAAACAAATACTTACCTTTGTAACGCGTTGAGGCAGACCGCATACAGTCTGCCCGCAGTGTTGAACAGTTACCACAAACACATACACCTATATTATAAATATGCGTAAGACAACAATGACCCTCATGGCAGCCCTGCTGGCTGCCCCGATGTGGGCACAAGTAACGCCCCTCGGAGGCTTCTACTACGGACAAATGCCCGCACCCACAGGCTGGGAGTGGCAAAGCCCCGACTCGGTAGCCTATAACAAGCAGCAGCCACACGCCTGGTTCTTCTCGTTTGAGAATGTAGAGCAGGCGCGCAAGGTGCTGCCCGAAAACAGCGCCCTCTGGCAGAGCCTCGACGGCCAGTGGCAGTTCCATTGGGCCAAGAATCCCGACGAACGCCCAAAGGACTTTTACAAGACAGACTTCGACGCCTCGGCATGGGACAAAATACAAGTGCCCATGTCGTGGAACATGGCCGGCAAACAAGCCAACGGCACCTTTAAGTATGGTGAACCCCTCTACTCAAACCAGCGCGTCATATTCCAGCACCAAGTGCGACAGGGCGACTGGAAGGGTGGGGTGATGCGCACCCCGTCAAAGGACTGGATGACGTATAAAAACCGCAACGAGGTAGGCTCCTACCGCCGCACTTTCACCCTCCCCGCAGCGTGGGACGGCAAGGAAGTGTACATCAACTTCGATGGCGTAGACTCATTCTTCTACCTCTACATCAATGGCCATTATGTAGGTTTCTCAAAGAACTCACGCAACCTCGCACAGTTCGACATCACACCCTATCTCAACAAGAAGGGCGAAAACGTGATAGCCGTCGAGGTATACCGCCACAGCGATGGCTCATTCCTCGAGAGCCAGGACATGTTCCGTCTGCCGGGCATCTTCCGCACCGTGGCACTCACCGCCAAACCCAAGGTGCAGGTGCGCGACATCAAGGCCATTCCCGACTTTGATGCCACCTACACCAATGGCAGCCTCCACATCAGTGCCGAGGTGAGCAACCTCACCACCAAGGCCGTCAAGGGCTACACCATTGAGTACAGCCTCTACGAGAACGAACTCTACTCCGACAACAACACCCTCGTGCCAGGCGTGTCGGCTGTGGCCAAGGTGGGCGACGTGGCCAAAAATGGCGAACTTACCGCCAGCGTCACCCTCAATGCCGGCAATGTGGTAAAGCCCTGGAGCGCCGAGGCACCACACCGCTACACCCTCGTCGGACAGCTCAAGGACAAAAAGGGACATGTGGTAGAGACCTTCTCAACCAACGTAGGTTTCCGCAAAATCGAAATTAAGGACACACCCGCCAGCCAGGACGAGTTCGGACTGGCCGGACGCTACTACTACCTCAACGGCAAGCCCATCAAGATGAAGGGCGTCAACCGTCACGAAAACAATCCGCAGACGGGACACTACGTCACCCGCGAGCAAATGCAGAAGGAAGTGTTCCTGATGAAGCGTGGCAACATCAACCACGTGCGCAACTCACACTATCCCGACGCACCCTACTGGTACTACCTCTGCGACAAGTACGGCATCTACCTTGAGGACGAGGCCAACATCGAAAGCCACGAGTATTACTATGGCAAGGAAAGCCTCTCACATGTGCCCGAGTTCCGCAACGCCCACTTGGCACGCAACATGGAGATGGTGCACAGCACTGTCAACCACCCCTCGGTGGTGATATGGAGCCTTGGCAACGAAGCCGGACCCGGCGACAACTTCAAGGATTGCTATGCCGCCATCAAGCAGTACGACCAAAGCCGCCCCGTGCAGTATGAGCGCAACAACGACATTGTCGACATGGGCTCTAACCAGTACCCCTCAATAGCTTGGGTGCAGGGCGCTGTCAAGGGCAACTACAACATGAAGTACCCTTACCACATATCAGAGTACGCACACTCTATGGGTAATGCCGTGGGCAACCTGGTAGACTATTGGAACGCCATCGAGAGCACCAACTTCTTTATGGGCGGCGCCATCTGGGACTGGGTGGATCAGGCCATGGAAGGCACCGACTCCGTAACCGGCAAAACCTACTGGGGCTACGGCGGCGACTTCGGACCCGACAACAAGCCCAACGACGGCATGTTCTGCATGAACGGCGTGATGCGCCCCGACCTCTCACCCAAGGCACAGTACTTCGAGGTGAAAAAGGTGTATCAGAATGTGGGCGTCAAGGCTGTCGACCTCAAACAGGGACGCATCGAGATATTCAACAAAAACTACTTCGAGCCGCTCAAGGGCTATCAAGTAGTATGGTCGCTCTACAAAGACGGCGTGTGTGTGGAGAAGGACAAACCCCTGATGGGTGCCAAGAACATACTCGGCCCGCGTGAGCGCCAGGAGTATGTGCTGCCCTACAACTACGCGCAGCTCGACCCCAACAGCGAGTACTTTGTCAAGGTGCAGTTCCTGCAGGGCAAGGATATGCCGTGGGCCAAGAAGGGCTATGTACAGATGGAGGAGCAACTCCGCGTGAAAGGTGCCGACGTAAAGGCCCCCGCCATTAAGAGCGTGGCCGCCAAGGGCACTGCCAATGTCACAGTAGGCAGCAAGCAAGTCAGCGTCAAGGGCCACAACTACGACATCGACATCGACCTCAGCACAGGCGCCATCAGCCACCTTGCTTACAACGGACAGGAGATTATAGCCAACGGCAACGGTCCCAAGCTCGACGCCTTCCGTGCCCCCACCGACAACGATGCCGGCATTGGCTATCACAACGCGTGGTTCAAAAACGGCCTTTACGACCTGCAGCACAAGGTAGTGGGCAAGCCCACCATTGTCAAGGGCAAGGACGGTGTTACACAAATCAGCCTCACCATCGAGAGCCAGGGCCGCGAGGGCAGCCAGCAGGTATACTCCGACCGCGACCGCAACCCGCAGACAGTCTACACCTTCGACCAAGGCAAGCACGCCCTTGGTGCCGACGACTTCAAGTTCACCACCAACCAGGTGTACACCATCTATCCTGATGGCTCGGTAGAGTTGCAGAGCGCCATCTCGGCCAACCGCACCAATGTGGTACTGCCCCGCATAGGCTACTCTATGAAACTGCCCAAGCAGTACAACCAATTCAGCTACTACGGCCGCGGCCCTGTCAACAACTATGCCGACCGCAAAACCGGCCAGTTCATCGAGCTGCACCAGGGTGAGGTGGGCAAGCAAGACATCATGCTGCCCAAGCCCCAGTCTATGGGCAACCGCGAGGAGGTGCGCTATTGCGCCCTGCGTCCCGCCCAGGGTGGCGAGGGTGTAGCCTTTGTGGCCGACAGCGTCATGTCGGTATCGGCTCTGCCGTGGAGCCAGCAGCAGCTCACCCAGGCAGCCCACATCTACCAGTTGCCCGAGAGCGATGGCACCTACCTGCATCTCGACGCCAAGGTAACCGGTCTTGGTGGTGCCAGCTGCGGTCAGGGTGGCCCGTTTGTTGAGGACCAGGCCCTCAGCCACAACTACAACTTCGGCTTCATCATACGTCCGCTCGCAGCCCAGCAGCAGCTTGCCGAGGTGGCCAAGGTAAGCCCCTCGGGTGAGCAGCCCATCAGCATCGAACACAGCCGCACGGGCATGGTCACACTGAGCAGTCCTGCCAAGGGCCGCACCATCATGTATGCCCTGGGTGGCAGCAAGAAGGCCACAGCCTACACCGCGCCCGTCAATCTGCGTGCCGGTGGCACCATCACCACGTGGTACAAGGACAATCCCGCTATGAAGACCTCCATGACCTATGCCAAGGTTGAGAGCGTGCCCCTGCAGGTAGTCTTTGCCTCGTCGCAGGAGCCTGGCAGTGGCGATGCCTCATACCTCGTCGATGGCGACCCCGCCACTATATGGCACACCATGTACTCTATCACCCTGGCCAAGTACCCCCACTGGGTAGACTTCGATGCCGCCGAGCCCAAGCTCATGAAGGGCTTCACCTTCCTGCCCCGTCAGAGCGGCCAGAATGGTTGGGTCAAGGACTACGAGGTGTATGTGAGCCAGGACGGCAAGTCGTGGGGCGAGCCTGTATGCAAAGGCACTTTCGCTGCCAATGCCGAGCTCAAGCGCGTCATGTTCAGCAAGCCCGTCAAGGCACGTTACATTCGTTTCCGTGCGCTCAACGAGCAGAATGGCCAGGACTTCGCCTCAGGCGCAGAGTTCTCGCTGATTGCAGAATAACGAACACGCAGGGCGCCTCGCTCGCAGATGTGCAAATGTGCAAATGTGAGCAGATGCGCAATATGCTAATATAATAATGGGCTGACGCCGCAGCGTTGCAAATAGTAACGCTACGGTGTCAGTCCTTTTTTTGTGCGCGTGCGCATCATCAGCACATATTCCTGTCAGCCCATTCGCGGGCATGGCTTTCAGAATATGTTTTCATCTTAGTCCGGTGAAACTCTAAAACGCACGTTTAATGCTTTTGCCCTTACAGGGCGCGACTGCTCCAACACGCGATACCCAGGGTGTCGCTTCGCTTGCCCTGGGCTGGGTGCTCCATTGGGCTTTCAGCCCGTACTTGTAAGGTCAAAATGATTGTTTGTATCTTCGTGATGGAAGCCTCTGACCAAACCACAATGTACAGTCTTGTAGCTTACTATGATATAGCAGATTGGTATTTGCAAGTGCGGGCTGAAAGCCCAATGGAGCACCCAGCCCAGGGCAAGCGTAGCGACACCCTGGGTATCGCGTGTTGGAGCAGTCGCGCCCTGAAAGGGCAAAAGCATTAAAACGTGCTTTGGACTTTTACAAGACAGCAATAATAAACATTGCAATTTTCCCGACGCGAGACGCGTCGCCCCCATTAGTGCTTGCGTTGTGTGCTTGCGTTGTGTGCTTGCGTTGTGTGGTTGTGTTGGGAGGTAGCGTTTAGTGTTAGCGTTTAGAGGTTGAGATAGTGTTAGGGCATTAGTGCTTGCGTTCCTTTGCGGCGCGTTTCATACAACTTAAAATCCTCCAAAAAACCTGTCTCGCTAAAAGTCTATTTCGTACACCCTGCTTGTAAGGGCAAAAGCATCACTATGAGCCTTGGAACTTTGCGTGCACAGCCTTCAGAATATGTTTTTAAGCATAAAAGTGATACAAAATGTGACAGAAGTGTTGCGCAATGTATAAAAAGGTTTTAATTTTGCGCCGAATTGATAATGAAGACGCAAGATACAGCCATTGCATTAAGTGTTGTTGATAAAAGCAGAGCAGAGCGATGAGGCTGTCACGCCGCAGTTGTGCGTTTACAAATGCGGCAGCGTAAATTTACACAAAATTATTTAGCAACAAATTATGACACGCAACGCTTATTATGTACTTTCCTCCGTGTTTGGTCGTAAGGTCAAGCACGTGGACTTGTGTGCCAACAATATGCTGTTATTTACCCCCCCATTTGTTATAGACATTTAACATCAGCAACGTACACTCGCTATGGTGCAAGCCCCCTTTGTGCCGTAGAGTCATCGCCGCGCCATGGTCTGCATTGCCAGTCCATAGCGCGGCGATAGTTGTGTTGTGCGTTGTCCGACGCTGCTTTTATAACTTAATATCAACAAATATCACAACCTATGAAGAAAATTTCTACTCTTGCCTTGGCACTCATTGCCATGGGCAGCCTGTCTATGCCTGCTTCGGCACAGGTAAATTTTGAACCGGTTTCAAGTATTGATGCTTCGGGCTGGTATCAGATGCGCCAGGTAAAAAGTGTTCAAAACAGTGCAGTCACTTCAGAGTCACCTAAGTATGTTTTTTCAAACGAAACTAAGGGCTATTCATGGTTCGGCACGTCGGATACTCAGAAGCAAGATGCTACTGCCTTTATTTATATAGACAAAGGTGCAAAAGATTATGGTATTCAGAATATCAATGGCAAGTGGGGTCAAAGTAAAGCACAGGCAACAGATACTCGTTCTGGTATGAACATTAAAGTGGTGAGTGCCGAAGACAAGACTTTTACTGTAGGTGATTTTTGGGACGATTATAATACTGGCGTAATGGGTGGTTTTGGCAACAGTAGCACTGCCACCTTCCAATTTTCAAAGGTAAGCGATGATGCTCTTGCTGCTTATGATGTTTATACAGTAAGTATGACAGGTGATGCAACAACGGGTTCGGTTACCAGCACTAATTCTGCTAATAAGGGTACGAAAACAGTGTACAATGGCGGCAGTTATTTCTTTACAGCCGGCACCTCAGTTAGCGAGAGTGACTTCACCATTTCCGATGTGGCTGGTTGCACCAAGACATTTGTATTTGACGCTTCTGCAAAAACTCTGACTGTTAATTACAAACTTGACGAAACTCTTATTACCAATCTTATTACCAAGGTAGAGAACGTACTGAGCAAAACAGGCATAGGTTACCCTACTGCTACATCGACGGCGCGTACCAATCTCAGTACAGCCTTAACCAATGCCAATACCTCAAAGACTTTAGCCAATTATAGTGCACTTAGCTCGGCTTACACGGCATATCTTACATCAACGGATATTCAAATGCCCGAAGATGGTAAGGCTTACACCTTTACAGCTGTATTTTATGATGGTGCAAAAAGATACATGAACTATGCAGAGAGTGGTTACTCGCTCGTGCCTACTTCAGACGAGACTAATGCCAACTATCCTGAGACAGCAAAGTTGATTTGTCGCAAAGTGGGCGAAAATAAGTTCACTTTCGTAAATAATGATGGCAAGCATTTCGTGTGGAAGGGTGGCACAGACGGAGCCAATAGCAACAAGGGCTATGTTGATACTTACAACGCTGAATATGCGGTAACTGTTGCCAAAATAGTAAAGGGTAGCTATGTAGTAGACATAGAAAACGAAGGCCTTTTAGGTTACGTAGGCGTGATGGGTTATCGTAAACCTTCAGGCAAAAACCCAGAACAGAATTATTTTATATTCACGGTGAATGGTTCAACTTATTCTTATAACCAGGCTAAAGCGCCTTTCTATAAAACAAGTGGAGGTGACAAACACTCTTCACTCATCAAGATTGAAGAAACCACTTACCCCAACACCGTCACTTTCAACACAGTTAGCGACGTTGAGGGCGTGAGCAACCTCGCCACATTCAGCGCACCATTTGCTACTGTTGTACCCGAAGGTGTTACAGCTTACTACGTAAGCACTGCTGACAATAGCAAGGCTACAATGAAGGCCATCGAGGCAGGCAAGGCTATCCCCGCAAAGGCTGGTGTTATCCTTACTTCAACTACAGGTGATAAGGCTACCATGTTACCTGCTACTACTGAAACTGCTGCAGAACTCACTGGCAACAAGCTCGGCAACTCTGCTGGTGCTGAAAAGACAATCGCCGAAGGTGACAATGCCTACATTCTTGCTAAGCGTGATAACGCTACCGCATTCTATAAGGGTAAGGTAGACACTAAGCTCGGCATGAACAAGGCATACTTGACTCTCAATGAAGCTGGCGCTCCCGAAGCCATCTCTATGAACTTTGGTGGCAACGTAACTGGCATCAACCAGATCGTTAATGCCGAGCAGAACAACGCTCCCGTTTACGACCTCACCGGCCGTCGCGTAGTGCGCACCGTTAAGGGTGGCCTCTACATCAAGGGTGGCAACAAGTTCATTGCACGCTAATTAAATTGACAGTAGTATTAAACCATCAAAACAGATAATGACAATGAAAAAGACATATATGGCTCCCACAGCCCAGGCTATCACATTCGATGCCATGACCATGCTCGCCGCCTCAAACGAACTGAAGGTGAGCGACAAGGAAGTTGACGCAGGCACCTCTTTCTCTGGCGAGAAGGGTTGGAGCAGCGAGTCTTGGTCTGACGAGGACTAAGCTACAACTTGAAAATATTAGGTTAGATTTATTATACATGGGGGGTTGGCAGACCGTGAGGTTAGCCAACCCCATTTTTAGTGCCGTAAGTAACTCAAGCTCTAATGGGGGCGACGCGTCTCGCGTCGGGAAAATGGCACTAAATAAAGGCTCACAGATAGCACTAACTAAAGTTTCGGATTTAGCAAAGGCGGGCTGAAAGCCCAATGGAGCACATAGCCCAGGGCAAGCGAAACGACACCCTGGGTATCGCGTGTTGGAGCAGTCGCGCCCTGTAAGGGCAAAAGCTTTAAGCTATGGCGCA
>OODF01000852.1_pt1 | contig 15886 bp, 13 predicted proteins | sample 1671431 | NCBI WGS metagenome assembly OODF01 (sample SAMN06348156, study PRJEB24527) | human gut metagenome | biome: human gut; feature: ankylosing spondylitis patient; material: feces | host: Homo sapiens | place: China | collected 2015-10 | reverse complement strand
AAAGTAGATAGTTGTAAGAAATCCTATGCCCATTATAGAAATACATTCCTTAACTGATTCCAGAATAGAAATATTCAGTACTCTCACTGAAGCTCAACTACGTAATCGTATCGAGTCTGATAAGGGGCTGTTTATTGCAGAAAGTCCGAAAGTTATTAATGTAGCTCTAAATGCCGGTTATGAACCTTTAGCTCTTTTATGCGAGCAGAAGCATATCACTGGTGATGCTGCTGATATCATTGAACGTTGTGACGATATACCTGTCTATACCGGTACAAGAGAACTGCTTGCCACATTGACCGGATATACACTCACACGTGGCGTCCTCTGTGCCATGCACCGCCCGACATCGAAAAGTGTAGAAGAAATATGTAGAGGCGCACGGCGTATCGCAGTCATTGAAGGTGTGGTAGACACTACCAACATTGGAGCTATTTTCCGTTCTGCAGCCGCTCTTGGGATAGATGCCATATTACTGACACGCAATTCTTGCGACCCATTGAACCGACGTGCAGTCAGAGTTTCAATGGGATCTGTTTTCCTGATACCATGGGCTTGGTTAGATGGTTCTCCCAATGAACTGCATAAACTGGGATTCCGCACAGTCGCTATGGCACTTACAGAGAAATCAATCTCTATTGATAGTCCCATCTTAGCGACCGAACCCAAGTTAGCCATTGTGATGGGAACCGAGGGTGACGGTCTTCGAAACGAAACAATTACCGAGGCGGACTATGTGGTCCGCATCCCTATGGCAAACGGGGTAGATTCACTCAATGTAGCTGCCGCATCCGCTATCGCTTTCTGGCAACTTCGTGTTAAAGATTAAGCAACTCTGCCATCATCACCGGACGAGACACATATATATTCCTACTCGCACCTACAATATGTATTCGCCCCACAAGAACAGCGAGGCAAGAGTTTCTCCATTAATTCACTCCGAAAAAACTCATACAGTTCTTTATGCATAGCGTCATATAGTGCCACCACCCGTTCTTCCTGTTCATCATCGGCATGAATACCTCCCCGAAAAGGATCTGCAAAATTAAAAGAAACATATTTTCTCACTACCCCCTGCATTTCCTTTTGCACTTCCTCCGCTTCCGGACAAAGAGTAATAACATAATCCCATGTCTGCTGGGCATACGTCGCAACATCACAAGGCTTTCTACGTGAAAAGTCATACCCATTCTGTTCCATCACCAGGCAAACAACATCAGGGACAGAATTTCCAACCAAAACACCGGCAGTACTAATCTTCATACCTCTACCGAACGAGTTTAAAATCTCCTGCGCCATACGACTGCGACACGTATCACTATTGCTCACTATCAGTATATTCTTCATATGTGATTTCTATTTAATTTTCATTTATTTCCTGATATAGCTACTTTAATAACCCCATCCAACTTGTTTTCAAAGACACGGTAAGCCTCCTCAATCTCATTCAACGGAAATCGATGCGTAATAAGAGGAGTAGTATCAATTTTCCCTTCCTCAATCAGTTTGAGAATCTCGGCACAATCACAACCATCCACTCCACCTGTTTTAAAAATCAAATTCTTGCCATACATATCAGGTAAAGGAAGAAGTTGTGGTTTATCATAGAGGGCTGCAATCGTGACAATAGCATTAGGACGGGCACAATCCCAAGCCAAATGGAAGGAATCGTCACTCCCTGCCACTTCCAAAACAACATCTGCACCACCATGGTCACTGTTCTTGAGAACAAAATCCTTGCAGTTTTCCGGTTCAGTCACCAACACATCAGGATAATGCTCACAGACAAACCGAATTCTTTCAGGAGACTTTTCACAGACAATAATGCGTTTTGGCTTCTTCAGCATCACACACAACAAAGTACAAATCCCGGTAGGTCCGGCACCGATGATAAGAACAGTATCTTCCGCGGTTATTTCCGAGATACGTGCTGCCCAAAAACCTGTTGCAAGCACATCACCGACAAACAAAGCTTGTTCATCACTCACTGTATCCGGAATACGATTCAAACCTTGATCCGCATAAGGAACTCTGACATATTCCGCCTGACCGCCATCAATTCGACAACCTAAAGCCCAACCGCCATTAGGATCAGTACAGTTATTCACATATCCATGCTTACAGAAAAAACACTCACCGCAGAAAGTTTCGACATTCACAATCACTCTGTCACCAGGCTTCACCGAAGTGACATCAGCCCCTACTTGTTCTACCACACCTACCATCTCATGCCCGACAGTTATTCCGGGCACAGCACGCGGCACACTGCCATGTTTAATATGAAGATCACTGGTGCAGATGCTACCAAGTGTTACACGCACGATTGCATCCCGTGATTCCTTTATTTCCGGTCTCGCTTTCTCCTGCAATTCAAACCTTCCGTGCTCAATATATGTGTATGCAAGCATAATATCCTCCTTGTTCATTAATGTATACCTTGCAAAGATAATGATTTCATTGGCAAAACAAATCTCTTTTATCACGTTCAATACTCCCAAACCGAATCTCACTCTATATTTATAACAATACAAAGCTGAATAAAGTCATTCACTGTTTTTTCTACTTCAGCTTTGATATTCTGGAAAATATTCTTACTTTTATATCCAAAATAATAAATAAAAACACCAGCACGACTTATTATATTTACACACAAGCCTATGATAGATACTTCCGAAAATCTGATTATTATAAAAGGACAAATCAAGACTCCCGAAATAGAAAGCTGCCAGAATTATGATGGCAGCTATAAGATAGTATTCCGAAATGTTCCCAGTACGTATACTTATAAAGAAGAAAATGTCCTTTGGCTGACAGATCCGGACAAACCGGACCCCAATAATTATCAAATAATCAGTAAAGGGAGAACTTTATCAAACATCAAAGCCTTATCTATTTTTAAGACCGGATCACACAACTATTGGCACATTCGTTTTCAGAATGGTAAAGAGTATGATTACAGAGAAAAGGACTTAGAAATTATCGAATCATGCTTGGGAGAGAGTCGTTCGAAAAGTATATTCGAATATTTGAAGAAAGTCGCCGATGCGAACGAATTGAAAGCCGATGACGGAACGAAGCTATTGGCAAAACAATATGAAAAGATTCATTTCATCGCAAACAACAGAGCTATTGCTGTATATCTGAATCCTCAAAAATATAAAATGCAGACCCAACCTGCCTCAACCTTGATTTTTCCTTTTGGTTGTAATGCAAGCCAGCAAAAAGCAGTCCAGGCAGCTTTTGAGAATCAAATCAGTGTTGTGCAAGGACCTCCGGGAACCGGAAAGACACAAACGATTCTGAACATCATTGCCAATATCCTTGTGCGTGGTAAGACTGTTCAGGTAGTATCTAATAATAACTCCGCCATTGTCAATGTACTTGAAAAGTTATCCAAATACGATATGGGATTCATTGTTGCATTGCTTGGCAGCACAGCTAACAAAGAGAAATTCATCGAGACTCAAGAAGAGGAAAAACAATATCCGGAGCACTTTGAGTCATGGCATGATACGGATGCCGACCAACCTCAATTTCTCAATCAGATACATCATCAGACCGAAGAACTAAAAAGCATATTTTCCAAACAGGAACGCCTTGCCATGGCAAGACAGGAAATACAAGCTTTAAAAATAGAGTGGCAACATTATCTGCAAGAGTTCGGAACAAAAGAATTTACTCTCCAACAACGGAAAAATTCCAGCTCGGCAGACCTTCTGAATTTATGGAATGAATGTCAACAATTTGCAGAAAAAGAGCAATCATCAAGTCTTCGGGGAATAGCAGCTTTTATTCAACGGTTGAAATGGTTCTTCTTTAAATTCAGGAGCAAAACGATTTGTAAAATCCCTGATAAAGGTTTCTATAAACGGGAGATGAGTTTGATTATCGCCGACTTCCAAATCTTATTCTACCAAACAAAGTACGCAGAACTGGAAGTCGAAATAGACACATTAGAAAAGGAGCTTGCCAACAAAGATGCAGCAGAAATGGCTAGACAAATGACCGATACATCAATGAAATATCTAAGGAATCAGTTATTTCATACCTATGGCAATAATCATGACAAGCCCATCTTTACGCTCCCTGATCTAAGAAATAATTGGCGAGAGGTACAAAAAGAATACCCTATTATATTAAGTACGACCTTTTCATCATTAAGCAGTCTGCAACGAGATGCCGTATATGATTATATCATTATGGACGAAGCGTCACAGGTTTCCGTTGAAACCGGAGCTTTAGCCTTGTCATGTGCTAAAAATGCAATCATTGTCGGTGACACCATGCAACTTCCCAATGTAGTCACGGAAGAAAATAAGGAAAAGCTAAACTTTATCGCTAATGCCTGCCTGATTAAGCCGGAATATGATTGTGCCAATATGAGTTTTCTGCAATCCGTCTGCAAAGTTATTCCGAATGTACCACAGACCTTGTTACGGGAACATTATCGATGCCATCCCCGAATCATCAACTTCTGTAATCAGAAATTTTATGGTGGAGATCTTGTCATCATGACACGTGATAAAGGAGAAGAGGATGTCATTTGTGCCATACGGACAGCCAAAGGTAACCACTCCCGCAGCCACATGAATCAACGGGAAATAGATGTCATCAAAGAAGAAGTACTACCGAATCTATCTTATGAAACAGATGAAATTGGCGTCATAGCTCCATATAACAAACAAGTAGATGCAGTAAAATCCGCACTTGAAGAGGATATTGATGTCGCAACAGTCCATAAGTTTCAGGGAAGAGAAAAGGATGCTATCATTATGACCACTGTCGACGATGTCATCACTTCCTTTTCCGACGATCCAAACCTGCTCAATGTTGCTGTTTCGCGGGCTAAGTCACAATTCTATTTAGTCGTATCGGGAAACGAACAACCCAAAGACTGCAATATCAGCGATTTGATTGCTTATATCGAATATAACAATGGTACTGTTTCCACCAGTAAGATTCATTCTATATTCGATTATCTATATGAGCAATACACAGATGCTCGAATTGCTTATTTGAAAAAACACAAGAAAATATCCGAATACGATTCCGAGAATCTTACATTTGCCTTACTCGAAGATATCCTGAAAGAGAATATCAATATGCGTCATTTGAATATCATTTGCCATTTACCACTCTATATGTTGATTCAGGATTATTCTCTATTGAATGAAGAGGAAAGCAAATATGCTGCAAATATAAATACTCATATTGATTTTCTAATTTATAATCGTGTGAGTAAACAACCGGTATTGGCTATTGAAACGGATGGTTATACATTCCATAAATCGGGGACAAGTCAATCAGAACGTGATATTAAAAAGGATCGTATCTTAGAGTTGTACGGAATTCCATTGGTCAGATTGTCTACTATAGGTAGTAATGAGAAGAAAATTATTGAGGATAAACTTATTGAGATATTAAAATCACACTAACACCACATCTCTCTTAAATATTTATAGAGTTTACAAATCAATAGTTGCAACCAATGATTTGTAAACTGCTAATATTAACTAAACCACAACCATTACCAAGTAATAACTTTATCCACAATTTCCTGCTGTTCTAAAGCAGTCCTTCTTAAATATATACGAGTAGTTTCAATACTTTCATGCCCCATCAAATCAGCCAACAAAGAAATATCATTGAATTTTTCTAGAAAATTCTTTGCAAAACGATGTCGAAATGAATGAGGATAAACAACTTTAGTATTAAGTTCATACTTCTCGGCATAGTTCTTTAGTTGTTGAGAAATCCCTCTTGTTGTAATTCGTTCACCAAAACGATTAAGAAAGAGATAACCACTTTCACGATTAATAGCAATTAGCCAAACCTTTGTTTCATCTCTAAGCTTCTTTGGAATAAACAAACGGCGAATTTTCCCACCTTTAGTATAAATATCAAAGTAACCAATATTCACATGCTCTATTTTTATTTGTATTAATTCACTAACGCGAGCACCAGTAGCAGCCAAAAAACGCACAACAAAATACCATTCCTGATTTTCTTCTTTTTTTAATTTGTTTTTCAGAAATATATAATCAGCATTACTAATCACATTTTCCAAATAAGAACGTTGTTGTACTTTCACCGACTTTAGGCGAAGCCGCGTTTTATTAACGAAATCAAGATATTTATTTAAAGCTTGAATTCGTAAATTTACAGTTTTAGGCTTAAAGGTTTCAATTAAATACGCTTTGTAAAGTAACAAGTTTCTTTTATTCAAATCTTTATGACGAGAATAAAAATCATTTACTGCATATTGATATGCAGAAATCGTATTATCCGCCATATTACCCTGACGAAGAAAGGTTTCAAATTTTTCTACCATGATTGTTTTTAATTAATAATACAATTAAACTATCACTCATAAGATAAGCATAATAAAATAGCAATAGTTCCTATTATGAGAAGTTTCTTGCTACGGGGGAGGTGAAGTGCATTGATGACGAGATTCCGTTTGAGATTCCGCAGGGGTGGGAATGGGAACGAGTTGGCAATATATTTGAAACGACAAGTGGTTCTACGCCATTAAGTAGGAATCCGGATTATTATAAAAATGGCAATATCAATTGGGTACGTACAACAGACTTGAACAATGGAATTTTGGACAAAACTGAAATACAAATAACTACAAAAGCAACTATAGACTACAACCTTTCTGTTTTACCCCAAACCTCAGTGTGTATTGCAATGTACGGTGGTGCTGGGACAATAGGCAAACACTGTATCTTGCATTTTGATACAACAATTAACCAATCTGTATGTGCCATCCAGCCTAATGGATTCTGTAATATGGATTACATTCATGCTTTTATTGAATATCAAAGACCATATTGGATGGATTTTGCAGCAGGTTCAAGAAAAGATCCCAATATAAATCAACTCATTATTAAGCGTTGCTTGTTACCTATACCACCACAAGAAGAACAACTGCGCATTGTTGCAAAGCTTAATCAGTTATATCCATATATTAGTCAATATGGAACTAATCAAAATAAACTCAACCAAATAAATAAAGAAATATGGAATAGCTTAAAAAAGTCCATTTTCCAAGAAGCTATTCAAGGCAAACTTGTTTCACAGATTGCAGAGGAAGGCACAGCCCAAGAGTTACTTGAACAGATAAAATTGGAGAAACAGAAACTCATCAAAGATGGCAAATTAAAAAAGTCTGCTTTAACTGATTCTGTAATTTATAAAGGTGACGATAACAAGTATTATGAGAGGATAAATGGGCAAACCGTTGAAATTGAGTTTCCTTTTGAATATCCCAATAATTGGGCTGTATTACGTTTGAAAGATATATGCCAACTAATAGACGGTAAAAAAAGAACCGGAAAAGGTATTTGTTTGGATGCAAAATACTTGCGTGGCAAATCATCTGCGACCATTATTGAGAAAGGAAAATTTGTCTATGCAGGTGATAACATTATTCTTGTGGATGGTGAAAATTCAGGAGAAGTTTTCTCTGTTCCACAAGATGGATATATGGGGAGCACCTTCAAACAGTTATGGCTTTCTTCAGTCATGTGGAAATCATATATCTTAGTTTTCATCCTGTTCTACAAAGAGGAATTGAGAAATTCAAAAAGAGGTGCGGCAATTCCGCACCTCAATAAAGAGTTGTTTTATAATCTTCCGATTGGCATTCCACCATTATCTGAACAAAAACGTATCGCAGAACGAATAAATGAACTATCCCAGTTGCTCAAATAGTTTTTCTATTTGGGCAACAATGCGATATTGCTCTTTTAATGGAGGTAAAGGTATTAAGTACTCAATCAATTTTACACGAGAAATATTAGGTTGGGCACCACCTTCTCCTTTCTTTACGAAAGAATCTCGACTGGCCATAAGGAAATAAAATAGATACCAATTATAAATCAAATAAGGAGTACAGCCACAACAAGCTTGGTTTGTAGCAAGTTCCTTACCTACTATTGCTAATTTTCCAATAGTAGCACCATACATTGCGATAAGGACATCCCCTATTTTATTTATACGTAAAGAGCAATCCTGAAGAGCCTTCGGTGTAATTTTTTCTTCGGTATCATATACTATTTCATTATTTAATTCTCCGGTTTTAAGCCATAGAATATTACCATTATAATAATTTGCATTACCACGTTGAGGAGTTGAGCCAGCCCCCCAATCACCAATCTGCCCCATTCTTGTCCAAACCCAATTTTCTGGAATTTCAAAAGGTATCAGTTTTGTTATATCTAGGTATTTTCTACCTATCTGCTCATAATACTTGCTAATTGCTCAATCTTTGAGATAATTCGGCTTTGCTCCATCAGAGGTGGAATCGGGACTAGATAAGTTTTTACAGTAGCAGTTGCAAGCTCCTTTTGTTTTGTACTACCATCCGATTTATCTTCTATTACAGATTGTACCGTGTTGCTTGCGAAATAGTAATAAAGGTATTGGGGCAGAACAAACTTTTTCATTGCTCTTATAACGGTAACATGACTATCTGCCACAGCCAATTCATACGAGTTTAAGGTACTCCAATAAATTGCCATTCGTCCTAATGTTCCCAATCCTGTAGAGTTCCACATTAAATCTCCGTCCTGTAAAATACGTTCTTCACCATACGATGATAAAGTATCTGGATCTATGAATTGGGCTTTATCTATTGAGAAACCACTCCATTGATTACACTTTTGCGCTATAACAGGGTATTTCTTTATCAGAGAGTATTTAGGTGACTTCCCTCTTTGGATATAAGAACATATATCGTTAAGTCTTACCCAACTCCAGCTATCAGGTATTTCAAATGGAATCTCGTCAGTAATATTCATTTCCGTATTTCCATTCTTCTCGAAGTACTTGTTATCGTCACCTTTGAAGATGACAGAATCAGTTAAGGCAGACTTTTTTAATTTGCCATCTTTGATGAGTTTCTGCTTCTCTAATTTTATCTGTTCGAGCAATTCTTGGGCTGTACCTTCGTCTGAACATTGAGGTACAAGTTTACCTTGTATTGCTTCTTGCAGAATCGATTTACGTAATTGCTCGTTAAGTGAGGCATTAAGTTCGTTAAGTCCATTCTGTGCTTGTTCATAAGTTTTGACTAACGGAAGTAGTTTTTCTATTTTTGAGACTATGCGTAGTTGCTCAGGAAGCGGAGGTAAAGGTATAAATACTTCAACTATATTGGATACAGCCAAACCGGGTTGAGCTGTTGCGGTTGCATATTGATTTAAGTTCAATGCCGTAAAAAAGTAATAGATGAACAACGATGGAATTATACCAAAGCCATTCACAACTACAGCGTGTTCTGTAGCATAGAATTTCCCACTTTCTATATTAAGGCATCCACATAATGCTCCTTGCCTGCCAATAATAGCAAAATGTCCTTCTGCATTGAATGTGTTTGTAAACCCTCGTAGTCCATTTCCACCGACACATCTATATGGGTGAAGAACTGACTTTTTATCATAAATTTCTGAAGCTGATATATTTTTCCCAGCCTGCATAGAACACATATGCTTCAATCTGCACCATTCCCACCCTTTAGGAATCTCAAACGGAATCTCGTCATCAATGCACTTCACCTCTCCCGTAGCGAGAAACTTCTCATAATAGGAATTGTCATCACCTCTAAAAATAAACGACTCGTTCTTATCCTTCTTAATTTTTCCCTCCTTAATAAGGCGAGCTTTCTCTGTCCGAATCTTCTCTAACAAAACAGATGCAGGTTCATCATTAGGGTCTTGAGGTACAAGTTTTCCCTGTATAGCCCACTGAAGTATACTATTCTTTAATTGCTTACCATTCATAAGGATTAATCAAGTTTGATTTCAATACCCAGCAGCTTCTGTATTTCAGCCAATGTTTTATCTATCTCATAATCAAGAGCTGCACGCTTCTTAAAATAATTAGCAAGCAATTCTGCAGGTGGCAAGATTTCTTCCTCATCTTTAGGAAATTTACATTGATCAAAATTACAATCAAGTGAAATCAAATCTTGAACAGAAAAACAACGAGATTTCTCATTTCCATCTTGGCTTACAATCTCTTTCCTATCGTGCCACCACTCTTTAATTGGTTGACAATGCTCTAACTTCATTGGTTTTGTCTTAGAGAAGTGCTTATATCCATCAGGCATATCAAGACGATAAAACCAAGTTTCTTTTGTTGAATACCCATCAGGAGCATCTTCAACCCTTTCATTATTGAAAAAAAGAATATTTGTAGCAATACTTGTATAAGGAGAAAAAATACTTCCAGGCAAACGAATAATAGTATGTAAATTAAAATCTTTTAATAGCTTCGTTTTAATTGCAAGCTTCGCACCGTCTACACCAAACAAAAATCCATCAGGTACAATTACTGCCGCACGACCATTGGCTTTCAAACGGTACATTATCAATACCATAAATAAATCCGCAGTTTCACTACTACGCATATCCGAAGGAAAGTTATTTTTAACGCTCGCTTCAGTACTACCACCATAAGGTGGATTCATTGCAATAACATTAACCTTGTCACATTCTTTAAAATCCCCAACCCTTGTACCCAAAGAATCACAATGAATAATATTAGGAGCTTCAATATCATGCACTAAAAGATTAGTGATTGATAAAAGATATGGCAAAGGTTTCCATTCTTGCCCTATTACGGCTGTCTGGAATAACTTAACATCATTTGTCGTTTTAACTTGCTTATACAAATGATTTAATGCAGATGTAAGAAAGCCTCCCGTTCCTGACGTAAAATCTCCAAAAGACTCTCCTAGTTGAGGATTTAGTATTTCCACCATAAAATCAGTCAGTGCACGAGGAGTATAAAACTCTCCGGCATTCCCCGCAGATTGTAAATCCTTCAAAATGCCTTCATATATATCACCGAATGTATGACGGTCTTCAACATCTGAAAAATCAATCTCATCTATGACATTAACCACTTGACGAAGCAAAATTCCATTCTTCATGTACTGGTTAAGGTCTGAAAAGATTTCTTTCACTATAGTTTTACCTCTTGGAGTATCTTCATTTACTGGTAAGGCCTTAAGGGTAGGAAAAAGCCTCCCATTTACAAATTCCAACAAAGCGTCCCCAGTAAGTGCTTCCCCATCTGCATTATCAACTGCCCAGTTTCTCCACCTTAGCTCTTCCGGAATAATTGATTTAAATTCCTTTTTTTCACGGCGACTTTTATACTCCCACGTTTCTTCCTGTGCATCATAAACTTTTAGGAAGAATAGCCAAACCATTTGTTCAATACGCTGTGCATCACCACTAATACCTGCGTCTTGACGCATTATATTCTGTAATCGTTTTATTATATTATTAACTGCCATAAATTATGCTACATATAATTCGTTTTCTAAATCTTTAAGTGCTTTTTCAAATTTCTCCCATCCACCAAACAACTTAACTATCTTTTGAGGCTTACCGATTGTATTAAAAGGAGGGGTATCAAGTATATCCTCATTCTCAAATTCCAAAATGCCTTTATCAGCATATTTATCTAACAATGCTTCTAAAACTTGTTTAGCCACACCTTCATATCTAGATAAATAATCTCTCTTCTTTACATTATTAGCACGTTCCTTCCGCTTAAGCGGTTGCTTATCAAAAGCCACATGACATATTATATCAAAAATGTCTGCATTAAGTAAATCAGGACGCTTTTCACGAACTGCATCAAGTAAAACATTGTATTCTTTAAGTTCATCAACAATAACTTTCTTCTTATCAGCAGCAGTCCAGTTCTTTATAAACTCATCCAACGTAGCATACTTACCTCGAATATTCTTACGTGTAAAATCTGTTAAACTTTCAGTGACAAGAGTATGTCCATCAGCACCAAGGTATGAAACAATTTCTGTGTTTATCTGAATATCTTTTCCATTAATGTAATATTTCTTGCGACCATATTCCCTTGGAGGTTGGTCATGTGATACAGTCCGACGCGGACGATATGGAGGATATGTTTTACTCCCTCCACCTTCCAACTCTGGATCACCATCAAATTCTGGATCTTTAAACAATTGGGTCACATTCCTGAAATCAAGAATTTCAAAATGCCACTTCCCCTTATCAGTACGCAACCGAGTACCACGCCCTACAATCTGCTTAAATTCTGTCATAGAACCTATTTCTTTATCAATAACAATAAGTCCGCAGGTTTTACAATCAACACCAGTAGAAAGCATTTCGGAAGTCGTAACGAGCGTTGGATATGGTTGATCTGGATCTATAAAATTATCAAGTTGTTTCTTCCCAATATTCTCATCTCCAGTGATACGCATAATATAGCGAGAATCCTTCTTGCACAAATCAGAGTTATAATTAACCAAAAGTTGCCGCATCGCCTCCGCTTCTTCTATATCTGCACAAAAGATTATAGACTTTGTCATGCGTCCTATTCTATGGAGCATTTTAGTTATGCGTCGAGCAACAATATCTCGGCGTTGCATAATAACTAACTCACGTCCAAATGTTTTCCGGTTATAAAAACCAGCTTTAATGAGATTACCTTTTATATCCAACTCATCTTCCTCGGGCGTCCATCCTTCTAAATCGATATTCAAAAAAGAGTTAGTTACTCTATACGGAGCTAAAAAACCATCTTCAATACCTTGCTTTAATGAGTATGTATACAAAGGCTCATTGAAATAGTCAAGGTTATTAGCTCCTTCTTTTACTTTAGGGGTTGCAGTCATACCAATCTGAGTTGCGGAAGAAAAATACTCTAACACTTTTCGCCACTCCGATTCATCTTTAGCACTTCCACGATGACACTCATCTACAAGAATCAAATCAAAGAAAGTTGATTTGAACTCTCTAAAAGGATCGGGAATATTCTCGTCATAAGAAACTAATTGTTGATATAGAGCCATATATATTTCAAAAGAAGAGTCCATATTCTTCTTTTGAATCTTCGTCATAACTTTTTTAAAAGGCTTAAAATCTTGAGCCATAGTCTGATCTATCAAGACATTTCTATCTGCAAGATATAAGACTCGCCTTTTTAATCCAGATTTTGTCAACCGATGAATAATCTGGAAAGCTGTAAAAGTCTTTCCTGTACCTGTTGCCATTACCAATAAAATTCGATTTTGTCCACGGGCAACAGCTTCAATTGTTCTATTTATAGCTATTCGCTGATAATAACGAGGAATGTTAGTATGAGCATCCCAATAATAAGGTTCTTCAATAGCCTTTATTTCTTCCGAAGTATATTTCTTAGAATCACGTAAACGTTTTAACAGTTCATCAGGAGTTGGAAACTCATCTATATTAATATTAGTTTCCTTACCAGTAAGAAAATCATGCTCAATAAAACCGTCTCCGTTAGAACTGTAAGCAAAAGGTATATCCAGAATTTTCGCATAGTCCATTGCCTGTTGCAGTCCAGCTCCCACAGGTTTATTATTATCTTTTGCCTCAACTATAGCAATAGGATTATTAGCAGAATAATGCAATAAATAGTCAGCTTTCTTTCCTTGTTTCCGGGCATGAACATTCCCTTGAAATATTACTCGTCCATCAGTAAAGTAATATTCCATCTTTATGAGTTCTTTTTGCCATCCAGCCTTTTCAACAATAGCTGGAGTTATAAAACGTAATTTTATATCCTCCTCTGTTAATGACTTCTTATCCATATACCTAACACTTAACTTCTTATAATTGTGTATTATCGGAAGTTGCAAATTTAATTAAAATAATTAACAAGAAGAAATTATTTACTCGTTTTTGTAGAAATAATGTAATTACATAGTTTCACCAGGGGTAACACATATATTTCACTAACTATACCTAAATTAAATAATCATCCTTCTGCAATGTTTAAGAAGATATTTCTCACAAAAAATCAGATGACTAAAAGTTACTTTCCGTACAATTCAAAGAATAAAACTAGAGATAAAATTCAGTACCATGTTTACCTCATTCCCAATATATTGTTTACCCAAACAAACAATAAATTTCATCAAATAAAATAGCCAAGCAACAGAAACAAAAACATACACTAAAAAATAAAGCATACTTTCATTTGAATTAAACTGTTTCTTGTTATCTTTGCCTAGACGTATTCATTTAAAGAACAATAATATGGATGTTGAAATAAAAGAGAAAGAAAACCGGAGACATGTCGGACGCAATTTACAAAGGATTCGTGTATATTTAGGCATGAAACAGGAAGCGCTGGCCGCCGATCTTGGTGTAAATCAGCAGGTCATTTCAAAGATTGAGAAACAAGAGGAAATAGAAGAAGGCTTTCTAAAAAGAATTGCTGAAGTGTTGGGGATATCCGAAGAAGTCATTAAAGACTTTGATGTTGAAAAGACGATTTTCAATATTAATCATCATAATTATAAGGATGCAAATATCTCTGAAGGTGCTACTACATACGCCATCGTTCAACAAATAAATCCACTTGAAAATAATAGTTGAGTTATATGAGCGTTTGTTGAAAAGTGAGCAAGATAAAATTGAGATTCTGAAAAAATATATGAAATAATCACTGCTAGATTCAGCAATCTAATATATAGAAGAATGGAAACAATAGAAAATAGAAAATATAAAATCAAATCACCTTCACCTTGGGAAAAAGATAGAACGTGTACGCAGACTTCGCGGTATGACTCAAACGGAGCTAGGCCAATTATTAGGAATAACCAAGCAGGCTGTTTCAAAGATGGAACAAACCGAGAAAATTGACGATGAACGATTAGAAAAAATAGCCTCTGCATTAGGAGTTACTACCGACGGATTGAAAGAGTATAACGAAGAAACAGTTTTATATAACACAAATAATTTTTACGAGAATTGCGGTGTAAAAAATGCAATTGGTAATAACCAAACATTCAATAATTTTCCCATAGAACAAACGATTGAACTCTTTGAGAAACTGTTAGAGAAACAGAAAGAACAATTTGAGAGCTTAAAAAAAGAGAAATAGATGACCTTTATAAAATACTCAACTTCGTTTATAACAATTATTTCCCTAAGGAAGTTGTAGATGAATTGATTTCCTCAAAGAACAAAGAAATTGATTGGCTAAAAATAGAGATAAAGAACCTTAAACAAGAAAGAGAAACCTTGCTGCAAATAATTAGGGATATGTATTGAGTATCCCTAATTATCAAATGTTGATAAGAAATCCCCATTACATACAAATAAAACAATCCCAACGCTTCCCATTCCCAAAATAAAGTCCTACTTTTGTGAAGAATTCTGTTTCTATATTTACAACAATATTTCACAAATAAAATAAACCCTACAAGATGAAAGAAGAACCCGACAGTCTGTCTGTCCCTTACAATTTTGCCCGTTGCTTCAACGCTCAATGTCCACAAGCCCCCAAATGCCTGCGCCACATAGCTACACAACTTGATACAGCCGACAACCTATATATCACTATCATTAATCCGGCACGTTATCCTGCGGATGGAAACCAATGCGAATGTTTCAAGACTGCTGTCAAAGTTCATGTGGCATGGGGACTAAAACGGTTGCTTGACAGAATCCCCTATGAGGATGCGGTCAGTATCAGAATACAAATGGTCGGACACTATGGAAAAACGGGATATTATCGGTTCTATCGTGGAGAACGGGAGCTTATGCCTAAAGACCAAGCCTACATCAGACAACTATTCCGCAATAAAGGGATAAAAGAAGAGCCAACTTACCAACGCTATACAGAAGAATATATTTGGTGAGTTGCTGTCATCTGTCACAGTTTAGGGGTTAATTGTTTAGTAATTAGCCGATAAGACTGTGACAGCAAGAGGTGACGGCAGGGTGATGGTATTTTTGCCGTCACCTGGTTATTAGTCTTACAACATGATAGAGTGTACCGCTACGCGTATGCTTGGAAGGTATTTCTTGCTTTTTCAGTATTCTTCCGAAGGAATTAACCCTCTTGA
>OODF01000850.1_pt1 | contig 15902 bp, 14 predicted proteins | sample 1671431 | NCBI WGS metagenome assembly OODF01 (sample SAMN06348156, study PRJEB24527) | human gut metagenome | biome: human gut; feature: ankylosing spondylitis patient; material: feces | host: Homo sapiens | place: China | collected 2015-10 | reverse complement strand
CGCCCTGTTCTCATCCGCACCATCTTGGCCGCAAAAAAGGCACCAGCCTGAGCTGATGCCTTTTGTTGGCGGAGATGGTGGGATTCGAACCCACGTGCCCGATTAAGGACAAAACGATTTCGAGTCGTTCTCGTTACGACCACTTCGATACATCTCCATATTCTGTTCTGCTCAAATCTCACGGGAAACTCATCTCCCGCACCATTCAAGCCTAATTATTATAACAAAAACTCCGCTTTCCGTCAACCGTTTTTCATCTGTCCCGCTCCACGCCGGAATGCACCGTGCTTTTCTATTTTGCATTATAACAAAACCGGCGTCTGCCGCTCGGATGAGTCTGGCAGACGCCGGTTTCTGTTTTTGAAAAGAACATTATTTTCCGCCCAGCAAGATGGCCAGAACGGCTTTCTGGACATGGAGGCGGTTCTCAGCCTCGTCAAAGATCTCATCCGCATGGCCTTCAAAAACGGCCGTGGAGATCTCCTCGCCGCGGTGGGCGGGCAGGCAGTGGAGCACCATGTGGTCGGGCTTGGCCGCTGCCAGCAGACTGCTGGTGAGCTGGTAGCCTGCGAAATCCCGCAGGCGCTGCTCGCTGTCCTGGGTGCCGGGGCGGGCCGTGTTCCAGACAGCCGTTACCACCACGTCGGCGTCCTTGACGCCCTCGGCGGGGTCGGTCGTCAGGTGGAATTTTTCGCCGTACTTGTGGGCGAACATCACCACATCGGCCGCCGGGCGGTAGTCCCGGGGACAGACACAGGTCACGCTCATTCCGGCCAGCAGGCCGCCCACGATGAGGCTGTTGGCCATACTGCTGCCGTCGCCCACAAAGCAGAGCTTCTGGCCCGCCAGCGTGCCCCGGCGCTCCCGAATGGTCATCAGGTCGGCCAGCACCTGGCAGGGGTGGGCGTAATCGGTCAGGCCGTTGATGACGGGCACGCCCGCCAGTTCAGCAAATTCTTCCAGATCGCACTGACGGTAAGTGCGCCAGACGACGCAATCGTAATAGCGGCCCAGCACCCGTGCGGTGTCCTTGAGGGGCTCGCCACGGCCGGACTGCTGCAGCTCGGTGGCCGCGTTCATGTAGTGGCCCAGACCGCCCAGCTGGTAGACGCCCACTTCAAAGCTGTTGCGGGTGCGGGTGGAGTTCTTGGAGAACATCAGCGCCACGCTTTTTCCCGCCAGCAGGGGAGGGGTGCCCCCGGCTTTCTGCTGGGCTTTGAGCTGGTCGGCCACATCCAGGATGTGGGTCACCTCGCCGGGGGTGAGGTCGCTCATTTTCAGCAGATGTTTCATGCCTTTTCCTCCACCGTCTTGGGCTGCATCCCGGTGAGCACCTCGCCCAGAATTTCCAGCGCCATGTCCACATCGTGGGCGGTGAGGGTCAGCGGGGGCAGCAGGCGGAGACGGGTCTTGGCCGTCAGCACCAGCAGGCCCTTTTCACGGCAGGCAGCCAGCACATCGGCGGCCTGGATGCCCTCCAGGAAATCAATGCCCACCATCAGGCCAATGCCCGAAAGGCTTTTGACCCGGGGCAGCTTGGCAAGGCCGGTGCGGAGCTGGACGGCCCGCTCATTGACATTGGAGAGGAACGCGGCGTCCATCCGGTCCACCACCACGTTGGCACCGGCGCAGACCACCGGGTTGCCGCCAAAGGTGGAGCCGTGGCTGCCGGGGCCCATGCCCTCGGCCACTTTTTCATTCATCAGCACCGCGCCAATGGGCAGGCCGCCGCCCAGGCCTTTGGCCAGCGTAACGATATCCGGCTTGAGGTTGTAGTGCTCACAGCAGAGGAATGTACCCGTGCGGCCCACACCGGTCTGCACCTCGTCCACAATGAGGATGAGGTCTTTTTCATCGCAGAGCGCGCGGACGGCCTGCACATATTCAGGGTCCAGCGCCATGACACCGCCCTCGCCCTGCACCAGCTCCAGCAGGATGGCGCAGGTGTGGCGGTCCACCAGCTCGGTCAGAGAGTTGATATCCCCCGCCGGGACATACTGGAAACCGTCGTTGAACGGGCCGAAGTACTGGTGGAAGACCTCCTGACCGGTGGCGGTCAGGGTGGCGATGGTACGGCCATGGAAGCTGTTGACCAGCGTGATGATCGTATCACGGCCCTTGCCGTAGTGGTCAAAGCTGTATTTGCGGGCCGCCTTGATGGCACCCTCGTTGGCCTCGGCACCCGAGTTGCCAAAGAAGACTTTGCTCATGCCGGTGCGCTTGCAGAGCTTTTTGGCCAGCTTGCCGCAGGGGGCAGTGTAATACAGGTTGGAGGTGTGCTGCAGCTTGTGGGCCTGCTCCGACACGGCCTCGGCCCAGGTCAGGTCGCAGTAGCCCAGACTGTTGACGCCGATGCCGCTGGTAAAATCAAGGTATTTCTGGCCCTCGGGGCCCTCGGCATAGAGGCCGTGGCCTTTTTCGAGGACAACAGGGTTGCGGCCATAGGTATGCAGGACATATTCGTTGTCCCGCTTGATGACTTTTTCGGAATCCATAATGTTACCTCCTGATCGTAGGGCTTCTCTTGCTCTCTATTATATCGCCCTACTGTGCTTTCCGCAATCCTTATTCCCGATGGCTGCGGCGGTAGAAACGGGTACCGGAGCCGCGGTCCGAGAACAGCTCCAGAAGGATGGAGTGGGGCACACGGCCATCAATGATGACAGCCTCGTGCACGCCCTGATAGATGGCATCGGCCATGCCGCCGATCTTGGGGATCATGCCGCCTGCAATGATGCCTGCGGATTTGTAGCCCTCGATCTCGGAGACTTCCACCTCGGGGATGAGGGTGGTCTCATCGTCCTTATCCCGCAGCAGGCCGGCAATATCGGTCATGGAGACCAGCTTCTCGGCCTTGAGGGCAATGGCGATCTGGGCTGCGGCCGTATCGGCGTTGACATTGTACGCCTGGCCCAGGTCGTCCATGCCAACAGTGGCGATGACCGGGATGAAGCCGCCGTCCAGCAGGCTGGAGATCAGGGTTGCGTCCACATGGACGATCTCGCCCACATGGCCCAGCTGGGGGTCCAGCTCGGTGCAGCGGAGCATCTGGCCGTCCATGCCGCACAGGCCCACGCCGCGGCCCCGGAGCTTGGCCACGAGGTCTTTATTCACCTTACCGGCCAGCACCTGCTGGACGATCTCCATGGTGGCGTCATCCGTCACCCGGAGGCCGTTGGCAAAATGGCTCTCGACGCCCACTTTTTTGAGCATCTCATTGATGGCCGGGCCGCCGCCATGCACCAGCACCACCCGGACGCCCAGCAGGGTCAGGGTGACGAGGTCGTTCATGACCGCATTTTTCAGCTCTTCGTTGATCATGGCGTTGCCGCCGTATTTTACCACCATGGTTTTGCCATGGTATTTCTGGATGTAAGGGGTGGCCTCTGAAAACAGGCGGGCCATTTCTTCATTTTTCATATACTCTCCTTGCCGCCAGCACACTTGCTCCGGCATTTGCTTCCCACCAGACAAACTCCTTCCGTCATCGCTGCGCGATGCCACCTCCCTCAAGGAGGGAGGCTTTCAGGCTCCCTCTGTGAGGGGGCTGTCGCCGCAGGCGACTGGGGGAGTTTCATTAAGTTCTATAATCGCCGTTGATCTTGACGTAATCGTAGGTCAGGTCGCAGCCCCAGGCTTTTGCGCTGGCGTCGCCCGTGCCCATATCCACCTTGACCAGCACATCGTGCTCGGCCAGCACCTTGGCAGCTTCTTCCTCGCTGTAGGGGTGGTAGGCGGCGTTCTCGCAGACATAGACCTCGCCTGCTTTGCTCGAAAGCCAGACGCAGACCTTATCGATGGAGAAATCGCCGGGGGTGTAGCCGATGGCGCAGAGGATGCGGCCCCAGTTGGCATCGCGGCCAAAGACAGCAGCCTTGAACAGGTTGGAGCAGACCACGCTGCGGCTGACGGCACGGGCCGTTTTCAGGTCGGGGGCGTGGGTCACCTCGCAGGTGATGAGGTGGGTGGCACCCTCGCCGTCACCGGCGTGCTCAGCGCACATGTGCTCAGCAATGGCGGTCAGGGCCGCCACAAAGGCATCGTAGTCGGCGTTCTCTTCGCAGATCTCGGGGTTTCCGGCCAGACCGGAAGCCATGATGATCAGGGTATCGTTGGTAGAGGTATCCAGATCCACGCTCATCTGGTTGTAGGTACCGGGCACCACGGTCTTGAGGGCCTTTTCCAGCAGAGCGGGGGAAACGGCGGCATCGGTGGTGTAGAAGGCCAGCATGGTGGCCATGTTGGGGGCGATCATGCCGCTGCCCTTGCCGATGGCACCCACGGTGCAGGTCTTGCCGCCCAGCTCGAACTGGATGGCGTACTCCTTTTTGTGGGTGTCGGTCGTCATGATGGCCGTTGCCGCGTCGGTGCTGCCCTGCTCGGTAGCGGCCAGCTTGGCGGCTGCCGCCGGGATGCCTCTGGCAAACGGGTCAATGACCATGGGCTGGCCGATGACGCCCGTGGAAGCCGGGAGCACGTCCTCGGCCGGGAGGTCCAGTGCCTTGCCCACCAGCTCACAGCACTCCTCGGCCAGGGCCACGCCGTTGGCGGCGCAGGTATTGGCGTTGCCGCTGTTGACGAGGATGGCCTGTGCATAGCCGTCTTTCAGGTGGGCGCGGTCCACCTTGATGGGAGCGCCGCAGACTTTATTGGTGGTGTAAACGCCCGCTGCCGCGCAGCGCACGTCCGCCTTAATGAGGGCCAGATCGTATTTCTCGGTGTGGCCCGCCCGGATGCCGCAGCAGACGCCTGCGGCTGCAAAACCCTTGGGCGCGCAGATGCCGCCCGCTACTTCCTTGTAACCCATTTTGTTTCCCCCTATTTTCGGAACATTACTCTAATCCAGCCACTTCATCCAGACCCAGCATCAGGTTCATGCACTGGATGGCAGCGCCCGAGGAACCCTTGCCGAGGTTATCGAACAGGGAGACCAGCATCATCTGGTCTCCCGCCGCGTTGACCGTCAGGTACAGCCCCATCCGGTCGCTGCCCGCCATGGCATTGGAGTACAGGCCGTTTTCCGGCAGGGTCTCATTGAGGCCGTGCACCTTGACCGTGGCACCGCCCTGATAGTACTCCGCCAGCCCTTTGGCCACGGCTTCGGCGGTGGTGCCTGCCAGCTTGAGGTCCAGCGGCACCAGCACCTGCATTCCGGAGTAATAATCGCACACGACCGGCACAAAGGCGGGCGTGCGGGCCAGGCCGCTGATCTTCTGCATTTCCGGCAGGTGCTTATGGCCCAGTGTCAGGCCGTAGCTCTTGGGTGCATCGATCTTGCTGTGGGCCGGGCGGTCCGGGCTTTCATACTCGGCGATCATCTTTTTGCCGCCGCCGGAGTAGCCCGAAATGCCCGTGCAGCTGAACGGATAATCCGCCGGGGCAAGGCCCAGCTCCACCAGAGGCCGGGCAATGCTGATGAAACCGCTGGCATAGCAGCCGGGCACAGCCACCCGGTAAGAATTTTGGATCTTCTCTTTCTGGCCGTTCAGCTCCGGGAAACCGTAATCCCAGGCCGGGTCGGTGCGGAACGCCGTAGAGGTATCCAGCACTTTCACATCCGGGCGGAGCAGAGGCATGACCTCTTTGGAAGCCGCGTCCGGCAGGCAGAGGAATGCCAGGTCGGCAGAATTGATGACCTTTGCCCGCTCGTTCACGTCCTTGCGGCCCTCGGCGGAGATGCTCAGCAGCTCGATCTCCGGCCGGGCGGCCAGACGGTCGGCGATGCGCAGGCCCGTGGTGCCTGAAGAGCCGTCAATAAATACTTTCACGCTCATGCGTTGTTCGCCTCCCATGCGGCCAGCTGGGCATTTGCCAGCTCGATCTGGTGGTTGACGCTGCCCTCGCTGGGGCCGCCGTAGCTGGTACGGCCCTCGCAGCACTTGATGAGGTCGATGGCGTCATAAATGTCGTTCTCAAACAGGGCGCTGTAACCCTTGAACTCGTCGAGGGTCAGCTCTTCCAGCGTCTGATCCTTGGCGATGCAGTCGGAGACCATGCAGCCCGTCAGCTTGTAAGCGTCACGGAACGGCATTCCCTTTTTGGTCAGGTAGTCGGCGCAGTCGGTGGCATTGATAAAGCCCTTGGCAGCGGCCCGGCGCATGTTGGCGGGCAGGGTCTTCATGGTGTCCAGCATGGGGGTCACCGTCTTGAGGCAGAGCTCCAGGGTATCCACCGCGTCAAAAACAGCCTCTTTGTCCTCCTGCATATCCTTGTTGTAGGCCAGCGGGATGCCTTTCATCATGACCAGCAGGGTGTTCAGATCGCCGTACACCCGGCCGGTCTTGCCGCGGATGAGCTCCGTGACGTCCGGGTTCTTCTTCTGGGGCATGATGGAGGAGCCTGTGGTAAAGGCGTCGTCCAGCTCAATGAACTTGAACTCCCAGCTGCACCAGAGGATGATCTCCTCGGACAGGCGGGAGAGGTGCATCATGCAGATGGAGATGGCGTTGGCCAGCTCGATGCAGAAATCACGGTCCGAAACGCCATCCAGGCTGTTGGGGCAGGGAGCTGCAAAGCCCAGCTTCTCGGCGGTGAACTGGCGGTCCAGCGGGTAGGTGGTGCCGGCCAGGGCGCCGGAACCCAGCGGGCACTGGGCGTTCATCCGGGCGGTGGCGTCCTCAAAGCGCTGCAGGTCCCGCAGGAGCATCCAGGCATAGGCCATCAGGGCGTGGCCAAAGGTGATGGGCTGGGCCCGCTGCAGGTGGGTGTAGCCGGGCATGACGGCAGTGGTGTTCTCCGCCGCCTTTTTGCAGATGACCTTGACCAGCTCCACGATATAGCCCTGCAGCATGTGGCTGTAGTCCCGCAGGGTCAGGCGGATATCCAGCGCCACCTGGTCGTTCCGGCTGCGGCCCGTGTGCAGCCGCTTGCCGGCATCGCCGATGCGGGCGGTGAGGGTCTGTTCCACAAAGGTATGCACATCTTCGGCGTTGGGGTCGATCTCCAGCTTACCGGAAGCCAGATCGTCCGCAATGGAGGCCAGCCCGTTGAGGATGTCCTCACAGTCTTTCTCGGAGATGATGCCCTGCTTGGCCAGCATGGTGGCGTGCACGCCGCTGCCCCGCATATCCTGGGCGATCATCCGCTGATCAAAGCGGATGGAAGAGTTGAAATCGTTGACGCGAGAGTCCACCGCCTTGGAAAAGCGGCCTTTCCACAATTGTTCTGCCATAAGTTCTGTCCTTCTATTTCTGTTTACCTCTAAAAACGGCAAAGCCGCCGCAGGGGAAAACGCTCCTGCGGCGGTGCCGCCGGCATCGAGCCGGTTGATGGAAACCTCAGTGTGAAAGTGTGAAAACACACGGAGGGGGAAGATTGGCCGGGTAAAATTACTTGATCTCGGGCCAGTTCTTGGAGAGCTTTGCGCGCTCCTTGATGGACAGGCCGAACAGGTTGATGAAGCCGGTAGCATCGGACTGGTCATAGTCCTTATCCACGCCGAACGAAGCAGTCTGCTCATCGTACAGGGTGAACGGAGAGGTGACGCCTGCGTTGATCATGTTGCCCTTGTAGAGCTTCAGCTTGACGTCGCCAGTGACGGTCTTCTCCAGGCTGTCGGCAAAGGCATCCAGAGCCTCACGCAGCGGGGTGAACCACTGGCCGTTGTAGACGATGTCGGCATACTTCTGGGCCAGCTGAGCCTTGAAGTGTGCGCTCTCCTTATCCAGCGTGATGGTCTCCAGCACGTTGATGGCCTTGTACAGGATGGCACCGCCGGGAGTCTCGTACACGCCGCGGCTCTTCATGCCCACCAGACGGTTCTCGACGATGTCCAGCAGGCCGATGCCGTTCTCGCCGCCCACCTTGTTCAGGTACTCGACCAGCTCAACAGCGCCCATCTCCTTGCCGTCCACGGCAGTGGGGATGCCCTTTTCAAAGTGCAGGGTGATGTAGGTCGGGGTGTCGGGAGCCTGCTCGGGGCTGACACCCAGCTCCAGGAAGCCGGGCTTGTTGTACTGGGGCTCGTTGGCGGGGTTCTCCAGGTCCATGCCCTCGTGGCTCAGGTGCCACAGGTTCTTGTCCTTGGAGTAGTTGGTCTCACGGTTGATCTTCAGGGGGATATGATGAGCCTCGGCGTAGTCGATCTCCTCGTCACGGCTCTCGATATCCCACTCACGCCAGGGAGCAATGATGGCCATATCGGGGCAGAGGGCTTTCAGGGTCAGCTCAAAACGAACCTGATCGTTGCCCTTGCCGGTGCAGCCGTGGCAGATGGCGTCAGCACCCTCTTTGATGGCGATGTCGGCCAGAGCCTTGGCGATGCAGGGACGCGCGAAGCTGGTGCCCAGCAGGTAGTCCTCGTACTTTGCGCCAAACTTCAGGGTGGGGAAGATGTAATTCTCCACAAAGTCTTTCTTCAGGTCCAGAACGTACAGCTTGGAAGCACCCGTTGCCTTTGCCTTTTCTTCCAAGCCGTCCAGCTCGGTGCCCTGGCCCACATCGCCGGAAACAGCGATGACTTCGCAGTTGTTGTAGTTCTCTTTCAGCCAGGGAATGATGATGGAGGTATCGAGGCCACCGGAGTAGGCCAGAACAACTTTCTTGATGTCTTCCTTTTTCATGGTAATTGCTCCTTTGTTTTCACGTTTTACACTTTGTTTCGCGCGCCGGGCGTCCCTCCCGGGCTTCTCGATCGCTCACTGTTCTTGAGTACGCTTTTATTATACGCCGTGCGGCTTTTCCGTCAATTCTCAAACCCGCCAAACCTCGGCCCCTTTTCCGGTGCGATTTGCGTCAATTTGTATGTTTATTCAATATTTTATGTTTATATCCAAATTTTATGCAATTCAAACCTGTATATTATGCCGTATTTTTTTAAAATTATACACGCAAAAGCGGCACCCGCTTCCACGGATACCGCTGGTTTACCGCTTTGTTTCCGGGGCAAACGGGCAGCCCGCCGCGTTCCACGCCGTACAGAGCAGTTCTTTTTGTCCTTTGGGGAGTTTTTTCAGGGCGATCTCCCGGCGCAGGGCAGCGGATCTATCCGCGCAGCGCTCAAGGTACGCAAACCCCAGCGCCCCTTGTGCCCGGGTGTACTTGGCCCCCTTGCCGCCCTGGTGGGCCCGGAGCCGGGCGGCGGGGTCATTGGTCCAGCCCGTGTAGAGCTGCCCGCCCGCGCAGCGCACCATATAGACGAACGCGGGCTTTGGCCCGGATGCCGTCTCAGACGCGGCCATTGTTTTCCAGCACCTGGCGGCAGGCGGCAAGGGCCGTCTCCTTATCCTTGGCCGTAATGAGGAAGCGGCTGGCGTGGCAGAAGCTGATGCCCGGGATGCCGCTCTTCTGCTCGATGACCTCCTGCGGCTGGCCGCCCCAGGACTGAGGGAACGGGAGCTTGGGCTTTTTGGTCTTGTGGTCGGTCACGCACTGGGCGCTCCAGCCGCCGCGCTGGCTGGGGTAGACCACGAACAGGGCATCGGTTTTATACAGACCGTTTTTCCAGGGCAGGTAGCAGGGCAGCACCACGATGCCGTCCCGGGAGTTCTGGTAGGCCTGCTGGACCTTCTCATCGGCCCGGTTGACCGCATTGGCGCTGTCGATCTGGTGTTCCAGGATCTGCTTGGCCACGGCCACCGCCTTGAAGAAGCAGGCGTCCTGGTCCTCCTTGGAGTCCCACACCGGGTTGAAGAAACCGATGGCGTCGCACAGGCTGTTCTGCTCGCCGGTGTTGTCGTTCAGGTCCAGCGGCTGGATAAAGTTTTCGTCGATGAGACGGGCCTGCCGCTCGCCCACCAGCCCCGGGCCCAGCACCCGCCACAGCAGGCCGAACGCCGCGTAAGGCACACCGTTGGCCCGGTACTCCCGGGGCTCCTGATGGTGGTCGAACATGCCAAAACCGATATCGTACACGATGCCGTCAAAATCGTCCGGCACCACAAAGCCGCGGGTGATTTTAATATCCGGGCGCAGGATCTGGAGCAGCGCCGTGGCAAACACGTCGTCCGCGTGGAACTTGCCGGCGTGCGTAAAGCCGCTTGCGGGAATTTTCATGGGTCGTTACCTCGTTCTTATTTGTTTGCAACCAGTATAACACATTCCGCGGCAGGGGACAATTAAAAACACAACCCCGGGGCGGCAGATGCCGTTCCGGGGCTGAAGATTATTGGTTGTAAATTATATTCTTGTTTTACTCGCCCTGCATAAGCCACTTAAACTGATTCGTGACATTATTGCCGTTCTCATCTGTAACGGTCAGGCCATTGGGGACGCCTTCCACGATAGTGATCGTATACTGCTTGCCCGCTTCATCGGCCAGCACGATCGTTGCCGTATTGCCGGATTGAGAAGTGCTGACATACTTATAGATCTTATAGCCGTCCTTCGGCCACTGGCACAGACCGTTGGTGGTATACTGGATGGTCTTATACTCGGTGACGTAATACTGCACGCCTTCTGAATCCGGATGCGCATATTCAATCATCGTATACTTCGGCATACTACCCTGATAGCAGATCGTGTACTTGGCTCCATAGGAATCCGTAAAGGTCTCAGCGTCATAGGGCTGGCCGTTCACTTTTACAACAGTCTTGTACATCTGATAGGGCAGATCATCTGCACTAAAGCCAATATCATCCCACAGCTGGCCTTCACTATAGGCTCCCTGCTCGCCCACTGCAACCTTCGACTTTTCATACAAGTTGTACAACCACTCTGTATTGTTCTCGACCGTTCCGAATACCACCATCGGAACCGAGGATGTGCTGTTGACAGACCTCATTTTCACATAGATGTCATTTCTATCCGCTGCAAGAATATAGTTCATTCCAGATTTATATGCTTTGTTCGCACCATATTCCACAGTGGTGTATTCCATGTACAGACCGGTGGACTGATGATTCTTCACATTCTGAACAAAAGCTGCATACTGGCTTCCGCTGAAGCTTGCGATCGGCGTGCCCAAAGTGCCGGACCCGCCACCCTCACTTTCGGAACCAGTGCCAACATTTTTAAACTTGTCCGGTGCAGGCACAGCCACGGATGTGCTTCCGCCATTGTTTCCGCTGCCGCCGCCATTGCCGCCGCCATTGCCGCCGCCATTGCCGCCGGTGGAGCCGCCACCACCACCGCCGCAGGCGGTCAGCATAGATACTGCCATGACAGCGGCCAGAGCCGTTGCCGCAATTCGATTGGACAATCTCATCATTGGATTCCTCCTATATGTTATTTCAGAAGCCGACCCAACGCGGCTCTGTAAGCCAATCTTACCCCCCCCTGTATAAAAATGTCAAGTGTTTTTCCGCAATTTGTCATATTGCAAAAAACGCCCCGCAAAAACTGGAACATCCAACAAAAAAACAGCCGTCCTCCTTTCCAATCGGGAGAACGGCTGCATTATTTTACCGTATGGTTACTTTTTGCCTTTCCGGCTGGTCTTGGTCACAGCCTTGGTGGGCGTTTTGGTCACGGCTTTCGTGGGCTGGGTGGCGACGGCCTTGGTCGGCGTCTCTGTGACAGCCTTGGTCGGCTGGGTGGCAACGGCTTTTGTCGGGGTCTCGGTGACCGCCCTGGTGGGCACCTCTGCCACGGCTTTGGTCTTGGTTTCGGCCACGGCGGTGGTGGGCTTAATGGCAGGAGTCAGGTCGGGCTTCGGGGTGACAGCTTTGGTGGAAGCCGCGTCCGGCTCGCCCAGAGCCAGCACCTCGGTCAGCTCTTTCTGCACCTTGGCGTTGATGGGATCGGTGACGGCCAGCACATCGGAGTAGAACTGTTCCATCCCCTCGCGGGTGGAGAAGTTGGCCACATACATCTGGTTGCCCATGGCACCGGAGAGAGCGTCCGGGATACGATCCACCATCTTCATGTTCTTCTGGTACTTCTGCATGATCTGCTCATGGCTGTACACAAAGTGCTTGCCATCGCGGCGGCCCGCAAAGGCGCAGTAATAGTGCTCGCCCACGGGCATATCGGTACCGCCAAAGGCGATCATGTCGGCCCAGATCTTATAGACGTTGGTGGAGCGGGCAAAGTCGATCATGTCCGGGGTAAAGCCGCCGCAGGGACGCATGTTGACTTCCAGCGCCACGATCTGGCCTTTTTTGCCCATGCTGGTCTGGTCTTCGGTCATCCGGAAGAACTCAAAGTGGACAAAGCGGCTCTTGACGCCAAAACTCTTGACAACGGCACGGCCAGCGGCGCGGGTGTCCTCGGGCAGGTCCTTGATGATGTAGTAGATGGAGTTGTCGTTGTCGTTCACGATGTCCATGATGGACATGGGGCTGACATTGCCGGCCTCAAAGATGGGGTTGCCGCTGCCGTCGATGATGGCATCGTAGCTGTTGACCTCGGCGCGGACGAACTCCTCCATGATGTAGGAGACTTCCGGGTGCTCTGCGGCCTTGTAAGCCAGGAACTTTTTCAGCTCCTCCTCGCTGGAGAGCTTGTGGGTGTCGGAGGCCCCCACGCCGTTGTCCGGCTTGACCACAACGGGATAGCCCACTTCCTCGATGAACTTTTTGCAGCCCGCAAAATCGTCTACCATGTGGTAGCGGGCGGTGGCAACGCCCGCTTTCTGGTAGTATTCTTTCATCTTGCTCTTGTACTTGATGCGGGGCATGTCCTCGGTCTGGAAGCCGGAGGTGATGTGGAAATCGGTGCGCAGGGCAGCGTCCCGCTCCAGCCAGTACTCGTTGTTGGATTCCAGCCAGTCGATGCGGCCGTACTTGAACGCAAAGAACGCCACCGCGCGGTAGACCTCATCGTAATTTTCCAGGCTGCCGACTTTGTAGTACTCGTTCAGGCTCTCTTTCAGCTCCGGTTTCAGCTCGTCATAGGGCTGGTCGCCGATGCCCAGCACGTTCATCCCGTTGTTTTTCAGCTCCCGGCAGAACTGCCAGTAGTTGGTGGGGAAGTTGGGCGAAATGAAAATAAAGTTCTGCATGGTTTTTTCTTGATTCCTCTTTCCTCTGTATTCCTCTCTATAAAAGCGGCCTTGCCCTCTCCGTCACCTGCGGTGACACCTCTCCCAAAGGGAGAGGCAAGAAGCGCCTGTGCTTCTGAGTGGACAAAATCTGTGCGCAAACGCTCTCACTCTCCCAGCACATACGGCATGTAATAGGCCGCCTGCTTATACCACCAATCCCAGTCGTGCTTGACGTCGTGGCCCCACAGGTCCACCCAGACGGGGATGTGCTTGGCCTCAAAAATGCGCTTGAGATACCAGGTGGTGTCCGGCTGCTCCCAGGCGCCCTGGCCGCAGCAGATGACCGCTTTCTGGCTGCGGAACAGCTGCATGTAGGGGTGGTCCTCCGGGAAGTTGGCCATGTAATCCACGGGGGAGTTCATGTAGACCAGCTCGTCCATGTAATTGCCAAAGCCGTAAGCCGCCGTGTAGATGCCGCTGAGGGCCAGACAGCCGCAGAAGATGTCCGGGCGGCGGAGATACAGGTTGACGGCGTGGGTAGCGCCCAGGCTGCAGCCAAAGGCGATGACGCCGGGGTTGCCGTCCCAGCCGTTCCGCTCCCGGGCGATCTGCTGGAGCTTGGGCACGGCTTCCTCCACGATGTAGTGGAGCCACTGCTCATAGCGGCGGATCCGCCAGTAGGGGTTGCCGTTGGGGTCCGACCAAGTCTCTTTGTCCAGCGTGTCAATGGAGAGGACCATCACCTTGCCCGCATCGATCCAGGGCGCAAGGGTATCGGCCATGTGAAAATCCTCAAAGTCAAAGAAGCGGCCATCCTGGCAGGGGATGTAGAGGATGGGGCGGCCTGCATGGCCGTACACCTTGCACTCCATCTCCCGGCCCAGGGCGGGACTGTAATCCTTAAAATACTGCATTTCCATCGCGGATACCTCCTTTTGTGCCCTCTCCGTCTGTTTCGCAGACAGTTCTCCCAGAGGGAGAGCCAAGGGCATCTGTCTTATTCAAGCCCATACATCAGGGTATGGAACACAAACGGCAGCTGCTTTTCCCAGCTGGCTTCGCTGTGGGTGCCGCCGGGCACCACCCGGGCGGTCAGGTTGATGCCACGGGCAAAAATTTTACCGCACATCTCGCCAAAGCCTTTCCGCATCCCCTCGTGGTTGCCCATCTCCTTGGAGCCGTAGTCCATGTAGAGGACGGTGCCCGACGCCAGCTTTGTGCGGGCGGTCAGGTTCATGAGGGCCGCCGGGGCCACCCAGAGGGAGGGCGAGAGTGCCGCTGCCCGGCTGAACACATCGTTGTAGGCCAGCAGGGCGTACAGGCTCATCAGGCCGCCCATGGAGCTGCCCCCGATGAACGTGTGAGCCCGGTCGGGCAGGGTGCGGTACTGGCTGTCGATGTATGGTTTGAACTCGTGGACGAACCAGTTGAGGGTGTCCTTGCCTTTGCCGTCAAAGTGGCCGTAGTTGGGGTCGTCAAAACGGTAGGGGGAATACTCCACCAGCCGCTCGTTGTTGGGACCCGCATTGCACTCAATGGCCGCCACGATCACCGGGGTGTCGGTGTAGTCCAGATAATCGGCCATCCCCCAGCTCTTGCCATAGGTGGCGTCGCTGTCAAAAAACACGTTCTGGCCGTCGAACATATAGAGCACCGGATACCGGCGGTCCGGGTCTGCCTCATACATGGTGGGCAGATATACATAAGCGCGCCGCTCCTCCTCGCCGTTGACGGCCGGGTAGCGCACAGTCCACTTTTTGATCATCTTCCAAAATCCCTCTCGTTCCCTCAATTTCTTGTTCTGAGATTAGTTTAACACCGTAAAGCAGGAATTGCAATAAAAAGCATCCGGATACGGCAAACGCCGCCGGGGTCCTGTCCTGGCGGCGTTTACAAAAATTCTGAACAGAAGAATTCTGGAAAGCGGCTTAGTATTTCTTCTCGACCGGAACGATCCAGCCCTTGGTATCGGGGATCTTGCCCCACTGCATCCCGGTCATGGTGTCGTACAGCTTCTGGGTGACAGGGCCGATCTTGCCGTCGCCGATGTAAGCGTGCTCGCCTTTCCAGACCAGCTCCTTGACGGGGGAGACGACTGCGGCGGTGCCGGTGCCGAAGACCTCTTCCAGCTTGCCGTCACGGGCAGCCTGCATGATGTCGGCAATGGCCAGCTTGCCCTCGATGACCTCATAGCCCCAGTCTTTCAGCAGCTCGATGCAGCTGCGGCGGGTGACGCCGGGCAGAACGGTGCCGACGGTAGCGGCCGTGTAGACCTTGCCGTCGATCTTGAACATAATGTTCATGCTGCCGACTTCCTCGACGTACTTCTTCTCCACGCCGTCCAGCCACAGCACCTGTGCGTAGCCCTGCTCCTCAGCCAGCTCACCGGCCTTGATGGAAGCAGCGTAGTTGCCGCCGCACTTGGTAAAACCGGTCAGGCCGGGAGCGGCACGGATGTACTCGTCTTCGACGTAGATACGGACGGGGTTGATGCCCTCAGCGTAGTAAGCGCCCGACGGTGCGCAGATGATGCAGAAGATGTAGTGCTTGGAAGCGTGCACGCCCAGGCCCACGTCGTTCGCAAAGATGAACGGGCGGATGTACAGGGAAGCGCCATCGCTGTGGGGGACCCAGTCGCGGTCCACATCCACCAGAGCCTCCACGGCCTGAATGTAGTCCTCTACCGGGATCTTGGGGATGCACAGACGGTCGGCAGAATCCTGAAAACGCTTGGCGTTGCACTCGGGGCGGAACAGCTGCACGGTGTCGTCCGCGGTGCGGTAGGCTTTCATGCCCTCAAAGATCTCCTGCGCATAGTGGAATACGACGGTAGCCGGGTCCAGCTCAAAGGGGCCATAGGGGACGATGCGGGCGTCATGCCAGCCTTCGCCCTCCGTATAATCCATCACGAACATATGGTCAGTGAACTTTTTGCCAAAGCCCAGCTTGCTCTCGTCCTGCGGCTTCTCCTTGGGAGAAGTGGTGCGGGTGATCTTGATATCCAACATGATAATTTTCCCTCTTTTCTGATCTCACACAG
>OODF01000844.1_pt1 | contig 16014 bp, 15 predicted proteins | sample 1671431 | NCBI WGS metagenome assembly OODF01 (sample SAMN06348156, study PRJEB24527) | human gut metagenome | biome: human gut; feature: ankylosing spondylitis patient; material: feces | host: Homo sapiens | place: China | collected 2015-10 | reverse complement strand
GGAGTTGGGGATCTCCATCCCCTTTGCCTATAGGATCATTCGACAGATGAATGAGGAACTGGCTAAAACCGGCTGCATCACCATTGCCGGGCGAATTGACCGAAAGTTTTTCCACGAGAAATTCTATGGTACAAGATCTGAGACAGAAAGGAAGGAGAACTAATTATGGCAGCGTTCAAAAATAAGGACAATGGCACCTGGTATGTTCAATTCCGCTACACCGATTGGAAGGGAGAACGCCAGCAGAAGCTCAAGCGCGGCTTTGCTACCAAGCGAGAAGCGCTGGAATGGGAACGGGAGTTCCTGATGGAAAAACAGGCTGATGTGAACATGACCTTTGAGAGCTTCGTTGCTCTCTATGAGAAGGACATTAAACCCAAGCTGAAACTCAATACCTGGCTCACCAAGGAGAGTATCATCAAGAAAAAGATCCTCCCCTATTTTGCAAATCGAAAACTCTCGGAGATCACGGCAAAGGACATTATCCGTTGGCAAAATGAAATTCGGGAGTTGAGGGACTGCCACGGCAAACCTCTTTCAAAAACTTACCTGAAGACAGTTCACAATCAGCTTAGCGCAATTTTCAACCATGCTGCCCGATTTTACGGTCTGAATATCAACCCAGCCCGGCAGGCGGGCAACATGGGGGCGGAGGAACGAAAGGAGATGCTGTTCTGGACCCGAGAGGAGTACACCCGCTTTTCTGAGGCCATGATGGACAAGCCGTTGTCCTTCTACGCCTTTGAGGTATTGTACTGGTGCGGTGTTCGTGAAGGCGAACTACTGGCCCTAACCCCGGCAGATTTTGATTTTGAAAAGCGCACCGTCACCATCAATAAGTCTTACCAGCGGCTCAATAAGCAGGATGTGATCACTACGCCTAAAACACCCAAGAGTAACCGCGTGATACAGATGCCGCAGTTTCTCTGTGATGAACTCCAGGACTACCTCAAGCAGCTCTATGGAGTGGAGCCGGACAGCCGGATGTTCCCCATCAGCAAAAGCTATCTCCACCGAGAAATGGACCGTGGCTGTAAGCAAACTGGGGTAAAACGCATTCGCATACACGATTTGAGGCATAGCCACATCAGTTTGTTGATCGACATGGGCTTTACCGCCCTGGCTATTGCAGAGCGTGTGGGGCATGAGAGTATCGACATCACCTACCGCTATGCCCATCTGTTCCCCACCCGCCAGGTGGAAATGGCCGACAAGCTGGATTCACTGAAAAATGAGAAGGGAGTGTAAGAAAATGTCTAAGAAGAACTATGACAACCACAATCGCTGGAGAAACAAGACGGTGGCTTTTCGAGTGTCGGCGGAAGAAGATCTCCAACTGGAAACCCTGGTGAAACTCACCGGCTTGACCAAGCAGGACTACATTATCCGGCGGCTATTGGAACGAGATGTGGTGGTGCAGGGCAACCCAAAGGTTTACAAAGCCCTGCGGGATCAGTTGTCTGCCGTGCTGGACGAACTGCGCCGGATCGAAGCCGGGCAAGGCGTGAACGACGAGCTGCTGGACACTATCAAAATGATCACAACCATTATGAACGGGATGCAGGAGGAATTCGCCTATGACCGATGAGAAAAAGAAAATGACCGCCCAGGGTTCATCTGTTGGCGCAGATGATGGGCAGTCAATCTCAAAAAACTCTGAAAATAGTATACCCACTTCCGGGCAAAAAAGCAACGATGAAATTGTAAACTCCCAAGACAGTCTGGAAGAAATGTACCGAAAGATACAGCGAATGACAGACCCCCGATATCTGCATACACTCACGATGACAGAGCTGTTCCAAACCACCTATAAGAGTAGGCCTCCGGTGGTGGAAGGCCTGCTTTACGCAGGAGCATATATCCTTGCCGGAGCGCCCAAAATCGGCAAGTCCTTCCTGGTTGCTCAGATTGCCTACCATGTCAGTACCGGGCAGGATTTGTGGGGATATAAAGTCCATCAGGGGACGGTACTTTACCTTGCGCTGGAAGATGATTTTCAGCGTATCCAGAGCCGGATGTTTATGATGTACGGCGTGAACGATACCCCCAACCTCCACTTCGCGACCGCCGCCGGGAAGATTGGGAATGGGTTGGATGAACAGCTGAAGAATTTCGTGCAGGAGCACCCGGACACCAATCTCATCATCATTGACACTATGCAGAAGATCCGTGAGGTAGGCGGCGAAGCGTACAGTTATGCCAGCGACTATGAGATCATCGGCAGAATCAAGCAGTTTGCTGATCAGCACGGTATCTGTGTTCTGACCGTTCATCACACCCGGAAGCAGCAGGCAGACGATTCCTTTGAGACAATCTCAGGCACCACAGGATTGCTGGGCTGTGCAGATGGTTCGCTGCTGATGCAGAAGAAAAAACGCACGGAGCTGGACTCTACCATCAAAGTTGTGGGGCGGGATCAGCCGGATCAGATCCTTTACTTGAAAAAGGACCCGCAGACCCAGATCTGGAATCTGGAACGCATGGAAAACGAGCTGTATAAAGAACTGCCGGACCCAGTGCTGGATGCGGTTGCAAAGTTGGTTTCCCTTGAGTGCCGGGAGTGGATCGGCTCTCCATCCGAACTGGCTGAAGCCATCCAAACGGGAATGGCCTCCAATGCCCTCACCAAGTACCTGAATGTCAAGGCAGGCAGGCTGCTGGAGGAATACCATGTTGGCTATGAAAATAAGGCCAAACACTCCGGCCGGCAAGTGAAATTGACCTATATGCTGGTAGAATCAACCGCCTGTGAAGTAAACGAAGAATAAGGGGCGCGACGATAGCGACGGTCGCGACGATGAAAATGATACCGTCAAAAACACCGTCGCTATCGTCGCAACCGTCGCGGAAAGGAAATGAATATGAAAAGTATACAAATCCCCTATGACCTTTTTGTAGCTTTGGTGGAGTATCATCTGGCCTATGACGATGATTATGCCGAGGAAATTCATCAGGGGTTGGAGCAAAAGTTGGATGCGATGGTGCGGCATGAACTGTATGCAAAATATAAGACTGCGCCCACCGCAGAAGAACGGGAACAGGTCCGGCAGGAATATCTGGACAAGCGTGGAGTGTTCCAGAATTTTCGCTGGTAACAGGTGCTTACTTTCATACTAATCTCGCGGATGAAATTAGCACCAAAGTCAATCTTCTCCCCTGTTGGCTTGGACAGGAGCGTGACACGCTCCTGTTTTTTTCTGCTGGCAGAAGGAATGGCTGACGGCAGTTTGGGCAAAGAAATTCCGCTAAAAAGTATCTCGGATGAGGTGGTGTTTTGCCACCCCATTATCCCAAAGGGTGCCCCATTTTAGGGCACCCCAAAAGTACCATAGGATGTCGCGTTTCACGACACCCTATGCCCAAAAAACAGAACACAGGATGCGGAGTAAAAGAGAACGATGGGTAGGCATTTCGCCCACGCATCTAGCGAGGTCTACTGTGTTTCACGGCAGCCCGCAAAGTGATAATGGTGGAACGATTTGTTCCAGGGCATCTGAAAGGGGACGGCGTTTTGGCGTACCCTTTCAAAGCGTTCGCAAAACGCGCAGCCACAGAATGAAATTCTGTGTTCAAAAGGGGCTTGGGGGCGCTGCCCTCAACAAGCAGACGGCAGGAAATGTGAGTGTGTATTAACACTCGCATTGCTTGCCGGATTTGTGTGTGGCTATCCACACGCATTGCTTGCCAGATTCTAAAATTAACGAAACAGTCCTTGTGCCGCTGCGAAAAAATAACCGAAATTTAAGTATTGGGAGGTAACGAGTATGAGAAAGTTTTTGTCCTGTGAGTTCAACCTGGATACCGCCTGCGTGGAGCTGCACCTGGATGATGGGACACTGCTCGCCATCGACTGCACCGCTGTGGAAAATGAAGTGGCGAATAGTATGTACCAGCGGTCAGAACTAGACTGGCTGATCTACAATGCTCCGTTGGAATACGCCGATTTGATCTTGAATGGTGAGCCGGAACTATACCTTAAGGCTGTGATAAAGAAAACTCCGTTAGATTGATGGAAAAGAAAATAAATCGAAGTTGAGACTTTCACGATAATGTGATAAAATAAACTCAAGCATTTATTGTCGTGGAGGAACTAAAATGGCGATTTGTTATGACCGCTTATTTCATCGGATGATTGACAAAAAGATGAGTAACGCACAGCTGAAAGAAAAGGCAGGTTTTAGTGCCAATATTATCACCCGTTTAAAGCGAAATGAGTATGTTTCCATCGAAAGTATAGAACGGATCTGCCGCGTGATGGAATGCGGCGTGGACGATATTCTGGAGTTTGTTCCGGAGGAAAAATAAAGGAAGTTTTTCGGTAACATAATTTGAGAATTCTGAAGAAAAGCGTTTTCACACGCAATCTCTCTTGAAGATAAATCGCAAAATGGCAAGGATGGTGAGCCTTCATGAAAAGTAATTTTGATTTTTTAGACAATGAGTTTCCGGTGTTGGCCCAATTCGGAAAAAGGGCAGAATTGTATCTTTATTCAGACTCAAACTCCTGCTTAATGAAATTGGGAATGATTGGTGAAACGGTCGTAAATTTGATGTTTACTTATGACCGAATCACTCTCCCTGCTGAGAATACAGCTGTCAACCGAATTGCGGTGCTTTTTCGTGAAGGTTTATTGACGAAAGATCTTGTGGACATCCTTCATGCCCTGCGAAAGGTGCGTAACAAAGCAGTACATGAGAACTACGCCTCTGTTGCGGACGGAAAAGTTCTGCTTCAAATGGCACACAGCTTATGCGAATGGTTCATGCAGACCTACGGCGACTGGAATTATAAAAACAAACCATTTGTATTGCCCGCTGATTTGCCTGTGGAAGTAAGTACAGACACGGGTGCAGAGCAAGAGCATGAGAAGCAGCTATCTAAGGAAGCAGAGGAAAAGGCTGCTGCTTCGGATTCGGTCGCGAAAGAAAAGCGCCGACAGCAAGCGGCTAAGGCAGCAAGCCAGAGACAAAAGACAGAAGCGGAAACGCGCTACATGATTGACCAGCAGCTCCGTCAGGTGGGCTGGGAGGCCGATACCGAGAACCTACGCTTTTCAAAAGGAACTCGCCCTGTCAAAGGTCGGAACCTCGCTATTGCCGAGTGGCCTACGGATTCCACGGTTGGGAATCATGGTCGTGCTGATTACGCCCTTTTTATTGGTCTGCAATTTGTGGGAATTATTGAAGCAAAAGCGGAACACAAGGACATTCCTTCTGTGATCGATTATCAAGGGAAAGACTATCCTCGTAATATTCGTGTTGAAGATGCCGTATACCAGGTCGGAACCTGGGGCAGCTATAAAGTGCCGTTTACTTTTGCAACCAATGGCAGACCGTATCTGGAACAGTATAAAACAAAGTCTGGCATCTGGTTTCTGGATTTGCGCCAGACTTCCAATGTGCCAAAGGCTCTGCGGGGATGGATGAGTCCCGACAATATTCTGGAGCTGTTAAGCAAGGACATCAATGCCGGCAATCGGGCACTGGAGCAGATGCCTTTTGATCTGCTGCGGGATAAGGGTGGACTGAACCTTCGTGATTATCAGCTGCGGGCCATTCAGGCGGCGGAACAGGCGATCATGGACGGAAAAAATACAGCTCTTCTGGCCATGGCCACCGGAACCGGAAAGACCCGAACCGTGTTGGGCATGATCTATCGGTTCTTGAAGACAGGCCGTTTCAAGCGTATCCTTTTCCTGGTGGATCGTACCGCTCTGGGAGAGCAGGCATTGGATGTATTCAAAGAGGTCAAGCTGGAGGATCTGATGCCCCTGGCCGACATCTATAATATCAAGGGGCTGGAAGATAAAGAGATTGAGCGGGAGACCCGCATCCAGGTTGCTACCGTACAGGGAATGGTAAAGCGTATCCTCTACAACGATGGAGATACCATGCCCGCAGTCAATGACTATGACCTGATTATTATAGACGAGGCCCACCGAGGATACCTTTTAGATAAGGAAATGGGCGATACCGAACTTCTCTATCGAGAACAGCGAGATTATCAAAGTAAATACCGCAGTGTGATTGAGTATTTCGATGCGGTGAAAATTGCCCTGACCGCTACCCCGGCTCTCCAGACAACCGAGATTTTTGGTCAACCGGTTTTCAAGTATACTTACCGTGAAGCAGTCATCGAGGGCTATCTGGTGGATCACGATGCCCCCCATAATCTCCACACAAAACTGCGGGATGAGGGTATCCACTATCAGTCCGGCGATACTGTAACAATTTACGACCCGGTAACCGGGGAAATCACCAACAGCGAACAGCTCAGCGATGAACTGAACTTTGATGTGGAGCAGTTCAATCGTAAGGTTATTACCCGCCCCTTTAACGAGGCCGTACTGGCTGAGATTGCCAAAGATATCGATCCGGAAAATCCGGAGGAACAGGGCAAAACGCTCATCTATGCTGTGGACGACCAGCATGCCGACATGATTGTAGATATCCTCAAGAACATCTACTCGGAATACGGCGTGGATAATGACGCCATTATGAAAATCACTGGCAGTGTGGGCGGCGGAAACCCCAAAAAGGTGCAAGAAGCCATCAAGAGGTTTAAAAATGAGCGGTATCCCAGCATTGCTGTCACCGTGGATCTGCTCACCACCGGTATCGATGTGCCGGAGATCACCAATCTGGTGTTCCTGCGCCGGGTGAAATCCCGCATTTTGTTTGAACAGATGTTGGGCCGCGCTACGCGCCTGTGTCCCAAGATCCATAAGACCCACTTTGAGATTTATGACCCTGTTGGCGTTTATGAATCGTTGGAAGCGGTCAATACCATGAAACCGGTGGTAGCCAATCCATCTGCATCCTTCGGACAGTTGCTGGACGGTCTGGAGGTTCTGGAAGACGAAAAGCAGATTGAGTACCAGATTGACCAGATCATCGCTAAACTCCAGCGGAAAAAGCGGAAACTAGACAGCAAAACAATGGAGCATTTCGTGAGCATGACCGGCGGCGTAGACCCCTCCCAGTTTATTCAGCAACTGGAGCAGGAGTCAACGCAGCAGGCTCGCAATCGTATTTTGGCCCATCGCGATCTCTTTGAACTGCTTGGGGAAACCCGGGCTAATGGTGGACGCCCGGTGGTCATCTCCGATGCGCCGGATGAGCTGGTCAGCCATACTCGTGGCTATGGGACCGGCAGCCGCCCGGAAGACTATCTGGACGCCTTCGCCGACTATGTCAAGACCCACCTGAACGAGGTGGCGGCGCTGAATATCATCTGCACCCGACCAAAGGAACTGACCCGGGCAAGTTTGAAAGATCTTCGCCTGACGCTGGATCGGGAGGGCTTCACCACCCAACAGCTCAATACTGCCATTTCGGAACTAACCAACGAGGAGATGGCAGCAGACATCATCAGTCTGATTCGCCGGTATGCTATTGGTTCCACCCTCATCAGCCACGAAGCCCGTATCCGCCGGGCGGTAGACAAGCTGAAAAAAGCCCATAAATTCACTGCTATCGAGCAAAAGTGGATTGGCCGCATCGAAAAGTATCTCATGGAAGAATCGGTGCTCAATGTAGGCGTGTTTGACGAAGACACTCGATTCAGAAGTGAGGGCGGATTTAAGAAGATCGACCGAATTTTTCAAAATAAATTAGAAAGCATCGTGCTGGAGCTCAACGAGTATCTGTATGATGACGGAGGAAAAATTGCATGACCACACAGGAAATCGTATCCAAGCTCTGGAACCTCTGCAATGTACTGCGGGATGACGGCATTACCTATCACCAGTATGTCACCGAGCTTACTTACATTTTGTTTTTAAAGATGGCCAAGGAGACTGGTGCAGAAAGCCAGATTCCTGCTGCCTATCGCTGGGACGAGCTTACCGCCAAAAGCGGCATCGAGCTGAAGAAGTTCTATAAAGAACTGCTGACCCATCTGGGCGAAAACTGCACCGGCCGGGTGCGGGAAATCTACCAGGGCTCCGCCACCAACATTGACGAGCCCAAAAACTTGGAAAAGATCATCACCACCATCGACGGCTTGGATTGGTATTCTGCCCGGGAAGAAGGGCTGGGCAATCTGTACGAAGGTCTGCTGGAGAAGAACGCTAACGAGAAGAAGTCCGGCGCTGGTCAGTACTTTACCCCTCGCGTCCTGATTGATGTGATGACCCGGCTGATGAAGCCCCTGCCCGGTGAGCGATGCAACGACCCCGCCTGCGGCACCTTCGGCTTTATGATTGCAGCCCATCAGTATGTCAAAGAGCATACCGATGATTTTTACGATCTGGACGCCGATCAGGCCAAGTTCGAGCGGGAAGAGGCATTCACCGGCTGTGAGCTGGTCCACGACACTCATCGGCTGGCGCTGATGAACGCCATGCTGCACGATATTGACGGTCAGATTTTGCTGGCCGATACCCTGTCCAACCAGGGCAAGGCACTCCATGACTTTGACTTGGTGCTTACCAATCCGCCCTTCGGCACCAAGAAGGGCGGCGAGCGTGCCACCCGAGATGACTTCACTTTCCCCACCAGCAACAAGCAGTTGAACTTTCTCCAGCACATCTACCGCAGCCTGAAAACCAATGGCAAGGCTCGGGCCGCCGTGGTACTGCCGGATAATGTGCTCTTTGCCGATGGCGACGGTGAGAAGATCCGTTGCGACCTGATGGATAAGTGTGATCTGCACACTATTCTCCGTCTGCCTACCGGCATTTTCTACGCCCAAGGCGTCAAAACCAATGTGCTGTTTTTCACCCGTGGCAAGAGCGACAAGGGCAACACCAAAGAGGTCTGGTTCTACGACCTGCGCACCAATATGCCAAGTTTCGGCAAGACCACTCCGCTGAAAACCGAGCATTTCGCAGACTTTGAAAAGGCCTACGAGGCCGAGGATCGCCATGCCGTGCAGGACGAGCGGTGGAGCGTCTTTACCCGGGAGCAGATTGCCGAAAAGGGCAGCAGCCTGGATCTGGGCTTGATCCGTGACGATTCCGTTTTGGACTACAACGACCTACCCGACCCGGCTCAGAGTGCCGAGGAAGCCGCCGCCAACTTAGAGGAAGCCGTGGACCTGCTGATGAGCGTGGTGAGAGAGCTGCGGGCGCTGGAGGTGCAGGACTGATGGCAAAGAAAAAAGAACCCCTGACGCCGGAGGAACGCCTACAGGCGGCACTGGTGCCAGATGGGGAACAGCCTTATAAGGTGCCGGAGAATTGGTGCTGGACATATCTCACCAAAGGTGCAGCTGAATGCCTTGATTCATTCAGAAAACCGATTAATGCATCTGAGCGGGCCAATAGAGAAGGAGATATTCCTTATTATGGGGCAACAGGACAGGTAGGCTGGATTGATGATTTTCTTACTAACGAACAATTAGTATTAGTTGGTGAAGATGGTGCACCCTTTCTTGACCTAATTAAAGATAAAGCCTATATAATTGAAGGAAAGGCGTGGGTCAACAATCACGCACACATTTTGCGGTCTCGCTTTGGAAATATTGGAAACTTGTTTTTGATGCACTATCTTAATATTTTTAATTACCACGATTTTGTGAACGGAACCACTCGTTTAAAATTGACACAAGGTAGTATGGACACAATGCCAGTTCCAATTCCTCCCCTTACTGAACAACAGCGCATTGGTGACCGCATTGAAAGCCTGTTTGCCAAACTGGACGAGGCCAAGCAAAAGGCACAGGATGCGCTGGACAGCTTTGAAACCCGCAAAGCCGCCATCCTCCACAAAGCCTTCACCGGCAAACTCACCGCCCAGTGGAGAAACGAGCATGGTGTAGGGATGGAGAGTTGGGAGAATTTAAAGTTTGAAAACATAATTGAAGATGGGCCACAGAATGGACTTTATAAACCACAAACTGCATATGGTACAGGCACAAAAATACTAAGAATAGACTGCTTTTATGATGGTGTTGTTTTACCATGGGAAAATCTTAAACGGCTGGCATTGACCAAAAACGAAATTGAGCAGTATCATCTAAATGTAAACGATATTGTCATCAACCGTGTTAACAGCATGGCTTATCTGGGAAAATCTGCTTTGATTAGAGAGCTTCCTGAGGAATGTGTTTTTGAAAGCAACATGATGCGCATTACGCTTAATACCAGGATGGTTATTCCAGAATATGCAATAAAGTATCTTAATTCAGTTATAGGTGTGCAAGAATTAAGAAAAAATGCCAAACAAGCTGTTAATCAAGCGAGTATAAATCAGCAGGATGTAAAAAATGCTACAATAAAAGTGCCAAAGCTAGATGAACAAGCCGAAATCGTCCGCATTTTAGACGACCTTCTCGCCAAAGAGCAGCAGGTCAAAGAAGCCGCCGAAAGGGTGCTGGAGGAAATCGATCTCATCAAAAAAGCCATCCTCGCCCGTGCCTTCCGCGGCGAACTGGGCACCAACAACCCCAGTGAGGAGAGCACGGTGGAGTTGCTTAAAGTTATTATGTAGCGATTTTAAAACGATATAAAGTGAGTGAGCAGAAGATTAATTGCAGCAAGAAAACGGCAAGTCGAAAATGTTGTGCTATAATACAGAAAAACTGCATCACTTAGAACTAATCCGGGAAAAGGCAAGTTGCCTTTTCCTGGATTATCTGTTATTATATGCAAAAAAGGAAATCAGTCGTTTTATATCTGTGATCGCGCAAATGCTGTGTGTCGATTTTGTTCTATTCACATTTTGTTTCAATTCTCCTATTGCGCCGATTTCGCTTTTGTGATATAATTTATACATCGTCAAAATCTATCCCGGTTTGGAGGTGATTTCGTGGCATATAATTTTGACTTTTCATATCTCAAAAACGGCAGCCCAATCGTGACCTTGAGTTCATTTGGCATCGCCTTCAATAAGGGTGCCATTGAAGCCCTCGGTACTCCGGAGCAGGTGATCATTGGTTTTGACCCAGAGGCTTGTGCCATTGGTGTCCGAGCGCGTGGGGAAGATACAACTTCTCCATCCTATGATTTCGCTCGCCGCATCAAGAACGACTGGATCCGTATTGGTGCCAAGGACTTTGTGAAGTACCTAGCTAAAGTCAGCAGTATTGACTTCCTGACCAAAGCTAAACAGTTCATTGCGGAATACGATCCAGAAACAGAAACGCTGATCATCGTTGTCGACGAGCAGCACCTTAAGTAAGATACAAATCAGGAAAAGAAAAAGAGCAACACCTCCACGAGTACCAGTCGTAGGGTGTCACTCTCCTGTGTTTGACGCATAGACCAGCCAAAACTGATGCAATCGCCATTTTCTTTGTACGATTAAATTGTATCACGTTTTGGGTGGTCTGGCAATCCCGCACATATTGTGCCTATGCTTCGAAAAAGCACAATATACGGTGTTGGATGGTCAGCTTTTTCTGTTTGTAAATATTTTTATGAACAGGAGTGTGATACAATGAATATCACTCGTAAACGAATCATCAACCCGCAGCGATATCTCTATGCGCTGCACCCCGGCGATAAATTCTACATCGCCGTGCCGTTGGAGGTAGAAGATTATCCTTGTCTTCAGTCTTATGGCATTCTTTCTGACTCGCTGGCTCGGATCCCAATTCCAAAGAGAGCTGCAACCAGAATGAACGCCAATGGCAGCTGGAAGATTCTCAAAGATTTACCCAAAGAGGAACGAATTTTTGAGCATGACTACCACGTTGTCGATTGGCACGGAACTGACCACTACGGAACTTGCTGGCAAAGGCGTTTATGTTATCAGCGAGAACTGATTCCACCTACGGAGCTTGCGTTTGTTATCGAAGATCAAGTTCTCTATTCCCCACTTCTTGTGAACGACGATAGTGACTTCACCAATATTAAGACTGCCATGAATGTGGCGCTGGAAATGTTGGGGCGCTGTGAGGTGTGGACTGCTGAACGTGCTCCTGCAGTTCCACCAGTTAAACAGACAGAGGTGCCATGGGAGATTCTTCGTCCAGGCACCAGAATCCAGAATGATTGGGCGCAGTACATTGATAAAATTATTGAGCACAAACCGAAAGGTCAGCAAGCGATTATCCGCAACCGCCATGAGCATCTATGGCATATGGCTCCTGATTTCTGCGTTCTTGGTTCCCAAAATTTTTGGGGCTATGTTGTCTACGGCTTTACGGCATTGAACCTGTTTGTATTTGAGTGCAACGAGATTAACAATGCCACCTATGCTTTTAGAGGAGATTGGGAAGCAGCCTCTAAGCTCACGAAAACCGAAGTGCTTTCGGGGCATATCCAGGAAGCTCGGGTTTATCACAGTGATAAGTGGTTCGAAAACACCAGAAAATTGATTACTGGCTTGAGTAAGGAGGTAGCATAATGGGAAAGAATCAGCATGTAACTCCACACCCAAAGGGCGGATGGCAAGTTAAGGGAGCTGGTAACACCAGGGCAACTGTCAGAACCAGCACTCAGAAAGAGGCTGCCGATATTGCACGCAAAATTGCCATCAACCAGCAGTCTGAACGGTTGATTCACAGGGTTACCGGGGAAATCCGTCAAAAGGATTCTTACGGGCATGACCCTCATCCTCCGAAAGGATAAGTCTTACACCATGTCCTCCCGACATCGCTGGTACAGGTGTCGGGAAGACACTTGTTTCATCTGGAAAATTGTTATACATTGTGCTATAATACTTTTAAGCCATCCAATCGTCAATCTCAAGCAAAACCCGTGATAGGATGGCTTGGATAGATTTTTGATAGCAAAAGTCCGGATAGACCTTAGGATAAGGATAATCTGTATCAAATAAAACCACGACGAATCAAATCCTCTATACAAAAAAGTTTAGAAATGGATTTAACTCGGCGAGTGGGAATAAATTAAAATAGGCTTTTGAGTCCCGAAAAACCTTGATAATACTTGAAAAAATAATTTGTATAGCACAAGATAAGCCATTTATATGTGTAGTGACAAAATCCATAAGAAAAGGTCTTATTGAACCAACAGTGTTCAATAAGACCTTTTCTTATGGATTTTCTATCTTGAATGACGTCTTTGAAGATAGTATAATGAAAACAATGTTAACAATGCCACAACTGAGCAAGAAGGAGGCAGAAAATATAGCTGTCTGTTACGACAAACTTTGGAAATTAATGATTGATAAAAGATTAACAAAACACAGCTTTGCGAAAAGACGAAGATTACAACTAACGCAATGGCGAAACTCGAGAGAAATGAAGATGTGCGAGTGGAGACACTTGTGAAGATTTGCAATGTGCTGAATTGCCATTTTATAATTTGGATATGATAATTTCTCTTGGATATAGAATTAAATAATCCGTAGCTACAAAATTTAGAAAAGAGGCTACATAGCGATTTAAAAAGTATAAGATTAAGGGCTTTACCAATGTAATAGCACATGGGTTGCTCTATTGCATACAAAGACAAAGGAAAAGAGGACGTGGAGTATGTCAAAACTCAATATAGACCAACAGACAATAAGACAGTTGTTTTCTGATAAGAAAGCCGATTTTTTGATTCCGGATTATCAAAGACCGTATGCATGGGGCGAGAATGAGTGTCAGACATTATGGGATGACATCTTTACATTTGCTTTTCCAGATAACGACTATTCAAAGTTTGACAGCGATAGTGACGAATATTTCTTGGGGCCTATCGTAACTTTCAAAAATGAGAATGCAAAGCTTGAAGTAATTGATGGACAGCAGAGGCTTACCACATTAATGTTGTTGATCCGTGCGTTTTACTCTAAGTTTGAGAATATGAAAGATGAAAATTCAAGAAGTACAAGAGAAATCATCGAGAAATGTATTTGGAAGACTGATGAATTTGGTAAGCCTAATATGAATCGTTTAAAAATTGATTCTGAGGTATCTACTGACGATGATAAAGATGAGTTTATAAATATTTTAAAAAGTGGAAGAGTTGATTCTTCAATGAAGAGTAGATATGCAGATACATATCGTTTCTTCGAGATAAAAATTCATGATTTCTTGAGTGATTATCCTTCCTATTTTGCCTATTTGCCAACGAGAATTTTGAACAACTGTATTTTGTTACCGATCGAAGCAGAATCACAGGATACTGCACTGCGTATCTTTTCAACATTGAATGATAGAGGAAAGCCGTTGGCTGATACTGACATTTTCAAAGCACAGTTATATAAGTATTACTCCACAAAGGGAGAAAAAGATAATTTCATTTCCAGATGGAAAGCATTGGAACTGATATGTGATTCTATTTTTAGTACGACTACTGGTTCTCCTATGGATGAATTATTTACAAGGTATATGTATTTCCTTCGTGCTAAGAACGGTATAAGATCGACGACTACTGAAGCCTTAAGAAAATTCTATGAGCGAAATAACTATTTGATTTTGAAGAGTGATGTCGCACTGTCGGATTTGGAGTCACTTGCAGCATTCTGGGATTCCATTGTAAAACAGTCTACTGCGTTCTCAGAAAGAAACTTAAAGTTATTATTTGTGCTGAATTATGCACCTAACGGTATGTGGACATATTTCTTGTCAGTATATTTTATGACAAATAGGGATGCTGATGGTAATCTGGAAGAAACAAAACTTTATGATTTCTTAAATAAAATGATTGCCTTTATATGGGCGTATGCAATTATCAGACCAGGCGTAAATGCTCTGAGAACACCAGTGTATCCGGAAATGATAAATATTGTAAATGGTAAAGATATTGCATTTACAGATTATCTGTTGGATGAGAAGGAAGTAACCGCAGCGATCGAAAACTACGTGTTTACGAATGGTCGACCTATCACTCGTTCGATGCTTGCGTGGTGGATGTACCAAGATGAAGACCAAGTATTGATAGACGGTGCGCAGAAACTTGAAATAGAGCATATATTTGCTCGCAAACGTCAAGAGAACGAGAAGACGCTTAAGGATAAAAATAACCTCGAAAAGCTTGGGAATAAAGTGCTTCTGGAAGAAGGAATTAACATTCGTGCTTCTGATTACCGTTTTTCGGACAAGATTAAATATTACAAAGGATTCACTACAGATAGCGGCAAAAAGAAGGATGCCACAAAGGATAATGAGCTTCTTACTATGGCAAATACGATGACGGATTATACAGAGCAGGATATTGTGGATAGAACAGCAAATATCTATCAGAGTTTTATTATGTTTGTAAAAAAGAATAACCTGTTTAAGTGATGTAGCAGGGAAAGAAAATGTTTATATTTTGATTACTAATAGGAAGACTATTGAAAGGATTGTATTTGCCCACTGATTTAGGGGATTTCTAAGGATATCAGAAGTACTTATTTATTTTAATGCTGTTATAAGATATCAAGAATAGTAAAGAAGGTGTTTTATGGAAAATTTGCAAAGAATCGCGCTTTTAATTGATGCAGATAATACTCAATTGGCAAAGTTAGAGGATGTTATACAGGAAATATCTACACATGGCCGTATCGTTGTAAAAAGAGCGTATGGTAATTGGAGAAAAGATACATTAAAAAACTGGGAAAATGAGCTGAAACGTTTAGCGATAAAAGCGGAGCAGCAGTTTGACTATGTTTCTGGTAAAAATACAACTGATATGGCGTTGGTAATCGATACAATGAATTTGCTGCATAAAGGTATTTATGATGCATTTGTTATCGTTGCCAGCGACAGTGATTATACTCCCTTGGCAATAAATTTGCATGAATCAGGAGTATATGTGATGGGTGTTGGTGAAAAGAAAACACCGGAAGCTTTTAGAAACAGTTGTGATGAATTTATTTTTCTGGAGAACCTTGGCGAAAATATAAAAGCAGCAAAGTCTAAAACTGAAAGCAGTGAAAAAGTAATAGAAATAGAAGAGGAATGTGTGGAAACTGCTACAGCCGATGCTACGAAAGAAGATATAAGTGTAATACATAATTTATTAAAAATAGCATCTGACAAGTACCAGGATGATGAAGGCTATGTAAATGTGAGTTCAGCCGGGCAGTTTATAAAAAGAGTAAAACCGGATTTTGATGTGCGAACTTTCGGGTTTATTAAATTGCCGAAGCTAGATCGAAGAGCACACGTCTGAACTCCAGTCACTTAGGCAT
>OODF01000843.1_pt1 | contig 16048 bp, 9 predicted proteins | sample 1671431 | NCBI WGS metagenome assembly OODF01 (sample SAMN06348156, study PRJEB24527) | human gut metagenome | biome: human gut; feature: ankylosing spondylitis patient; material: feces | host: Homo sapiens | place: China | collected 2015-10 | reverse complement strand
CGGCGAACTGGAAAAGGTCGCGACGGAGACCGTCTACAAACCCGGCGACGCCGAACTGTGGTACGACACGATCGTGGCCTACGGCGAGCTGGTCTCGACGACGATTATCTCCGAGTACCTGAACTACGCCGGGGTGTCGAACCGCTGGATCGACATGCGCCGCTGTTTTCTCACCGAGCAGCGCCACAAGGACGCCGGGGTGAACATCGAGGCTTCGGCTTCGCTGCTGAAAAACGCGCTGGGCAAATGCGTCGAGAACATCTTCATCGGACAGGGCTTCATCGGCGGCGCGCCCGACGGCACGACCACGACCCTGGGGCGCGAAGGCTCGGACTACTCGGCGGCCGTGGTGGCCAACATTCTCGACGCCGAGTCGATGTCGGTGTGGAAGGATGTGGACGGCGTGATGAACGCCGACCCGAAAGCGTTTCCCGATGCCGTGCAGATCGCCGAGCTGAACTACCTCGACACCATCGAACTGGCTTACAGCGGCGCGCAGATCATCCATCCGAAGACGATCAAGCCGCTCCAGAACAAGAATATTCCGCTTTACGTGCGGCCCTTCGGCGACAAGCGCAAACCCGGCACGGTGATCCGAGGCATGTCGGCCCCGGTCGACGTTCCGATCCTGATCCTCAAGAAGGACCAGGTGCTGCTGACCATCCGGTCGCGGGATTTCTCCTTCGTGCTGGAAGAGAAGTTCGCCACGATCTTCTCGCTGCTGGAGCGTTTCCGCATCAAGGCCAACCTGATCCACAATTCGGCCGTGAACCTGAGCCTGTGCGTCGACAACTCGTGGCATATCGACGAGGCCATCGAGGCGCTGCGCGAGGCGGGTTTCGACGTGATGAAAGCCGAGAACATGGAGCTGCTCACGGTGCGCGGCTATACTGACGAGCTGTGGCGGCGTTACGCCCGCGGTCCGCAGGTCTTCGTGCGGCAGGCCACGCAGTCCACCGTGCGCGTGGTCCGCAAACGGGAATAACCGGTCCCAAGGGCCGGATTCATGGGCGGGAGCGCCGGATGCGTTTCGAGCGTGTCCGCGTTCCCGCCCCTCTTTTTTCCGTTATTGCTGTCCGGTGCGGAGTTTGTGGATAATGCCGATCATCGACGTGTCGCGGATTTCGCCGTTGCGCTTCATGTTCCAGATCGTGCGGGCGATATACCGCTCGATGTCGCGTTCCAACCGTTTGTAAAGCGGGCTTTTGGTGTAGTTTTCGTTGTCGAGCAGCACGTCGCGGATCGAGCGCAGCGAGTTGGTGTAGTTCGACATCTCGTTCTTGAGCGCCACGCCCTGCTTCTTCGAGGCGGTGATCTTGGCGATCGACATGGCCCGCAGCTTCTCGCACACGGTGTTGAGCATGATCAGCACCACGTTGTCCATCAGCGTGTGGCCGTGCATGAACAGGTAGGCGTTTTCGGGCGTCAGGCCGCGTCCGCGGAGCTGCACCTCGAACTCCTTCATGGGTTCGATCATCCGCGGGTTGCGCTGGCGGAGCAGGTTCTCGCGCTTCGAGACGTTGCGCCGCAGCCACTCGATCGTCTTTGAGCCGTTGTCCTCGATGTCGAGGTAGCCGATGCGCACCGACTGCTTGAAGTCGATCAGCGGAAAGACGTTTTCCGTGGCCAGCTGCGCCGAGTAGGCGTACCAGAGGAACAGCGGGTAGATCGTGCACGAATATTCGTGCATGAACTTCACGAAGTCGAAGATGCGCGTGTCGTTCTTGGTGGCCTTGACGCAGACGTTGTGCAGCGAGGGGGCGTAGCAGAGGTAGTTCTCGGTGGCGTAGGCGTAGGTGTGGAACATGAATTTGGCCTCGGCGACCTCCTTCGACTGGGGCGTTCGCCCGGCGAAGAGGTAGTCGAAGTCGGAGTCGACGCAGAGGAGCAGTTCCTCCGACGAACGGGGGATCATGCCCATGAGGACCTTCTTGCCCTTGGGCAGGTCGCCGCGGTCGGGGACCGAGATTTCGAAACGCAGGTAGGGATTCTGGAAATGGTCGAAGATGCCGCGCCAGAAAGCCACGTCTTCGTAGCCTTCGACATAGACCTTCACCAGCCGCTGGTCGGGGTTGGCCGGCAGCGGTTTGGGCAGTTCGTCGAGCGTCATCGGACGCGTGAAGGGGTTGAACTTGCGCAGTTTTTCGCGGAACTTCTTTGCCATGCGTTAACAAAGATAAATATTTTGCTAATTTTGCGCAATAAATGACGCCGCTTTCGGCGTTTAATTTCAATCATTCGAACAACTATGGCCGACAACGACTGGAAATCACGGCTCGGGATGGTCTATTCGACCGACCCGGGTTTCAACTACGAAACGGACGACGAACCCGAAGCCGAGACGCTGCCTGCGGGGCAGCAGGACCTGCGCGTGTGGCTCGACCGCAAACAGCGGGCGGGCAAGGTCGTGACCCTCGTCAAAGGTTTCGTGGGCCGAGATGCCGACCTTCAGGAGCTGGCGCGCATGCTGAAATCCAGGTGCGGCGTCGGCGGTTCGGCGAAGGCGGGCGAAATCATCATCCAGGGCGACCACCGCGACCGTGTGGCCGAACTGCTCATCCGCAGCGGCTACCGCTGCAAAAAAGCCGGTTCGTAGCGTGCGCCGGCAGCTTCTCCTCTTGGCGTTGCTGTGCGCGCTGTGCGGTGCCGAACGCGCCGCGGCCCAGTATTACACCTGGGGTTCGGACCCTCCGCAGAAGTGGTCGGCGATCCGCACGCCCGACGTGCGGATGATCTATCCCGATACGGTCGCCGGCATCGCCCGGCGCACGCTGTTCTACATCCGCTCGGTCCGGCCCGACATCGGTTACGGGTTCCGCCACGGCCCGATGCGCATTCCCTTCGTCATGCATCCCGAGAATTTCCAGTCGAACGGACTGGTGATGTACCTTCCCAAGCGCGTGGAATTCCTCACCTCGCCCGCCGTCGACAGCTATTCGATGCCGTGGTACAAGCAGCTCGTGGCCCACGAGTACCGCCACGCCGTGCAGTACAACAACCTCGACCGGGGCGTCATCCGCGCCTTGAGTTACGTGCTCGGACAGCAGGGGTCGACCATCGGTCTGCTGTGCATGCCGATCTGGGCCATGGAGGGCGACGCCGTGATGTCCGAAACGATGCACTCGTCGTTCGGCCGCGGTCTCCAGCCTTCGTTTTCGATGGCCTACCGCGCCATGGGCAGCGTCGGCCGCGACCGCCGCAACATCGACCGCTGGTTCTGCGGCTCCTACCGCGACTACATTCCCGACCACTACGAGCTGGGCTATCAGATCTGCTCCTACGCCTGGGAACGCTACGGCGAGAACATCTGGGACAAGGTCGCGTGGTACGGGTCGCGCAACCCCTACGTGCTGGCCACCACGCGCGTGGCGCTGGGCAAATTCTACAAGACCAACGTCATAAAGCTCTTCCGCGAAACCTTCGACGAACTGGAACGCTACTGGGATTCGCTGCCGGAAACCGGGGACAGCGCCGTGCCGCTCACCGCGCTGCCCGAAAAGAACCACACGACCTACCAGTGGCCCCTGCCGCTGGGCGACACGGCCGTCGTGGCGCTGAAAACCGACCTCGACCGCGTTTCGCGTTTCGTCGTGATCGACCGCCGTACGGGCGGGGAACGGACGGTCTGTCATACGGGGCTGGTCTCGACCCGTCCGTCGATGGCCGACGGCCGCGTCTGGTGGACCGAGTACCGCCGTTCCACGCTTTTCGAACAGCGCGTCAACTCGCAACTGTGTTACATGGACCTCGCCGACGGTGTGCCCCGCACGGCGGAACGGCAGCGAAATACGCTCTATCCCACGGCTTCGGGCGAGGAGTTCGGATGGGTCGAGTACAATCCCGACGGCCGTTATACGGTCGTGGTGCGGCACGGCGAGGGTCCCGAACGGCGGTTCGAAACGCCCGTCCGGTCGGAGATTCACGGATTGGCGTGGGACGATCGTACGGTGGCGTGGTACGTCCTCGTCACGGACGACAGCGGCATGTGGATCGGCCGCATCGACTCCGACGGCCTGCACCCGATTACCGAGGGGGCCTACATCACCCTTTCGAACCTGCGGGCCGGGGGCGGCAAGCTCTATTACGGCTCGATCGCCTCGGGCAGGGACGAGGCCCACTGTTACGACCTGATGGCCTGCCGCGAATACCGCATCACCACCTCGGCCTACGGCTCCTTCGCGCCCGCCCCGGCGGACGGAGGGGTGCTGCTGACGACCTACGACCGCCTCGGCTACCGCGTCGCGGAGCAGCGGGTCGCCGCCGATGACAGCCTGCTGATTCCCGTCACGCCTTCGCGGCTGCCCGTCAACCTGGTGAACCCGCCCCGCAAACGCTGGGACGTGGTGAACCTCGACACGGTGCGCTATACGCGCGCCGATTCGGTCGGACAGTCCGGCGAGTTCCGCGCGAAGCGGTATCGCAAGGTGCCCAATCTGGTGAACGCCCACAGCTGGATGCCCGTGGCGTTCAACCCCTTTGCGGCGGTCGACGAACACGTGATCGACCTCAATGTGGGCCTTACGCTGATCTCGCAGAACCTGCTTTCGAGCGCCGAGGCCTACGCCTCCTACGGCTGGAACCGGCACGAAGGCTCGCTCGTGAATCTAGGCGTGCGCTATTTCGGACTGGGCGTGCGTTTCGACCTGGACGCCTCCTACGGCGGCAACCAGCTCTTCTACTCGCTGGCCGGCCGCGACGGGCAGGGCAATCCGGTCTACCAAAGCCGTCCTGCTCCCGACAAATATTACTCCGTGGGGCTGTCGGCCACGCTGCCGCTCTATTTCCAGCGGGGGTATCACACGCGCCAGCTCTCCCTCTCGGCGGGCTGGAACTACTCCAACGGCATGGTTGCCGATCTGGGCAAGATCGAATGGGAGAACGGCAGCATCTCCAACATTCAGCGGGTCGGTTTCCGCGAGGGGCTGCACAAGGTTTCGTTCGGAGCCGGATTCTCCGACCAGGTGCGTATGGCGCACCGCGACATCGCGCCCCGCTGGGGCTACACCTTCAGCGCGAACTACACGTTCAACCCCGAGAACACCCATTTCAGCGACCTGATTTCGTTCTACGGACAGGCTTATCTGCCGGGATTCGCGCCCCACAACTCGGTGCTGGTGGCCGCTACTTACCAGACCTCGATCGGCGGCTACAAATTTCCGTCGGGATATGCTCCGTTGAGCTACAAATCCACGCGGCTGGTTCCGCGCGGGTTCACCTCCGCGGACATCGTGTCGAACAACTACACGGCTTTTCAGGCCAACTACCAGCTGCCGGTGTGGTATCCCGAGGGCGGCATCGGCTCGGTGATCTACATCAAGCGCATCCGGCTCAACGCCGGAGGCGACTACGCGCAGTTCCGCGACGTGGGCCGCGGAGGAATGACGTGGCGGCGGATCTGGTCGGTGGGCGGAGACATCGTTTTCGACTTCAACGCCTTCCGGCAGCCGGCGTCGGCCACTTCGACCTTCAAGCTGTCGTGCTACCATCCGTCGAGCGGCGGGGTGTACGTCGCAGCGTCGGTGGGACTGCCGTTTTGAGGGATTTGTAATATATTTCGTATCTTTGTCGCAAATATCGTCGTATGGGACAGAAAAAAAAGACGGGTGTCAGCCCGAAAACGATAAAATGGATCTGGTACGCGGCTTTCGCACCCTTTGCGCTCGTGGCGTTGATGCTGGTGCTCACGGTCTTCGGCGTGTTCGGCCGCATGCCCTCGTTCGAGGAGCTGGAGAATCCCCGCAGCAACCTCGCCACGGAGATCTACTCCGAGGACGGCAAGGTGATCGGAACCTTCTTCGTGCAGAACCGCTCCTATGTGCAGTACGCCGACCTCTATCCGTCGGATTCGACGCTTCACATCCGGCTGGCCGGGCATGAGGTTCCGCCCATCGTCGCGGCGCTCATTGCGACCGAGGACGTCCGTTTCCGCACCCACTCGGGCATCGACATTCCTTCGCTGGCGCGTGTGGCCGTGAAGACCCTGCTGTTGCAAAACACCTCGCAGGGCGGCGGCTCGACCATCACGCAGCAGCTGGCCAAGAACCTCTTTCCGCGCGATACGGTCCGCAACCGCGGCGCCGTCGTCCGCAAGGCCAAACTCGTGACCTCGAAGTTCAAGGAGTGGATCACGGCCCTCAAACTCGAATACAACTACACCAAGGAGGAGATCGCCGCCATGTACCTCAATACGGTGGAGTTCGGCTCGAACGCCTTCGGCATCAAGTCGGCGGCCCACACCTTCTTCAACAAGGAGCCGGACGAACTCAACGTGCAGGAGGCGGCCGTGCTGGTGGGGGTGGTGAACGCCCCGACGCGCTATTCGCCCATCCTGAATCCCAAGAACGCCCTCGTGCGCCGCAACCTCGTGCTTTCACGCATGGAGGAGGCCGGGGCGCTGACCCGCAGGCAGCGCGATTCGCTGGCGGCGCTGCCGATCGTGACCAACTACAAGCCCGTGTCGCACAACGAGGGTGCGGCGACCTATTTCCGCGAGATGCTGCGGCTGGTGATGAACGCCCGGCCTCCCAAGCGCAGCCAGTTCTACAACGAGTGGGACTATGACCAGGCGGTGGAGGAGTACAACGAGAATCCGCTCTATGGCTGGTGTCACAAGAACCGCAAGGCCGACGGCACGCCCTACAATATCTACCGCGACGGGTTGAAAATCTATACCACGATCAACTCCGTGATGCAGACCTATGCCGAGCAGGCCGTGCAGCGGCAGATGGAGAAGGAGATTCAGCCCAAGATGGACGCGCAGTTCCGGGCGACGAAGACGCTTTTCGTCGATGCCGACAAGGAGGAGCGCGACCGGATCATGCGCCATGCCGTTATTCGGACCGTTACCGCGAGATGAAGCACGCCGGGGCGGGCGAGAAGGAGATCAACGCCGCTTTCGACAAACCCTGCAACATGCGGGTGTTCACCTACAAGGGCGAGCGCGACACGCTGATGACGCCGCGCGACTCGATCCTCCACCACAAGCGTATCATGCGTGCCGCGATGGTGTCGCTCGATCCTGCCACGGGCTTCGTAAAAGCCTATGTCGGAGGGCCTAACTTCCGTTACTTCAAGTACGACATGGCCAAGCAGGGCAAACGCCAGATCGGCTCGACGATCAAGCCCTTCGTTTACACCTTCGCCATCGACCATCTGGGCCTGACGCCCTGCACGATGGTTCCCAACCTGCCGACGACCATTGAGACGGCCAACGGTACGGCCTGGTCGCCCAAGGAGGCCGGCAATGTCGAGTACGACGGGGTGCTGCACCCCCTCAAGTGGGGACTTGCGCGCAGCCGCAACAACTACTCGGCGTGGATTATGAAGCAGGCCAAGCAGCCGGCTGCCGTGGCCGATTTCATTCACAACATGGGCATCCGCAGCTACATAGACCCCGTTCCGGCGCTGGCTCTCGGCTCTTCGGAATCGAACGTTTACGAGTTGGTGAGCGCCTTCTCGACCTTTGCCAATCAGGGCGTGCACACCGATCCGATCTTCGTGACGCGCATCGAGGACCGTCAGGGCAACCTGATCGCCAGTTTCATTCCCCAGTCGCAGGACGCCGTCAGCGAACGCACGGCCTACACGATGCTCACGATGCTTCAGGACGTGGTCAATTCGGGGACGGCGGGCCGTCTGCGGTGGCAGTTCGGGCTGACCGACATGGAGATCGGCGGTAAGACCGGAACTTCGAACAAGAACCGCGACGCGTGGTTCATGTGCGTGACCCCGAAGCTGGTGACCGGCGCCTGGGTCGGCGGCGAGGACCAGTCGGTGCACTTCATCCGCGGCGGCGAGGGCAGCGTGATGGCGCTGCCGATCGTGGGCGAATATATGAAAAAGATCTACGACGACGGTCGTTTCGGCATCAGCCGTACGGACCAGTTCGTGCGTCCGGCGATGATGCCCCGTTACGACTGCGAGGACGAAGTCGACTCCGAGGGGCGGAACAACCCCGAGGACGACAATTTCTTCGACTGACACGGACCGGGTTTTCTGTATCCGATAAAAGTCCGGGCCGCCCATTGAGGGCGGCCCGGACTTATTTGAGGATCGAACCGGTTTCGCTTATTCGGCCGGGGTGCCGGTGGTGAGGTCGTTCCCGTCGGCGTCTATCAGCTGAACCCACGTGAAGGGACCCACCGGGAAGTCTTTGGCCGTATAGCCCGGACGGACAGCCGGCGAGGTGTAGTAGGATGCCTGGTTTTCCGTCCATCTGAAGAATTCTATGCCGACGTAATCGGTGCCGGTATTGTAGCCGGAACCGTACATCGTTGCCTGGCCTGCCTGCGCCTCGTCGTAAATGCCGACGAGTTTGGGCGAGGTCTGGGTCGTCGTAAATGACGAGTAGGCTCCGGTCGAGTGGGTTATACGGGAGTAGCGAGTCCGGATCGGGTAGACTCCGTCGTAGCCGTAAATCGCATTGTCGGTTTTCGTGTAGAGAATGCCGGTCGACTTCGGAATCGGGATAGCCGGAGTGGAGGCGCCATTATAGGATGCCTGGTAATATGCCCGCAGGTCGTACCTGTTTCCGTAGATCGTGATGCCCCAGCCCCGGATCATGTAGGACGAGTTGACGGTGCCCGGTTTTACGATAACCTCGAATGTTACGGGAGCTTCGTTTACCTGCGAGGTGGTGCTCGTAACTCTCCATTTGCCCAGCCATCTCTTGTAGAGAGGATCGGTATTGTCCGGCAAGAGCGAGGCGTCGATCGAAACCGGAAGCGACGTGATGGGCGTGGTGGAGACGATGAATCCGTTGGAGACGGCGCATCCGAATACGACGGCTACGTACTCGTCGTAGAAACTCGGATAGTTGAGCGTATAGGTGTCCGCACCTTTGTGGAGCAGGCTGGCTGCGATCGCTTCGGGATCGTCGCCTGCGCCGATGTTGCCGTTGAGCGCGCCGACCAGGCTTTGCAGGAGCTTTTTCTCGCGCTGGGCCTCGAATTCGGACTTCAGCATCAGCCCCATGTAGTAGTACTCCGTATCCGTTGATGGAACTGTATTCACCGTAACGCTGTTGTAGGTCTTCGTGGCATCGGGAACGGTCACTTCGAACGTGATGTCCGACCGGACCGGCTCGGGCGTCATAATCTTGAAATCGGCGCCGTTGACTTCGGCGAAATAGTAGTCGTCGACAAAGGTGAAGTTCTGTGCGGTCACTCCGTCGATCTCGACCGGCATGTAGAAACTGATGCCGGCCTTGGTGTAGATGAACGGTGCGTACACGGTGGTTTCACTGTCGATCTTGACCGCAAAGCGACGGTTCGTGAGCGTTGCCGAATACGTCTTGTCTTTCACGACGAAGGAATAGGTGTTGAATGACATGTCTTCCGCATTATTCCGGTAGGTCTCCAGGTCTTCCGACCAGTCGGTGTCCGCGGAAACGGGGGTCAGGATGTAGTAATTCCCCGTGATGATGCCGCGCAGGACGACCATTGCCGCGGATGTCTCCATCACCGTGAATTTGTAGTCGCCCTCCATGCCCTTGTAGGTCGATCCGATGTTGTCGGGATTTTTCGGGTGTACGAAGTAATTGATGAGCGAGTTTTTCGTATCGAAATTGAGCGTGACGCCCAGATCCTCGCCGAACGAATAGAGACTCGTCTCGGTGGTGGATGGGTTGCTTTCGATCTCGTAGGCAACGGTGACGCTGCCTTCGGAGAATTTGAAAAACAGGTTGTATCCGCCGAACTCCTGGGTCGGGGAGGGGAAATAGCGCACGTGCCATCCGTTTTCAGCGCTTTCGAGCACGGTCTTGGCTTCCTGCTTGGCGGCTTCGATGCGTTCGGAGGCGGATTTGTCGAAAAGATCCTCCTCGTCGAACAGGCATGAGGTGAGCAGGGCAGGAATGGCCAGAACCAGAAATAGTATGATTGCTGTTTTTTTCATATTCGGTGTCGCTTATTCGTTTGTACCGGAATTTTCGGGCGTGTCCGTATCTTCGTCATCCAGCGAGTCGAAGTCGAGGTTGGGCGCTTCTTCCGCACGGCGCAGTACGATTTCCCGCAGTTCGTTCAGGTCGATGTTCCAGGTGCTTTTCATGTAGTTGGAGACGATTTCGAATTTGGCTTCGATTTTCGGCCGTCCCGTGTCGCCGGCCGTCGTCAGCATCTCCTCCCACTCTTCTGCGCTCCGGTTGACGTAGAGGGCGATGAGTTCCACGAAATCCTCGCTGTCGGCTTTCGATGCATACGGGGAAATGAATCCTTTTTGCAGTGCCGATTCGGTGGTCTTGTAGATTTCGAAGCATTGGTCCTGTACGTAATCCGGGCCGGAAATCTCCGCGAAATCGGTGGGGTAAGGTTTCGTCTGATTGAGGATATGCCCGAATTCGTGGTGGATCGTCTTGAAATAGGCCGTCTTCGCATTGACGGTCTTGGGGTTCAGGTTGTCGAGGTTGTAGAGCGTGATCTTCGCCCCGGCTTCGGCCGTTCCCAGCACCATCGCTCCGTTGGTCTTGTAGGCATACGAGCCGACCAGGAAGAGGATTTTCGGGAAATAGGCCTTGATGAAATCCGTGCTGCCGGTTATCTCGTCGTAGGCTTCCAGGCACATGTGGCGCACCAGTTTGGCCATGGCGACCGACTGCTTGTAGCTGGCGGGTGTGAGGTAGTAGCCCATGCTCGACTCGATGTCCTCGAACCGGTATTTGAGCTGGATGTTGTAGGTTTCGACGTAGTTGCGCTTGAGCCAGCGGTCGAGGTCGTTCTGTTCGGTGGTCGTCGGCCGGACCACGCTGGTGGAATCCAGATCGTCGTTGTCCGAACAGGCTGTCAGCGCTGCGCAGAGCAGCGTGACGGAAAAGAGCAGATATATCAGATTCTTTTTCATACGCACTTTGGTTTGTTATTTTCTCGGGTTGGGGGTCAGGCCGGCGGCAATAACGTCGGCCGGGAGTTGCAGGGCGCGGCGCGGATCGGCCGTACCGTTCTCGTCGCTGATCTGATCGGTGATTTGCACGACGGTTTCGGCGTCTTCATCGAGCAGGTAGCGGTAGACCGTGATGCCGAAGCGACGGGTGTCGAACCACCGCATGCCTTCGTGGAGGAACTGGTAGCGGCGCATGAAGATGAGCGCCTGAAGCATGCTCTCCTGCGGGCCGCCCTCTTCGAGCGTGTTGTAGGGGGCCGCATGGAGCTTTTTCTTGGGATTGAGCGTCTGCGGGCTGCTGACCGAGGTCTTTCCGACGTAGAGTTCGGAGTAGTCGGGGTAGGTTTCCGTAGCCCATTTGATGATCGAAGCCTCCGTCATGGATTTGAACCCTGCCGAGAAGAGGTTCGCGGCGTAGAGGTTTATATCCTCCAGGGCCTTGTCGAGCGCCGTCGGGTCTTCGTTCATCTTCATAATATAGGCTTCGGCGCGGTTGAGCAACGCCTCCTCGGAGGTGAAGAGAACGGAAATCGCTTTGTTGAATCCGGTTCCGGCGACCGGGTCGGTGTATTGGAACACGCGCCATGTCCGGGGAAGAACGTATTTGCCCGATGAGGCAAGCACTGCATGCGGCGCTTTGAAAGTCACGCTGCTGCCCCACGGACCGCCTTTTTTCGGCTGAACGGTTTCATAGATTCCTTGCAGTTTGCCGTGCGAATAGCGGCCGGCGGTGGAGTACCAGTCGAAAAGCAGTCCGCTGTTCGATGTCGCGGCCTGGAGGAGGAAGTTGGCCGTGCTGGCCGAATTGACATATTCCTGATGCCTGCTGGTGCCGTTCGGCAGAGCGGCGATCGCACTGTAATCGCGCAGCAGCGACGACGGGTTGGAGGTCAGGGCCATCGTCGCGTATTTGATGGCATTGTCCCAGTCCTGCATGAACAGGTAGTAGCGCGAGGCGAAGCAGCAGGCGGCCTTGTAGTTGAAGTGGTATTTCGGAACCGAATAGGCCGTGTCGTCGATCAGGGGGATGCCCGCTTCGATGTCTTTGCCGATCATCTCGTAGACCTCCTGGAGCGTTCCGCGTTCGTACCTGGGGTTGAGGTCGGTTTCGGCGTGGTCCATATAGGGTATGCCCAGGCAGTTCCCTGCTGTTGCCGGGTTGTAGGGCATGCAGAACATGTTTGCCAGTACGAAATGGGAATAAGCCCGGCAAATCAGCGCTTCGCCTTTGCTGGCCTTGAGCCTCGTGGTGGTAGGTCCTCCCAGCTCCTCGATGGCCGAAAGCGCCTGGTTGGCGTTGGCGATGTTGTTGTAGTTCGAACTCCAGATGTTCCGCGGGGCGTCGTTGTTGCTGGTAACCTCTTCGGCCCATTCGTAGACATCCTGATAGAACTGGTTGTAATTCTTTGTGATGCCGTAGTCGCAGACGTTGTCCGAGGAGAGTTCCGCAACGAGCTGGTAGCTGCCTGCCCCGCTGATGTAGGCCGAGACGAGTATGTTGGCGATCTTCTCTTCGGAATCCAGCGTCGTGCGCAGATCGGGATTCTGATCCAGAAAATCGCTGCACGACATGAATGCCGGAATGACGACCGCTATGCCCAGTAAATATATGATGCTTTTTTTCATAGGAATCTTTTTAAGATAAATCAGATTTTACAGTCCGATTCGGATTGTGAGCGTGAACTGCCGCGGCACGGGGGCTGCGACGCCGCCGGTGTTGTAGAACTCGGGGTCCTGGCCGTTGAGCTTCTTGTCGGCGTAGATCAGGAAGAGGTTCGTGGCTTGCAGTTTGAGCGAAAGCGAAGAGAACCGCAGTTTCGAAATGAGTCTCTTCGGGAAGTCGTACGAAAGCGAAATCTCCTTCATGCGGATGAAGTCGCCCTTGGCGATGCGTGCCGTCGAGTAGTTGTAGGCGCTGTATCCGTACGAAATCGAGGAGTTCAGCTGGCGCTGGCGCTTCGAGGCGATGGCCGGGATGTTCGTGACGGCTTCGTCGCCGGAGACCATCCAGCGGTTCTTGAATTCCCGCGGCATGGCGTCGAGGTCCGAGTAAATGCTGCTGAAGACCGGGTTGAGCCGCACGACGTTGCCGAACGAGTAGGTCATAAAGACGTTCAGACGCCATCCCTTGTACTGGAACGTATTGCCGAAACTGCCCAGGTCGGTCGGATCGACCGGTCCGGAGTAGACCAGATTCGTTTTCAGGTTGTTCTCGTTGCTGTCCTGGAAATTGAAGGAGCTGGAGCTGAGTTTGCCTTCCGTGTTGACCACGACCGGCAGTCCGACTTCGTTCAATCCTGCGAACTGGAACGAGAAGAGCGAGCGGGCGGGATACCCCTCCATCGTGAATCCGGTTCCCGAAACCAGCGTCATTGCGCGCGTGGAGGTTTCGAGTTTGGTCACTTCGTTGTGGATGTGCGAGTAGATGAAGTTGGTGGTCCAGCTGAAGTTCTTGGTCTGGACGTTCTTGGTCGAAAGGCTGATTTCGACGCCGTTCGATTTCATCTCCGCGACGTTGCCGTATTTGGAGATCTCGCCGCCGATACCCTGGGTCGTGACCGTGCCGATCAGGTCGAAGTTGTTGCGTTTGTACCAGTCGAAGGCCAGGTTGATCCGGTTGTTGACGAACCCGACGTCGAGTCCGAGGTTCAGCTCGTGCTTCTTCTCGTAGGTGAGCTGCGCATTTTCGAGGCTCGAAACCTTGAGACCGGTTTCGGTATCGCCGCTGGTCGGACGCCACGGGGTCGAGGCTTTGATGACGGCCAGCGAGTTGGTGACGTAAGACGGGCCGCGGTCGGCGGTCAGCGAGTAGGAGGCTTTGAGCGACAGGTGCGACAGGGCGGGCTGTACGTGGCTGAAGAACTTCTCCTCGTGGACGTTCCATGCCCCGGAGATATTCCACGTCGGCAGCCAGCGGGCTTTGCGGCTCTTGCCCATCTTGTTGGTCCCTTCGTAGCGGTAGGTTCCGTTGATGGTGTAGCGTCCCTTGTAAGAATAGGTTCCGTTGAAGAAGAAGGCCACTTCGCGATAGAACGAGTCGCCGATCGTGTAGTACTTGCTGCCGCTCTCCATGCCCTGCTTGAAGGCCAGGTAATCGTAGTAAGGCTCCATACCCATATCGTACTGGAGTCCCCAGCCGCGGAACCAGGTGTTGTGCCGGTCGATCTTGTTCACCGACATACCGCCGTAGAGGCTGATGATATGCGTGTTGTTGAACGTTTTGTTGTAGGTCGCCGACGCGCGGAAGTCGTACGAAAGCATTTTGTTGTCCGTGCGTTCGTAGATACCGCCCTTGGGCAGCACGGTCACCGGAACGGCGTAGGGGTTGTCCGGATCGGTGTAAAGGAACGGGTTGTTGTCCCGGACGGTGGTCGGTTCGACGGTCCGGTAAGCAACGGACTGGTTTGAGGACTCGGTGATGTTATGCTCCTGGATCGAGGCCTGGTATTTTACCGCGCCCAGGGCGCTCAAGTCGAGGCCCTCGACGGGCGACCACTTCAGTTCGGCCTGGAATTTGGTCTCGACGACCGAAAGGTCGATGTAGTTGTTGTCCAGTTCGTGCAGAATGTTGAAGCTCGCGTAGTTTCGCGTGTAGAATTCGTCGGGGTCGAGCGTGCGCGACGTATTGAGCGCATAGGAATAGGGGTTGATATCGAATTCGCGCTTCACTTCGCCCGTCACGTAGTTGGTTGCCGACGACAGCGTTCCCGGCGCCTTCTGCTTCCGGTAGGAGCCGTTGGAAATCAGGTTCAGCGACAGGTTTTTGAAGATGTTGTAGGTGGCGTTGATGTTGGCCGTGTAGCGTTCCACCTTGCTGGTCTTCGTCCAGCCCGGGTCGCTCATGGCGCTCAGCGACGCATAGTAGGACGATTTGTCGGTTCCGGACGTGAGGCTCACCGAGTGGGTGTGCATGACGTTGTTGTTGAACAGCTCGCTGAACCAGTTCGTGTTGCGGAACTCCGCCGCGCGCAGGTAATTCCCGATGCTCGCGTCGTCGTTTTGCAATTGTCCGGCCGCAATCATCTGGTACATCTTTCCGAATACGCCGCTTTCCGAATCGGTGATGGTTTCGGCGAGGTTGAGCCAGCCTTTTTTCTGCATGTCCATGTACACCGACATCTGGTCCTGCGAGTTCATAATGTTGAAATCCCGGTAGGACGGAATCATGCGGTAGGTGAATTCGCCGGTGTAGTTGATGGTGCTCACGCCGGCGCGGCCGCGTTTGGTGGTGATGACGATGACGCCCGCCATGGCGCGCGCTCCGTAGATGGAGGTGGCGGAGCCGTCTTTCAGAATGTTGAAGCTCTCGATGTCTTCGGCATTGAGTCCGGCGATGGCCGATGCGATGAGCGTCGTGGCGTCGCCCGAGGAGAGGTCGTCGGCGTCGATGTCGACGATGTCCTCCATGATGACGCCGTCCACGACCCACAGCGGCTTCGAACTGCCGTAAATTGATGTGGCACCGCGCACGCGGATTTTCGGGGCGGTTCCGAACGTACCGGATACGTTCTGGACGGATACGCCGGCCGACCGGCCTTCCAGGCCGCGGCTGATGTCGGCCATACCGGCCAGTTTCACGTCGTCGGCAACCAGCTGGTCTGCGGCTCCCGTGAACAGCCGCTTGTCCATCTTGGTCATACCCGTCACCACGACGGCCTCTACGGCCTGGGCGTCGGGTTCGAGTTTTACCCGGATGTTGGGTGCAATGTCAACATCCTGGGTTTTGTAGCCTACATAAGAGATTTGGAGTTTCCCCCCCCCCTCCTTTCGGGACTCCTTGAAGTGCGAATTCTCCCTTGACATCGGTCGAAGTGCCGATTGTCGGGCGGTTCTTGACGACAACGGTCGCACCGATGACCGGTGCGTTGTTCTCATCGACGACACGGCCTTTGACCGTCTGGGTCTGGGCCGAAGCTGCCGTCATACAGAAAACCGCCGATAGCGATAAGAGCAATTTTTTTATCATAGGCGAAAATTTAAATGGGTTTGGTACGAGGTTCGGGCCGGCTGCCTTTCCGATGGGCCGTCGGCTATCGGAAAAGGAACGGTGCGTTTGAATAAGCGTGCAGCGGGTATGGGTAGGGATGCTGCGGGAGGATGCGAACGTAAGAGAGAGGGCGATACGGCGGATCAGCCGAAGAGCGGGTCGTTCGGATGCCGTTGCTTCCGGTAT
>OODF01000840.1_pt1 | contig 16092 bp, 15 predicted proteins | sample 1671431 | NCBI WGS metagenome assembly OODF01 (sample SAMN06348156, study PRJEB24527) | human gut metagenome | biome: human gut; feature: ankylosing spondylitis patient; material: feces | host: Homo sapiens | place: China | collected 2015-10 | reverse complement strand
TCCCGGATGGCCTGCGCCACCCCTTCGGGCAGACCGAGTGGGCTGACGTTCGCCGAAAAATCCAGCGCGTCGCGGCCAAAGCGTTCGCGGTAGCCCATCCAGTCACCGCCGTGGACCAGTTGTTTCATCCCAAGAACCCCCGTATCGCACATCCAAACGCCAGCGCAAACGCGCTGGCTACATACATCATCCGATCTGCCCGCAGAATATCCTCCGGCTCGATGGGCCGCAGCGGGTCGCCGATGGTGGGCTTCGGATAATATTCCCCGAAATAATAGGCCGGCCCGGCCAGCTGAACGCCCAGCGCACCCGCGCAGGCGCTCTCAGTCTGGGCGCTGTTGGGGCTGGCGTGATTGCGGCGGTCCCGCCGCCAGATGCGCCACGCGCCCCTGGCGTCATTGCGGGTGAACGCCGCCGCCATGATCCAGAGCAGCGCCGCCAGACGGCTCGGGATATAGTTCGCCACATCGTCCAGTTTTGCAGCAGCGCGGCCAAAATAGAGATATTTCTCGTTCTTGTAGCCCAGCATACTGTCCATGGTGTTGATGGCCTTGTAGGTCAGGGCCAGCGGCGCACCGCCCAGCAGCATATAAAGCAAAGGCGCAATGACGCCGTCGCTGGCGTTTTCGGCCACCGTCTCCACCGCCGCTTTGGTCACGCCCTCGGCGGTCAAGGCTTCCGTGTCGCGGCCCACGATGCGGCTCACCGCCTTCCGGGCGGCGGGCAGGCTGCCTTTTTTCAGCTCGACATAGACATTCGTGCTCTCCTGCACCAGTCCCTTTGCGGCCAGCGCCTGCCCGCACCAGAACATCTGGACGGCCAGCCCCAGCAGCGGGTGAAGCATCGCCGCACCCCAGCAGACAAGGCCCGTGAGCAGCAGCGTCCCCACCGGCAGACAGAACGCCACCACCGCGCCGCCCAGCAGCTCGCCCTGAGGCGTTTTGGGCAGGCGGGCGCGGAGGAATTTTTCCAGCCGGGAGATGGCTTTTCCCATGTACACCACCGGGTGGGGCAGCCACGCCGGGTCGCCGAAAATGGCGTCCAGCACGAAGCCTCCCAGCACAGCCCAGGCGGTCATCATACGCCGGCCTCCGCGTCTTTCGTGTACTGCACGGTCTTCACGAGGCGGAGCTGGCGCTTCTCGGCCCAGTCGGCGGCGTCCAGCACATAGCCGCCCGCGTTGGGGCCGCACCACGCATAATAATCGCGCCTGGGCAGGGCGTACCGCTCCATGGCCGCCATCTGGGTGCCGCCGTGGGCCAGGATGACCAGCAGCTCTTCGCCGTCGGCCAGCGCCTTGTCCACCAGAGCAGAGAAGGCATTGCAGATGCGGTTCGAGAAGTCGTCCTTCCGCTCACCGTCGGGGCATTTGCTCTCGCAGTTGGCCTGCACCCACGCCTGATAATCGGCGTCGTGCTCCATCTCGACGTAGTTTTTGCCCTCGAAGCTGCCGAAGCACATCTCCTGCAGGTCTTTCACGACCACAAGCTCTGCCTCCGGGAAGAGCACCCGGGCCGTCTGGGCCGTCCGCTGCAGCGGGGTGATATAGACCACCTTCGGGTCGATGTCGGCCCGGCGCAGCTGGCTCAGGCCCTCCGCCGAGAGCGGGATGTCGCGCTGGCCCTGATAGCGCTTCTGGGCGTTGTATTCGGTCAGGCCGTGACGCAGCAGATAGATCAACATTGGGGTAATTCTCCTTTCAATACCGTCGGGATGCCGCAGAACATCTGCACCACGCAGTCGGCGCGCTCTGCCAGCAGGCAGGCCAGCCGTCCGGCGGCCTCCCGCCCGGCGCGCTCCTCAGCATCCATTGGGACAACACCGCCGCCGACCTCGGTGGCGATGACAATATCATATTCCGCCAGCTCCCGGGCCAGCGTTTCGAGCTGCTCCGGGGTCTGAGTCTCGGCGGCGGCGTCCTGCACATCGGCGATGACGCTGCCCCGGAAGTTCCGCGCAAAGGTGCGCTTGCCGCTGTAAAGCGGCCCTGTGATGAACATCATTTACAGCACTCCTCCCCACTGGCTGACGGCCAGCGCCGCCAGCATCCACAGCTCGGCCCGCTGTAAAAACCACCCGGCCAGGTCGCCGGTGATGCCGCCAAACTGCTTTTTGGCCACGGAATCATAGCGCCACAGTGCCAGAAGCGCCGCCGCCGCCAGCCCGCCGCTGCCCAGCGCCGTCAGCGCCAGGATGAGCAGAGCCGACAGGCCGCAGAGGAAGCGGCGGACGGTCTGCTTGTCGGCCGCTGTGGCGAAGGTGTGGGCGAGGCCGGTGTCTTTCGCCAGCGGGAACGCCGCCACGGCAAAGCCCGACAGCGCCCGCTCCAGCACCAGCGCCAGCGTCCAGCACAGGCCCGCCCGGGGCGTGAACCGCACACTGCCGCAGAGGCCGAAGTAAGCCACAAAGTAGCAGCACAGCCGGATGACAGCGAAGGCCCCACAGTGGGAGTCTTTCAGGATCTCAAGCTTTTTTTCCCGGTCGCCGTAGCTCGAGAGGGCGTCGGAGGTGTCGGCGTAGCCGTCGAGATGGATGCCGCCGGTGATGGCCACCGGCACGAGGCAGAACGCCGCCGCCCGGGCCAGCTCCGGCAGGGGCAGGACGCCGCAGAGACACCACAGCCCGCCGCACACCAGCCCGATGAGGGGGAAGGCACACATGGCGTACCGCATATTTTTTTCGTTCCACTCGAACTGCGGCACCGGCAGGGCCGAAAACATCGCAAAGGCCACCGCGATGGTCTGCAAAACAGTCACAGCTTTTCTCCTCCTTTGTAGTACACCGGCAGGCCGCAGACCACCCGGCAGACGTTGTCCGCCCGGGCGGCGAAAGCGTTGTTCACCTGCGCCAGCGCCAGCAGATACTGGTCGGTGTCGCCTGCGTAGTCGGCACCGCCGCTGAACACCTCGTTCGATACGACGATAAGGTCATCGCACCCGGCGGCGAGGCGTTCCAGCCCGGCCAAAACGGCCTCGGCGGTGTGCTTTCCTGCCCCGCCGGGGCTGTAAAGCTCGTTGGCGACGAGGTTGCCGAGGTCTTCCAGCAGGACGGTCCCCCGGTCGGGCAGAGCCAGACGGTCGAGGTGGAGCGGGCATTCCAGCGTTTCGAACTGCTTTTGCGCCCGCATTTTCCGGTGCTTTTCCACCCGGGCGGCGCACTCGGCATCCCAGACCTGCATGGTGGCGAGGTAATAGCGGGGCAGGCCGGTCTTGAGCACAAGGCTCTCGGCGTAGGCGCTTTTGCCGCTGGCCGCGCCGCCGAGCACCAGCGTCAGCATCCCGCACCCCCCTGCGGCGTGTAGGCTTCGATGCCGCCCTCTTCAAAGGAATAACAGCCATCGTAGACGGCCAGCGCCATGTCCCACAGCGGGATGGCAGCCACCGCGCCGGTGCCTTCGCCCAGATGCAGGCCCGCCGTGATGAGGGCTTTTTTGTTCAGAGCGTCCAGCACCAGCTTTGCGGCCGGCTCGGTGGAGCAGTGGCTTGCAAAAACAGCCTTGGCCGCCGCCGGGCAGAGCCGGACAGCGCAGAGCGCCGCCACACAGCTGATGAAGCCGTCGGCCAGCACCGGCACACCTTCCAGCGCACCGCCGAGGAAGACGCCGCAGAGCCCGGCAATATCGAAACCGCCCAGCTTTGCCAGCACGTCCAGTGCATCGGCAGAGTCGGGCTGATTTTTTGCGATGCCACGATGGATGGCGTCGATCTTCCGGGCAAGTCCCTCGTCCGAAAGGCCCGCGCCCCGGCCCGTCATCCCTTCGACGGGCTGGCCCAGCAGCACAGCGGCCACGGCGCTGGACGTCGTGGTGTTGCCAATGCCCATCTCACCGGTGGCCAGCAGGCCGACGCCCGCTTTCTTCTGCTCCTGCACCAGCCGGATGCCCCTGCCGATGGCCTCCACAGCCTCAGCCCTGCTCATAGCCGGGCCGAGGGTGAAATCCGCTGTGCCGGGGGCGATGCGGCAGTCGAGGACGCCCGGGACCGGTTCGCCCGCAATGCCCATATCCACCGGCACCACCTCGCACCGGGCGGTCTGTGCCATCCGGCAGACGCTGGTGCGGCGGGCGGCGAGATTCTCGGCCACGGCGCGGGTCACGCTGCTGTCGGTCTGGCTGACGCCCTGGGCCACCACACCGTTATCGGCGCAGAGCACCAGCACCGCCCGGCGGGAAATATCCAGCTTTGCGCTGCCGGTGAGGGCGGCGGCGTCCTCGATGGTCGTTTCCAATCCGCCCAGCCCGCCCAGCGGCTTTGCAAGGCTGGCCCAGTGGGCGTGCGCCGCCGCCCGGGCGGCTTCGTCCGGCGGCGTGATGGCCGCACAGAGGGCGGCGAGTTCTGTCTCAGTCATGGTCTCTCCTGTAATTTTCAGCCGCGGCGGCAAAGCGCTGCGGCAGGGGCGTACCCGCCCAGTACAAATGCGGGAAGCCCGCATAGAAATGCTCGTCCATAAATCCGCACCGCCACGCTGCGCCGTCCACCGGCTTTTTTGCCGCGAGGGCCGCGCCGTTGGCGGTGGAATCCCAGTGGTGGAATTCGTGGATGGGAAAGCTCTCCCCGGCCCGGAAGAGCATACTGTCCGAGTCTGCGCTCAGCGCGGCGTAGCCGAAGCGGACGAGGCGTCCGGCATCTTTTGCTTCGCCCGGCAGGACGCCCACCATCGGCCAGCTCTGCCCCTCGGCGTCCGTGAGGCTCTGCCCCAGATAGAGGAAGCCTCCGCACTCTGCCGCTGTGGGCAGGCCGGACTCGATCTTTTGCTTTATCTCGCGCAGAAGCGAGGTATTTTCACTTAACTCTTTTGCGTGAAGTTCCGGGTAGCCGCCGGGCAGATACAGCCCGCCGATGTTTTCCGGCAGAGCCGTGTCGCGGAGGGGGCTGAAAAAGACCACCTCTGCCCCGGCGTCCCGGAAGGCCTCCAGCGTCTCGGCGTAGGTAAAGCAGAACGCCTCGTCCTGCGCCACGGCGATGCGGACGCGGGCCGGAGGGGTTTCCGGCTGCACCGGCAGGGCGGGCGGCTCCTTTTCGCAGAGGGCCAGCAGGCGGGGCCAGTCGATGTGCTCCTCCGCCGCGTCGGCCAGAAGGGCCAGCTTCTGCTGTAAATTTTCCACTTCCGCCGCCGTGTAGAGGCCCAGATGGCGGGAACCGATGACGGCCTCCGGGAGTTTCGGCAGAAAGCCCAGCACCGGCAGACCCGTCTCTTTTTCCAGCATCGGGGCCAGCAGAGCGTGCATCCGTGCCGTGCAGTTGTTCAGCAGGATGCCTGCGATGTGACTGGGAGTGCGGAAGTTTACGAGCCCGTTCAGCTCTGCGGCCAGCGTCAGGCTCTGCCCCTTTGGCTCTGCCACCAGCAGCACCGGCAGGCCCAGCGTGTCGGCCAGATGCCACGCGCTGGCTCTGTCGCTGACGCCCCCGAGGCCGTCATAAAAGCCCATGGCCCCCTCGCACACCGCCGCACCGTGTCCGGCGGCACCCTTCGCGTAGAGGGCGCGCACCGTTTCGGACGCAGAGAAAAAGAGGTCGAGGCTGCGGCTCTCCACCCCCAGCACGGCCCGGTGGAACATGGGGTCGATGTAGTCCGGCCCGCTCTTGAAGGCGCAGGGCGCACAGCCCCGCCGCTTCAGCGCCATGAGCAGGGCGCAGGTCATGGTGGTCTTGCCGCTGCCCGAGCGGGGCGCCGCCAGCAGAAACTGTATCATGTCATTCTCCTGTGATGAGGTAGATGGGGTTCTGGGCCATCATGAGGTGCAGTCCGCCCACGGCCTTGGCCCGGCTGACGGCGATCTGGCTCACCTGCACGGTCCGGCCTTTGGCCGTCAGCGCGGTCACCGCCGCCGAAAGGGTCTCAAGGGCGATGGCCGACACACAGATGCGGGCGTCGGGGTTCTTATCCAGCGCGGCGTCCACGATGGCGGCAAGGCTGCCCTTGCTGCCGCCGATGAAGACAGCGTCCGGCGCGGGCAGGTCCGAAAGGGCGTCGGGGGCAAGCCCCTCCACGAGGACGAGGTTCCGGGTCCTGAATTTTTCGCGGTTGGCTTTGATGAGCGCACAGCCCTCCGGCCTGCACTCCACTGCGTAGACCCGGCCCCGGGGCGCGGCCAATGCCAGCTCCACGCTGACGCTGCCCGTCCCGGCCCCCACGTCCCACAGGATGTCTTCCGGGCGGACGGCCAGCTTCGCCAGCACAGCGGCCCGGACTTCCTGCTTGGTCATGGGAACGTCGCCCCGCTCGAAGGCTTCGTCCGGCAGGCCCGGGGCGCGGCGGGGCAGCACCTCCGCCGCCTCCACAAGAAGGACGCTCAGGCTGTTGAAGCGGCCTGCGGCCAGCTCCTTGACGCTGCCGCGGAAGAGCTTTTCTTCCGGCGTGCCGAGGCACTGGCCCACGACGGCCTGCATGTCCCCGAAGCCCTCTGCCTCCAGCTGGGCGCAGAGGGTGGCGGGGTCTTCGCTGCCGCCGGTGAGGAAGAAGGTGGGTCTGCCCTGCATACACTCGGCCACCGGGTCGCAGGTGCGGCCATGGGCCGAAACAAGGTTCCACCCCTGCCACGGACGGCCCAGCGCCGCCGCCAGCAGCTGGATGCTGGAAAGGCCGGGCAGCACCCGGGCGCGGACGCCGAGGGCCTCCAGCTTTTCCATCATGGCAGACGCGCCGGAGTAAAAACCGGTGTCGCCGCTGTAGACCAGCACGGCGTTCTCCGCGCCGGAAGTCTGCAGCAGCTCTGCCACCTCGTCGGGGCGGTAGGCGGCAGCACGGTTCTCGGTGCAGCCGGCAGGCAGAACTGCCAGCAGACGCCGTGCGCCCAGGATGAGGTCGGCCTGCCGCAGTGCGGCCAGGCCCTGAAGGGTCAGGTTCTCCGGCTGGCCGGAGCCCATGCCGATGAGTGTCACGTTCATCTTATCATCTCCTTGCAGCGTTTCAGCACCTCGGAAGCCCTCTCGCCCTGCTCGGGCGGGCGGCGGATGACCACCAGCTGCGCCCCGGCGGCAGAGGCGGCGGCGGCTTTTTCGTCGAAGCCTCCGGCCGCGCCGCCGTCCTTTGTGACGAGCCAGCGGATATGGAACTGCTCCATCATGGCCTGATTGAGGGCAAAGCTGAAGGGGCCCTGCATGGCGATGATGTTGCGGTGGGGGATGTTCGCCGCCTCGCAGGCCGCGATGCTTTCCAGCGTGGGCAGGACGCGGGGGTAGAGCCGCTCGGGCGGGATGGCCGCGAACTGCGCCAGCTCCTTGGCCCCGGTGGCCAATAGAAGGTTCCCTTCTTCTGCGGCCAGCGCTTCTGCCGCCTGCTTTGCGCTCTCAAAGACGAGACAGTTTTCCGGCAGCGGACTGGCCGGGCGCAGCAGGCGGAGGTATTCCACCCCGGCCTTCTCTGCCGCTGCTTTGATGTTTTTGGTCGCCTCCACCGCGTAGGGGTGGGTGGCGTCGATGCAGAGGGCGGCATCCCCCAAGAGCGCGGCCATCTCATCGGGCAGGAGCCGCCCGCACCGGACGGTGACGCCGGGGGTGCTCCCCTGCTCTTCCTGCCCCAGCGGGGTGGCCACGCTGACGGTGACTTCGATGCCCAGCGCCGCCAGCTGGCGGGAAAGCTCCCGCCCCTCGGTGGTGCCGCTGAAAACGACGACGTTCATCGGCGGTACCCCCGCGGCGTGACCATCCGCCCGCTCAGCGCGCGGGTGGCGGCGTTGCCCACAAAGACGGTGGTGAACATATCCACCTCGGTATCCCGGAGCTGGCTGAGGGGCAGGATGTGCTTTTCCTGCCCTTCCCGGCCAATGTTCCGCACAGAGCCGCAGAGGGTGTCCGGGGCTTTGCCGTTCGCCAGCAGGACGTCCACGGCCCGGCGCAGATAGTCCGGGCGGCCCTTGGACGAGGGATTGTACAGCGCCAGTGCGAAATCGCCCTGAGCGGCGCAGGCCAGCCGCTTTTCGATGACCTCCCACGGCGTGAGGCGGTCTGAGCCAGCGGGGCGCCCAGCACCGCCCCGCCGCTGAGGGCGGCGGTCAGGCCGGGGACGACCTCCACATTGACGTCCGGGTACTCTTCGGCCAGCTCCAGCAGCGGGCTGGCCATGCCGTAGACCCCGGCGTCGCCAGAGCAGACCAGCGCCACGTCCCGACCCGCCCGGGCGGTGTCCAGCGCCCAGCGGCAGCGGTCGATCTCCCGGGTCATGCCGGTGGTGTAGCACTCTTTTTCCGGGTAGAGGGGGCGCACAAGGTCGATGTAGACCGTATAGCCGCACAACACCTCGGCCTGCTGCAAGGCGCTCTGCGCCTGCACGGTCAGAAACTGTCCGCCGCCGGGGCCAAGCCCCACGACGAACACGGTCTTTTTACTCTCACTCATTGCTCTGTCCTCCAATCGGGTGCAAAGGGGCGGACGGCCAGCGCCAGCGTCACGCCGCCGCCTGCCGTTTTGGGCAGAAGGAGCGTCCCGCCCGAGGCTTTTACCGCCGAGCGCTCACAGACGTTGTCCACGCCGGTGACACTGGCCACAAAGGCCGACGGGGTGAACTGTCCCGGCACGGCCCGCAGTTCGTCGGCCGGATAGAACGTGATGGGCCAGCCGTGGGCTTTGCAGAACGCTGCAAGCCCCGGCTCATCTTTTTTCAGGTCGATGCTGGCGGCTGCGCAGACCGCCGCCGGGCTGAGGCCGGACGCGGCACAGAACGCCGCAAAGGCTTCTTCCAGCTGGCGGGCCGTCGTGCCGCGGCGGCACCCCACCCCCAGCACCCCGATGCGGGGGACGAGGTGGAGCGCCCCGCCCTGCGGCGTGAGGGTCAGGGCGAAGTCGGCGGCTTCGGGTGCGTCAGTTTTTTCCACGCCGGCGGGGGTCTCCCCCGCCACCGGCCACGGCGACCAGTACCGGACCGTCTGCCCGGCCAGCAGAGCACCGCTGACCCGCTTGATGCGCTCCGGCTCAAGGACAGCGCAGTTCTGGGCCTTGGCCCAGAGGTCCACGGCGAAGAGGCCGTTGACGTCGGTGGCCGTCGTGATGACCGGCACCGCACCGCACGCTTTTGCCAGCGCCCGGGCCAGCGCGTTGGCACCGCCCAGATGGCCCGACAGGAGCGGCACGGCGAAGTTCCCGCCCTCGTCCACCACCACCACCGCCGGGTCGGCGGCCTTGCTCCTGCAGTGGGGCGCGATGGCCCGCACCGCGATGCCCACAGCTCCCACAAAAATCAGGGCCTCGTCCTGTGCAAAATGCTCCGCCGTCCAGCCTTTCAGGGTCACGTCTCCGCCGCAGCGGCTCACGCTGCCGGGAAGAGCTTCCGCCAGCCGATGGGCCAGAGCCTCGCCCTTTGCGGTGAAGGCCAGATATGCCCGGCTCACTGCCCGGCCTCCGTCCCCTGCCGGAACTCGGTGGTAAAGGCGGGGTCGTAGAGCTTGCTGCGCTCGTAGTTTTCGCCCAGGAAATCGCCTACGACGATGAGGGCGGTCTTGGTGATGCCGTTTTTGCGGGTCTCCTCGGCCAGTGTGGAGACGGTGCAGCGCACCACCTTCTGCTCGGGCCAGGTGGCCTTATAGACCACAGCGGCAGGGGTATCGGGGCGGTAGCCGCCGCTCTCGAGAAGGGCCTGCCGGACTTTGTCCACCAGCCCGATGGAGAGGAAGATGACCATGGTAGCCCCGTGAGCAGCCAGCTTTGCCAGCTGTTCGGCCTCAGGAACAGGAGTGCGGCCCTCCATCCGGGTGATGATGACGGTCTGGCTCACGTTGGGCAGGGTGTACTCGGCACAGAGTGCCGCCGCCGCGCCGCAGAAGCTGGACACGCCCGGGGTGTCATCGTAGGAGATACCGTCGGCGTCCAGCGCGTCCATCTGCTCCCGGATGGCCCCATAGAGGCAGGGGTCGCCGGTGTGGAGGCGGACCGTGGTGCCGCCGGCCTTTTCGGCGGCACGGATGGTGTCCAGCACCTGTTCCAGCGTCATCTCGGCGCTGTTATAGATGGTACAGCCGGGCTTCGCCAGCCCCAGCAGGGCCGGGTTGACGAGACTGCCCGCGTAGATGATGCAGTCGGCATCGGCCAGCAGGGCCGCGCCCCGCCGGGTGATGAGGTCGGGCGCGCCCGGCCCGGCTCCTACAAAATGGACCATATCTTACCCCTCCTTCACCAAAATCGTTGCGAAATAGCCCGCCGACCGGGCCGGGTCGTAATCGGCCAGGTCGGGCCAGACCTCCTCGTTCGGCAGGCCGCAGTTACAGACCATCGCGCTCCGGCTCAGAAGCCCGGCGTCGGCCAGCGCGGCCAGCGTCTCGGGCAGCTGACGGCCCGATTTCATCAGCACTTTCGCGCCCGGTGCGGCCAGCACTTCAGCGGCGCAGCGCCCCGGGGCGATGGTCAGCGGCTGCTCCATGCCGCCCGTCAGGGACTGGCCCAGCCGGGCCGCAGCGGCACAGAAGCTCGTCACGCCGGGGAGCATCACGGTCTTGCAGCCCTCGGCCTCCAGGATCTCCTGCAGGTAGCCGAAGGTGGCGTAGACGGACACGTCGCCGAGGTTGAGCATGGCGACATCCTGCCCGGCGTCGAGATATTCTTTCACGGCCCGGGCCGCCTCGACGTGGGCGGCTTTCTGCACCGCCGGGTCAAGGCTCATGGCGAAGCGCAGCGGCAGGATGGTCTTGCCGCTCAGATCCACCGCACCTTTTGCGATGTCCAGCGCCAGCATCCCGCCCTTCGGGGTCTGGGGCGCGGCGATGACCGGGCAGTTTTCGAGGCGGCGGACAGCCTGCAGGGTCATGAGCTCCGGGTCGCCCGGGCCGACGCTGACGCCGTAAAAAGTGCCTATCCGTTTTTCCATTCGTCCAGCAGCTCCTTTGCAGTCTTGGTCTGGCCCAGCGGGCCGTATTGATTCGAGAAGAGCACCGCGCCCACCCGGAACGCCCCGGCGGCGCGGCGGTCGAGGTGGAGCTGGATGGCGTCCAGCAGGCTGGACAGCACCGGCTCTCTCATCTCTGCTTTGTCTAAGATCTCCATGCAGGCGTCGGTGGTGGCCGCGTTCATCAGGGCCGCGCAGACGTCCCGGGATGCACCGCAGAGGGCGGCGTGGGCGCAGAGCAGCTCGGTGCGGCAGTCGGCTGTGCGGGAGTGAGTGTTCATGACGCCGCCCGCCAGTTTGACCAGCTTGCCGATGTGGCCCACCAGCACCACCTGCTCGAATTTTGACGCCGCCGCCATATCCATCGTATCCCCGATGAAGTTCGAGGTCTTGACCACCGGGATATTCTTTAGGGCGGGCATCTTCTCGTGGAGATAGTCGAGGCCGTAGTTTCCCGGGGCGAGGATGAGCCGCCGGGGGCTTCCGGCCCGAAGCGCCGCCTGCCTCATTTCCAGCTGGATGGTGTCGAGGATGGCCTGCTGGCTCATGGGCTCGACGATGCCGCTGGTGCCGAGGACGCTGAGGCCCCCTTCCACGCCCATGTGGGGGTTGAAGGTGCGCTTCGCCGTCTCGGCCCCGCCCTCGATGGAGATGGTGACGTCAAAGCCGCCCGCGTACCCGGCAGATTCGGCCTCTTTTTCCAGCGCTTCCTTTATCATGGCCCGGGGGACGTGGTTGATGGCAGCTTCGCCCACGGGCTGGTCGAGACCGGGCTTTGTTACCCGGCCCACGCCCTCACCGCCGTGGATGCGCACCTCGCCGGACAGCTCGGGCCGGAGGGCGACACTGGCGATGACCGGCAGACCGGTGGTCACGTCCACATCGTCGCCGCCGTCCTTCCGGATGGCGCACTCAGCTCCCTCGTCGGACAGGCGGCAGAAGATGGGCTCTACCTCCACCACGATGCCCTTCGGGGTACGGAGGGCCACTGTCTCGGGGGTGCGGCCGGTGAGCAGCAATCGTGCCGCGCCCGCCGCGCCCAGCGCCGCGCAGGTGCCGGTGGTATAGCCGCAGCGCAGGAGCTTCTGGCCGCTGCGGACGTAGTGCTCAAAGAGCGGGCGCTTTTCCTCCGGCGCTTTTTCTTCGCCGTAGAGGAATGCGTACTGCTCATCGGTCAGAGCATAAATTTTGCAGATGTTTTCCCGGGCAAAGGCCTTTTCCGGCGTCATGACGTCCGAGACGCCCGCCGCCGAGACGCAGACGACCTTGTCGGAAACTTTCTGCGCCAGCTCCAGCTCGTGGAGGCTCAGGATGACGGCCATCTTCTTGTCCCGGGCGAGGCTTTTCAGGATGGCCAGCAATTCGGCCTTGCCCTTGATGTCAAGAAAAGACGTAGGCTCGTCCAATAATATCAGCTCCGGCTGCTGGCAGATGGCCCGGGCCAGCAGGACGCGCTGGCGCTGGCCGTCGCTGATGCGGTTGAAGTCCCGGCCCGCCAGCGCCTCGGCCCCCACGAGGGCCAGCGCGGCATGGACCTGGCGCTTATCTTCCGCCGAGAGGACACCCAGCCGCCCCGTGTAGGGGTAGCGCCCGGCGGACGCCATCTCGAAGCAGGTGGTCAGCTCGGTGCGGCGGGTGTGAGGCACCATCAGAGCCATTTTGCGGGCGCGCTCCGGGCCGGAGCAGTCCGCGAGATCTTTGCCGTCCAGCAGCACAGCGCCCCCCTGGGGAGCCAGCTGCGCTGCCAGCGTCTTGAGCAGGGTGGATTTGCCCGCGCCGTTGGGGCCGATGAGGGTGAGGATGCTCCCCTTCCCGACGCCGAGGCCGATGTGCTCCATCAGGGGCGTTTTGCCGTAGCCGATGGCAAGGTCCTCGGCGCGGCAGTAGAATTTCGGATCGCTCATTCCCGGCCCTCCTGTGTCTGGCGGCGCACCAGCAGCCAGATGACCACCGGCGCACCGAAAACCGCCGTCACCGAGCTGATGGACAGCTCAGTGGGCGCGAACAGGCTGCGGGCGATGAGGTCGCAGAGCAGGCAGAACGCTGCCCCGCCCAGACAGCAGCCCGGCAGGACATAAAGGGGCTTTGCGCTGCCCAGCAGGTTCTTGACCAGATGCGGCACCGCGATGCCCACAAAGGAGATGGGGCCTGCAAAGGCCGTCACGCAGGCGGAAAGCAGGCTGGAAAGCAGCACGAGGGCCGTCGAGAAGGCCCGCACCGGCACGCCGACGCTTTTGGCGTAGCTCTCGCCCATCTGGTAGGCCGCCATGGGCTTCGAGAGCAGGAACGCCGCCGCCAGCGCGGGCAGCACCACGCAGGCCGCTGCACCCACATTGGCCCAGGTCATGCCGGAAAAGCTGCCCATCGACCAGTTGTGGAGATTGACGATGTTGGAGTCCTGCGCGAAGGTCACCACGATGTCGGTGACAGCCGAGCAGATATAACCGATCATGATGCCGCAGATGACGAGGATGCTCATCCGCGGCACCCGCCGGGCCACCACCAGCACAAAGGCCATAGCCGCCATCGAGCCTGCAAAGGCGGCGATGATGAGGGTGGCCGAGCCGGTGAGCAGCCCCTGCTGTAAAAACACCACCATCGTCAGGGCCACCGCCAGCTTTGCGCCGCTGGACACGCCCATGACGAAGGGGCCGGCGATGGGGTTGGCGAAGAAGGTCTGCAGGAGGTAGCCTGCCGCCGAGAGGGCCGCGCCCAGCAGCACGACCATGACCGCCCGGGGCAGACGGAGCTGGAGCACGATGCCCACGGCCAGCGCATCTTCGCCCCGGCCCAGCAGAGCCGCTGCCACCGCGCCGGGCGTCAGGGACACACTGCCCCAGAACAGATTGAGTGCAAACAGCACCGCGGCCCCCGCCGTGAGGGCGAGGTACGCGAGGCTGAGGCGGCGGGTGGTGGTCATGACAAAGCTCCTTTTATACGATGCGCTGTAAGAAACGGAGGGACGCCGGGTCGGGCGAGCCCTCGGTGAAGACGAGGTTCATATCCGAGATGAGGTCGGCCAGCTCCATGCTCTGCTGGAAGAGGCTCTGGGCCGTACACCAGCAGTCACCGGACTGGACGGCCTTGAAATCCGCCAGCATCGGACATTTTTCGATGAGCTGGTCACGGGTCTCCATCACGCCCTCGATGGTGCTGTTGTAGATGAGGACGTCGGCGTCCCTGGCCCGGGCGTAGAACGTCTCCAGCGGCAGTTTGATGGTGGACTGGGCCGACGTCTCCCCCTCGAGGTCGTCGAAGATGTAGACGCCGCCGGCCATCTCCACCATCTGGGCCACATAGTCGCTGGTGCGGCGGACGGTGATGAGGTTATTCGTGGTGATGGAGAAGAATGCCACGGTCTTGCCCGTGTTCTCCTGCTCGAGGATAGGGGCCACCTGCTCCACCTTCTGGCGAAAGACCTCTTCCGCCATCTCAGTCTTATTCAGCAGGATGCCGTAGAGCTTGAGCCACTCCATCCGGGCCAGCGGGCCGCTCTCGTAGCTCGAGCGCTCGATGAGGACCGGCACGCCGAACTTTTCCAGCTGCTCCTTGACCTCGGGGTCGTGGAGCACCATAGTGTTCTCGATGGCGAGGGTGCAGCCGACGGCAAGGATGCGCTCATAGTCCGGGGCGCTGTACTTGCCCGCGTAGGCGATGCGGCCCTCCTGCATGGCCTGTCTGGCCTCTTCCACATACCAGCCATCGGCCTTCGTGCCGGAGAGGGCGATGCTGTCCAGGGCGTCCAGATGGACGAAGAGGTCCATCACCGAGGTGGAGACGAGATAAATATGATCCAGCGGCTGGCGCAGCAGAACGACGTCCCCGGGCAGGTCGTCCACCTCGGCGGCCCCCTCAGGGACGACGAGGAACCGCCCGGCGTCCGGGATGTCGATCATCACATAGCCGCCCTCATAGCAGTCGGCGGAAAACTGGGTGGCATAGTCCAGCGGATAGCTGTGGTCGAACACGAGGGATGCTGTATTGGCCGGGGCAGTCTTGTTCTGCCCGCAGCCCGCAAGGGTGAGGGCGGCGGCAGGCAGGGCTTTCAGGAAATTGCGGCGTTTCATCGTTACTTTGCCTCGATCAGGGATGCAGAGGCGAAGGTCAGCGTATACTCGATCTCATGCGGGGTGCTCATGGCGACGGTATCGCCCACCACATCCAGCGGGGTGTCGAGAGCCGCGACGGGGATCTCGAAGGTAGAGTTGCCCTCGGTGTTGGTGGGCAGATACTTCTCGCCATCCACCAGCATATAGTCGTAGTTGGGGCTGGACCAGACGATGGTGGCGGTCATCCTGCCGTCGGCCACGGTCAGGGCCGCAGGGCTGTCCACGGTGGCGCGGCCGGAGCCGCCCTCGAGGGTCACGTCGCAGGTGTAGGTGCCGTCGGCAGGTGCTTCCGCTGCAGCAGGCTGGGCGTTGGCGACACGGACGGTATGGTCGTACCACTTGCCCTTGGAGCCGAGGATGGCCAGCTGGAAGTCCTCGTCCAGAGCCTTCACCGGGATGTCGAAGCCGTAGACCTCATCGGACAGGCCGTCGGAGTAGGTGACGGTGTCGGTGGTGGGCTGGAGCCAGTCGGTCTCGTGGGCTTCGGCGTCAGCGGCCATGCCGACGTAGAGGTTGACGATCTTCTTGGAGACGAGGCTGACGTGGAAGGTCATCTGACCGTCCTTCACGGTCAGGGTCCCCTTGCCGTCATTGGCCTCGTTGGCATGGAACATGGAGCTGTCGGTGTCAAAGTCGGCGGTGTAGACGCCGTCGGGCAGAGCAGCCTCTGCTGCCGGTTCGGAAGCTGCCTCGCTCACGGCAGAGGAGGCCGCAGCCTCGGAGGAAGCGGCAGAGCTGGCCGGGGTGCCGGATGCGCCGCAGCCGACGAGTGCACCGGCCAGCATCACACCGGCCAGCAGAAGAGCAAATTTATGGTTCAGTTTCATGATGATATACCTCGAAGTATCTATTTTACAGAAAAGATTATAACACGCAATGGCCCGAATTCAAAGCAGGCCGAAAAAGAAATTGCCCGAAAAGGCACTCCTTTCCGGGCAATCATAGAGTCAGAAGCTGCTTTCGCAAGCAGGGTGCACCAAACGGCGAGGATTTTTGCCCGCAGACAAGGCGATTTTCCGCAGCAATCCTGGGCGGATTGCAAGGGAAAGCAACGCAGTATGCGAGCAAAAAGACCGCCCGGGCGGTGTGCAATGATTACGAAAACGGCTTCCTAGCTCAGCCGTTCAGGGAATCGACAGCGGCCTTGGTGTGTGCGACGTAGAGCTGCTGG
>OODF01000834.1_pt1 | contig 16199 bp, 19 predicted proteins | sample 1671431 | NCBI WGS metagenome assembly OODF01 (sample SAMN06348156, study PRJEB24527) | human gut metagenome | biome: human gut; feature: ankylosing spondylitis patient; material: feces | host: Homo sapiens | place: China | collected 2015-10 | reverse complement strand
AGAAGCTAAACGCCTACTTGAAAGAGATTGCCGATATTTGCGGTATTAAAAAGAACCTGACATTCCACCTTGCAAGACATATTACTTTTTCTTACCCATTGAAAACAAGAAACTTACAAAGATTGTCTGCTTGATAGGTAACGATTTGGAAACCAGCGAGCTTCTCTATTTTGCAATGTTCTGCACTAATCAAAAGAACGCTTTCCTCATGTGCAAAAGTAGTATTTTTCTCCCTCATTACCAAAACTATTCCACTGAAAAATGGAGAAAATCAGACTTCCGAATATAATTTTTACCACCCCTCTATATTGAAGGTTATGTGATATTCTACTGATAATAGTCAGTGTTTGTTTTATCCCGGCAATAGGGATAGTATTATCTACTATTCAACGATAAAATGTCATTTGTATGTGCTTATACGCTTCTGCAATTAACGATACAAGCTATTTTGTACAGATTCATTGTAACACACATTGACTTTTCCATTGAAATAGTGCTATATTGCATGGCGGTATTCAATATTCATATATTTTAATCGGCAATCCGTTGCCGAATTCTTTATGTGTTGCTGTGCTGAAGTACAACAGTACGTCAGTACGACAATAAATCTGTACGTCAGTACGTCTGCACGTCAATGCGTCAGTACGTTAGTACAACAGCACGTCAGTACAACAGCAACATTATGCCACTATTATACTGTACATCAAAGCTTTACCATTTTGATATATTCTTCTTATTCTATATCTATTCTAATAACCTCTAACTTTTGATTAATGCCTGCTGGCCGGCATGCAAGCAGACCGGCGTGCGGGCAGGCAGGCCGACAGGCAAGCGTGTATGCGACCATTCGCATTAACAGGAAGACATACCCTATTAACATGCCCAAAGGAGATAGTTCCTTAGTTTCTATTCTTCTTTTGGGCAGATTAGGCATCGGGAAACGATGCTTTTAGAGTCGAAGTGACAGCTATTTTCCCAATCCGTTTCCTGACGGATTATTGATTTCACCTGAAATCAGCAAGGTGTCCTTTGAGTAACTCAAAGGCTTTTCGGTTACTTTCGAAAAGTGGCAGCAGCAAGGTATGTTTTGAGTTACTCAAAACCTTTCGGGTTACTCCGAAAACCTTGCTGCTGGGTTGCCCTCCGAAGTCGGGCAACTTGTCCTAACCTGTAGTATTCTTATCCTGTTCCTTGTCGTTTATGCCAAACTGTTTCATCTTGCTGTATAGTGTAGTGCGCCCGATGCCGAGCAGTTCGGCAGCCTGCGTGCGGTTGCCATTTGCCTGTTCCAACGCACGGAGGATTTGCGACTTTTCCATGTCGTCCAATGCCAGTGAAGCGCCAGCCGCCAATGGTATTCCATCGAATTCCAATGCATCAGCCGTTACCGTATCACCGTCGGTGAACAACACAGCCGAACGCACGACGCTTCTCAGTTCCCTTACGTTGCCTGCCCATCTGTGGCCAAGGAGAAGTTTCCTTGCCTCCGCGTCAAAGCCTTTCACTTGCCTGTCAAATTCCTCGTTGGCGAGGTTCAGGAAGAAGTCCGTCAGTGGCATAATGTCCTCCCGGCAGTTGCGTAGCGGCGGAAGGACAAGCGTGTATTCTTTCAGCCGCTGGTACAGGTCCTGCCGGAAACGCTTTTTGGCAATGGCAGTCAGCAAGTCCTCGTTGGTGGCAGCAATGATGCGCACGTCGGCAGCCCTGTCCTTGTCGCCACCAACGGGTCTGTACCGCTTGGACTGGATGGCGCGGAGCATCATCTGCTGCACTTCCACCGGCAGATTGCCTGCCTCGTCAAGGAACAGCGTGCCGCCAGCGGCTTCCTCCCAATAGCCCCGCCTTTTCCCCTCCGCGCCCGTGAACGCGCCTTTCTCGTGTCCGAATAAGGCTGATGCAGCGAGTTCTTTGAACAGCATACCGCAGTCCATGGAAACAAAAGGTTTGTCCGCCCGTTTGCTTGCCTTGTGTATCTTCTCGGCGATGTGCTCCTTGCCCGTTCCGCTCTCGCCCAATATCAGGACGCTCATGTTTGTCGGAGCCACCAGCCTTATCTTGCGGTCTATCTCACGGAAAGCCACACTCTGCCGCTCATGAATGGGTATCTTGTGGCATTCAGTCCTTTTCCGCAAGGTTTGCAACAGAGGAAAGAGATTGTCCGCCAGCAGCTTCTTCGGAATGTAGTCCTCTGCACCCAGCTTCATCGACCTGACGGCGGTCGGCACTTCGTCATAGTCGGTCATGACGATGTAGGGATTGTTCCTGCCTTGTTTCCGCAGTTCTTCCAGCAGGGCGATGCCGTCACCGTCAGGCAGACGAAGGTCGGAGAGCACGATGTCGCCCTCACCAATTTTGACGAACAGTTTTCTCGCGCCGTTGCAGTTGGGGATGCAGACTGTCCGGTAGCCCTTGCTCTCCAACAGGCGGCACACATAGTCGGCAAACACCGGGTTGTCCTCTATCACGATTATTCTTCCCATCGTTCCGCCTCCTTCCTTGCCAAGTCCGTTATCACTTTACCTTGCGCCAGTACCTTGTCAATGGCATCGCTTAATTCCTTTTCCGATACTTCATCCTTATGTATCGCCTCATACAGCACCGCCAACGGCTGTTCCGCCTTTATCAGCATCCACGAGCTTCTCAAATGGTGTACCCAATTATCCAACGCTTCCATGTCCTTGGCTTCTGCCGCCTTGCGCACACTGTCCATGTCGGATTGCGTCGTGGCCGCCAGTTTTTTCAGCGTGCGGCGCTTGTCGCCGAAAGCGAGCAGGGGCGAGAGGTCTATGAGGCTTGTCCTGTTCCGCTTGATGCAATGTTCCGTGACGGCCAGCAGCTCGTCTATGGAATAGGGCTTGTACAGCACGGCGGCAAAGCCTTTTCCCGTCAGTTCCTCTTCCTCAATGTAACCTGCGGCGGTAGCGGCTATGATTGGGATGGTCTGCGAGTTGCCTATTTCCGACGTGCGCAGCAGTTCCAGCACCTCGTAGCCGTTCACCTCCGGCATCTTCAGGTCGGTTATCAGCAGGTCGTAATCTTTCGTGCGCAGCAGGTCTGTCAGTTCATCCACACTCTGGCAGGTCTCGCATTCCACACCGCTTTGCTTGTACATTTCCTTGATTAAGTCCAGCAGCATCCCGTTGTTGTCTATCGCCAGCACGGAGCAGCCGGATAGCGTGGTATGCCGGGTATCTGCCTTTTCGGTGGCTATTGCTTCCTCCGCCTTGGGCAAGGGCAGGCTCACGGTGAAGCGGCTTCCCTTGCCCGGTTTGCTTTCCACCGTGACTTTTCCTTTCAGCAGCTTCACCGTGTCGGCCACGATGGCAAGCCCTAATCCGAAGCCGTCTTCCGTCACGGCGTTGCCCAGCCGCTCGAACGGAATGAATATCCGTGCCTGTTGTTCTTTGCTCATGCCCGTGCCTGTATCTTCCACCGACAACGTAAATATGCCGTTCTTATAATCCGTGCTTAATGCGATAGCCCCGTCTTTGGTAAACTTGATGGCGTTGGATAACAGATTGCTCCCGATACTTAGGATGCGGTTCTTGTCACCGCTTACTATCTCGTCCGCTTGGTTCCCTACCGTGAATGTGAGTTGTTTGCCTTTCGCCAAAGGCTCAAATTCCGTTGCCAAAGTCTCAGCGATAGAGTGTAGTTTGAAAGGCTTGACGTTTGGCGTTTCCTTGCCACTGTCCAGACGGAAATACACCAGCAGGCTGTTTATCATCCCCGCCATGCGTCCGGTAGCATCATGGATGGTCTGTGCGTGGCGCATACGGCTGTCCGCCTTCATGTCGTTCAGCAGCAGTTCGGCGTTACCGCAGATGGCAGTCAATGGGGTACGTAGCTCGTGGGTGACGGTCTGGATGATGTTCCGACGCGCGGCTGTCAGCTCCTCGTTTCGGCTGACGGTTTCCTGCAACTTGACGACAAGTTCCTCCCGTTTCTTTTTGGCTATGGTCTTGCGCTTGATTTCACGGTGGATGGCGAGGTAGAAGACAAGCAACAGGACGACGGACACGGACAAGGTGACGGAAAACAGCCTGTATGAAACCTCCTGTGCTTCCGAAATCTTTTCCTCCCGACTCTTGAACGAAGCGTTAGCTTGCGCGTCAAGGTAGAATATGAACGTGTACAGCTTCCTGTTCAGTTCCTTGTTCTGCCTGCGCAGGCTGTCGGCGTATGCGTCTATCTGCCGGTCCCGTTCCTGCTGCATGACCACCAGCGTGTCGTTCAGGGCTTGCAGGTCTTTCGCGGGGACAGGCACTTGGACGGTCGTTTTCCCACCAAACCACCCGGCGATGCCTTTCTTCTTCCGGACGACTGTCCGGGTACGTGCCGCCTGCCTCGCCACGACCGGCATACGGTTTGCCAGCAAGCTGTCCGCAGTCTCCTGCCGCTTGACGGCTTCCATGATGTGCAACAGGTGCATTTCCTTTGCTTCCAGAAGGCTGCGCAGGGTGTCTATCTGTTCCGGGTGGACAAAATTTCCGCAACTCCCTTTCATGGCTTGCAGCAGGCTGTCCGTGTGCAGCCTGTTCCAGCGGTATGCGGTATAATCGGTTTCCTCCCATGCGATGACGTTCTCGCCCTGTGTGGCAAGTTCGGTGATATGGCGGTGGGCTTTGTTGATGTCCCGACGCACGGAACGGATTTCGGCTGTTTCATCCTCTATCTCCCTCATGCGCCTGTGTTCATGCAGCAGGATGGCAACCATGCTGCCTATGACCGCCACAAGGATGATATAGCTGAAAAGTATTTTACATTGTAAATTCATAAGTAAGAATGTATGTTTAGCAATGCTTACCGTAATGCTTACTTAATATTGGACTTGTATTTCGGGATAAAAGAGGTTTGATAAAGTTTACTATACATGAAGTTTGTTCCAATGAAACCATATCATCGGAACAAACTTGTGCTATCTCATTTTCTATTTTTTGTAACATATCTTGCGCAAACTGTATCATCTATCCATTATTCATTTGTTGGCTCAAAAGTTACATCTATATTATCTTTAATGGCAGTTAAAGTTCTCTTATTACTTTACAAGGATTTCCCACTGCTACGCATCGTGCCGGAATACTGCGTGTCACGACACTACCTGCTCCTATAGTCGTACCCTCACCGATTTCCACTCCGGGCAGAATGACAACGCCACCACCTATCCATACTTTTGAGCCAATCTTGACCGGGCGAACGGTTGCTTTTCCTGTGGCTCTTTCTTCCGGATTGAGCGGATGATTGGTGGTATAAATGCGCACGTCCGAGCCAATGAACACATCATCGCCAATCTCCACACCGCCTGCCGGTTGGAACGTACAGTTGTAATTAATAAATACACGCTTGCCGAACTTTACACGGCTGTCGCCGTAATTGCAATGCTATGGGGCAAAGATAGTCACACCGTCCATGTTTCTGCCAAATACTTCTTCCAGTATCTTCTTGTCTCCGGTCATGTTAAATTTCAGCAACAACGCCATCGTTCGCATACGTTCATCCATCTCTGCCTTGTCCCATGCCCGGTATTCTGTTTCAGGCAATAAATTCTTTTCGCTCTTATTTTCACTCATGATTATTATTCATTTATGTACCTTATATTTTAACCATACAACACCATCTCTACATTGCCTCATATCCATCAGTTCAAGAGATTGCCCATAGGCTGGATATTCGCCCTCCTTTCCCTTGTATTCATAGATAGAGGGGATTCCTGAAAGTGCATCAATACCCGGATAAATCACTAAGCTCAATTCATCGATAAGCCGTCTTTTGAGGAACTGCCCGTTCAGAGTGCCTCCACCGTCCAGCAGTATAAGATGCATCCCGAAATCATTGTGCAATGTCTGCAATGCCTTTTCGTAGTCGTGCCCATCCGTCCCGGCAAAAAGGTAGGATATGCCTGTCTGCCGCAGATGTTCCAGATATTCCTCACTTACGTTTTCGCCCAATACAGCAATGATGTTGTCGCCATATACTTTGTCGTCTGTATATCTGATAAGACCTTTGGAATCGAATACGACAAGTGAACGCTTGCTGTCCCGATGTCCGATGTAGGTTTGAAAAGTCGTGACAGATGTAAATATCCCTTTATTGAATGTTTCAGGGAAGAAGTGTTTCTGCACACTGTTTCGTCCTAATATCCACGCATCAGCGAAATACCCGTCTTTGATTTCCGTATAAACAGAAAGTACATCTTCAATGTCTCTACCATCGAAAGGCAAAGTCCAGCGGTCAGCAATCAGTCGTCCGTCTACAGAGCTGTTGATGTGGCTGATTATCTTTATATCGTTCATATTTATTGATATTTTCAGTCTAATTTCTTGTCATGCAGATATTCCGATAATAAATCTGCTATCTGTATATTATTCAAATCGGAAAACGGGAAATGCGTATTGCCATGTACGCCTATTTCCGGTAAATGTACCACAGTAACATCTCCACCTTTTTCATTGACGCATTCAGCCCACTTCCTTGCCAATTCCAACCGCAGTCGCCAGTAGTTCTGTTCGGGGTTGTCAGAATGTTCGGGCAGGAAATCGCCATAATAAATGACAATCGGTATCTGCGTGTATTTCATGAAATCGGGCAGGGGAATCTCGGTGCTTTCCGCCACTCCCGAAGGTGTCTTGGCATCCGAAGGATTTTCTCCCTGCGGAAAAGGAAACAGTCCTCCCGGTTCGTAAGCCACAATTGCTTTTACGTTGTCCGTCTTGAGGAATGCTTTCCAGCCTACAGGTCCACCTTGCGAATGGGTAACGAGAATGGATGAACCTATCTTGTCTATCGCCCGTGCCACTCCATCCGATACCACCTCGAAATCGAAAGCACCGATATTGGGTGTCATCTGGCGGTAAAATTCCTCCAATGTCTTTCTATCCTGCTTGAATTGTACATTTGGGAAATAGTCTGGATATATACCCAACCTGAAACGATTGAACCAGATAGCTTCGTCCATGACAGGACGGATGTCGGCTGGGGAGGTACTACGTCCTGCCCTCCCCCTGCGCGGCTGGTCTATCAGGTAAGTGGAGAATCTTCTACGCAAAAATATGTTCTGAAAGCCCTCGCGTCCATCGGGGGTTGTTTCCCATGTTTTGGAAAACTGCCCAGTCCCATGTACGAACACCAACGGATATTTTCGGGCATTTACAGGTTTCTGATAGAACACATAAGCGTGGTCGCCATGAAACGTGTTCCCGACAGAATCGGTCATGACCGTTCCGCCTGCCGTAAAGCTGCCTTGTTCTTCTATCTCAATAGTATTCTTTTGCAGTCCGTTACAAGCCGTAATGCAAAGTAGAACTATCAGCAGCGACAATACAAACTTGCCGTACCCTATTGATTTTTTCCAACTCTTATTTCTCATTTAAGTTATTGTCTGAATGATTATTATTGTGCGGATAAGTGTTTCCCGAAAAACTCCGTGAGTTTCGCCATTGCTCTATCCACATCTTCAGGAATGTCATATAGCGACACGTGCGTTGCTCCGTCTATTATATACAGTTCTTTTTCATGTGTGGACAGTTGCACAGCCTTTTCGCCCATCCAACGCGAACCAACCTTGCTGCCTACTATCACTAATAAAGGCTGAGTAAGGAAATCGGGTATTAGAGCAAAGGAGTTGAATGCCAGACGGTCTGCGAATCCGTACAGCAGACATAAGTTGTCAGAGTTGGGATGTCCGCCGCGCGAGGTGCGGTAATATTCATGCGCTTCCACAAAATCGGGATGCGTATTCTTATCTACCTTTTCAGGAACATAGTTTACCAGTTTGGGCATTTCTCCGTTGGCTTCGGCTGTACGTGCTTCTGCTATCTGTTCCATGAGTTTCAATTGGTTTTCGAGTGAGTTTCCGCCCGTCCATCCTTCACGGGATGAAAGTCCGGCATCCACCGGACTGATACCGGCAACTGCACGGATACGTTTCTCTGTCAATGCAGCATTGATGGCATATCCACCGCCTGCGCATACGCCCATTGCTCCGATACGTGCCTTGTCAATATATGGCAGAGTGGTCAGAAAATCTACAGCACATTTTATATCCTCGACCCTATCGTATGGGCTGTCCAGTCTTCTCGGTTCTCCTTCGCTCTCTCCCTGATGCGAAGCATCATACGCAAGGGCTACAAACCCGTAGTGTGCCAGCCGCTCCGCATACAGCCCTGCGGTCTGTTCCTTTACTCCACCACCCGGATGTACACAGACGATAGCTGCGTATTTCGTATTCTCGTTGAAATTTTCCGGCAGGTACAAGTCTCCTGCCATTTTCCATACTCCGTTTTTGAAACTTACTTTCTCTTTCATGACTTGATGTTCTTTTTCCTCTGCCTGTAGTTCAGAAAAGTGTAGTCCCAACAGACATAAGCAAATGATTGTTATAATTCTATTCATATTAGTAATGTTTAATTGTCGGACATATTCATTCTTACAGAGCGAGTTTCCGATAATCCTCTTCATTTACTGCTTCCAGCCACGTGTCTTTATTCTTTTCCGGATTGGGAATGACTGAAATGTGGCTGAACTCATGGTTTGCGTCTGCACCGTGCCAATGCACCACCCCCGGACGGATAAATATCGCATCTCCGGTTTGCAGTATACGAGCCTTTTGTCCCTGCTCCTGATACCAACCTTTTCCGGCAGTGCATAGCAATATCTGCGTTCCGGAGTGAACGTGCCAGCGTGTGCGTGCCCCAGCTTCAAATGTTACGTTTGTGGCTTGACAGTGTGTGGTGCTGTCGTTCGATACCAGACGCTGGTTCCATACAGTTCCTGTAAAGTAGTCGGCTGTAGAAATGTTGCCTCTCGGAAAAACATCCTCTATGGGACTGCCCATTGATGATTTACGTCCGTATGCGGCACTTATCACCTTGTCGGCACGATATGCCTCTTTCTTGCCTACCCGTTCTTTCAGCACATCCGCGATGCTGCAAATCTGATTTTCGGTCAGTCCGGCATTGAGGGCATAGCGGAGGTGCGATTTCATCTGCCCCTCTGTTCCCTCCAGCGAAGCCAATATGGAAAGAGTAACCAGTTCACGGTCGCTTTCGCTGATATTGTCGCGTCCGAACATATCACCGAAAAGATGTGCTTTCAAGCAATAGTCTATTGTGGGGGCAAAGTCCATGGCTCCCCCTTTTACGAAACTGCCCGAGAGCCGTGTCTGAATTTCAGTTCCCAGTTCGAGGCTGCTTTTATCTGCTGGAAGTGGGGAAGCGTCTTTCCCGGGAGCATCCATAATGCCTTTGGCTGTTCTATCTTCCAGCACTGTCATGAAACAGTTTATCCCGTTTAGGCTTCTCGGAAACCCGGCATAGGCATAAATATGGGTGAGCACTTCTTTTATTTCGCTTATTGTCAATCCGCTATCCAGTCCTTTATTCAAGGCAGCACTTAACTTCTCCATATCCCCTTTGGCTGCGAAAGCCGCAATGGGAATAATACTCTGTTGTCTTTCTGTCAATTCTGGTTCCATATTTTGCGCCATTAAAGGATTGTATAAAGTCATTAACAACACTCCTGCAATCCATATTCTTCGATTAATAAAAGATTTAATTTTCATGCGACATTCTCCCTTATTATTTGTACGTTGCAAAGTTAGTGAGTACTTTGGAGGTGCTTTGTATATAAAACTCAGATACTCTTACCAATTTCTCTGATAACGGAAATATATCCAAATAATGTAGTAACTTTGTGACTGTTAAAATAATAAGAACTATGGGAGAATTAATAAAAGCAGATAATATTTGCGCCTACAATGAATGGGCAGGAGTGGAAACCAAGCATCCTTTGGTCGGGTTTATAGATTTTTCCACTGTAAAGCCTTTACGCCATACTCGCAAACTATATGGATTTTATGCCATATTCCTAAAAGATGCCAACTGTGGAGAACTTCGTTATGGCAGACAATATTATGATTACCAAGACGGAACATTGATTTTCGTTGCTCCCGGACAGGTTTTTGGGGCTGACGATAATGGGGAGTTATTTAAACCAACCGGATATGCTTTATTATTTCACCCGGACTTGCTAAGAAATACTCCGTTGGCTCGATTGATGAAAGACTATACATTCTTTTCCTACGAAACGAATGAAGCCTTGCATTTAAGTAATGATGAACGGCAAATCATCATGGATTGCTTCCACAAAATCCAATATGAGTTACAGCATCCGATAGACAAGCACAGCAAAGGATTAATTGTTGATAGCATCAAGATGTTCTTGGATTATTGTACCCGTTTTTATGACCGCCAATTTATTACCCGTGATAATGTAAACAAGGATATTCTTGTCCGTTTTGAAGCATTGCTGGAGGATTATTTCATGAATGGCAGAGCTGAAAAGAATGGGTTGCCAACTGTTCAATATTTTGCAAATGAACTAAATTTGTCAACCAATTATTTGAGTGACCTTTTAAGGAAGGAAACAGGCACTACTGTATTGAGCTATATACATAATAAAGTGATGGACGTGGCTAAAACTCATATTATTTCAACGGACAAAACGATTAGTGAAATTGCTTATTTATTAGGTTTTCAATACCCGCAGCATTTTACCCGGCTTTTCAAACGAGAAGTTGGGTGTACTCCAAATGAGTACAGACTGCAAGTTGGGTAAAATTGTAATTATTTTAAATGTCAGGTGCAAGTGTGCCGGGGTCGGAGTTTTATTCTCACCCTTTTTCGGTATTGGCGGAGCCAGCTCCAACTGTATCTTGCGGTCGAGTGCGGCCAGCTCGGACTTTAATTGTTTCAGTTCATCTTCCTTTTTCCACACTTTCCCTGAGATTTCCTGCAACTGGGGTATCTCGCGCTCCAACACTTCGTTCTTTTTCCCATACTGCCTGATGACGGTGGGAATATGCTCCAGCGCGTTGAGGAAGTTGGTCGCCGCCGCATGGATGTCCGCCATCGCCAGATGCCCGTTGTTGTAGTTGTACTTATAGTGACCCGCAACAACAAAACGGTTGTCGGTAAACTCTAATCCTTCTTTGAGAATCTTCTCACTGATTACTTCTACGGAGAAGCCGTACAGTTCACCTATTTGCAGATATAGTCCGCCCGTCGTGGCATTCTTCGCAATATCCTGCAACTTTTTTCCGATAACCTTCTCGTCAGTGGAATCCAACCCGTCAATCTTCAGCAGGTTAAGCCGTTTTCTGTCCTTGTCGGTCTGTGCGGCAGCGGATAAATGGGGAACGGACAAAGTGAAAGAACGCCACAGACTTCCACATCAATGCCAAATGCTTCCACTAAAGTACAAAGTGATTGACCTTCGCCAGCCATGTCTTTATTTTGCATTGCCGAGCAAAGCGATATTCCCGAAATATGGAAGATGAGGACAACAAAGTGCCACAAGCTGCCATCTCACCGCATATCCATCGCATTACGGAGAATATCCCTTTACTTTGCAAGCAAAACCGAGTATTAACGACATTAAAAACAGTATCGACAATGGAAGTTTTGATTATTCAGAAAGAAGTGTTTGAGGAAATGGCAGCGAAGTTCAGCCGTTTCACGGAACGGGTGGATGCCATCCTCGCCAAGCAGGGAGGTAAGTCATTGAATGCGTGGATGGACAACCAAGAGGTATGCCGACAACTCAACATCAGCCCGCGCACCTTGCAGACGCTGCGTGACAACGGTACATTGGCTTATTCACAAATCAACCACAAGGTGTTTTACAAGTCGGAGGATGTGATGCGGATTGTCAAACCTGTTGAACGTAAACGGGCGGACAAAGCCGTTTGATTATGATTGTACCACTAAATCCAATGTAGCAATGAGTGAAATGATTACCAAGAACCATGCGCTGGTCGCCCAGTTCGGCGACACGCTTGACCGTCTGCTGGACGGCATCGAGAACTTCGTGGCGAACAGCCGTCCGACTTTGGACGGCGAACGCTTCCTGACGGACAGGGAGGTTTCGGCACGGCTCAAAGTGAGCCGCCGCACCTTGCAGGACTACCGCAACACCGGAATGATTGCCTACTATCAGTTGGGCGGTAAGATTCTCTACAAGGAATCGGACATCGAGCGGATGCTTGCCGCAAACTATCGGGAGGCGTTCAGATAACATCATAAAGGGAATACGGCCAGAGGGCATCAGGTCGTATTCCTTACCGTGTCTGGTCATATATCCTTTGATTAACAGTCCTGACCGTTCCGGGAGTATGCCGCTGGCGAAAAGAACAAGCATAGAGGTTCTTTCCGACTGGCTGCATACAGCTTTTCCATGACAAACCGTCTGAAAGCCATACATTCCTTAGTCCGCAGCCGGAAGGCTACAGCGACCACCATTTCAAGGCTGTACACGTCATAACTTATTCCGTTGCCCTGCCTGATATAGCGTATGGTGTCGCTTTCCAACAGTTCCATGTTCTTGTAGATGGCACGGATTGCCCTGCGGATGTCGCAGCCGAACACATTGAACGCATCGGACATTTCCTGCTGCGTCATCCATACGGGAGCGGTCGGTATGGCGACCGTCCCGTTTTCGCTGATTGTGATTATTCCACGTTCCATTGTCATTTGCCAATTTGCTCGTTATCAATGTCTGTCTCTTTTGGTAATTCTTGCCTTTTGTACCATTTGCCTGTTCCGTACATCATTCTGACCGCCATCAAGTTGTCCATATCTTTTGAAATTTTCTTGTCCGTAACCTCCGCATACCGTTGGGTTGTTTTTATTCCGGAGTGCCCCATCATCTTGGCGATGCTCTCAATGGGAATGTCCTCCGAAATCAAAAATGTTCCGAAGGAGTGCCGACTTTGATGGTAGGACAAGTTTTCTTTCCGCCCTATCGCAACGCCCAGCTCGTGTATCTCAAACCACATCTCGTCACGGCTCGGAAGCGGAAACACGGGCTTGGTGTCATCCTCCGTGTTGTAGAGGTCGAGTATCTGCTCCGCTATCGGGTGCAGGGGAATGAATGCCTCCACGTTGGTTTTCTTGCGGTTGATGCGGATATAACGCCTGCCGTCGGCGGTCATGCCGATGTGGTGCGGATGGAGCAGCATGGTGTCCACATACGCCAGACCAGTAAAGGTTGAAAACAGGAACGCCCTGCGCCCCAGTTCCTGCAAGGGGTCAAGCATCGGGGTTTCAAGGATGGCTTTCAGTTCGGCACGGCTGATGTGCCTGTGCTTCGGTGCGGGCTTCTTCTCGTATTCCATGTCCTCCAACGGGTTGGCGCGGAGTATCCCGTAGTCCACGGCAAGGTAGACCAGTTTGCTCAGCCAGCACAGGCACTTGTTCGTCTGTGACGGACCGAAGTTTTTGTAACGTTTCAAGAAGGCTTTATAGGAACTACCGAACTCTTCCGTAATGTCGGTGAACTTGATGTCCTCCTTGCCTAACGAGGTGAGATAGTCTTTCAGGTACTTTTGGTAATATCCCGAATTGCGGTAGGTGGATGTGGAGTTTATCTCCTTTGAACGGGCAAGCAGCCGCTCACGTTCCCTTTCGCCCATCAGCAACAGCTTGGTGGGGATGACCGCCCTTTTCGCGAATGTATTTTTGAGCAGTTCGGCACTCACCACATTCTGTTTCTTCAATATTTCATCGTAAGCAAGCTCTACAGACTTGCGGAACTCCTGTAGGCGGTTGTTCTCGCGAACGGTTCGGATGGTTCCCGTCTTGCTGTTCCAGTCCTCTGGTCTGCAATAGATACCCGTCGCCATCGTGGAACTCTTGCCGTCTATGGTGATGCGGCACAGGACGGCGGTCGTTCCGTCCGCCTTTACCTTGTTTCGGTTGATATACGGTAATATGGAAAATGTACTGCGCATAGCTGTTATGTTTTGGGATTAAAGGATAAGTTTCAGGTCTTTGGTCGCCTCAATATACTTGTCCATGTCCTCAAAGAGCTTCTTTGGGGTGACACGGGCATAGACCTGCGTGGTGGTTATATCGGAGTGACCCAGCATCCGGCTGATGGTTTCAATCGGCACTCCGGCTTCCAGCGTAATCAACGAGGCAAACGAGTGACGTGCCTGATGATAGCACAAGCTGGTACTTACCCCTGCAAGAATGGCGAGGGATTTCATGTGCCGCCGAAGGTTGGGATGGTGTATCATGGGGAACAACGTCGGACGGTTGTTATCATGGTATTTCTCAATCATGGCGATGGCTTCCGGCAACAACTTCACGCTTGCCCCGAAGCTCGTTCTTTTTGCGGCGGTATTTCAGCCAGAGGCTTCCCTCATCATCGGTGTACAGATTGTCCCTTGTTACGCTCACCGCATCCGCATAGGCAGTCCCTGTGTAGCAGGCAAACAGGAAAAGGTCACGGGCAAGAATGTGAGTGGTACGCCATGCGGGTATCTCCACGTCACGTATCTTCTCGAAGTCCTCACGGCTCAATGCCCTTGGTGTGCGTTCCATTTGTTTGGGCAGGGTGAAGTTGGCGAAGAAATACCTTTCGGCATACCCCTCCTTGTAGGCGATGCGGCATACCTTTTTCAAGATGGCGAGATAGTGGCGCACCGTATCCACTGCCAGACCCTTCACGTCCATCACATAATTCTGATAGTCGTGGATGAACTGTTCGGTAAGCTGACCGAAAGCTATATCTTTCGTCTTGAACTGCCATGGGATGAACTCGCCCAATGTCTTTCTCATGTAATAATAGCCGGGATATGTTCCCTTGGCACGGTCAATGCCGATACGTGCCTTCAAATCCTCACAGATACGGTCTGTCATCCGCAACAGCGTCATTTGTGTGTCCATGTTGCCTTGGAACAGTTCCTTGACTGCCTTGGCATCAAAGTCTTGTCCACGTTCCACCAACGTGTCGAAAGCATGATTGACGGCAAGCAGCAGCTTGTCCAGCTTGGCATTGGTTTCCACTGCCTCACGGCTTTTGCCGTCCAATCGGCTCTCCCGTGCATTCCACAACTCCGGCTTGCACGACAACTTGCAGCCGAACTGTGCCATCGTGCGGTTCACCGTAATTCTTCCCATTATCGGGGCGTTGCCCGACTTGTCCATTCCACTCTTTTTCAGGTAGAGCAATACCTTGAATTTTTCAATTTTCATACGCTCACATTTTTTGTTTGCAAATTTACTTTCCATGTAAGCGTTCATTGATTTGCAGAACACTGCGTATCAGTGCAAAAGAAACAGCTTTATAACAATTTCATTTTCTGCGTGTTACCTATCCTTGCTTCGGTAACAGGCGGCTAACGGTTTGGTAACTGAAATGGCTCAATATTCCGCACTTCCTTGCGTTTCCGGCATTTGGCAGAATAGTGAAAAGCCGCTCATTTCAAACGGGTTGCGTTTTGTCGTTACTTGTTTGCTGACGGTTGCTTTATGGGTTCTGTTCCATTGCGGCCGGCACACGTTCGCAACGACCACCACGCTGTCAAAGGGCGTACCTATTGAAACGGTGTCTAAGATGTTGGGACACACCAATATCGAAACGACCCAAATCTATGCCCGCATCATCAACAGCAAGATAGGCAGCGATATGCAGGGGCTTGACAAGAAGTTTGTCGGCATCGAGAAAATTTACAAGGAAGTTGCCATGTAATCTTGATTATTGGGAACTGGTCACAATTTGTGACCAGTCCTTACTATTATTCCAACATTGCTAAATCTCCTAAAATATACGATTATGGATTTGCAGATTATCCAAAACAAGATTTTTGAAGTCAGAGGTTGCCGGGTGATGCTTGATTATCATTTGGCAGAACTCTACCAAGTGGAAACACGAGCTTTGAAGCAGGCGGTCAAGCGCAATATCGAGCGTTTCCCCGATGATTTTATGTTTGTCCTCACCCAAGAGGAAGCTAACTTGCTGTTATCCATAGGGGTGTCACAAAATGTGATACCCCCTGCTTACAACTTCGGCGTTGCTATGCCTATGGCTTTTACCGAGCAGGGCGTAGCCATGCTTTCTTCGGTTCTCCGCTCCAAAGTAGCCATAGAAGTAAACATTTCAATCATGCGGGCTTTTGTCCTCATGCGCCAAATGGTAATCGGTTACGAGGAACTCTTAAAGCGTATCGAGGAACTGGAGGTAAGCACCGATGCGCAGTTCAACGAACTGTACCAAGCCCTTACCCAGCTTTTGAGCCAGTCGAAACAACAGAAAGAACGCCGTCCGGTAGGTTTCGTTACCTATAACCGTGACAAAAACGAATAGGTAACGATTTCGGTAACGAAATTCCACCTAACAAACTATATCCCAATAAAGTA
>OODF01000826.1_pt1 | contig 16416 bp, 11 predicted proteins | sample 1671431 | NCBI WGS metagenome assembly OODF01 (sample SAMN06348156, study PRJEB24527) | human gut metagenome | biome: human gut; feature: ankylosing spondylitis patient; material: feces | host: Homo sapiens | place: China | collected 2015-10 | reverse complement strand
CGCAAGGAAGAAAAGGCATGCCGGAAAACCACTCAGCTTTGCAAGCATTGCTTCCCCGTTCAGCCCTGCGCGGTCTACGATCAGCGCCGCGAACATCGTCAAAAAGCCGACCGGCATCAGGACGCGCATCTGCACAAACATCGGCCAGATGTTCCTTTGGGAGACGGCCGCGATGAGCTTCCATCCCACCTTCACAACACCTGAGAGCAGGCAGACTACCGCACCCGCTACAAACAGTCCGCTGTGGAACAGGTTCCCCGCCTTCACCGCGGAGAGGCCGAAAAATACGACAGGGAGCAAATCGACGAACGCCATCGGGGCGCTGAAGCCCTCGGGGATGGTCTCTCTTGTCATGCGGTTTCTCGCTTTTCTGCTCATGGCGTCCTCCGTGATGCTGCTTCGCTGCTTCTTATTCTGCCCCAAAGAGGCAAACAGGCGCGGCGGATGATCCGCCGCGCCTGCGTTTTCTAAAAATTTCCTTTTACACGCGCTTCCACTTTGCGCCGCCGGGCATGTCGGTCACTTCGACACCCTGCGCCTTGAGCTCGTCGCGGATGCGGTCGGCCTCGGCAAAATTCTTCGCCTTCTTGGCCTCCGCGCGCTGGCGGATCAGGTTCTCGATGCCCTCGTCCGCCGTGCCGTCCTCAGAGACGACCGTGAAGCCGCCCGCGCTCTGCTGAGACGCAGCCTTCTCCTTCTTCTCGCGCTCGGCTTCGGCCTTTTTGAGAAGGTCGAGGCTCAGCACCGTGTCATAGTCGCCGATGATGGCGAGCTTCGTCGCGCCCGTAGTCTTGGCCTTGAGCACGTCGTAGAGCGCGGTCACGCCCATGGCGGTGTTAAGGTCGTTGTCCATCTCCTTCATGAACTTCGCGCGGTATTCGGCACGCACGGCCTCGTCCACGCCGCCCTCGTCCTTAATATTCGCAATCTTCGCGATGAGCTTGTTGTACGCGGCGACCGCATTGTCAAGGTTTTCCCACGTGAAGACAAGACTCTTGCGGTAGTGGCTCTGTAAGCAGAAGAAGCGGTACGCCAGCGGGTCATAGCCCTTTTCCTCGAGCAGCGAGACCGTCAAAAATTCGCCCTTGGATTTGGACATCTTGCCGTGCGAGGTGTTGAGATGCGCCACGTGGCACCACTGGAGGCACCAGGGATGACCAAGGTAGCTCTCGCTCTGCGCGATCTCGTTCGTGTGGTGAGGGAAGGCGTTGTCCACGCCGCCGCAGTGCAGGTCGAGGTATTCGCCGTTGTACTTCATCGAAATGCCGGAGCACTCGATGTGCCAGCCCGGATAGCCGACGCCCCAGGGGGAATCCCACTTGAGCGCCTGATCCTCGAACTTGGACTTGGTGAACCAGAGAACGAAGTCATTCTTGTTCTTCTTGTTCTCGTCCTCCTCCACGCCTTCGCGCACGCCGACGGCGAGGTCTTCCTCGTTGTGGTCGTTGAAGATATAGTAGCGCTCGAGCTTGCTCGTATCGAAGTACACATTGCCGCCGGCGATATAGGCATAGCCGGTGTCGAGCAGCTTCGTGATGATCTTGATATAATCGTCGATCAGGCCCGTTGCGGGCTGGACGACGTCGGGGCGCTTGATGTTGAGCTTCTTGCAGTCGGCGAAGAACGCGTCAGTGTAGAACTTGGCGATCTCCATGACGGTCTTGTGCTCGCGCTTAGCGCCCTTGACCATCTTGTCCTCGCCCTCGTCGGCGTCGCTCGTCAGGTGGCCGACGTCGGTGATGTTCATGACGCGGTTCACGCTGTAGCCCGAAAAGCGCAGATACTTTTCCAGCACGTCCTCCATGATGTAGGAGCGCAGGTTGCCGATGTGGGCAAAGTGGTACACGGTCGGGCCGCAGGTGTACATCTCCACATGGTTCGGCGTATGGGTCTTGAATTCTTCCTTTTTATGGGTCGCGGAATTGTATAAATACATGATAGATCTCCTTTGAGAAGATGAAATAACGGATTTAGTCCGCCTCTTTGAAGACGTCGAGGTTCTTTGCGAAATACTCAATGCCGGAGTACACGGTCGTCGCCACGATGACCGCGATGCAAACGACATTCAAAAGGTTGCTCTGGAAGACCAGCATCAGGCACAGGCACACCATGGTCGAGGCGGTCTTCACCTTGCCCGACCACGCGGCCGCGATGACACGCCCCTGCTCCACGGCGACAAGGCGCATACCGGAGACGGCAAATTCGCGCAGCAGCACGATGGCGAGACACCAGCCGGGCATCTGCCCGCATTCGACAAAGTAGCACATTGCCGCCATGACGAGCATTTTGTCCGCCAGCGGGTCCATGAACTTGCCGAAATTTGTGATCTGATTATAGTGGCGGGCGATGTAGCCGTCGGCAAAGTCCGTCAGGCACGCGACGATGAAAATACCGAGCGCCCACCATCTTGCACCCGCGAAGTCCAGGTACAGCACCACTAAGAATACGGGGATCAGCGCAATGCGCAGGATCGTCAGCTTGTTTGCAGTTGTCATTGTCTCTCTTTCCTCCTGCCTTGCAGGGCATTTACTTATTCGACCGCTTCGCCGGTCAGCTCGCCGTCCATCGTGCCGGTCAGGCGGACATTGACGAACTCGCCTGCCATGATATCACAATTTGCGGAAAAGTAAATCTTTCCGTCGATATCCACGGATTCCGCGTAGCTGCGGCCGACAAAGGACTGCGCCTCCTCGCTCCAGCCCTCGCACAGCACTTCGCGCACATCGCCGAGGACGGATTCATTGTATTCGTCGATGATATCGCTCTGCACGTCGACCAAAAGCTCCGTGCGGCGCTGGGCCTCCTCCATCGGAACGTGCTCCATCGTCGCGGCCTTCGTCCCCTCCTCGGGCGAGAACGGGAACACGCCCGCGCGCTCGATCTTCTCCTCGCGCAGGAAGTCGCAGAGCTCTTCGAACTCCTTCTCCCCCTCGCCGGGAAGACCGGCGATGATCGACGTCCGCAGCACAAGGCCCGGGATGCGCGCGCGCAGGTCGTGGAAAACCTTGCGGATGCTCTCTTTCGTGTCGCGGCGGTTCATTGCCTTCAAGATGTCGTCGTTGCAGTGCTGGATGGGGATATCGAGATACGGCACGATCTTCTCTTCCTGCGCGATCGTGTCGATCAGCTCGTCGGTGATGTCATCGGGATAGAGGTAGTGTAAGCGGATCCAGTGGAAATCGAGCTTGCACAGCTCTCGCAGGAGTGCGGCAAGTTGGTGCTCGCTGTTCAAGTCCGTGCCGTAGCGCGTGATGTCCTGTGCGATGACGATGAGTTCCTTCACGCCCGCGGACGCAAGCTCGCTCGCCTCGTCCAGAAGTTCGTTCATCGGGCGGCTGCGGTAACGGCCGCGCAGGCGCGGAATGACGCAGTAGGCACAGCAGTTGTCGCAGCCCTCGGCAATGCGGAGATAGGCATACCATGGGGGCGTGGATAAAATACGTGCGCCGCCCTGCGGGCAGTTCTGAATGTCGCCCATGTAGCAGGGGCGCAGCCCGCCGGGCGCCATGACCTCATCGACCGCGCGGGCGATCTCGCCGTAGCTGCCGGTGCCGAGCACCGCATCGACCTCAGGCAGCTCATGGAGCACATCGTCCTTATAGCGCTGCGCCATGCAGCCGGTGACGATGATCTTTTTGAGCTTGCCCTCTTTTTTGAGCTCCGCCATCTCTAAGATATTATCGATGGCCTCCTCGCAGGCAGAGGCCAGAAAGCCGCAGGTGTTGACCACGGCCACGTCCGCCCCCTCGGGCGAGAGGATGACGTTGTGTCCCGCGTGCTGCACCGTGGCCATCATCTGCTCGCAGTTGACCTGATTTTTGGCGCAGCCCAGGGAAATGAAAGAAACGTTATAGGGCATAGAACCCCTCCTGATCGTAAACTAAGTGTAAAAAACAGTCAAACGACTACTCTTCGTAATCGAATTCCGTCGCATTTTCGCTGACTTGGGCAATTGCCGCGCGCACATCGCGCCACGCAAAGCCCCGCCGCAGCAGCATGTCGGACAGGCGCTTGCGCCCCTTTTCATCGAGCACGCGGCCCTTTGTCTTCTGCGCGATCACGCGCGCGATGGCCTCCTGCGCTTCGGGCGACTTTGACAGCGCGTCCTCCCATAGCTCGCGCGGCACGCCGCGGCGGTAGAGCTCATCGCGAATTTTCGCCTCGCCATAGCCCATGCCGCCGTAGTGGCGCACAAGCATTGCGGCATACTCCGCGTCGTTCAGCGCGCCGATCTCCTCGAGCCAGTCGCACGCCGATTCGGCGTCGGCCTCGGCCGCTCCCTTTTCCTTGAGCTTTTTCGAAAGCTCTTTCCTTGACAGCGGACGGGACGAGATCATGTTCGCCGCGCGCACGCGCGTTTCGCTCCGCGCGCCGGACTGCTGCAATTCTACCACAGTCCTATCGTCAATGTCCAGTCCTATACATAAACCGAAACGCAGAAGCTCGCTCTCGGTGATCCGGAGGAGGTCTCCCCCCTCCAGATACACGAGAACGCGCTCCTGCTTATGCTTCGATCGTTCGATCTTCTCAATCTTCATCCTTGAAATCGTCGGCGCTGACGTCCACGGCGCGGCCCGCGGCCTTCGCCGCCACACGGGACTGACCCGTCATCAGCTTGTCGAAGTTGCGGCGGATCTCCGCTTCGAGGTTATCGGCGATCTCGGGATTGTTTTTCAGATATTGCTTGGCCGCGTCGCGTCCCTGACCGATGCGCGTTTCGCCCATCGAGTACCACGAGCCGCTCTTCTGCACCAATCCAAGCTTGACGCCGAGGTCGATCAGTTCGCCGATGAGTGAGATACCCTCGCCGTACATGATGTCGAACTCCGCCTCGCGGAACGGGGGCGCCATCTTGTTCTTCACGACCTTGGCGCGCGTGCGGTTGCCGATGATCTCGCTGCCGTTTTTCAGTGCCTCGATGCGGCGCACATCGATACGCACGCTCGAATAGAACTTAAGCGCGCGGCCGCCGGTCGTGACCTCGGGGTTGCCGTACATGACGCCGACTTTTTCGCGCAGCTGGTTGATGAAAATAACGATGGTGTTCGTTTTGCCGACCGCGCCGGTCAGCTTGCGCAGCGCTTGCGACATGAGGCGCGCATGCAGGCCGACAAAGCTGTCGCCCATCTCGCCCTCGATTTCCGCGCGCGGCACCAGCGCCGCGACGGAGTCGACCACGATGACGTCGATCGCGCCGGAGCGCACGAGCGCCTCGGTGATCTCAAGCGCCTGCTCGCCGGTGTCCGGCTGGGAGACGAGCATATCCTCGACCTTGACGCCAAGCGCGCGGGCGTAGGTGATGTCGAGCGCGTGCTCGGCGTCGATGAACGCGACCTCGCCGCCCGCCTTCTGCGCCTGGGCGAGCACGTGCAGCGCCAGCGTCGTCTTACCGGAGGATTCAGGCCCGTAAATTTCGATGATACGGCCCTTGGGCAGGCCCCCGATACCGAGCGCCAGGTCGAGCGCCAGCGAGCCCGTGGAGATGGCCTCCACATTGCTCACGGTGTTGTCGCCAAAGCGCATGATCGAGCCCTTGCCGTAGGTGCGCTCGATCTGCTGCATCGCGGTCTCGATTGCCCGCTTCTTGTCGTCGGCCATCGCCGCAGCTGCCTTCGTCTGAGACTTTTCTGCCATGTTCGCGTTCCTCCCGATTCTTTATGTAAACTAAATTTGCTTCAAATGGTCTCCACGCGTGTGCCGTACACCACGCGGGGGATGTTGTTGAGGTCCTTGACGATCTGAATGTCGCCAAAGCCGTGCGAGCGCATGATGCGCAGCACTTGATCCGCCTGCCCGATGCCGACCTCGAAAAAGAGCATGCCGTTTTCGCACAGGGCATCGCGCCACTTTTCGCAGATCACGCGGTAAAAGTCGAGCCCGTCCGCGCCGCCGTCGAGCGCAAGGCGCGGCTCGTGCTCGCGCACAGAGGCGTCGAGCGTGTCGATGTCCGCGCTCGGGATGTACGGCGGGTTGCTGACCAAAAACTGAAATTCCCCCAGCGTGCGCGCGGGCTTTTCCCTCGCGTCGATCTTCAGGCTCGCCACCCGCGCCGTCAAACGGTTGCGGCGGATGTTCTGTCGGCAGATCTTGAGCGCCTCTTCGTCATATTCGCCGAGCAGCACGCGCGCGTTCGGCAGGTTTGCCGCCGCGGCAAGGCCGATGCATCCGCTGCCCGCGCAGAGATCCAGAATGCGGCAGGCCCCCGCGCCGCGCGCCGCGTCGATGAGCTTTGTCGCCAGTACCTCGGTATCTGGGCGCGGGATGAGCACCGCGGGCGAAATGTCGAGCGGCAGACCATAGAACTCCCACTCGCCGATGAGGTAGGCCACCGGCTCGCCCGCCAAATGGCGCTTGACGAGCTCACGCGCACTCTGCTCCACCTCTGGCGAGGCGTAGAGCGAGCCGTCGCGCACCAGCTCCTCGCGCGTTTTTGCCGCCGCGGCGCAGACGAGCTCGCGCGCCGACTGCGTCGCCTCCTCGTCGCCCGCGCGCCTCAGCTCCGTGCGCAGGTCCAGATAGAGATTATTATATGTCGTTGCCATGCTTACCACGCATCCTTGCCTTTTTCTTCGGGAATGACCAGCTCGAGCGCGCGGATGGCGACCTCGAGCATGCTGTCGTCCGGCTCGTTGGTCGTAAAGTTTTGCAGCCACAGACCCGGACGCGCCAGAAAGCGCGTCACCTTGTTGTCGTGCCCGCCGACGTAGCGGTTGAACTCATACGTCACGCCCACGATTGGAATGAGCAGCAGCAGGTGCAGCGCCACGCGCACCCACATGTTGCGCCAGTTGACAAAGCTGAAGACAAGGCTCGAGACTAAAATCGACACGACCACGACCACAAAGAGAAAGCTCGTGCCGCAGCGCGGATGGTGGCGCGGCTGGATGCGGCAGTTTTCGACCGTCAGCGGCAGCCCCGCCTCGTAGCAGAAGATCGTCTTATGCTCCGCGCCGTGGTACTGGAACACGCGGTAGATGTCCTTCTGCTTGGAGCACAGGATCATGTAAGCGAAGAAGATCACGAGCTTGATGACGGATTCGACCAGATTGTGCACCGCCGCGCTCTTGATATACGGGTCGATAAAGCCGGCCAGAAACGTCGGCAGCAGGAAAAAGAGCAGGATCGTCAGCCCCAGCGACAGAAAGACCGCCAGCGCCGTGATGAATTTCTGCATTTTTTCGTTGCCGAGCTTTTTTTCAAGCCACTGGTCGAATTTGCTCGGCTCGGCGACGTCCTCGTCGGGGAAATAGTCCGCCGAAAACATCAGCGCCTTGACGCCCTTGACCATCGAATCAACGAACGTCACCGCGCCGCGGATGATGGGTAAGCCCAAAACGGGGTACTTGTCGCGCACGAGCGTCAGCTCCTCGACCTTTTCGACCAGCCCGTCCGGCGAGCGGACGACAATGGCCTGCTTGCCCGGACCGCGCATCAAAACTCCCTCGATCAACGCCTGTCCGCCGATGCTCGTGCGGAACTTGGACGCGGAAGCCTTGTTTTTTGCTTCTTCTGCCATGAATGGTTCTCCTTTTTCTATGCGATATCATACCACGGGTTTCGCAAGAATGCAACACCCGTTCTATTTTTCACGACATGGGCAGCGAGATCGTCACGACCGCGCCGCCGCCCTCGGCGTTGGCGATGTCGAACGTGCCGCCGTGCAGACGCACGATCTCGTCACACACGGCAAGGCCGATGCCGCTGCCGCGTGCCTTCGACGAGCCCTTGTAGAATTTCTGCTTGACGAACGGCAGCTCCTCCTCTGGGATGCCGGGACCGTAGTCGCGCACGCGGATGACAAATTTTCCATCCTCGCACGCGGCGCTCACGTCGATGCGCTTTCCCGCGCCGCCGTGCTTGGCCGCGTTGTCGAGCACATTGCAGAAGACCTGCTTCATGCGCTCGCTGTCTGCCACGATCGGCGGCACATCCTCGTCAGGGCCCTTGTAGCTGACCTCGATGCCCTCCTGCCGGAAGAGCTCGAAATAGGTGTAGATCGCGTCCTCGAGCTCGCTGGCAAGATCGACGCTCTCCACGCACAGCGTGAAGCGCCCGTCCTGCATCTTTGTGAACTCGAGCAGCTCCTCGACCATCGTCGTCAGGCGGCGGGACTCTTTCAAAATGATGCCGAGGCCGCGCTTCGTCTGGTCGATGTTCGCGCCGGGGTCGGCAGAGAGCGTCTCCGCCCAACCGCTGATGGCGGTCAGCGGCGTTCGCAGCTCGTGCGAGACCGACGAGATAAATTCCTGCTGGATCTTCTCGGCCTGGCTGATCTTGAGTGACATGTCGTTGATGTTGTCGACCAGCTCGCCGAGCTCGTCGCGGTAGTGGTTCTCGATCATGATGCCGTAGCTGCCGCCCGAAATGCGGCGTGCCGCGTCGCTCACGACTGCGACGGGCTGGACGACGTTGTTGATAAAAATAGCATTCGACGCCGCGATCAGCGCCATGCACACGAGTGCCGCCGCCGAAGCGAGCAGCGACTCGACCAACACGCGATGCTGCGCCTCGCGCAGCGATGTCACGTACCGCAGCACGCCGACGACGCGGGAGTTAAAAAACAGCGGATACGACACCGCGAGGATATTCTCCCCCGTCTGCGGATCGCGGCCCTGAAACGACGCCATTTTGCCGCCGATCGCGTTGTCAACGTCGCTCGTGCCGGGCAGCGTGCCCGCTGTCAGCCCGTAGGACGAGACCTGCACGCGTCCGTTCGTGTTGATGAACTGGAGCTCGATCGTGTCCTTTTCTTCAAACGTTTCGGCGGAGTACGACGCGAGGCGGTAATATTCGCTGTAGCTCTTCACGCCGTAGCCCGTGAAGGTCTCCGCCGCGATACGCGCGCGGCTCTCAAGGCCCGAGCGCATCGCATTGTAATAGTATTCCTGCACGCCCACGCTGAAAAGCGCCACCGCCAGCACCAGCAGCAGCAAGATCGGCAGCACCGCCGAAAACATCCACCGCTGACGAAGGCCACGGATGTGCAGCGCCGAAGCAAAGCCTTTTCGATTGTCCGGCATCGCTGCCCCTCCTTCGTTCGGTGCGCTCACACCGTCCATTTATAACCAAAGCCCCACACGGTGGAGATGTACTTCGGTTCCTGCGCGTCATCTTCGATCTTGAGGCGCAGGCGGCGGACATTCACGTCCACGATCTTGAGCTCGCCAAAGTAGCCCTTGCCCCACACGGCGTCGAGAATTTCCTCGCGCGCGAGCGCCTTGCCGCTGTTTTCCATAAAGAGCTTGACGATCGCGTACTCGATCTGCGTCAGCTTGACGCGCTCGCCGTTTTTTTCAAGCGTCCGGTTCGTCAGGTTCAGCAGAAACGGCGGCTGATACAACTCTCCGGTATGCGTGGCCGGCGTGTTTTCGCCCATGCGGCGCAGCAGCGCGTCCACGCGCGCGGTGAGCTCGGCGGGCGAAAACGGCTTTGTCACATAGTCGTCCGCGCCGGTCATCAGGCCCGTCACCTTGTCCATCTCCTGCGTGCGCGCCGTCAGCATGATGATGCCGACCTGCGCGTTCGACATGCGGATGCGGCGGCAGACTTCGAACCCGTCGATGTCCGGCAGCATGATGTCGAGCAGGCACAGCTTCGTGTCGGGATTTTCCTGCAATTTTTGAAGCGCCTCCTCGCCGCACTCAGCCTCCACGACCTCGTAGCCCGCACGCTGCAAATTGATGACAATAAAACTACGGATACTGGCTTCATCCTCCAGCACCAGCACTTTTTTCATATCGTTTCTCCTCTCAGTTGTCTCCCATCGTCCATTCCGCCGTGATGAGCGAGAAGCGCTCGCGCAGCGATTGCTCATCAAGCGTGATATTCCATGCATCGCCGATCCGTGCGGCGTATACCGCCTCCACCTGCTGCGTGAGCACAAAGCGGCTGCCGATGTTGGCAAGTCCCTCGCGCGCCTCGCCCGTCAGGGTGTAGACGGTGAGCAGTTTCTCTCTCAGTCCGCCCTCGCCCGCGCGGTAGAAGGACACGGCGGTCTCGCCGCTGCCCGCGCTGCGCTCGACGGTCAGATGGTCCTTGTCCCACTCGTCCGGCAGCACAAGGCTCCAGCCGTCCACCACATTGTGGAAGCAGCTCTGCACGTCCGTCACCGTGCCGTCGATGCTGTACTGCTCCCAGACAACGTAATACTGCAGCTCGCTCTCGCGGTCAAAGCGCTGCAAGGGACGCGTCTTCGGCGCTTCGGTCACGCCGTCGCTGTTTTCATCGTGCGGGAAAAGGCCGAGAAAAATTTCCTCTGCGGGTACCTGATTCGCGTCCGCGCCGAGGGCGATGTTCTGCAGCCGCCCGCTTCTGAGCGCCAGCACGTCCGTCACGGTCAGATTGTCGCCCGTCACGCCCGTCACGAACAGCGCGTTCTCCCCGCCCGTCAGCGTGCCGGCGGTCAGGCGGCTCAGCTCCGCCACCGAGGCGGACAGGCGCAGCGAGGACTTCGCGTGCAGCGCGCCGTCATCCCAGTCGTAGTAATCGACGCGCGCCGTACTCTCTTCGTCGCTGCAAATAATTAAAAGTTCCTGCTTCCCGTCGCCGTTCATGTCGAGGTTCGCGTAACGGGAATAGCCCGTCGTCAAAAGCGACTCCGGCGTGCCGGGAGAGAGCGGATAGATGGCAAGCCCCTGCACATCCGAGCTGCTCTTGTAGCCGACCAGGATCTCCTTGAGCCCGTCGCCGTCCAGATCCGCGTAGTTCACGCTGTAGATCTGGCTCGATGCGCCCTCGATCACGGCGTAGCGCTCGTAGCTGTCGCCGTCGGCTTTGAAGATGTATATCTTCATCGGTTTTTTGTCGCTCGCGCGGCGGAAGAAGGCCACCGCCTCTTCGCTGCCGTCACCATCGAGGTCGATCATCTGCACGCTCTGCAAATTGCTGCCCGACGTGGGCGCGGCATACTCCGCGCCGTTTGTGAGCAGCGCGTCGATCTGTGATTCGAGCGACTCATACTCGCCCGCGAGCTTCGGCAGGCGGTAGAGCGATGTCTCCGGCGTCGTAAACATGCAGCCCGAAAGCAGCAGCGAAAACAATCCGATCACCAGCAGTTTCCCCGTGCGCTTCATTCTCTCCGCCTCCTTTTTCATACAGATACCAATACAGAGTTATCATAGCACGCCGCCGCGCAAAAGGGTAGCCCCTTTTTGCGTATTTTCCGCAAAAACCAGCGTTCAAATTCCCTATCTCCCCCTCATCAAACCGAAAGATGCGCCTTTTGCGCCCGCCGGGCGCAAAACAGCATTCTAAAAAGCACGCATTTTGTGCTCCCCGAGCACAAAACAGTGTCTCCGCACCACCCCAGGCGCGCATTTTGCGCTCTTCGAGCGCAAAACAGCGCCCCGCACGCACTCCCCCGGCGCCTTTCGCGCCCTCCGGGCGCGAAACAGCCCACCGCACCCAAGCGTCGCAGACTTTCGCGTCCGCAGACGCGAAATAATTTTAATCGTCATTTCCAACGACATGCGCGTTGGAAATGACTCTTCTCAGGCCGCAAGTGTGGAATTCGCCCGCCGTCGGCGGGCGGATTATGCGCGCAGCGGCCTGCAATCCCCCTCTAAAATGAAAGGGAACGGCAAAGCCGTTCCCTTTCATTTTAGAATTTGTACAATACTGTCGCCACCTGCGCCCTCGTCATTGCGCCGTTGGGGCGGAAGCTGCCGTCGCTAAAGCCCGTAAGGATGCCCATCTCGCTGAGTGTGCTCACATACTCCGCCGCCCAGGACTGGATGGACGCGCTGTCGGTAAACTTAAGCGCGGGCTGGGCGTAGCCCTTTTCGGTCAGGCGACCGAGCATCGTCACCGCCTCCTGGCGGCTCACGTTGGCCGTGGGGTTGAAGTAGAGCTTGCCCGAGCCGTCGGAACTGCCCTTGATGATGCCGAGCGAGTACATCGCCTTCGCGCCGTTCAGTGCCCAGGATGCGATCTCATTCGTATCGGCAAACGGGAGCTGCACGGAGGAATAGTCCTTCGACGAGCCGAGGTAGCGCGCGAGCAGCACGGCGAATTCCTGACGGCTGATGTTCGTATCCGGCAGGAAGTTACCGTTCGAGCCGTTCGAAATGCCGCTGCGCTTGAGGTACGCGACCGCGTCGTTCGCCCAGTGGTCCTGCATGTCGGCAAAGGCCGGCGTCGCGCTCGACGTACCGGCGTTCACGCCCGCGCGGCTCAGGTTGCCGCTCGCGTCGCCCGCGACCACGCTCACGCGGTGCTGTGCGCCGTCCGCCGCGGGAAGCGTAATGCTCAGCGCGCCGCTGGACTGGTTATAGGTGTAGGACGTGTAGCTCTTGCCGTCGTAGGTCACGCGGACGGTCGGGACAGCCGCGCCGTCGATGTCATCTTTCACCGTGCCGGTCACAGTGTTGCTCGCCGCATTGTACTGGAGCGAGAGCTTCGGCGCAGTCGTATCGGTCAGGCCGCCGTAGGAGAGCACGAGCTGGTCAAGGTACACGGCGCTGATGAGCTCCGCGTCCGAAGAGGCCGTCATGCCCGTGATCGCAGTCGCCGCGCCGAGATTCGCCGTCAGGAGCTTCCAGCCGGAGAAGTTGAGCGCTCCCAGGTTCACGCTGCCAGTATCCGTCACCAGCGCGAGCTGCGCTCCGCTATTGTCGCCGTAGACCCAGAAGTTGAGCTGGTCGTAATTTGAAGGAATGGCATAGTTGAGGCCGATGTAGGCGTTGCCCTCGCTGCCGGTCGCATAGTCAAGCCGTGCGGAGGCGTAGCCGTTGTGCACGCGGGTCATCTCACTGTTGTAGGAGAGCATCGCACGCGTGCCGGTCGCGGTCGCGAACGAGGTCTCAAAGCCGTCGAGCGTGCGCAGGGCGCGCGCCGTCACCGTCACAGGGACCGTCACGGAAATGCGGCCGAGGCTCGCCGTCACGCTGCCGCTGCCGATGCTGCCGGACGCCGTGAACACGCCGTTTTCGATCGTGCCGACATTGCCCTGCACGGTCCAGGTAAAGCCCTTGTTGTCGCCGAGCACCGGCAAATGGCGGTACATCGCCGAGGCGGTCAGCGTCGCCGTCTCGCCTGCGCTCACGGTGATGGCGCTCACGGCCTTGCCGTTCTGCCGGACGCTGATGCTGTCAGGCTGCGTCACGACCTCGATCTCAAGCTCTGTGCTCGCGCCGCCCGCGCGCGCCGTCACCGTCACGGTTCCAGATTCGGGCGCGGTCAGGACATTGCCGTCGATCGTGCCCCTGTCGGCGCGCAGCGTCACATCCTGTGAGGACATGGGAATATAGTTCGTATCGAGCGCCGTCGCGGTCAGCTTGACCTGCGCGTTCGGGAGCACGCGGGTGCTCTCGCTTTCAAGATACACATGGCCCACGGAGTTCGTCGGACGGCTGTCCGCCACTAAGAAGAGGTGGTTCGTCACCGCGCGCTCGCTGCCGCCGGAGGGCTTGTTCACAAGAGAAGCCGTCGTGCTGTCGGGCTGCGTCGCGACGAGCGCGGTTGAGCCGCCGCCGTCCAGACTCAGCGCCGTCACGCAGCCGAGCTCGACCATGCGCTCGGCGACCTGCGTCAGCGTCGCGCCGATGGAATAGCCGCTCTGGCGGCCGTCGATCGTGTACATCACGAGCGAGCCGTCGCGCTTGAGGCCCACAGCCGTGCGCGGCGCGCTGCCGTTGACAAGGCCCGCGCAGACCTGACCGTTTTCGACCAGCTGATAGAGCGCGCCGATCATGTTTGTCACGCCGTTCCACTCGCTGCTGCTCGCGCTGACGGAGACCGTGATGCGGTCGCCGACCTGAAGCGCACGCATGGCGTTCAGATAGCTCTCGCTGGACTTGAGGTTGACCGACAGCACATACTGCCCCTTGCCGACGGCGGTGTCCACGCCGCTTTCGACAATGTTTTCGACCCTGAGCGTCAGCTCCTCGCCGATGCCCAGCTCGCCGCGGTCCACAGAACAAACGATATCAAGGCCCGGCTCGCTCGTGCCGATCGTGCCGCGGGCATTGAAGCTGTCGTCATACAGGAAGATACCGAACGACGTCTGGCGGACATAGTTCATGGCCGTGATCCCGAACGTGCTGCCGCTGTCGGTCTCGGCGTTGATGCGAAGATTCGGCTTGCCCATCACCGCCGTGCCGTCGTCGTAGAAGCCGAGGGCATAATAGCTGCCGGAGATGTTGCGGAAAACGCCCTCGCTCATCACGCTGCCGAGCGCGATGCCGTTGGCGGTGTCGTAATAATCGCCGTTGATGCCCGCGACCACGCGGTAGCCGTCGGCCTCCAGCGTGCGCGCTGCTGCCGAGACGGTCGAGAGCTGCGTGCTGTAGCTGCCGCTACTCACAATGGGCTTCACGCTGCGGTTCGGCTCATAGACGACGTAGTTCTCCTGACGAAGGTCGGAGTAGGTATTGCTCCAGAACGTACCGGCGTTGAGCTCGGTGCGCTCATTGACCTCAACATTTGAGCTCGTCAGATCGTCGCCGAGCGCGTCAGACGCCAGCGCGTTGAGCGGAGCCGCCGCCAGCACGACTGCCAGCGACAGCGACAAAAACTTACGGATGATGGATTTCACGATTTGCCTCCTTGCTGAAAATGTCTTGAATTGGTAAACATAACACAGTATAGCAGATGCCCTGCCATAAGTAAAGACGCGAAAATGCGGAAAAAGTTTCCACTTTTTTCGCAAAATTTAGAGCGAAAGCGCCTCGAGCACCCGCACGATGACGGCGTTTGACACTAGAAAGCCCTGCGGCGTCAGCCGCCAGCGGCCATTCTCCTTTTTAGAAAGTCCGTGGTGCGCGCACTCTTCGAGCACTGCCTCGGCGTCCCGCGTGTCCTCCTTGAGCGCCGACAGGTCGAGCCCCCGCGCGGTGCGCAGGGCAAGCATGACGCGTTCTTCTTCGCGCTCGCGTTCCGCGGGGCATGCGCTTTCGGAAAGGTGCTCCTCACCCTTGATGTAAGCATTCAAGTCGCGCGCGTAGGCGAAGCGCCGCCCGCCGAAGTCCGAATGCGCGCCAGGACCGAAGCCCAGATACTCCTGCATCGTCCAGTATTTGAGGTTGTGGCGCGACTCGCGCCCGGGACGCGCGAAGTTCGAAATTTCATACTGCGCGTAGCCCGCCTTTTCGAGCAGCTCGACCGTTGCAAGGTACTCCTCCGCCTGTTCATCGTCGTCGGGGATGCGCAGGGTGTCTTTTTTGCGGTCGAGCGGCGTGCCCTCCTCGATCTTGAGCCCGTAGCAGGAAAGGTGCTCAGGCTCAAGAGCGATGGCCGCTTGCAGGTTTTCCCGCCAGTGCGCCATTGTCTGCTCGGGTAGGCCGTAGATGAGATCGAGGCTCACATTGTCGAAGCCCGCCGCGCGGGCGGCATGTACGGCCTCAACCGTCTCTTTATGCGTGTGGACGCGCCCAATCAGGCGCAGCTCGTCGTCGCTCGCCGACTGCATCCCGAGTGAAATCCGGTTGAAGCCCGCTTCTCTGAGCTGCCGCAGCGCTGATACCTCCCGTGCGCTGTCGGGATTCGCCTCGGTCGTGATCTCGGCGTTTTTGTCCACGCGGTAATGGGCAAAAACCGTCTCCAGAAGGCGGCAGAGCCGCTCTGCGCCGAGGTAGCTCGGTGTGCCGCCGCCAAAGTAGATCGTGTCAACGGTATGGCCTTTTGCCTGATCCGCCCAGCGGATCAGATCGCGCTGCAAAGCCGCGGTGTAGGCGTCCATCTTCTCCTCCGAATGAGGAAGCGAGTAGAAGTCGCAGTAAATGCACTTCGCCTTGCAGAACGGAATGTGGAGATACAGTCCCAGCGGCCGCATCGCGTCAACTCCTTTGCAAAAATGTCCTCGCCCATTGTAACACAAACCTCGCCGCGTGCAAGACGGTATCGCGCGGATATTTCATCCATTTTCCGCAAACACTACGGTAAAAGGAGTGATTTTCATGGATATGACGCCGCAGGAATATCAGGAGTATGTCAAGCGCCTTGCGCCCAAATCGCCCATTTTCAAGGATACCGCCTTTGCCTTTTTCATCGGCGGCGCGATCTGCGCGCTCGGCCAGCTCATCCAGAACGGCTTTCTCTCGCTCGGCCTTGCAAAGACGGACGCAGGCACGGCGACCTCGATCTGCCTCATCTTCCTCTCCGCATTTTTAACAGGCTTAAACCTTTACAATTCCATTGCGCGCTTTGCCGGGGCCGGCACGCTCGTGCCGATCACGGGCTTTGCCAACTCCGTTGTCTCCCCCGCCATCGACTTTAAGAGCGAGGGCTTCATCACCGGTATGGCGTCAAAGATGTTCGTCGTCGCGGGGCCGGTCATCGTGTTCGGCACGCTCGCGAGCGTCGTGTACGGCGTTGTTCTGATGCTGCTGTGAGAAAAAAAAGGAGCGCCGCGGCGCTCTCTTTTTTCGCACACGTCCGCGCCATTTCGTCAAGGGGGCAAATTGACGAAATTTGCTTTCT
>OODF01000813.1_pt1 | contig 16583 bp, 13 predicted proteins | sample 1671431 | NCBI WGS metagenome assembly OODF01 (sample SAMN06348156, study PRJEB24527) | human gut metagenome | biome: human gut; feature: ankylosing spondylitis patient; material: feces | host: Homo sapiens | place: China | collected 2015-10 | reverse complement strand
TTCTTCACAAAAACGGTGGAAAACCCGGTGGAAAAAGTGAAAAGTTCATTCCAGACAGGAAACTCCATACACTTTCCGGTTGTGCTTTTGTGCCGCAAGATCCGCTTGACAGCTGTATTTTTGGGCGGAAGATGCGGCAGTTTTCCACACTGGGGCATTGCCTTGAATGCCCCGGCCAATCATGGTACAATAACAGCAGAAAAATGCGGCAAAACTCACCGATATCGGAATACAATGCGTTGGAGGCACCCTATATGAACAATTGGCTCAACCAGCTGGAGCGCAAATACGGCCGCTTCGGCATCCCGAATCTGACCAACATTCTGGTGGGCGGGCAGATCCTTGTGCTGGCCATCGAGCTGTTTGTCAACCAGACCGTCAGTGTCTGGCTGGCACTCAGCCGCTATTTTCTGCTGCGCGGCCAGATCTGGCGCATCATCACCTTTGTGTTCATCCCCTCTTACGGCGGCAGCATCCTCAGCGCGGTGCTGGGCATCTATTTCACATGGTTCATCGGCACAGCGCTGGAACAGGAGTGGGGCGATTTCCGCTATACGGTGTATCTGCTCTCCGGGATGCTGGGCACTGTGCTGGCCTGCCTGCTCACCGGCGTGACCGGCAGCACCTACTGCCTGTCGCTTTCGCTGCTGCTGGCCTTTGCCATGCTGTACCCGGAGGTACAGGTGCTGCTGTTCTTTGTCATCCCCATCCGGGTGAAATACTTTGGCTTTTTTGCGGCAGCACTGTGGGTGCTCAGCTTTCTGGGCGCGCCGCTGCCGCAAAAGCTGAGCCTGCTGCTCAGCATGGCGAACGTCTGGCTGTTCTTTGGCCCGATGGCCTATCGTTCCGTCCGCGCGTGGGTACGCCGTGAGCAGTGGAAGCGGAGAAACAGAAGGTAAGGAGAAACACCATGATGCTGGACCGCATGGAGGGCAATGCAGAACTGAAAAGCAGCGTGCAGCTGATGCTGGCAGCCCGCCGCCTGACCCACAGCGTGCTGCTGGTGGGTGAAGAGGGCCTTGGAGCCGGTTTTGCGGCCCGCTGCATTGCGGCAGATTATCTTTACCCTGCAGGCGGAGCGCCCGCTGAGGCCCTTCTGCGGGGCGAATGCTGCCGTGCTGTGGGTAAGCCTGGCGACCGCGACAGCGGCCATGTGGAGACCGGCATCGTGCGTGAAGCAATCAGCGTTGCCGGTATGGGCGCAGGCGGAAAATATCTGGTCAGTCAGGTCAAGGCTATGCGCAGCGAGATCTTCAACACCAGCCTTTCGGCCGAGGGCCGTGCCGTGCTGCTCTACCACGTGGAAAAGATGAACGAGGAATCCGCCAATGCCCTGCTGAAGGTGATGGAAGAGCCGCCGGAGGGGGTGCTGTTCCTGCTTACGGCGGATTCGCTGGCAGGCGTGCTGCCCACCATCCGCAGCCGCTGCGTCAGCTTTGCAGTGGCTCCTGTCTCGCCGGAGCAGTGCGCCCGCTACTGCGCCGCACAGGGGGTGGACAAAAAGACGGCCGCGCTGTACAGCGAACTGTTCGACGGTCACATTGGCACGGTGCTTGCCGCCGCACAGGACGAAGCCCGCACCGCGCAGGTGGAAAAGGCCCTGCAGCTGGCAAAGGCCGCTGCCGACCGTGACAGCTATGCCGCAGCCTGCCTGCTGGCCGCCTACGAAAAGGACAAGGCCGGTGCCGCCGCCCTGCTGACGGACTTCCGTGCGGTGGCGGCAGCGGGCCTGCGGCAAAGCCCCCACGCACCGGTGCAGGGCATTGCCGCCCAGCGTGCCCTGCGGCTGGCCGAAGCCGCCATCCAGCGCCTTGGCGCGCAGGTGAACCCTAAAATCGTGCTCAGCGTGTTTGCGGCAAAGTTCCGCGCGCTGTAAACAAAAACTCCCCCGAAAGGCTTTTTACGGCATTTCAGGGGAGTTTTACTGTCAGGAAACGGTAGAGGAAGGGTCGCTGATCAGGCCGTTAAAAGTAAAGGTGGCCGTTTGATTATTAAGTTTACTCAGCGTGATGGTTATGGTTCCTCTATAGAATTTATCGAAAGAAGAGGTAGTGACGGGGCCGATGTCGATGAAAAGAATAACGGTTTTGGACCGGCCTGCAGGAACAGCAAGAGACTGGTTGAATACATAGGCGGTTTTGCTGCTGTTCAGACCTTTGTATCCAAGACCACATACCTTACCAGTGCCGCCATCGGTATGGCTGAAAGCAAAGTTGCTGGTGCTGACGGTGACATCACTGCTGCCGCTTTCATTATCCAGTTTGAAGCCGGTGTAGAAATAGTTGTGGCGGGTATCAAATTCATAGATGGAGCTGGAAGTCCACTGCCCGCTCAAAGGGCCGATATCTGCGGTAAAAGAGCCAAAATTAGCGAAATCGCTATTATCGATGGGAGGAGCAACCAGATTTTCGGGAGTGGAAGCATACGCTCCATCTCCGCAGCCAACCAGCATACTGCCGGCGGCAGCGACCAGTGCGGCGGCACCAGTGGCCTTTAAAAAAGTACGGCGGGTGATCAGTTCAGACATAAAAATCTCTCCTTTGATTGCAGGAAATCATAAAATACAAAAGCTGATGCAAACAGAAACTCCCTCCGGCGCTTGCGGTACACCGGAGGGAGTTTCTGTTTGGGGTATTGCTTTGGTGTGAGGAGGAATCATGTGCGGAAAGACGGTTGCGGCCCCGCCTCCCCGCAGGATATAGTATACCCGATTTTAAGTGAAAAGTCATTACATTTCTGTGAAAAAACATCCCGCAATGAACTTTTTACAAAATTCCCCCAATGATAAAAACCAAACAGCGCGGTGTACAAAAATTCTGGTATTCCAGAATGACATAAACTGCCAATTTCACTATAGCAGACAAGACCGCAGGTGTCAATTAAAATGTCGGCTTTTTGGCGGAAAGACGAAAAAATATGGTAAAAAACTGTAAAATCGGCACAGGGTCAGCCCTTGGCAAGCTCGGCGGCGTGAAGCTTGCCGTGCTCTACGTAGTGGGCGGCGTTGTGCAGGTTGGCCTCGACCTGTGCGGGGCTCACCTGCTTGATGACCCTTGCGGGTACGCCCACGGCCACCGAACCATCCGGGATGACCATGCCCTCCGGCACCAGCGCACCCGCGCCGATGATGCAGTTTTTGCCCACGACGCAGTGGTTGAGCAGGGTGGCGTGCATTCCGATGAGGCTGCCATCCCCTACCGTGCACCCGTGCACCAGCGCACTGTGGCCCACGGTGACGCTTTTGCCCAGCATTACAGCACCGCCCACATCACAGTGCAGCACGGCGTTGTCCTGCACGTTGGAGTTTTCGCCAATGGTCAAAGTGCCGTCGTCGCCGCGCAGCACGGCCCCGTACCACACCGTGGAACCGGCTTTCAGGATCACATCGCCCTGCACGGTGGCGTTGGGCGCTACAAAAGCAGCCCCCTCGTTGCGGGGAACTTTTCCACAAAAGGACAGAAACATTGTTAAAAACCGCCTTTCTCTCTTTCTCTTTTGGCTGGTTTATGGTATTCTTTAAAGTAGTATAGCAAGCCAGAGCCTTTCCGGCAAGTAGGAGCTGTTTCAAAACAAAAATTTTTGCCGTGCGTCGGCAAGCAGATACAAGGGGGCACGCTCATGTTCAAAAACACCATCTTCCGCCGCATGACGGCGCTGGTGCTCACGCTGGCACTGGCCGCTGCTGCTGCACTGCCGGGCCTTGCGGTATATCCCATGCCCATCCAGACCGCCAGCGAGACCGAGGCGGTGTACCTGTTCAACGCCGACACCGGCAAGACCATCCTGAACCAGAACGCCGGCCAGCAGCAGTATGTTGCCAGCCTGACCAAGCTCATGACGGCCCTGCTGCTGTTGGAAAGCGGCAAGGATCTGAACGGTGAAGTGACCGTGCCCACCGCGCTGACCCAGGAGTTCCGGGATATCCAGAACGCCAACGGCACCACTATGGGCCTGCGCATCGGCGAGACGGTGCGCCGCATCGACCTGCTGAACGCCATGCTCATCGTCAGCGCCAACGACGCCGCCAGCGTCATTGCCTACGATGTGGGCGGCAGCGTGCTGGATTTCGTCAAGCAGATGAACGCCCGTGCCCAGGAGCTGGGCTGCACCGGCACGAACTTTACCTGTGCCCACGGCCTGTTTGACTACGGCAACGTGTCCACCGCGCAGGATCTGGCAAAGATCGCCGCCGCCTGTGCGGCAAACCAGACCTTTGCACAGGTGGCGGGCACCGCCAGCTATGTCCTGCCGGCCACGAACCTCCGCAAGGCCGAGCATACCATCAGCAGCTCCAACAGCCTGATGAACAGCGAGAGCGCCAACTACCGGGAGTATGTCCGGTGGGTCAAGGGCGGCTTTACCACGCTGGCAGGCCGCTGCATCGTGGCCTTTGCGGAAAAGGACGGCCACACCTACGGGCTGGTGATCCTTGGCTGCGATACGCCGGACCACCTCTTTGCCGAGTGCGATGATCTGTTCGACTGGGCCTTTGCCAGCTTTGCCGACCGTCCGCTGGTGGACACCCAGACCGAGATCACCACCGTGGCGCTGACCAAGTGCCGCACCGAACCGGCAGTGGAGCTGTATGCTGCCGCGCCGGTCAGCGGCTATGGCCACGCGGACGATATCGTCACCTACTCCTTCGACCTGCCGGAAAGTGTTTCCGCCACCGTCAAGAGCGGCAGTGTGGTGGGTACAGCCACCGTGTATCTGGACGGCGATGAAGTGGGCACGGTAGACCTTGTGACCCACAAGGAGTATGTCTCTGATTTCCGCACCGACATGAAGGCAACGGCGCTTCTGCTGTGCGCACTGCTGTTCATCCTCGCTGCATTAACGGCGGTCACTCTTGCCGCGGGCGGTGGCTCGCTGAACCTTAAAAGGAGAAAGCGCCGCAGATAAAGTGCATGGGCTTGACAATTTTGGAAAATAAGCTATACTGAAAATACAAAGGCGCTGGCCCACAAACGGCTAGTTCCTTACCATACTAGTCAAAAAGAAAAATGACCGGTCGTGTTGGGGAACAAGAGGCGGTCATTTTTTCTTTTTATCATCACTGTGAGAAACAGTCCATGTAATTTCAAACGTAACGTAGATTGCTCCGCCAAGAAGCGTGAGCAGAAGCACGACCTGTTCAAACGTCATGGTGCATCCCCCCTTTCTGCCCTTGGGCAAAACCGGGGGTGCGAAAGATCCAAAGAAAAAATCGCCTTGCCCGGCGCGCCTAGGTGCCGGTAAGACGAGCTGCAACAATGACGACCGCTGCCTGCGGCAGAAACAGGGAGGAATTGTTGGGGCCGCGGCCAGCGAGGCGCGAGTACCGTTCAAGGTACGATGCGAATGCTGGGAGCCGCAACCCGTGCTGCGTTTTGGGACACAGCGCCTTCGTACCGCAAATGCGGAAATTACAGAATACCACGGCAAACTGCAAAAAACAATAAAGAACAGCAAAAAGCGGCACTCGGAGCCTTGCACAAAGGCCCGATGTGCCGCTTTTGCTTACTTGTTCAGAAACTGGATAAAGTGGTAAGATTCCACGATCTGGAAATACTTGATGATGCGCGGGTATAGGGGTTCGGCCTTTTCGCCGAACTGCTGCTTCATGCATTCAGCAAGGTCTGCAACGGTCTTCTGGCCGTCGATCAGCGGCCAGAGATAGCTGCCGGTCTCGTCCAGATGCACCTGTGTGGTGCGCGGTTTATGAAACACTTTTTGCGCGATCGTATTGAACACACCGGTGTTCTCAACCTCAAGGGTGATAAGGCCGGTGGCTTCGTCTGTGTGCCAGCGCAGGGTTTCCGCCCGCTGCGGAATGAGGTCCAGATAGTTGATGGACTGCTTTTTCTTACTCATCAGTTCTTCTTTTTCTTCATGGAGAAGGCCAGCAGGCATGCGATCATCACGATCATAAGGACCACGCCGCCAATGTTGCCCAGATCAATGCTCAGGGCAGTGCTGATGCCGAACACGGCAAACACAGCCAGCAGGATGCCCACAAGGCCCTCGCCTGCGATCATACCGGCACAGAACAGGGTGCCGCGGGTGGTCTGCTCTTCCTTGAGCTTCGCGTCAACATTCTTGCGGCTGTCCATGAACCAGCGCACAACACCGCCGATCATGATGGAGGTGTTCAGGTAGATGGGCAGATACAGGCCGATGGCGAACGGCATCACGGGGATGCGCAGGACCTCCAGAGCAATGGCAAGGAACACACCGGTGAACACCAGGTTCCAGGGCAGGTTGCCGCCCATGATGCCCTCGACGATCATCTTCATCAGGGTAGCCTGCGGTGCGGGGACCTCGGCACCGCCGTAGCCCCATGCGCTGTCCAGCAGGTACAGCACACCACCGATGGCCAGACCGGCGGCAATAACGCCGATCAGCTCACCGATCTGCTGCTTGACCGGGGTCGCACCCAGCAGGTAGCCGGTCTTCAGGTCCTGAGAGGTATCCGCAGCAATGGCAGCGCAGATGCAGATGACAGAGGCGATGGCCATGGAGCCGATCATGCCCTCGATGCCAACGTTGCCGGTGGCCTTCAGGATCATGGTAGCGATCAGCAGGGTGGCAATGGTCATGCCGGAGACCGGGTTGTTGGAGCTGCCGATCATGCCGACCATACGTGCAGAGACGGTGGAGAAGAAGAAGCCGAAGATGACGATCAGCAGAGCACCCAGCGGGCTGACGGGGATGGCCGGAGCCAGCCAGATGATGAGGATGATGAGCAGGATGCCGCCCAGAATAAAGGGCATGGGCAGGTCCTTCTCGGTACGGGAGGTGCCGGAAGCACTGCCGCCCTTCATGCTCTTCATGGCATCACGGAAGGTGGATGCAATCAGAGGCAGGCTCTTGATCAGCGAGATGATACCGCCGGTAGCAATGGCACCTGCGCCGATATACTTGACGTAGTTGGACCAGATAGCGTCTGCACCGCCTGCTGCATACAGATCAGCAATGGTGGTGCCGGCTGCTGCCGGGTACAGGGAGATGTTTGCGCCGAACAGGCAGATCAGCGGGATAATGACCATCCAGCCCACCAGAGAACCGGTGAACATGTAGGAAGCGGTCTTGGGGCCGACGATGTAGCCCACGCCCAGCAGAGCGGGGTACACTTCCATGCCCAGAGCACCCTTGAAGGAGCTGAAGGCCACGGCAATGTCGGCGGGGATCATCTTCAGGCCATCGACGATGAACTTGAAGATGGCTGCCAGACCCATGCCGGAGAACACGGTGGAGGCGTTTGCACCGCCCTCTTCACCGGCCAGCAGAACGTCTGCACAGGCGGTGCCTTCCGGGTACAGCAGGGTGGCGTGCTCCTTGACGATCAGGGCGTTGCGCAGGGGCACCATGAACAGAACGCCCAGAATGCCGCCGCACAGGGCGATCAGGGTGATCTCCAGGATGCTGGGCTTGTCGCACAGGCCCTCTTTTGCCCACAGGAACAGTGCGGGCATGGTGAAGATGGCACCGGCGGCCAGGCTCTCGCCTGCGGAACCGATGGTCTGCACCATGTTGCTCTCCAGAATGGAGTTCTTCTTGAGCAGGACGCGGATCACGCCCATAGAAATGACTGCTGCCGGGATGGAGGCAGAAACAGTCATGCCGACGCGCAGGCCCAGATAAGCGTTTGCAGCGCCGAAGACCACGGACAGGATGATGCCCATGATCACAGAGGTCGCCGTCATTTCTGCGGTGATCTTTTCCGCAGGAATATACGGCTTGAAGGATTCTTGATCTTTCATGTTTGCTCTCCTTGCGACAGCACAAGCGCCTTGCTTTTGGGGCAGGGCGCTTGTGCTGTCCGTTTTCCGATTTCCTAAACACGCGCATCCCATCCAAAAGGACGCGCTGGCACGTACTCTATTATACTAAAGTATGACTGAATTGGCAACTGGAAATGTACACAAGAAATTTACAAAAAATTCGTTTATTCAAGCATTTTGCGGGAAATTTGGGCAAAAGCGTGCGAAAAATTTCCATATAATTCCAAAACTGTGCGCACATGAAGAACAGTTCTGCAGGAAAAGAATGCCTTTTAACAGCGTGCGCGCCTGTCCGGAGGATAGCAAAAAGCTCCCCCTGAGAGGAAAGACTTCCCCCGCTCCGGGACAGATTCTCCCCGGCCGGGGAGAAATGTCACCGCAGGTGACAAAAGGGGGAGTCTGGCACGGCGTAAGCCGTGACTGAGAGGGTTTACCTATCGCGGCTGTCCTGCGCCCTCATCAGTTCCCTGCGGTGATATTTTATGATAAAGAGTGCTTTTACACGGCACCGTAGATGCCGTGCACCGATACTTCGCCGGTAAAAACGTGCACTTCGCCGCTGTCGGTGCGCACCACCAGACGGCCCTCTTCGTCCACATCAACGGCTTCGCCTGCACCCTGCCCGCCGTCCGGCAGGTCGAAGGTGACCCGGCGGCCCAGATTGACGCAGGCGGCCTTGTATTCCTCCCGGAAGGGTGCAAAGCCATCGCGGGCAAACACATACATGTTGCGGTCAAAGCCAAAGTCGGTCAGGCCCTCGGCCAGCCATGCGGGGTCGGTGGAAAGATCTACCTTTGCGCCCTGCAGTGCCAGCGAGGTGCCGTTGGGCAGACCGGCGGCATCAAAGTAGCTCTGCGGCTGGGCCAGATTGATGCCGATGCCGCACAAAATGCCCCGGCCCTGCTGCTGGTAGCCGTAGCTCACGCCCTCACACAGGATGCCCACGATCTTTTTGCCGTTGAGCAGAAGGTCGTTGGGCCACTTGATCTGGCAGTCCACGCCGTAGCGCAGCTTGAGCTGGGTGCGCACGGCAAGGCTTGCCAGCAGCGGCAGGGTGGCAGGCTGGGCCAGCGGTTCCCGGATGGCTGCTGTATAATACAGGGCCTTGCCCTCGGCGTTCACCCAGCTGCGGCCAAGGCGGCCGCGGCCTGCGGTCTGGTTCTCGGTATACACCGCACCCACCGGGCCGAACTCCTCAAAATGTTCCTTCACGTAAGCGTTGGTGCTGCCGCATTCCGGCAGATAGCGCACCTCATTGATGCTCATTGTTTGGGTACCTCTTTATGTTCATAGGCGGTCACTTTGCCTTCGTCCAGCGTCAGGATGCCGTAGGTGTCCGGCCCGGTGTAACACCGGCCGCAGGAGCCGGGGTTGAACAGGAACACCTTGCTGCGGGTCTCTGCATGGGGGATGTGGGTGTGACCGAACAGCGCCACCTCGGCACCCCGGGCAGATGCGGCATCTGCCAGCGTATCCAGATCGTATTTCACACCGTACATATGACCGTGAGTGTAAAAGATCACCACGCCGTCAAAGGCGGCAAGGCCATCGGTGGGTTCCAGTGCGCCGTAATCGCAGTTGCCCGCCACCGAGTAGGCCCGCAGCTTGGGGCACAGCGTCAGAGCCAGTTCCAGATCCCGCAGGCCGTCGCCCAGAAAGATCAGGGCATCGATGCTTTTGCTCTCTTTCATCAGCACGCGCTCAATGGCGGCACGTCCGCCGTGGCTGTCGCTCAAAACCAGAAGCTTTGTCACAAAAAGGGTCCTCCTCTGTTTACCAGTTACGTATCATTCCGCTGCCTGCTGGCCCTGTTGCAATACCAGCAGCTGCTTGTACACTTCGCTTTTAGAATAAGGTGTGCCCTGTGCCGCCGCCTTGGCTGCGGCGGTGGGGCCAAAGCCCTGCCCGGTCAGCTCCAGCGCCCGCTGCGCTGCCTGCTCCAGCGTCAGCTCCTGCTCCGGGTCGGCGGTCTCCGGCGCACCGGCCATCACCAGCACATACTCGCCGCGCGGCTCGTTGGTCTTGTAGTGCTCCACCGCCTCGCCGAGGGTAGTCTTCCAGATATCCTCGTGCAGCTTTGTCAGCTCCCGGCACAGGGTGATGCTGCGGTCTGCGCCAAAGGCATTGGCCAGATCGTCCAGCGTGGTGCGCAGCTTGTGGGGCGCTTCGTAAAAGATGGTGGTGCGCTTTTCCTGCAAAAGCTCAGCCAGCCGCTCTTTTTTCTGCTTGCGGTTCACGGGCAGAAAGCCCTCGAACACCCAGCGGGAGGTGTCCTGCCCGGACACGGCCAGCGCTGTGACGCAGGCGGAAGCCGCCGGCACCGGCACTACCTTGATGCCCCGGGCCAGTGCGTCCCGCACGATCACCTCGCCCGGGTCGGAGACGCAGGGCATGCCCGCATCACTGCACAGGGCACAGCTCTCGCCTGCTTCAATGCGGCGCAGGATGCCCTCACCCTTCTGCAGGGCGTGCTCATAGTAGCTGACCATGGGCTTTTTCAGGCCCAGAAAGTTCAGCAACTTCATGGTCACACGGGTGTCCTCGGCGGCAATAAAGTCTGCCGCGCCAAAGGTAGCCGCTACGCGCGGCGGCATATCGTCCAGATTGCCGATGGGCGTTGCCACGATATAAAGAGTTCCTGCCATAGTTTACCTCCCATATAACGCCGCACCGGCGCTGATCAACACATCCGGCTCCACCCGCAGGCCGGTCTTGCGGTTCTTCTGCGCTTCCACAAGGAAGAGCCATGGCGCGCCGTCCGCCTTGTTCTTTACAAAGGCCAGCCGCTTCGGCTCCAGCCGGGAAGCCCGCAGCACCGCCAGCACCTCCGCCAGTCGTTCCGGCCGGTGGCACAGCGCAAAGCGCCCGCCGTCCTTCAAAAGGCGGAACGCACACTGGCACACATCGTCCAGTGTGCAGGTGTTCTCGTGCCGGGCAAGGGCGTGGGCTGCGTTTTGGCTTTGGGGCCCATCCGTGAAATAGGGCGGATTGCACGCACACACGTCAAAACTGCCCTCGCCCTGCCGGAAAGCGCGCAGGTCGGCACAGACAGGCTCAATGTGCCCGATGTCCTGCTCCTGCACCGCAGCGGAAAGCAGAGCGCTGCCCTCGGGCTGCAGCTCCAGCCCCATGCAGGGGCCGCGGTGGCCGCGGTCGTGCCATTCCAGCGCCACGATGCCGCAGCCGGAGCACAGGTCTGCGGCCTTCTGGGCGCGCTTTGGCTCACAGAAACGGGCCAGCAGCAGCGCGTCGGAGCCAAAACGATGCTCCGGCGAGCAATAAACCATAGTTCTATTATACAAGACTTCGGTAGAATGTTCCATAGATAAGTGTGCCGTACCCTCTCAAAAAAATGCGTGGAATTGCTCGGGGAATTTGTGCGAATTACTGCAAAACAAAAAAGCAGCAGACCTGTTTTGGACAGGCCTGCTGCTTTTGATGCGTTTTTTGTGCAGCTGCTAAAATTATTCAGCAGTGATAGCACCGGTGGGGCAAGCACCCTCGCAAGCGCCGCAGTCGATGCAAGCGTCTGCATTCACAGAAGCAACACCATCAACGGTGATAGCGCCAACCGGGCAAGCGCCCTCGCAAGCGCCGCAGCCAACACATGCGTCAGAAACCTTGTGTGCCATAATAAACTCTCCTTTTTATCTCCGTGCCCGAAGTATTGTATGAAGAGTCATGTATGGCACGGCTGTGCATGTCTCTCCGGAAATCATATCCTTGCCTGCATTTTAACAAAGCAGGTGAGAAAAGGCAAGACTAACCGTGACCCGAAAAACACAAAAGTCTGTTTTTTGTTGGGTTGCACAAAAGCACAGGCTAACTTATGGCCAAATTTGCAGGAGTTTTTTGGCAAAAATCACGAAGAACAGTTAGTTTTAGCAGACTAACTCCTCAGAACCTCCGGCGCGTCCCTCACTCCTTTTCGGCAGCGCGCTTCCGGGCGCAGCCGCCGCCCGCACAGCGCTTTTCGCCATCGTCGGAGGAAGCCACCACCGGGGCCGGGTTGCGCACGCCGGAGTAATCGTCGTCCGGGTCCGGGCGGCGGGGCGCACGCTTGCCGCCGCTGATATATTCGCACACACCCACCTTATAGTAACGGGGCGAAAGGCTCTCGGTGCCGCAGCGCACCCGCAGGTAGCCGGAAACCGGGTTCACCTCCAGCACGGTGCCAAGACCGTCCGGCGTGCGCACGGTGCTGCCCACCATGGGCATGATGCTGTTCAGGTACTCGTAGGCGCTTTCCTCGTAGGCAAGGCAGCACATCAGCCGGCCGCAGGCACCGCTGATCTTGGTGGGGTTCAGCGAAAGGCCCTGCTCTTTTGCCATCTTGATGGAGACGGGCTGGAAGTCCTTTAAAAAGCGGCTGCAGCAGAAGGGCTGGCCGCAGATGCCAAGGCCGCCGATCATCTTGCTCTCGTCCCGCACGCCGATCTGGCGCAGCTCGATGCGGGTGTGGAAGATACCGGCCAGATCCTTGACCAGCTCGCGGAAGTCCACGCGGCCATCGGCGGTAAAGTAGAACATGATCTTGGAGCGGTCTAGGGTATACTCGGCCTCCACAAGCTTCATTTCCAGGCCGTGGCGGGCAATGCATTCCTGACAGGTGCGGTAGGCGCGCTTTTCGTCCTCACGGTTCTGGCGCATCCGGCGGATATCCACGCTGTCGGCCATGCGGGTAATGGGCTTGAGGGCCTTGGGCACTGCCGCATCGGCGATCTCCCTCACGCCCTGCACCACCTCGCCGCACTCAACGCCGCGGGCGGTCTCCACGATCACATATTCGCCGGTTTTGATGTCGGCCCCGGCGGGATCAAAATAATAGCTTTTGCCGTTCTCTTTGAAACGGACGGAGATGACTTTTTTCATAGTGTTCCTCGTTTTTATTGGTCGAATCTATAGGATAAGGCCCGAAAAAGAGCCTGCTGATCCATTCTGTACTCTAGTATAACATATTCAAATGCACATTTCCACGCAAAAAACAAAAAGCGGCTCTGGCGCTTCAGCAGAAAAATTTTAAAAAGGTGCAACAATCTGCCCTGCTGCCGCGTATCCATAAAGGAAGACTGACCGAATTTGGTCGCACCCGCAGCCGGAAAATGGAAAAACGGAACGGCAAATGTTAAAATCTTGCGAAAGTATCCAAAGAATCGCAAAAGAATCCCACCCCGCTCTTGCAAGGCGGGGGCTTGCGTGTATAATAAAAATGTTGAAGTGTAGCCTTTCCCGCAGGGAAAGCAGCTGTCCTGCTTTGCGGCAAGGCAGAGAAACGGTAGGAGAAAATGGAAAAATTCAGTGTCAAAAAGCCGTTTACGGTGCTGGTTGCAGTGGTCATGATCCTGATCCTGGGCTTTGTGGCGGTCACAAAGATGGATACGAACCTGCTGCCCAACGTGAACACACCGTATCTGATGGTGGTCACCGTGTATCCTGGTGCAAGCCCGGAGCGCGTGGAGAGCGAGGTCTCGGATGTGCTGCAGAACTCGCTCACAGTGCCGGGCGTGTCCAAGATCACCGCAACATCGGCAGAAAACTACAGCCTGCTGCTGATGGAGTTTACCGAGGATACGGATATGAACAGCGCGCTGGTCAAGGTGTCCAACAAGCTGGATCAGGCCAAAAGCGACCTGCCCAGCACCTGCCTGACCCCCTCCATCATTGAGTACAGCCTGAACATGAACGCTTTCATGACGGTGGCTGTCAGCCGCGAAGGTGCCGACCAGTACGAGCTTTCTGAGTTTATCCAGAACACCCTTGTGCCGGAAGTGCAGCGCAAGGGCGGTGTGTCCAGCGTTTCGTCCAGCGGTCTGGTGGAAAAGCTGGTGCAGGTGCAGCTCAATCAGGATAAGATCGACGAGATCAACGCAAAGCTGCTGGAACTGATCGATACCCAGCTGGCTGCAGCCCGCTCCCAGCTGGAAAGCGCCGAGGCACAGATCACCGCCGGACGCAGGGAATACGAAAAGCAGCTGAAAAACTTTGGCAGTACGGTGTCCAACTCGGTCATGAGCCAGATGAGCACCGAGGTGGGCGCCGCAGTGGAAACGGTGCGTGCGCAGGCGCAGGCTCTTCTGGAAAGTGTGAACAGCCTGATCGCTGTGGTCAAGGAGCCTGAGATCCAGCAGGCCCTGATCGAGGTGCGCGACGGTCTGCAGAAGGTCATGGACAAGTTCAACGAGACCGGTATGCGGGATATCGACTCTCTGATCGATATTGTGGCTGAGCTGCGCACCATTACCGATAAGCTCACTACCGCCCTGCAGAAGCTGCAGGAGCGCGTGAACACCGAGACCGGCTCCGAAGGCAGCACCGCAGAGGATCTTGCCAATGAGATGCAGCTGCAGGAAAGCCTGAATGTGGTCTATAACACGTTGGAAAGCACCATCAAGGCCATGGACAATGTGCCCCAGCTGATGACCGAGTTCTCCGGCGCACTGGGCAGCTTCTCCCAGCAGCAGCTCAACGCCTATATGCAGTTCACCGAAGCGCGTGAAATGCTGAACGAGTACGAAAAGCAGCTGGAGGCTGCCAAGGCAGAGTACGAGACGGCCAAGACCAACGCTCTGGCACAGGCCGATGTGACAAAGCAGCTGGACATTGAAACGCTGGCGCAGCTCATCTATGCCCAGAACTTCTCCATGCCGGCCGGTTACGTGCAGGATAAGGACGGCGAGTCCTGGCTGCTGAAAGTCGGCGAAGAGTACGACAGTGTGAAGGACATCAGCGGTGCCCTGCTGCTGCATGTGGAGGGCTACGGCGACGTGCGCCTTTCTGATGTGGCGGATGTGGAGGTCATTGATAACTCCGCCGACAGCTACACCCGCCTGAACGGCGAAAAGGCATCCATCCTCAAAATCTATAAGAATGCGACTTCCAGTGCAGGCGAGGTCTCCGACAACTGCCTGACCGCATTTAAAGAGCTGGAAAAACAATACGACGGCCTGCACATGGTGGTGCTGTCCAATCAGGGCAACTACATCACCATCGTCATCCAGAGCATCCTCACCAGCATGGTGGTGGGCGCTGCACTGGCCATCATCGTGCTGGCCATCTTCCTGAAGGATATCAAGCCCACCCTCGTGGTCGGCATCAGCATCCCGCTGTCCGTTCTGTTCGCGGTGGTGCTCATGTACTTTACCGGGCTGGACCTGAACGTGATGACCCTGGCCGGCCTTTCCCTCGGCATTGGTATGCTGGTGGATAACTCGGTGGTCGTCATTGAGAACGTCTACCGTCTGCGCAGCCGCGGCGTGCCTGCGGCCCGCGCTGCCGTGCAGGGCACAAAACAGGTGGGCATGTCGGTGGTGGCCTCCACCCTTACCTCGGTGTGCGTGTTCCTGCCGGTGGTGTTCTCGGCCAGCATTGTGCGCAGCCTGATGATGCCCATGTCCCTGTGCATCGGTTACTGCCTGATGGCCTCCCTCATCGTGGCGCTCACGGTGGTCCCGGCGGCATCCTCTACTGTGCTGAAAAAAGCTGAACCCAAGCGCCTTGCCTGGTTTGAAAAGGTGCAGGAAAAGTATGCCCATAGTCTGGAATGGTGCCTGCAGCACCGTGCCCTGCCCCTGGTCGCGGCGGTGGTACTGCTGGTGTTCAGCGGCTGGCAGGTGCTGAACATGGGTGTGGAGCTGCTGCCCAGCATCACCAGCAACGAGGCGCAGATCACCCTGTCCACCGCCGACGGCCTGACCAAGGAGGAATCCTATGCCATTGCGGGTCAGGTGGCAGAGGCGGCCCTGAATGTAGAAAACGTGGAAGAGGTGGGCATCACCCTCGACACCAGCATGGCCGGTCTGGATATCAGCCAGCTGGGCCTGCCCACCGCCATTACCGATATCCTGAACTCCGCCAATGCCTACGGCAGATACAAGATCAACGTTATGATGAGCAAGAGCCTTTCCTCCCGTGAGGTGGAAAAGACCCGGCAGGCCATGGAGGATGCAGTGTCCCAGATCGAGAATTGCACCGCTGAGGTCAAGCTGTACGGCATGACCGATGATCTGACCAGCCAGCTGGCCACCGGCCTGTCGGTCAAGGTCTACGGCAAGGATCCGGAAACGCTGACCACCGTTTCCGAGAAGGTAATGGAGATCGTCAACGATACCGAGGGCTTTGCCAATGCGGACAACGGCCTTGGCAGCGGCGATGCCACCATCATCCTGAAGGTGGACCGCGACAAGGTGCGCGCCTACGGCCTGACCGTTGCGCAGGTGTACCAGCAGATCGCGGCAAAGCTCACCACCACCGCCACCGCCCAGACCCCCGTCACGGTGAACGGCACCACCATGGATGTCCAGATCACGGACAATCTGGACCCCGTCACCAAGGAAAACATGATGGAGCTTACCTTTGAGACCACCGAAATGTCGGCAGACGGCACAGTGACCAATGGTACCTGCACCCTGAACGATATCGCCAGCTGGACCACCGGCACCGCACCGGATGCCATTACCAGCGAGAACCAGACCGAGTTTGTCACCGTTACGGCGGATACGCTGGATGGCTACAACACCATGGTGCAGTCCCGCGTGCTGCAGAAGAAGCTGGATGAGTACGCGGCCAGCGGTGAGATGCCGGAGGGCTGCAGCACCACGCTGGGCGGCGAGACCGAGGGCACCGACTACATGGTGAACGAAATGGTGCAGTGGATGGCTCTGGCCCTGCCCTTTGTATATCTGGTCATGGTGGCACAGTTCCAGAGCCTGCTGTCCCCCTTCATCGTGCTGTTCACGGTGCCGCTGGCCTTTACCGGCGGCCTGCTGGGCCTGCTGGTCACCGGCCAGCAGCTCACCATGATCTCCCTGATGGGCTTCATCG
>OODF01000808.1_pt1 | contig 16655 bp, 9 predicted proteins | sample 1671431 | NCBI WGS metagenome assembly OODF01 (sample SAMN06348156, study PRJEB24527) | human gut metagenome | biome: human gut; feature: ankylosing spondylitis patient; material: feces | host: Homo sapiens | place: China | collected 2015-10 | reverse complement strand
GGGTATCGCGTGTTGGAGCAGTCGCGCCCTGTAAGGGCAAAAGCTTTAAGACATGACGCAGGTATTGAAAAAATATACATACGATGTTCCTCTTTAAGATCGCTAAATCAGCTATCAAGCAAGGATAACAACATAAAGGGTTAAAGCTTTTGCCCTTACAGGGCGCGGAGACTCTACTATGCGGGAACCCCAGGGTGTCGCTTCGCTTGCCCTGGGCTATGTGCTCCATTGGGTCTTCAGCCCGCCCTTGCTAAATCCGAAATTAGAGTAAGTAGCGTATAGCGCACTTACCCGTCACCCCATTACCCCAAAAACTGCTAAATATGACCCTTTCGATAATAGTACCCTGTTACAACGAGGAAGCTGTGCTGCACGAAACCAATGCGCGGCTCACCGATGTGATAAAACGCATGGAGGCCAAGGCGCTGATAGACCATGGGCGCATCATATACGTCAACGATGGGAGTGCCGACCGCACTTGGCAGATTGTAGAAGAACTGGCTCAGGCCGACCAACACGTGGGCGGCTTGTGTCTGGCCCACAACGTGGGACACCAGCAGGCATTGTGGGCGGGCCTTGAATGGGCCGCGGCACACAGCGATGCTGCCATAAGCATTGACGCTGACCTGCAGGACGATGTGGAGGCCATACCGCAAATGGTGGAGCTGTGGCTGCACGGCGCCGATGTGGTGTATGGTGTAAGGCGCGAACGCAAGACCGACACGTGGTTTAAGCGTACCACGGCACAGGGCTTCTACCGCCTGATGCGCGTGATGGGCAGCGAGGTGGTGTACAACCATGCCGACTTCAGACTCATGAGCCGACGTGCCCTGCAAGCCTTGATGGCCTATCCGGAGCGCAACCTCTTTTTGCGTGGCATGGTGGCACAGCTGGGGTTCAACACCGCATCGGTTTATTACGACCGTGCAGAGCGCTTTGCCGGTGAATCGAAGTATCCGCTGACCAAGATGCTTGGCTTTGCGCTCGATGGCATCACCTCGTTCTCGGTGCGCCCCTTGCAGTATATTACTTACCTGGGGGCCGTGTTTATGCTCATCTCGATATGCGCCATCGTTTACGGCATTGTGTCGTACGTTGAGGGCCGCACCATAGCGGGCTGGACCTCGCAGCTGGTGAGCATCTGGTTTATAGGCGGCGCCATACTGCTGGCCTGTGGCATCATAGGCGAATATGTGGGTAAGATATACACCGAGGTGAAACGTCGCCCACGCTACTTTATACAGAAGACGGCTGGCCATGAACTAAGTTAGTTTACGGGTCGACGGGTTAACTGGTAAGTAGGTGTCGTGCTACTTATAGTGTTAACGTAAAAGTTTGACTAACTTACCCGTCCCCTAACCCTCTAACCTCCTAACCTCCTATACTTTGCAAGCAAGTTACCAACATAATACCTAATGTAATGAAGTTAAACCTAAAGAAACTGCTGCTGCTCAGTGCGCTGCTACCTACCGCCGCGTGGTCACAGAACGTAGACCGCAGCAAATATCCGGATTACTCGGATAAGGTGAACCCAGACCCCTCGCTGATGCAATCCCGCAAGATGAGGGGGAAGGCCGTCAGCGTTACGGGGCTGCCCGACTATGTAAATAACGCCGAAACACGCTACTTTCCGCCCGTGCTCAACCAGGACGGTGGCTCTTGTGGCTCGGCCTCACGCATCTGCTACATGTTTTCGCATGAGCTGAACTCTTTCCGCAATCTTGATGGCAAAGATGCCCACAACTATTATCCGTCACACTTTGTGTGGCTGCTAACTTATGGCAACTCGGGCAAGGACCAGTTTGTGCAGTATGTGGGCGTGCCCTCGGCTGCAACTTACGGCGGACAGACCACCTCAAAGTTGTTTGGCTATCAAGAAGCGTCGCAGAACGACTTTGGCTGGATGACGGGTTACGACAAGTGGTACGAAGCTATGTTCAACCGCATGCTTAAACCGGCACACTTCAGCGAGAACCTTGGCACAGAAGCCGGACGCGAAGCGCTGAAACGCTGGCTTTACAACCACAATGGCGACTCCGACTTCAGTTCGGGCGGTATTGCGGGCATTGGCTGTGCCTCGTCGGGCATACAAATGAAAGCTATCGAAACCACCCCGGCCAACACCGCTGCTGGCGTGGTGGGCAAACACTATCTCAGCGCCTGGGGCACTACCGTAGACCATGCCATGACTATTGTGGGCTACGACGACAGAATAGAGTTCGACCTTAACGGCAACGGCAAGTATGGCGAACAGGAGTCGGACGAGCGCGGTGCGTGGATAATGGTAAACTCGTGGGGTGACGATTGGGCCGATGGCGGCTTTATATATTGCCCCTACGCCTACGCTGGTGCTACCTTCAACGCCGACGGCAAATTCACTGGCAACTGGTGGACGCCCGAGGTGTACAAGGTGCGCAAGAACTACCGCCCGCTGCGTACCATCAAGGTGGAGATGGACTATAGCCGGCGCTCAGAGCTGTGCCTGTCGGGCGGTGTGGCCAAGGACTTGAATGCCACGCAGCCCGAATACTCTGTGCCTTTCCACCACTTTCAGTATGCTGGCGATGGCAACAATGGTAATACCAACCCCGCTCCCGAAATACCGATGCTGGGACGCTGGATTGACAACACACTGCACACAGAGCCGATGGAGTTTGGCTACGACCTGACAGACCTCAGCGACAACCTCGACCCCAACGAACCTCTGAAGTACTTCTTTATTATAGACACCAAGAGCTGGGCCAAGGGCACAGGACATGTGTACAAAGCCTCAATACTCGATTATGCGCAAGACAGCAAGGGGCTGGAAATACCCTTTGACACGGGTGACAATGGTGTGACCGTTGAAAATCAGGGCAACCGCACCGTGCTGACAGTTGTCGTGCCCGGACGCGGCTACAGAGCACCGCTTAATGTGGCTGTGAACGGAAACACCCTGACGTGGAGCAAGCCTGCTGCCTCGAAAAATGTGCTGACAGGTTTCCGCGTGTACAAGGGCACTGACGAACTGTTGGCCACACTCGATGCCGGCACCACACAATATGCGCTGCCCGACGGCGCTGCGGGCTCGTATGCCGTGCAGGCTGTATATGGCAGCAAGCAGTCGGTGAGCGTAAGTGCCACCGTGCCGGCCAAGTCGACAAGCAACAAGTGCCTGAAGGCAGATCACACAGGCTTTACCATTCCTGGTGTGTTCGGCTCGAAATATGACAAGGCTACGATAGAGTATTGGATACGTCCGATGTCGCTGTCGAACTGGAACCAAAGTGCTGGTCCGGGCTGGGGGCAGTTTATGTTCCACGCCAACGCTAATGGCAACTTTACCGCCGGTTGGGGGCTTGGATCAGACCGCATGGAACTGTCGAGCGTGCTGAAGAAAGACCAATGGACTCACATTGCAATGGTGGTAGATGGTAACACACTGACCACCTACGTAAATGGTGTGAAGAAGGGCAGCATAACATCTGCCAATTACAGCGGCATAGGCGGCTTTGGCGACTTGACGTTTAGTGGCAGCGGCGCTAACAGCGACCAGCACGCTTTCTACGACGAAATACGTATATGGAACAAGGCTCGCACGGCGGCCGAAATCAGTGCCGACTACAAGCTGATGTATACCGATGGCATACTGCCCGAAAACTTGATAGCCTACTACCCGGGCGACACGTTTGAAGTGGGCGGCGAAACTTTGCTGCGCGACCATACAGCCGGACAGCGTCATGCCTCATTCGCCAACAGCAAATTCAGCGTTAACAGTGGTTGGGCACAGTTGCTGGGCTACACCACGAGGACGGAGGTGAGCATTGTGCAACCCGACACAAAGGTGATGGTAGGACAGCCCGTAACACTGCGTGCCAAAGGCTCAACCAACATTGTGAAGATGGAGTGGACCGCTACTGGCACCGACGGCGGCACAACTGTGGCCTCGACTCTGACTACCACCTTTAAGCAGGCGGGCAAGCAAGAGGTTAAGGTGGTGGCCACCGATGTAAAAGGAAAGACGCAGGAGAATACCATCAGCATCGATGTGGCCGAGGCACCCAAGGCCGACGCTTCATTTAAGATGACGAAGCAGCAGGTGACTGCGGGCGAGCGCGTGACATTTATGCCTGTACAGGTGTATGACGGCACTACTTACAAATGGACCCTGGCCGGGGCTTCTACCCGCACATCAGACCAACCGTATGTCACGGTGTCGTACGATGCTACCGGCACCTACGATGTGACGCTCGAGGTGACTGATGCCAACGGACAAAAGGCTACCTCTACACAACAAATAGGCGTGAAGGGTGTGGCACCCAAGGTGTCGTTTGACGTGAATCCTGCCATTGTGATGAAGGGCGACGATGTGACGCTGACTAATCACTCGCTCTACAACCCGCAACATGGCCAGTGGACGCTGGTGAGCGCACAAACGGCTATGCAATGCGAAGGACTCGATGTGAGTTTCCGTCCTGAAGTGCCAGGTATCTACGATGTCACTTTCAAGGCTACTAACGATGTGGGCAGCGGCGAGGTTACCATGAACCGCGCATTGGTAGTGTGCAACGCCGACAGCAAGACCGGCCTGAGCTTTATGCCAGAGGGCAGCGCCAAGGTGGAACTGTCGAAAGTGCCTTTAACCAAAGGTCAGGGCTACTTCACTATTGACTGGTGGATGCGTCCTAACTCGCTGCGTGCTGCTTGTAATGGCATTGGCGAGAGCAAGTCAACTTTCGAACTCATGACCACCGCCACGGGCAAGATGTGCCTCTACATCGGTGGCAAATGTGCACAATCAAGCGATGGCTTTGTCATTGCCAACGAGTGGCATCACTATGCAGTGACTTACAGCTCTCCGGGCATTGTATGCTTCTTCCGCGATGGCGAGAAGCAAGACTATAGCTCGGTGATACAACAAATACCCGAACTCTCAACCTTTAGCCTGGGCACCAACGATGCGCCTATGATGGGCACTGTCGACGAGTTCAGAGTGTGGAACTTTGCCTTTAACGAGAACAAGCCCGAAAAGCTGCAAGGCTACATTTCAAAACCCCTCGATGAGGCTGGTGTGGCTGCTGCACAGAATGAGGGCTTGCAGGTTTACTACAAGTTTGACCAAAGCAGCGGCAACGTGGCAGACGCTACCTCAAATGCCAACACGGGCGTAAGAAAGGGCTTTGGTCCCGATGGCGATGCTTGGACAAGTTCAAAGGGCGTGTTTGCGCTCTGCTTTGACAATAAGGCTGAGGACGTAACAGAAAAGTACCTTGCCAATTACAAAGCACCATTTGCTAATACCGGCGAAGTGTTCAACGATGTGTACGGCTTCTTGTATGGTTCACGCTTCATGACACTGAGCGACTGGAAACTCGATAATGTGGCTTACGACGAATATGGCAAGGAATCGAAATCGAACACTGGTGCTGCGGCCGACAACATGATAGCCAACTACCTTGTAATAAGCACCGGACAGGATGGCTTTGTCAATGTACTGACAGACCACAAGGTGTATCAGACTGTAGAACTGCCAAAGGGCGCATACGTGTTCAGTGCAAACTATCCCGGCGACAAGGCTGTACAGCCTGATGGTTGCTATGTGGTAGCTGCCGAAGGCGACTCGCTGCCTGGCACCAACTATCTGGCAGACGCGTTGGCTTCGCGTGCCTTGGGCGAGAAGAGTGCCTCGCTGCAGAATAGCGTGTTCTTTGTACTGACAGAACCCGCCAAGGTGAGTCTCGGCTTATTGGCCAGCATGACAGGCAAGCAGGCATTGTACATCAAATCGTTTGCCCTCAAGTGCTACGATATTACCCCCATGAATGGCGTCATCAACGGTTGCAACGGCATCAAGCTTGATGGCGTAGTGACCGAAACGCCTGCCGACATCAACGCCGCAGGTAATGTTTACGACCTTTCAGGCCGCCGCGTAATGGTGCCCGGCAAGGGCATATACATCATTGGTGGCAAAAAGGTGGTGCGCTAAATCCCCTCCAGCTATTCCCCAAAAGGGTACTGCAGATAGATACGAGGGGTAAAAAGCAGTGTGCTAAATTGCCCCAGCTATCCTCATGCGACAGCATGCCAACCCGCTTACGACAGCGTTTCGTACGCTTATCACGTAAGTCTTGGTATGCTCGCTGATGTTAAAACGTACGCTTACACCAGCGTTTCGTACGCTTATCACCAGCGTTATGTACCCCCAAAATGCAAGAAAAAGGCCGACGAACTAACATTGTCGGCCTTTTTTCTTGTAGATTTCAGCAATAACTTGTATATTTGCACTCGCAAAGAGCAGCAAAGGCTGTTCATATTTGCACGGACTTGTAGCTCAGTTGGTTAGAGCAACAGACTCATAATCTGGAGGTCCCTGGTTCAAGCCCAGGCTGGTCCACCTTGAAAATGAAGCAGTTACGAACGTCGTAACTGCTTTTTTCGTATAGTAGCGCAAACATACTGTTTGAATAATTGGGAATGTTTGCGCCATGATGCGCTGTGAAACGCCGCAAGCATATAATTACAATGGCAAGTCCCATCGGCATATAGTATATATGCGGTTGGGACTTTAATCGTTAAAGGTCAAAAGATAATTCTGCCGTTGTTATATCAGTGTTCGTATGTTCTCTATCAAAGAGTAGGTGTGAGTTAGGTGTTCCAATGAAGATAATGCACATGTTTTCTTCCCTTCCACGGCATCTACAAACCCCTTTATCGTGTCGTAATAGCCTTGAGACACAATTTGGTTATTCACTTGCAAAGGTACAAAGTTGTTCCTTTCAAACAGACTGACGGTAGTCTTTCCGCGCGGAAACACTTTTTCCATCGGTATTCCCATTAGTATTCTTGATTTGTGCCGAAGAGTTAAGTTGTCGAATTGATCCATCTCATAAACCCCTCTGTCTGTGTTTATGGTCCAGTGTTCTTTTGCATCACTCCAAGAATAACCCGTCGACAGTTCAAGAATGCCTGTGGCACAATGGTGTTCAAGAATGAGCATCAGGGTATGATTTTCAACATTTACCGCAGATTTTACTTGGCCTTCGCCAAATAGATATGTCATGCAATCTAATGGGTGGATAAAGAGGTCGAGCAAAGCATCACCTTCAGGATAGGCACCTGTCAGATATTTAAGATTATAGCATACAGCACCTTTGCTCTTTTTCAACTCCTTCTGCAAAATGCGCATGATTGGCGAGTTCCGCTTTTGTAGTCCAACTTCCACTATGGTGTCATGCTCCTTTTGCAAATCCATCAGCCGTGCCAACTCTTCCAAGCTTTGACAAGGGGGCTTTTCGATGAATAGTGCCTTGCCGCTCTTCAGCACTTCTGTGGCTATTGCAAAATGCGCTTGTGGAGCAGCTGAGACAAAAACGCCTTTAACATCTTTGTCATCCAGTATTTCCTGCAAGGAAGTGGTGGCATGCACACCAGGGTAAGCGCTTTCTATCAAAGGCAATTTATTAGCGGACTTGCAGCAAATGTATTTCAAGGGCACATGCAGGAAGGCAAGCACAGGATACAGATTATTCATGCTATGATTGCCTATTCCGACAAATGCGTATTTGCCGAGATAATTGTGCCTTAAAAGACTGGTGCTTCGAGAGTGCTTGTAGCGTTCGATTAATTGCTTTGTGTATCTCATCTTCTGATAATCCGTTTCATGTATTGTTTGTAGGTCACGTTCTGATTGCCTGTCCATTGATATTTGCCGTAGAACCATTCTATCATTCTCTTGGTAAAGACTTTCTCGAAGTTGCGCAACAAGATGATGTCATACTTGCGATGGAAGTTAATCCAGCAGGCATTGCAGCTCTTGGAATGCTGGCATTGTACATGGACGGCTTGGCGAGAGTTAAATATCTCGTCCAAAGAGTTCTCATGTATATTGCCGAGTTTTACGCCCAGGTTTTGGCACAACGGCACATCACCATTAGAATGAATGACCAGTTCGCTGAATATGCTTTGGCATCGCAGTTTCAGATGGCCGTTTCTCCACTCTTCATACAAAGCTACAAAGTCGAAATTCTCTTCTGTCTCATGAATATTGGCAGGAATGCTTTGTATGAAGTTGCTCATGTCAGCTTGGAGCAAATCGGCTGTAGTGTTGAAGAAATCCATCGTTCCATAAATGCCGATGCGGATATCTACCTCGTATTTCTTTGCCACACGTATCACATAGTCCATATCCTTGAAGGTGTTCCATGGAGAAAGGCAGAACATCAAAGAAACGGGAACCTCATCTTTCAAGGTCTCAACCACTTCTACCACCTTGTCATGACCATTGCAACCTCTCATTGCTTTGTATGTATCTTTGTCACCGTCCAACGACACATACAGATGGCGGGGACGGTATCTACGCACAGCATCAATAACCTTCTTTGGGTTGAGGCAATTGGACAATAACGTGTAGTTAGGGTGGTGGTGCATAAACCACTCCATGATGTCAGTGGCTTCAGGGTGGAGAATAAACTCTCCGCCTTCCAATCCCACAACAGTGTTTTTGGTGATACATCGGCTTGCCATAATCTGCTGAATGTCGTGTAACGACAAATGCTCTTCAGGCTTTTGCCAAATAGAGCAATGCTTGCAGCGCGATTGGCATTTTGTTGTGGAATAAATCATCAGTGTGCTCAGCTTCTTATGCCGAGGGCGAAGGATATTGTTGAGGTATAGAACCCCATTGCGCAGGTAGTCTGTTGTATTGTACATTTTGTCTTTTGAAACGTTTGTGCTTCTATCAATAAGAGGCGACAAAAGTTCAAAAGACTGCATTACCATGTAAACCTGATGCCGAAAGGTATAGTGAAAGAGAACGGATTTTCAGTCCAAGTTGTATGGATAGAGCTGCCGTTTGGCACATACCAGTTAAACGAAGGTTCTATGTAGACACCCCACTTAGGAGCAAATTTATATTGCACTCCAATACTTGTGCCAATGCTCCATTGCAGCGAAGGCGTGACGTGCCAATCGTTCGTATATGGTGTAACGTTTCCTACAACATATCTTTCGCTTGTTTTACCATATATAGGTATATGTAGGGCACCGCCCAACGAAGAGTAAACAGACCAATTCTTGACATCAATCCATTTATACGACACCTGCAAAGGTATTCCCAAGTAATGCACCTGTTGGTCCCGATAGAGGTAATACGCACCTTCGCCTAACGTGAAGTCGGACTTCAGCAAAGAATACTGCAAGCCTGTCTCCAGGTTCCAATTTTTCCCGAATGATTTTGTTACAGAAAGTCCAAAGGTAATTGGCTTGCTGTGGTGTTCATGCTCCTCTATCTTACCCTTGTTGTTCTTGGCTATTTCCATGAGAGCCTTTTCCTCCTCCGACATACCGTCATGCCCAGTCCGCTGCAGATATTGATAATATTCCTCCCAAGTTGTGAATGTTTTAGGAACAGAGGGGTGAGGCCCGTCGGTAATATCGTCATCTGTGCTGCCCACAAACATTCTATAACCATTCTGAGCCAAATCCGAGCCAAGAGAACCAGTTGCAAGCAACTGCCATTGGTGCTTTTTGCCCGTTTGCCTGTTTGCAACAAGGTGATGTTCTGTTTCTATGCAAGGCAGTTTGAATGTATCAGGTAAAATGTTATCATTATTTTCCACCGCCACTAACTTATGCGATACGGAATCCATAGGAGTATATGTACTATCCTTAGATAGAATTTCTACAGGTGGCATAATCGTTGATACACCGCATCTGTTGCGGCGTACTTCTGCAACAGAATTCGCAGAAACCACATTCACTGCATCGTGAGGCTCTTTCTTTCCTGCTTGCCTGATTGGGTATCTCTTTTCACTGGCTATATTGGACTTTTGTACATTGTCCTTACCTTTGTTTATGAGCCAATATATGCCAAGAGGAGTGCAAGCCAACACCAATATAACAAGCCCCATACCCCTCCTGTTGATAATCTTGCGCAACATGGCCTTAGCCCTTGATAGTTGAGAAGAAGAACTATGTGGTTCAATGCCCAATCTTTCGGCTATTTCTTGATGCGAGTAGCCTTCAATAACCGACATTCTAAACACTCGTCCATATCCTTTAGGCAACTGATCTATCAACTCAAGCAAATCCTTCTCAGCCAATAGCGAATCGGAAGATACGGCACGACCATTATCCATTTCCTCTTCCATAGTACTTGAAAAAGGAACCAGTGGCATCTTTCGTTTCTGTGCCAGATGTTTCAAAGCCACATTTTTCGTAATTGTAGCCACCCACTCTCCGAACTTTGAAGCATCTTGGAGTTGGAAGATAGAATAATAAGCACGGATAAACGCCACCTGGACGAGGTCATTCACAAGATCCTCGTCTTCATTGGTTGTTATATTGACACATACATTTCTCATCATCGGAGAGTATGTCTCATATAATGTTTTCAGGGCTGCATTGTCACCTTCTTTAATTCGGTTTATCAGTTCTTCTATATCCATGTTTAGGGCAATGAGTATGCAATTTCTATATTAAGATACCACGTTACAGAAAAAGACTGCATGGCAATGGTGAAATTCTGCTGCCCCTGCCATGGGACACCAAGGCACGCGGCCAAGGCGGCAATAAAAACGAAACCGCGCCCGCACCTCAACCCACAAAGGAGGAGGCACGGGCGCGGTTTGCTGCGCTGGTGGCGGGGGTAGTTAATTATCGCTGCTCCCCATCCACCATGGCATAGTCCAGTCGCCATCAAGCGCTTGGCGCGTCGACCACGAAATAGACCCTGATATGACAGATACAAGAAATAGTACTATGAGTAAGTATACCAAGAATTCGCAGATATACACATTGCAAAGGATTGTAATGACGACACAATCGGCTATCAAGGACAGCACGCACACCGCTCCAGCCCGGTTCATGCGCCGCTCAAGGGCTATGCGCTTAGGGTCAGTTTCGGGACTCTCGGTTATTTTGATTTCGAGCCGCGCGTCTATTCGTTTTGGAAAATTGCTCATAATAGCAGAATATTAAAACACATGCCGCAAATATAGGCAAATATAATTGTATATAGTAAAAAAAAGACGGGAAAAAACGACATAACATTCAGCCTGCACCTCACGCTCGACGGCAAGGAACACCTTGTGACGGTGGCTGCTGCGGCCAAAGAAGTGCAGCGCGCTGTAGCCCAGTTGTGCACGGCGTACAGTTCGTACACAAATATTTGCCCCCTCCCCGTTTGCCTACTAGTAAAAGAGTGCGTGTGTTTTTACTGCCATCTTACACTTTTTGTACGTAACAAGTTGATACACAGATGTTTCAAGAGTGTAAGATGATTTCAAAGTATCTTACACACCCTTGCGCACATCTTACACACCTTCCCCCGCAGCCTCGCAGTCAACATGGACGTATGCAGTAGATAATACGGCATAGGGACGTAGAAAAATCAGTCGGAGCAACAGATTTTTCTGTTCCCCTATGCCGTGAGATCGCCCTCCCGTGTTTGTGCCGTGTGGTAGCATGAGGGTTGTGTAGGTTGCGTGTAGGTGAATTTGGTGGCATCTTACACTAAATAAAGTGTTGATAGTCAATGAGTTGCAGCGTGTTAGTGTAAGATGTAAGATACTCGGCAAGTAAAGCTTTTGTAGTATGGTAAAGGTCCCACTACCACTAAACGCAAGCACTAAACGCTACTACAAAACGCAAGCACTAAACGCTAACACTAATGGGGGCGACGCGTCTCGCGTCGGGCATTAAGGCAAAGGCTAATACACTAAAATAAAGGCTCTCAGACAGCACTAATTACATGCCTATCTGTGAGCCTAAACCTTGATGCCCGACGCGGGACGCGTCGCCCCCATTAGTGCTTGCGTTTAGTAATAGCGTTTAGTGCTCGAGCTTGTGCTTGAGTTTAGTGGTAGCGTTTAGTGCTATGGATTACATTGGGCTTTCAGCCCGCACTTGCTAAATCCGAAAGTTGAGTTATTATGTTAAAGTCATAATGGTAAGAAGCTTAAAAAGCTTGGTAAACTTACCTGTTAACCCGTTAACTTGTCAACTTGTTTACTAATTCCGCCAACGCATAAAAAGTGTCTGTTTTTACCTTAATGTGTTCCATAAACACTGCATCGGCCAATAATTTTGGCGTAAAGCTTTGCATGGCAAAGAGGTTTTTTGCACCTTTGCAGTTGCGCCGTGTAGTATGAAGTGCACGGACAGCATTTTCCTAAACAACAAGCATTATATCTTTATAATAACAACCTTTTTACTCAGTAATATTCGTATGGAACCTGCAAAAGGAAAATTAGGCGTGATGTGCGTCGGTCTTGGTGCGGTAACAACCACCTTTATGACCGGTGTGCTCATGGCCCGCAAAGGCCTGGCCAAGCCTATTGGCTCAATGACACAGTATGACAAAATCCGCGTAGGCCGCGGCAAGGACAAGCAATACTTGCACTATGGCGAGATAGTGCCGTTGACCCAGCTCGACGACATCGTGTTTGGTGCATGGGACGTATATCCGGCCAATGCCTATGAGAGCGCCCTCAATGCCGAGGTGCTGCGCGACCGCGACATTGAGCCGGTGCGCGACGAGCTCAAGGCCATTGTGCCCATGAAGGCCGCCTTTGACCACAACTATGCCAAGCGTCTTGATGGCGACAATGTGAAGGATTGTGCCACACGTTGGGACATGGTTGAGGCCCTGCGCCAGGATATCCGCCAGTTCAAGGCCGAAAAGGGCGTTGACCGTGTGGTAGTGATTTGGGCCGCATCAACCGAAATATATGTGCCCATCGACGAACAGGTGCACGGCACACTTTCGGCCCTCGAGGCAGCCATGAAGGCTGACGACCGCGAGCACATTGCCCCCTCAATGTGCTATGCTTATGCAGCCTTGAAGGAGGGTGCCCCCTTTATAATGGGTGCCCCCAACACCACGGTGGACATTCCCGCCATGTGGGAGCTGGCCGAACAAACCAAGATGCCTATTGCCGGCAAGGACTTCAAAACGGGTCAGACCCTTGTCAAGTCGGGCTTTGCCCCCATCATCGGCACTCGTTGCCTGGGGTTGAGCGGTTGGTTCTCAACCAACATTCTTGGCAACCGCGACGGTCTTGTGCTCGACGAGCCTGCCAACTTCCACACCAAGGAGGTGTCGAAACTTTCAACGCTCGAGAGCATACTCGAGGCCGACAAGCAGCCCGACCTTTACAGCAACTATTACCACAAGGTGCGCATCAACTATTATCCGCCCCGCAACGATAATAAAGAGGGTTGGGACAACATCGACATCTTTGGCTGGATGGGCTACCCCATGCAAATCAAGATTAACTTCCTTTGCCGCGACTCTATTCTGGCCGCTCCGCTGTTGCTCGACCTCGTGCTGCTCTCCGACCTCGCTGCCCGCAAGGGCCGCTATGGCACGCAGCGCTTCCTGAGCTTCTTCCTCAAGAGCCCGATGCATGACTACACGCAGGGCGAGGTGCCTATCAACCACCTCTTCCAGCAGTATGTGATGCTGAAGAATGCCATTCGCGAAATGGGTGGCTACGAGGCAGACGAGGAAATTGATTGATGCCAGCATCAGCGCCATGCAATGTGCTGCGTGTGCCGAACAGGCACGATTTGCAGCAAGTGGGGGCCTGATGGCCCGGCCGCACGCTGGCATGACAAAAAAATGTGGGGTTCCTCCCTTCCGCAGGGTAGGGGAGGGGCCCTTTATATTTCCAACACAACTTATGAAACGACTATTCTTACTCTTGACTTTGCTGCTCGGCTGCATTGGTGCCGCATTGGCCCAACGCAACATTTCGGGCGTGGTGATTGACAGTAAAACTGGTGAGAAACTGCCATTCGTCAATGTGATATACGTTGACGGCGGTGGCACGCAAACCGACTTCGACGGGCGTTTCACGCTTCCGTTCAAAGCCGGTCGTTTGCGTTTTTCGGTGCTTGGCTACGAAACCAAAACCGTTTCGGTGAAGGAGGTGGCCGACTCGCTGGTGTTCCGTCTCAAGTCGCTGGACCGCTCGCTCGGCACGGCAGAGGTGACGGGCAAGAAAACCAAATACTCGCGCAAGAACAACCCTGCCGTTGAACTCATGCGCAAGGTGATAGCGGCTAAGAAGAGCAGCGACCTGCATCAGCACGACTATTACAGCATAGACAAATACAGCAAAATAACCTTTGCCCTGAACGATGTGACCGACAAGGTGTTTGAAGAAGGCAAATTCAAGAAACTGCCTTTCCTTAAAGACCACGTGGAGGTGTGTAACGAGACGGGCAAACTCATTCTGCCCCTGTCGGTGGACGAAACCGTCACGCGCCTTATCTACCGCAAGGAGCCCAAGAGCGAGAAGAACATCATTCTTGGTCAGCGCTCAAACGGCATCAACGACCTGCTCAACACGGGTGACATTGTCAATACCATGCTGAAGGACTGCTTTACCGATGTAGACATCTACAATGACGAGGTGCGCTTGCTGCAATACCCCTTTACCAGTCCGATATCGTCGCGAACGGCCATATCGTTTTACCGCTACTTTATAGTAGACACACTGATGGTGGACGGCAAACAGCGCTGCATACAGGTGGACTTTACCCCTAACAATCCGCAGGACTTCGGGTTCTCGGGCAGCCTTTACATCATGGCCGATGGCACTTACCGCGTCTACAAGGCCGACATGGGCATACCCGTGCGCAGCGATGTGAATTTTGTGCAGAGCATGCGTATCATTCAAACCTTCAGCCAGTTGCCCACCGGCGAGCAGGTGCTTGTAAAGGACAACATGCTTGTGCAGCTGCACATCACCAAGTCGGCCGGCAAATTCCAGGTAAAGCGCGACACCGAGTATAGCAACTTTGCCTTCGAACCCATTCCCGACAAGACCTTCAAGTTCAAGGGCGAGACGCTCACCTCGGCCAATGCACAGATGCAGGACGAGCATTTTTGGCAGGAGCACCGTGCCGACTCGCTCACCAAGAGCGAGAGCACAATGAAACAGCTCATCAAGAAACTCGAAAGCGTGAAGGGCTTCAAACCCGTGTTGTGGGTGGCCAAGGCGTTTATTGAGAACTTTGTAGAAACATCGGTGAACCCCGACAAGCCGTCGAAGGTAGACATCGGTCCGGTCAACACCATGATAACGCACAACTTTGTTGACGGGCTGCGCCTGCGTGCTTCGGCCCAAACCACGGCCAACTTTAACAAGCACCTGTTCCTCAAAGGCTACATAGCCTACGGCTTTAAGGACGAAAAGTGGAAAGGCATGGGCGAGGTAACCTATTCGTTCAACAAAAAGGCTTATTTGCCACGCGAGTTTCCGGTGAACAACCTCACCTTCAACTACTCGCGCGACGTGATGTCGCCTTCCGACAAATTTATGCCCACCGACAAGGATAACGTGTTCACCTCGTTCAAGTGGACCACGGTGGACCACATGATGTACTACGAAACCTACAAACTGCTGTGGGACCGCGAGTGGGAGAATGGTTTGCGTTTCGATGTGCAGTTGCGCACATCGAAGGACACGCCTACGGGCCACCTGTTCTACCAAAGCGTGCATGCCGACGGCATCAGCCGTGAGGCAGGTTTCAATCTGTCCTATCTGCGCACCTACGACTTGAGCATGGGGCTACGCTATCAGCCTGGCGTAAAATGGATTAACACCAAGCAGCGCCGCATAGCATCGAATAACGATGCGCCCATCTTCTCGCTCAGCCACACCGCCGGTCTCTACAACTTTGGCCGTGCCGACTATGCCTACAACCTGACCGAGGCCGGGGTGTACAAACGTTTGTGGCTGGCCTCGTGGGGCAAAATGGACTTTACGCTCAAGGGTGGTGTGCAGTGGAACAAAGTGCCGTTCCCGTTGCTCATCATGCCAGCTGCCAACCTGTCGTACATTATGGAGGATAATACCTTCAACCTCATCGACAACATGGAGTTCTTGAACGACCGCTACGTGTCGCTCATGTATTCGTGGGACTTGAACGGCAAGATATTCAACCGCATACCTCTGCTCAAAAAGTTGAAATGGCGCGAATATATTGGTTGCAATGTGCTGTGGGGCACACTCAGCAGCAAGAACAATCCGTTCCTCGACAAGAACGCCAACGACCAGCGCCTGCTCTACTTCCCCGGCAACTGGGGCGATGACGGGTTCAACTACCAGTCGCGCGTGATGGACCGCAAGGTGCCGTATGTTGAGGTGGTGGCCGGCATTCACAACATATTCAAGATATTCCACATTGAGTATGTGCACCGCCTTAACTATATACGTCCGGGCACTCAAAAGTGGGGCATACGCGGCATGTTCCGTCTGACATTCTGATGTAGCACGCGCTGCACATATATATACGCATACTACAAGCGCAAGCACCAAGGGCCGAGCCCTGTTGATGCTTGCGCTTGTAGTGTGTATGGCCGCTGTGGGTAGAGCGTTCAAAATAGAGGGGAATATATATGTTATTGTTGTTTGGTGAAACGTAAACATTCGAACGGCCTCAAGCACCAAACGCTACCACTAATGGGGGCGACGCGTCTCGCGTCGGGGATAGTGCAACTGTTATTTAGTAGAGCTTGTATTCTTTTCCTTCATTAACCCGACGCGAGACGCGTCGCCCCCATTAGAGCTAGCGTTTTGATGGTGGCGTTTTGAGGTAGCGTTTGATGCTAGCGTTTGGTGCTTGAAGAAACGCTAGCACTAATGGGGGCGACGCGTCTCGCGTCG
>OODF01000796.1_pt1 | contig 16812 bp, 8 predicted proteins | sample 1671431 | NCBI WGS metagenome assembly OODF01 (sample SAMN06348156, study PRJEB24527) | human gut metagenome | biome: human gut; feature: ankylosing spondylitis patient; material: feces | host: Homo sapiens | place: China | collected 2015-10 | reverse complement strand
TCGGTTCGAAGAATGAGGCCGCATTGACTGCCGTGAAAGGGATTGGTTTGAAGACGGCCCAGCGTATCTTGGTAGATTTGAAAAATAAGGTGAAACCTATGGAGAGTATGGCCGGAAACTTGCTGGAGGCATCAGTCTCTAATGGAGCGGTAACCGAGGAGGCCGTAGCCGCATTGGTTATGTTAGGTTTCCAGAAAGCGGCTTCGCAAAAAGCGGTATCCGCTATTTTGAAAGGCTCGCCCACTTTAGCTGTGGAACAAGTAATTAAAACTGCGCTTAGAATGCTTTGATAATTGACAATTGAGGATTAACGATTAACAATTGACAATTAAATGAGAAAATGAGAAAACGAATACTGAAATATTCCATATGGATCGTTGTATTATTGTTTGGTGTCGGCTTGTATTCGCTGAATGCTGATTACCTTGCGTATACATCATCTTTGCCGGAATTGGAGTTGCTGGAAGCTCCGGAGGATACGATTCCTCCCCGTTATCCGGTAGCTAAAACTACACCGGAGGAATATCAAGATATCGTGAAACAATCACCTGCCGATTTGCGTGATCCGGAGAATGTCAAGACTACGATTGAGTATGATTTAAAGACGAATACGTATATTGTCCGTACGAAATTAGGCGATATGGAGATTGGTACGCCGATGAGTTTAACCCCAGCGGAATACCAAGATTATTCTATGCAACAATCACTTCGTTCCTATTTCCGCCAAAAGAACGAGGAAGAATTCCAAAAAGCTACGAATAAACAGTTTAACTTAACCGATATGCAGTTTAATATCGGTGCGGCGGAACGTATTTTCGGCCCCGGTGGAGTACGTGTAAGAACACAAGGTTCGGCCGAGATCACGATGGGATTGAAGACGAATAAGAATAATGATCCTTCTCTTCCGGAGCGTTCCCGTAAACGTACTTTCTTCAATTTTGACGAGAGTGTGCAGTTAAATGTACAAGCCTCGGTGGGTAGCAAGGTGAATTTCGGAATGAATTACAATACCGAGACCTCTTTTGATTTCGATTCCAAAAAATTGAAGTTGGCGTATACAGGCGAGGAGGATGAGATTATCAAGTCGTTAGAAGCCGGTAACGTGAGCATGAATACCAGCAATTCCTTGATTAATGGAGGTGCGGCTTTATTTGGTATGAAAGCGGATTTACAATTTGGTAAGTTGCGAGTGAACGCCTTGTTTGCCCAGCAGGAATCTGAATCCAAGACGGTTAGCTCAAAAGGGGGCGTGCAAACGAAGCCCTTCGAGATCAAGGTGGATGAATACGACGAGAACCGTCACTTCTTCTTGGGCCATTATTTCTATGATAACTACGATAAGTTTATGGAGTCTTTGCCTACCGTCACCTCCGGTATCGAGATCTCTAAGATAGAAGTGTGGGTGACCAATAAACGAGGTAATTATGACCAGTCCCGCAATATCGTAGCTTTCACCGATTTGGGTGAAAATGAATCTCGTAATATCGGTAATACTGCCTTGGTAATGCCTTCCGGAACGGATAGGCGTCCGAATAATTCCGCAAACAATTTATATACGACTTTAACCACTCAATTTACGGATGCCCGTAAGATTAATATGGTGAATGATGCCTTGAAAGGTGCTATGGAAAGCGGAAAGGATTTTCAAGAAATCGAGAGTGCCCGTTTGCTGGAGTCTTCCGAGTATACATTAAACAAGAAATTGGGTTATATTTCTTTGAGGACTCAGTTACAGGCTGATGAGGTATTGGGTGTCGCTTTTAGTTTTATCTATAATGGCAAGACCTATCAAGTCGGTGAGTTCTCTACGGATAATAAAGAGAATACGAGCGACTGTATTTATGTGAAGTTGCTAAAGGGTATCACGATGTCGCCGGATATGATGTTCTGGGACTTGATGATGAAGAACGTATACTCATTGGGCGCTTATTCGGTACAGAAAGAAAAGTTTAAATTGAACGTAACCTATCAAAGCGACTCTACCGGTACATATGTAAACTATCTTCCGGAAGGCAATTGCGCAAATCAGATTTTGATTCGGGTATTAGGGCTGGATCGTCTGGATACCTATGATAATCCGAATCCGGATGGTTTCTTCGATTTTATTGACGGTTATACGATACAGGCGGAGACCGGTAAGATTATATTTCCTTGCGTACAACCTTTCGGCTCGAAATTACGGGAAAAGGTAGGTAATGCCTATGCCAGTAAATATGTATTCCAAGAGTTGTATGACTCGACATTAACCGTTGCCCGCCAGATCGCCGAGAAAAATAAATTCCTTTTAAGTGGTGAGTATAAAGCCTCGTCGGGTTCAGAGATCGACTTGGGAGCTACTAACGTGGCCCGTGGATCCGTACGTGTCACGGCAGGAGGAGCTACACTGACCGAGAATGTGGATTATACGGTAGATTACAGTTTGGGACGTGTGACGATCTTGAATGAGAGCATCATATCTAGTGGAACACCCGTTAGCGTATCTCTGGAGAACCAGTCTACTTTTAATATGCAGCGAAAGACGATGATCGGGTTAGACTTGAATTACCAGTTCAATAAGGACTTCATGGTCGGTGCCACGGTTATGCATATGTCGGAAATGCCTCTTACGGTAAAAACCACTTTGGGAGATGAGTCTATAAAGAACACTTTATGGGGTTTGAATACCTCTTATAAGGCGGAAAGCCAGTGGCTGACAAACGTATTCGATAAGTTACCCTTGTTGACATTGACCAAACCTAGCCAGATTTCGTTCAACGCCGAATTCGCTCATTTGATAGCGGGACATTATGAGAATCAATATACGGGTGGTTATTCTTATTTGGATGATTTTGAGTCTACGCAAAGCGGTATGGACCTTTTGAACCCGTATGCTTGGAATTTGGCGAGCACCCCTTATGAAGATACGAACCCAAAATTTCCGGAGGCCGATAAGGTAAACGATATCGCTTATGGTAAAAACAGGGCTTTATTGGCTTGGTATACGGTGGATGGTATTTTTACGCGTAAAAGTTCCTCTTCTCGTCCTCGGCATCTTACGGATAAGGACTTGTCGAATCATTATGTCCGGGGAATTAGCTATAAAGAGATTTATCCAAATAAGGAGCTGGGTACCAATGATAATACTACCTTGCCCGTATTGAACTTGGCTTTCTATCCGGATCAACGAGGTCCGTATAATCTGGATGCGGATAATATAAAGCCGGATGGTAAGTTAGCGAACCCAGAAAAACGTTGGGGGGGTATTATGCGTAAGATTGAGCCGAGCGACTTGGAATCTGCCAATTATGAGTATATTGAATTCTGGATGTTGGATCCCTATTTATACAATGAGAATTCGGAAGGTGGCGATTTGTATTTTAACTTGGGTGAGATATCGGAAGATATTTTAAAGGATGAAAGGAAATTCTTTGAGAATGGTATGCCGGTAGATGGTGATATGTCGAAAGTAGATACCACGATATGGGGTAAGGTGCCCCGCACGCAAAGCACGGGTTATGCGTTTGATGCCCAGAATCGTAAGTTGCAGGATGTAGGTCTGAACGGTCTTTCCACGGATGAGGAGTTGCAATTTCCTACCTATGTGGAATATTTGAATAAATTGCGAGCCAAGCTATCCGGTGGAGTTATATCGGATATGATGGGCGATCCTTTCTCTCCTTTCAATGATCCAGCCGGCGATAATTATCACTATTTCCGTGGTGATGATTACGATGTGGAACATAAGAGTATCTTAGAGCGTTATAAGCGTTATAATGGTACGGAAGGAAACTCGCAAGAATCAGACCAGCGATATGCTACGGCAGGTAAGAGTACTCCGGATGTGGAGGATATAAACGGTGATAATACCTTGAACAAGACGGAAAAATACTTTGAGTATAGAGTTTCGCTTCGTCCAAAAGATTTGCAGGTTGGCGTTAATAATATTGTTGATGAGCGTACGCCGGAAGTAACCTTGATGGATGGAAGTAAGGAGAAGGTAAAATGGTATTTGTTTAAGATCCCTATTAAAAATTATGATAAGAGAGTGGGAGCGATCCGTGATTTTAAAACGGTCCGCTTCATGCGTATGTATATGACGGACTTCCGAGATTCTACGGTTTTGCGTTTCGGCTCTTTTGAGCTGGTTCGTGGTGATTGGCGTACTTATGCGCAAGATTTATCAAATCCGCTTATACCACCTAAGTCTGATGGACAGATCGTCGTATCTTCTGTAAATATAGAGGAGAACGGGCAGCGTCAGCCGGTCAACTATGTGTTGCCTCCGGGCATCAGCCGTATGTTCGATTCCAGTCAGCCTCAGTTGCTTCAACAGAACGAGCAGGCATTGTCTATGAAGATAACAGACTTGTCTCCACAGGATGCGCGTGCGGTCTATAAATCGACATCGTATGATCTTCGCCGCTATAAACGGTTGCAGATGTTCGCTCATGCGGAAGCACCGATCGATGAGAACCAGACGTTGATTGATGGCGATTTCTCGGTATTTATTCGGTTGGGTTCAGATTATAAGAATAACTATTATGAGTATGAGGTTCCCTTGGAGCTGACGCCCCATAGCTCGATCCTTTACAATACAAATAATAGCGAGGATCAGCGTAAGGTTTGGCCGCTTAAAAATGAGTTTAATTTTCCGTTGGAGATATTGACCAATATGAAGTTGGAGCGTAATGAGAAAAAACGGAAAGGGCAGGGGAATGTTAGTTATCAAAAAGTCTATTCGAAAAAGGATGACAATAATCCTCTTAATACGATTAGTATCATCGGTAATCCTAGCTTGGCAGAGGTGAAAGTGATCATGATTGGCGTTCGTAATAAATCGAATGATATTAAGAGCGGTGAGGTCTGGGTAAACGAACTTCGTATGACCGATTTCGACGAGAAAGGCGGTTGGGCCGCTAATGCGAATCTGAACGTCGCTTTATCCGATTTGGGTACGGTCAATGTAAGTGGACGAATGGAAACCGCTGGTTTCGGTGCGTTGGATCAGTCGCTGGCCGAACGTCGGATGGATGATTATTCGCAATATAGTGTGGCGACCTCGATTGAGTTGGGTAAGTTGTTCCCTGAGAAAGCAAAGGTTAGCATACCTTTTTACTATGCTTATTCGAAAGAGACTACAACTCCTGAGTATGATCCGTTGAATGAGGATATTAAGCTTTCGGACGCTTTGGATGCGGTAGAGACCCAAGCCGAGAAAGACTCCATCAAGAGTTATTCTTTGGATCAGACCACTATTAAGAGCGTCTCTTTCAATAACGTAAAGGTAGATATCCGTAGCAAGAACCCGATGCCGTATGATCCGGCGAACTTCTCGTTAGGTTACTCTTATAGCCAGAACAGTAAGAAGAACCCGGAGACCGAATATGAGACAACCAAGGATTACCGGGGTAATTTCGCTTATAATTATACGCCTTACGTGAAACCGTTCCGACCCTTCGAGAAGCTGAAGAATAATAATGGATATACGAAATATATCAAGCAATTCGGACTGAATTACGTTCCGTCGAATATTAGTTTCCAGACGGCGATGATGCGGAATTACTATGAGATTAAGCTAAGGGATTTGACAAGTTCTACGGATGGAGGTAACCAGTTGCTCTCATTCAGTCACAATTTCTTGTGGGACCGTGCCTTCAGTTTGCGTTGGGACTTTACGAATAATCTGAGCATGACGTTTACTTCCGGTACGAATGCCCGTATCGAGGAACCGAATGTTCAAGTTAATAAGAAATTGAATCCGGATGATTATCAGGTATGGAAGGATTCCGTGAAGCAAAGTATCCGTGATTTGGGCACTCCTTTGAAATATGACCAAACGTTTAATGTCACTTGGAATATGCCATTGCAATTCATACCGGCATTAGACTGGGTAAATAGTTCATTGACTTATAATGCCACGTACAACTGGGATCGTGGAGCCAATGTCGCTAGTATTGAGTTGGAACAGGGTAATATAATAAAGAACCAACGTCAATTTGACTGGCAGGGTAGTTTCAATTTGCAGTCATTGTACAATAAGAATAAATATCTGAAGAAGATCAACCAGAAATTTATGGCCTCTTCCCGGGTAAGCGCTCGTCAACCGGAGAAAAAGAAGAAAGAGGTGAAACTAGAGAAAGAGATTCAATTGAGCCCGGATAGTGGAACGATCGTGCAGCATGGAATGTTTACGAAGAAGGTTCGTATCACGGCACGTGGAGCGGATGGGAAGGTCTATTCAATTAAATATAAGCCGATCAATTATGCCCAAGTCATGATCTTGAATAAAGATACGGCTCATTTGAAGTTGACGATCGTGCCCGGCCCGCAACCTTTGGAAGGAACCTTGACGAAAGTAGCGGAATATGGCAGTCGTTTCTTGATGATGCTGCGCCGGGTAAACGTGCAGTACTCGTTGATAGACGGTATGATGTTGAGTGGTTACGCTCCGGAGGTTGGTGATATGTTCGGGCAACGGCGTACAGGAACTTTGGCTCCGGGACTCGGTTTTGCCTTTGGAGCGGTAAGAAGGAGCTTTATCGACGAGGCGGACGAGCGGGGCTGGTTGGTAAAGAATGAGAATATGACGACGCCCGCCATGATCAATAGCGCGAAGAATCTTACGATCCGTGCGAATCTAGAACCTATAGCCGGCTTGAAGATTGATTTGAACGCAAACCGGGTAGATACCCGTAGTACCGATATCTATTATATGCAAGACGGTATGCCCGAGCAGATGGGAGGTAGCTTTACGATGACGACGATTGCCTTGGGGAGCGCTTTCGGCGGCAGCGGAAACGCTAATAACGGTTATTCCTCGAAAGCGTTCGATAAATTTATCGCTCACCGTAGCGTGATCGCCCAGCGCTTGGCGGATACATATTCCGGTACGGTTTATCCGAGTTCCGGTTTTATGGCGGGGCATGCTTTAGCGGGAAAACCTTATGATCCAGCCGTAGGGGGAGGTGTAAGTCTGAATTCAATGGAGGTATTGGTACCTGCTTTCTTGGCGGCTTATACAGGCAAGGACCCAAATAAGGTAGGTCTGTCAGCCTTCCCGTCCATTAAGAGTCTGCTACCGAACTGGCGTGTTACGTATGATGGCTTGATCCGTATACCGGTTATCCGCAAATACTTTAAGAGCATGATGTTGAGTCATCAATATCGTTGTTCCTATAGCGTAGGTGCGTTTTCCTCCTTCTTGGATTGGGTAGATGCCGGGCAGGATGGTTTGGGATATATCCGTGATATCCAAACCGGTAATCCTACGCCATCGTCTCCTTATGATATAGCGGCCGTGAGTATCACGGAAGGATTCAGCCCGTTGTTTGGTGTAGACGCTACTTTATTGAATAATATAACCGGTAAGTTTGAGTTGCGCAAGACTCGTAACTTAAGCCTGAATATTTCCTCTTACCAATTGGTGGAAGCGCTTTCCAACGAATTCGTGATAGGAGTAGGATATAAGTTGACTGAGTTTAACAAGGTGTTGAAAATGAAAAAGACACGGGACTTCAGTAATGATCTTACGATCCGCTTAGATTTCTCTTACCGTAAAATGCAATCGTTGATCCGTAAGATAGAGGATCAGTTTACGCAGGCTACCAGCGGGAATATCGCCAAGACCATCCAGTTCTCTGCGGATTACGGATTAAGTCGTGCCCTGACATTGAGAGCGTTCTATGATTTACAGATCAATGAGCCGATCGTGTCCACCTCATCTTACCCGACTTCGAACTCAAACTATGGTATTAGTTTACGGTTCTCCTTAGCGCAATAAAAAGAGTATAGTCTATTTACAGGACTTCTTGGTCTGTTTTTAAATACCTGTCTAGCGGTATGGAATAAACCTTTATATTTGTGCGAAATATAATTTGGATATGAAGAATACTTACAAATTGATATTATTTCTTCTCTTGATAACCCATGCCTCTTTCGGCCAAGACGTGAAAGGGTATATTAAGGATGCGGAGAGCAAGGAGGCTTTAGCCGGGGTAAACGTTTTTTATAAGGACAAAGGGGGTACGAGAGGAACTGTGTCTGATATAAACGGTTATTATGAGCTGAAAGTGACGGATGGCGACGCTGTATTGACTTTTAGCTATCTGGGATATGAAACGTTGAGCGTTCCCGTGAAAGTAGATCCGGGAGAGTTCTTGACACGTGACGTATCCTTACGAACAAACTCAAACATGATGGACGAGGTTGTCGTGAGCGTCGGGCGCTATGAGCAAAAGCTAAGCGATATCACCGTCTCTATGGAATTATTGAAAGCGAAAGATATCACTCGTCAGTCTCCGAAAGATTTAACGGATGTACTGAAGAATATCTCCGGTGTGGACGTAACGGACCGGCAACCTTCCGTACGCGGTGGTACGGGATGGACCTATGGCGTGGGTAGCCGTTGCTTGATTCTGGTGGACGGAATGTCGGTGCTAACTCCGGGTTCCGGCGAAATAAACTGGAATATGATCCCGATGGAGAATGTCGATCAAGTAGAGGTACTGAAAGGGGCCTCTTCCGTATTATATGGCTCTTCTGCCTTGAATGGTCTGATCCATGTGAAAACGAAACGCCCCGGATTAGATCCGGTAACACAGGTGAACGTACAAGGAGGATTGTATGGGAAGCCACGCCAAGACGGGACGCCTTTATATGGAGGCTTGGATCTCTCTCATTCCCGTAGGATCAAGAATTTTGATTTGACAGTGGGGGCTAATACATTCTTGGACGACGGGTATCGGCAGGATAATTACAACCGCCGTGTCCGGGTCGGTGGGAATCTTACGTATCACGATCCCCGGGTACAAGGGTTGAACTATGGTGTGAACGTGAATTACTTGTATAACGATTATACAGGTTTCTTTATCTGGCGTTCTCCGGAGGAACCCTATATTCAATCTCCGCTGGCGAATATGGGACGCCGTGAGAATACATTTTATATAGATCCCTTCTTGAATTATACGAATTCGGAAAAAGGGACGACTCATCGTTTCAAGGGGCGTTTCTTCCATCGGGGAAGCCGTATCATCACGCATACCACGGATAAGTCTCTTTTTGACATAACGAATAATATGGGTTTTGATATCTCATCTGTTCCGGAGATTATCAATATGGCGCAAAACTGGCAAACCGAGTTATTGCCGACCTTCTTACCGTATTTGCCGGAGGTGATGAACGGGAAGGTGAGCGGATTGATGGGTGAATTGGGCAAGCTAGGAAATCATTTTTTCCCGACAGCTACCTCGGCGGATTATATGGACTTGATTTCTTGGGTGATGGGACGTACTCCGCTACCCGATAAGAATAACGTAGGGGCTTGGTTGGTAGATGCCATGAAGCCGGTGGAGAAAAAGGCGCCGGAGGCTACGGATCATACTTATTCCTATAATCTGGATTACCAATTCAGCAAGAAGTTCGATCATTCACAACTCACGGTTGGAGGTACTTATGAGCGTATTCATGCGGATTCGAAAGTGACCGGGCAACATAGTAGCGATAATGTGGCTACCTTCCTGCAATATGATCATAAATTTATCGATCGTTTGAACGTCTCGGTCGGTGTTCGTCTGGAGTATTACCGGGTCGATGATTTCTACAGGGAAGCGGAGACGAAGATTTTCGGGGCGAAGGTTCCGGTAAAACCTGTTTTCCGTGGAGGCTTGAATTATGAGTTGGGTGAGTATAGTTTTATCCGGGCATCTTTCGGACAGGGATACCGTTATCCATCCGTTACGGAGAAGTTTATCCTGAAGGATATCGGAGGTGTGGGAGCTTTCCCGAACGCTGAATTGAAAGCGGAGCAAGGTTATAATGCCGAACTTGGTTTCAAGCAAGGCTATAAGTTCGGCAATTTGAAGGGCTTTGTCGATGTGGCCGGCTTTTATACCCGTTACAAGGATATGATCGAGTTCCGTTTCGGCCTGTTTAATAATAAGACCTTCGATTATATCGATGGGCTTTCCAAGTTGTTTAATGCGTTCTCTAGCGGCGACGGCTTAGGAATCGGCGCTCAGTTCACGAACGTAGGCCGGGCGGAGATTTATGGGGTAGATTTGTCTACCTCGGGTGTGTATGAGTTTAACCGTGATACTCGTCTGGCATATACTTTGGGGTATGTTTATACGAATCCGATCGATATGGACGTGGATTCACGGAACGCGGAGGAGGAAGCGAATGATGACTTAATGGCGATGCGTTCGAAATCGAATGACAGCAAGTATTTAAAATATCGCCAGAAACATTCCGTAAAGGGGGTATTCGATCTGGAATGGAAACGGTTTAATATCGGAACGAATATGTCATGGAAAAGCAAGACATTGGCGGTCGATTATTTTATGGTCGATGAGCGTATGAAAGCGGAGCCTAACCTGATGGATTATATGCGTTCGATGCTATTCGGAAACTTACATGATTATTGGGCAGAGAACAATAAAGGATATTTCGTCATGGATATGCGTGTCGGGATGAAAGTGACGAAGAATATCCATGTACAAGGACTGGTGAACAACCTCTTAAACAAGCGCTATAGCGCCCGTCCGATGGATGTCGGCGCACCCCGGACTTTCATTCTGCAAGTAGGAGCCAATTTCTGACAATTCACCCGGTTGTAGAGACGGAGCGTGCTCCGTCTCATCCCCCGTCTCTACAACATATGATAACTTTTCAACTCATTTCGTAAACGAATCGCTTGATTGTCCGTCACCTTATCCATCAGTTTCCAGAACCTTTCGCTATGGTTCATCTCTATCGTATGGCAAAGCTCATGCAATAATACATAATCCACCAAATGCCAAGGAAGAAGCATTAATGATTGCGAGAGATTAATGCTCTTCTTTACTGTACAACTTCCCCAATGCGTTTTGCTATTATTGATTTTCACCCCGGTCAACATAAATCCATGTTGCCTTGCCAATAGCGTGATACGTTCCGGCAACAACCGTTTCGCCTCGTGGCGGAGCGCCTTCTCCAGCATGGATTTCAGTAAGGATTGCACCTCTTCCTCCTCGAAACGAGTCTCATTCGGACAAGCGATGTGCAGTACCCCATCCTCCAATCTCATGTAGAAATTACTTCGTTCGGTGCGGAAGATATGCAAGCGGAATGTCGTAGCCTGTAACTCCGATCTTTCGTCGAGCAGGGGCCGGGCCGGATGCTTCTGGAGCGCTTTTATCAGCCGGGCTTTGTTCTCCATGATAAAAGCGATCATACGTTTCTCGTCTCCCCCGGGTGGCATCGTGGCGGTTATCTTTCCTTTTGATATCTTGAGCGTGTATCGAGTGGCCCGGGGAGTGGTACGGAGCGTTATGACTCCCAAATCCTTGTCTTGTATATTCTTTTCCATTCCTGCCACAAAAGTAATACATTGAGAGAAACAATAATACGATGGAATTGATTATCTTCGCGATCGTAAAGGTTAAAAACATAATCAATATAATAAATTAGCAATCATGAGCAAAAAAGCACTTTTAATTATCTGTGATGGTTGGGGAATTGGTGACAAAGGTAAAGACGACGTGATCTTTAACACGCCGACTCCATATTGGGACGAGTTATTGAAAACTTATCCAGCCTCACAGTTACAGGCTTCTGGCGAGAACGTTGGTTTGCCTGACGGACAAATGGGTAACTCTGAGGTGGGCCACTTGAACATCGGTGCTGGCCGTATCGTTTACCAAGATTTGGTGAAGATCAACATCGCTTGCCGCGAGAATACGATCATGGAGAACCCGGAGATCAAACGTGCTTATAGCTACGCGAAAGAGAATAATAAGCAGATCCACTTCATGGGCTTGGTTTCTGATGGTGGTGTACATAGCTCTTTGGAGCATTTAATGAAACTGACGGATATCGCCAAGGAATACGGAATCAGCAAGGCTTATGTTCATTGTTTCATGGATGGCCGTGATACGGACCCGAAGAGTGGTAAAGGTTTTATCGAGACGTTGGAGAATCATCTGAAGACTACCGGCGGTAAGATCGCTTCTATCATCGGACGTTATTACGCTATGGACCGTGACAAACGTTGGGAACGTGTGAAAGAGGCTTACGACTTATTGGTCGAAGGTAAGGGTAAGCAAGCCGAGTGCATGGTAAAAGCGATGGAAGAGTCGTATGCCGAGGGTGTAACGGACGAGTTCATCAAGCCGATCGTTCACGTTGAGAACGGAAAGCCGGTTGCTGTTATCGAGGAAGGCGATGTCGTGATCTTCTTCAACTATCGTAACGACCGTGCGAAAGAGCTTACGGTTGTATTGACTCAGCAAGATATGCCGGAGGCCGGTATGCATACGATCCCGGGCTTGCAATATTTCTGTATGACTCCGTATGACGCTAGCTTCAAGGGTGTTCATATCTTGTTCGACAAAGAGAACGTAAATAATACGCTGGGTGAGTTCTTGGCAAACGTAGGTAAGACTCAGTTGCATATCGCCGAGACAGAGAAATACGCTCACGTGACTTTCTTCTTCAACGGTGGCCGCGAGACTCCGTTCGATAGCGAGGAGCGTATCTTGGTCCCTTCTCCTAAAGTGGCTACTTACGACTTAAAACCGGAAATGAGCGCTTTCGAGGTGAAAGATAAATTGGTGGACGCTATCAATACGAAGAAATTCGATTTCATCGTAGTGAACTACGCCAACGGTGATATGGTAGGCCATACGGGTATCTACAAAGCGATCGAGAAAGCGGTCGTAACGATCGACGCTTGCTTGCACGATACGGTTGAGGCCGCTAAAGCCAACGACTATGAGGTAATCATCATTGCTGACCATGGTAATGCGGATCACGCCTTGAACGAGGATGGCACTCCGAATACGGCTCACTCCTTGAACCCTGTTCCATTCGTTTATGTGACAGCCAACAAGGACGCTAAAGTAGAGGATGGTATCTTGGCCGATGTGGCTCCTTCAATCCTTCACATCTTGGGCTTGAAACAGCCGAAGGAGATGACTGGTAAGTCATTGATTAAATAAGAGCTAGGCGCATCTTATGATCCAGATAGATGACACTTTAGTAAGTCTTGACGTTATCGAGCGTTATTTTTTATGTGATCTTTCCAAATGTAAGGGGGAGTGCTGCGTGGAAGGAGATTCCGGCGCTCCATTAGAGGATTCGGAGTTGGCGAAGCTCCAGAAAGTATTACCCATCATTTGGGATGATTTATCCCCGAAAGCTCAAGAGGTCATTCATAAGCAAGGCGTAGCTTATATCGATGAGGAAGGCGATACGGTTACCTCTATCGTGAACGGCAAAGATTGTGTCTTTACCTGTTACGACGCCGATGGTACTTGTAAATGCGCTATCGAGAAAGCATACCGGGAAGGTAAGACAGATTTCTATAAGCCTGTTTCTTGCCATCTTTACCCGATACGTGTCACTCAGTATCGGGATTTCAAGGCCGTGAACTATCATCGCTGGAGCGTTTGTAAGGCAGCGGAGATCTTAGGAAAGAAAGAGCAATTGCCGGTTTATAAGTTCCTCAAGGAGCCCTTGATCCGTAAGTTCGGCCAGGCTTGGTATAAGGCCTTGGAAGAGTGTGCGGAGGAATGGAAGAAGCAGCGTGAGGAGTAGCTTTTAGATCGTTTATAAATATAAAAAATCCCTTCAGTCTCTTCCTTTGATAACTATACGTTAAAAACGGATGGAGGCTGAAGGGATTTTGTTTTATAGTCGCTCTATTTCCTCAAGGGAAAGGCCGGTGCATTTTTGGATGATAAGAGGGGTTATTCCTTCGGCTTTCATATTACGTGCCGTAGATTCTTTCCCTTTTTGCAGTCCCTCTTGCAATCCTTCTTGTAATCCTTTTTCCATGCCTTCTTCCATCCCTTTTTTCATGCCTTTCTCAACGGCGAAATCCAAGGTGTTATAATAATCATTATACATCTTCCACTCCGCCTCGTACTGCGCCCGTTGTTTGGGGGTGAGGTTCGCCATGGATCCGATGCGTTCCAACCGCTCGAATATGGCCTTGCGTGCCTTGAAAGGCATTCTGTCTAATGTGTCCATATGCTTTAGTACATAAATCCAACGTTCAAAATCAGTCTCGCATTCTTCCTCCTCTTTGTTGAATCGAGGAAGCTCAATATAGATTTGGCGGAACTTGGGGTTGAATACCTGTCCGGTCTCCCGGTCCGCCAATATGATGTCCCTTCGGAATTTTCCCTCCTTCCCGTTTTGGTCTGACCCGTTCTCTTCGTCGAGCGTGAAGTTCAAGAAGAATACTCCGTAAACGGCCGCCAGCTCATAGTTCCATGTTCCCTTTATACCCTGTTCCACCACCGAGTGCGAGAGGTAGTATAAGGCCCTGTCCTTGAAGTGGGGCTGTTCCCTGTTCTGCATCTCGATTATGATCCGTTCGCCCTTGTCGGTCTCGCAATGGATATCGAAGATGACCTTCCTTCCTTGCTCTGTCTCGGGCAATCGCTCATTGTTCATGATCCTCAGCTCCGTGATCGTATGCTCCCCTTCGAGGAGGTCATTCAGGAACTCGATTAGTATGTCCTTGTCCATTTCCCTACCGAATATGTGCTTGAAGCCGAAATCGGTGAAGGGGTTGATAAATTTTCCCATAGTGTTTATAGGTTTTAGTGATTAATAGGATATAGATGGCTCTTTTCCATCTTTGGCGATAAAGATACGATTTTTATTATATGGGGCATTCATTTAGGCTTTAAAAAAACACGTACGTCTTTTCAGAGGGGTATGATGCGGTCGTTATAGGAGTGGTCTAGGAAGATCTGTCTATCATGTGAATGGGTGTTTTGTTGGCTTTTTGCTTGATATATACCGTATATTGTGGCGGTTGCTTTTCGTTAGGCTCTCCATCTAGCGGCTAAGGGATGGTAATATGTGCATATACTGCGGCTATCGCATTACGAACCGTGGATGATTATTTCATAATATGTACGTTAGGAATACAAATGGTAATTTTCTCTGTAATGTTTAGATCTTGTGGGAAGTAAACACTACAAGCAAAATTCCCCCGGGCTTTCTGCTCCGGAGGGAATGAAGCCCTTTTGCCTGTGAGGGTGGAGTGGGTTTGTTATTATTAACACTGTAATATGCAAATGTATATTGTTGAATATTCATTTGCATATTATCTTTGTGACGTTATCATGATGACGCTTGAAGGGCTAAAGGCTCGGATGGAAGAACTAATAGGCCAATTAGAATTCCATTCCCGTTTCTACGACATGATCTTGGCCGAAGACATGGCGAATGAAACGGAACTACTTGAAGCGATTGACGAGATGCTTGATGAGTACATTGATTTGAGCGAACAAATCAAGAAGCTTCAAGGTTGAACAGAGGAGGAAGCTCGACTTCGGGTTTCCTCTATCTGATCACTTTATAAAAATAGGAGATATAAATATGAATGCGGAAGAAAAATTAAATAGCTTGATAGCGGAGTATCGTTTATTAAAGACAGAAGAAGAAAAAAAAGGCTTTGATGAAAAAATGCGACATACTTTATCCGAGATATCTCCGGAAGAACGTAAGAAATTTCGTAACGCATTTCTTATCTCAGCCAGACAGACATTAGCCAAAGCAAAGGAACTGAAAGAAGAGGCTGAAATCAAACTCTTATTGAATGGCGTAGATAATTATCTATCTCTCTCTCAAATAGCCCAAGATTATTTTGGTAAAAGCCGTAGCTGGCTTTACCAACGTATCAATGGAGCTATCGTCAACGGCAAACCCGCACAGTTTACGCCAGAGGAACGGCAACAGTTGTCCAATGCCTTATTAGCTATTAGTGAACGCATAAAGGATACAGCCTTAAAGCTAAAGGTGGGTTAATGAGGCTTTCCGCGTCAAATGTAAGCCATAGCTTATTTGAAAATACGGGAAACATGTGCCTGTACAGGCCCTGATAACCAAGAAACGGGCCCTCTCATTGGCTGTTGAAGTGAATAACTAACGGCTTGTCGAGTGAATAACTAGCGGCTATACCTAGCCGCTAACTGACGGCTTGGGAAGTGAATAACTAATCACTTGGAAAGCCTTTTTATACCGGAACCAACAAGGTCTTCTCAGCAACTTTTGGAGTGCGGTTCAGTTATCCTGCGGGGCTTTTCTATGTCGATTATTCTGTTGTAGCCCTTACGGATGGATGGTAAGCGAAGCGGCGATAATCATGACAGTTTGTGCGAAACAAGGCTGTTTGTTTGACATACCTCTTCTTTGGAGAAGTCTAACCAGAGAGAAGAAATAGGTGAAAAGGGCCTTTTTGTCTCTTATTTATAGGTAAAGGGTCGCTTTTCCGGTGAGAAAGGTGGTGTTTGCCCATGCGAATATATGCGTTAGCCAACGCAACTGTATGTTTTAGCCGACGTAACCGTATGTATTAGGTGATACATACGGTAGTAATCCCCATCGCATACGATAGAAATGGCCTTCACATACGGATGAATTACAGGTTTTAGCCTTAAGAATATGAATTAGGATGAATAATTTTCGCCAGAATGAAAGGGCATATTCCGTTATCTTGTTATGGAATAACTACTTGCGAATATTTTTTCTCGTTTTACGGAACTATATGTATAATCTCCCGGAAAATTCGATTCTCAAGGGCTTTAATTTACAAAGTGTCACAATGACAATCCGTAAATTCCGGATGACTTGTTTAATATAATATTAATGTACGCCTGTACATTATTAATGCTATACTATAAAGGTTGATGAATAATAGATTGAAATGATATCTGGAGTATGGAAACGACTAGTTTAAACGAAGGTTTTAATCTTGCGTTTTATAAGGGGTAAATAGAAAGGTTTGTTGAAGGAATCGCTTGTTTCGTAAAGGATAACCTATCCTATTGATAAGAAAGA
>OODF01000791.1_pt1 | contig 16843 bp, 10 predicted proteins | sample 1671431 | NCBI WGS metagenome assembly OODF01 (sample SAMN06348156, study PRJEB24527) | human gut metagenome | biome: human gut; feature: ankylosing spondylitis patient; material: feces | host: Homo sapiens | place: China | collected 2015-10 | reverse complement strand
GCCTGTGGGATGCCATGGACGACAGCTCCAACTTCCAGCGCAACTTCTCCACCGGCGAAGTGGAGGTCGTGGGCAGCGCCATCTACCACAAGACCGAGTACCGCGAGCGCCGTGACCACTACGCAGTGTTCTGGGCCAATACCCCAGCCACCAGCTTCGACACCGCCCGCGACGCCTTCTGCGGCATATACGGCGGCCCCGCCGAGCCGGAAGCCGTCAAGGCGGGCCGCTGCTCCAACAGCATCGCCCACGGCTGGGCTCCGGTCGGTGCCCACCACTTTCACCTGACCCTGGAAGCCGGAGAGACCCGGACCATCCTCTTCGGTCTGGGCTACATCGAGAATCCCGTGGACGAAAAGTTCACCGCCCCCGGCGTCATCAATAAGACCCGCGCCGAGGCCATGATGGCCCGCTACGCCACCGACGCTCAGGTGGACGAAGCCCGCAGAGCGCTGGCCGACCACTGGGACAAGCTGCTCTCCACCCTGCAATTGCGCTCCGGCGACGAGAAGCTGGACCGGATGGTCAACCTGTGGCACCAGTACCAGTGCATGGTCACCTTCAACATGAGCCGCTCGGCCAGCTACTACGAAAGCGGCATCGGCCGCGGGATGGGCTTCCGCGACAGCTGTCAGGACCTGCTGGGCTTCGTCCACATGATCCCGGAGCGCGCCCGCGGCCGCATTCTGGACATCGCCGCCACCCAGTTCGAGGACGGCAGCGCCTACCACCAGTATCAGCCCCTGACCAAAAAGGGCAACCGCGATGTTGGAACCGGCTTCAACGATGACCCGCTCTGGCTCATCGCAGGCACCGCCGCCTATCTCCGCGAGACCGGCGACTGGTCCATTCTGGACGAGTCCGTCGCCTTTGACAACGATGCGAGCAAGGCACAGCCCCTCATGGAGCATCTGCACCGCAGCTTCCGCTTCACCCGCACCCACCTCGGCCCCCACGGCCTGCCCCTCATCGGCCGCGCCGACTGGAACGATTGCCTGAACTTGAACTGCTTCTCCGAGCACCCCGGCGAGAGCTTCCAGATCACCGGCCCCAGCGAAGGCCCGGTGGCCGAAAGCGTTTTCATCGCGGGCATGTTCGTCAAGTACGGCAGCGAGTACGCCGACCTGTGCGACCACCGCAGCCTCCCGGAGGAGGCCGCCGAGGCCCGCGCCGCCATCGCGGAAGTCGAGCAGGCCGCTCTGACCGCCGGCTGGGACGGTGCCTGGTTCCGCCGCGCCTACGATGCCTTCGGCCAGCCCATCGGCAGCAAGGAATGCGACGAGGGCCAGATCTTCATTGAGCCGCAGGGCATGTGCGTCATGGCGGGCATCGGCAAAACGACCGGTCAGGCCGAGCAGGCGCTGAGGAGCGTGGAAGAGCGGCTCGACACCAAGTACGGCGTCGTTCTGCTCCAGCCCGCCTACACCACCTACCGCCTCAACCTCGGCGAGATCTCCAGCTACCCTCCGGGATACAAGGAGAATGCAGGCATCTTCTGCCACAACAATCCGTGGATCAGCTGCGCCGAGACTGTGCTTGGCCACGGCGACCGCGCCTTTGAGGTCTACAAGAAGACCTGCCCCGCCTACATCGAGGACATCTCGGAGATCCACCGCACCGAGCCGTATGTCTACAGCCAGATGGTCGCCGGCATCGACGCCCCGACCTTCGGCGAGGCAAAGAACAGCTGGCTGACCGGCACCGCCGCCTGGACCTTCTTCAATGTCAGCCAGTACATCCTCGGTGTGCAGCCCACGCTGGACGGCCTGAAGATCGACCCCTGCATCCCACACACGCTGCCCGGCTTCACCGTCACCCGCCGCTACCGCGGGGCCGTGTACCACATCCGGGTCGAGAACCCTGACGCCGTGCAGAAGGGCGTGAAGCGCGTCACCGTCAACGGTTCTCCCATCCCCGGCAATGTGCTCCCCATCGCCAAAGCTGGCGAGACCGTGGAAGTCACGGTGGTCATGGGATAAGTTCCCGATTTTCCTTTTTCTCATAAACGAAATCCCCGGCTCTGCAATACGCGGAGCCGGGGATTTCGTTTTGCTCGATTTATTCTTTGAACGTTTAGAAATTAGAATTTTGCATATTTATTGATGTCCGACGGCTGGCAGTTGAAGTGCTTCGGGGCATCATAGAGTACTTTATTGCTACCGTTATATGCGTAGCCATCAATCAGAATTTGATTCCACTGTTCTTCACTTCCGCCATAACAGACTTCCAGATATTTGCATCCCGTAAATGTATCGCTTTCAATCTTTTTCAAGCTGCGCGGGATATAAACACACTCCATATTCGTGCAGCCCCTAAACGCATATTGCGCAACACTTGTCACACCTTCCGGAATGGCAATTTTACGGAGATTGGTACAGCCATCAAACGCTCCATAGCCAAGTTTTTTCAATCCCTTTGGAAGCGTTATTTTTTCCAGTGAAACGTTGTTGCTAAACGCATAACCATCAATTGTAGTAATGCTATCTGGCAGGGTAATTTCCTTCAGAGCCCTACAACCTTTGAACGCCTCATTGGAAATTATCTTGACACCACTGGGAAGAACAATTTTTTCCAACGATGTACAGCTGTTAAACGCGTAATCTCTAATTGTTGTAATACCTTCCGGAATCGTCACATCTGTCAGGAAACTACAACCTATAAACAACGAACTCGAAATCGTATTCAACCCTTTAGGTAAAACGATGCTTTCCAGTGCTTTACATGATGCAAAAGCATTTCTTCCAATGCTTGTCATCTCTTTCGGCAAACTGATGTTTGTCAGCGAGCTACATCCACTGAACACGTAGTCACCAATAATAGTCAAATCCGAAGGAAGCGATATATCGGTCAGCGAAGAACAATCTTGGAATGTAGATTCTCTTAATTCCGTCACATTGCTTGGTATCGTAATCGACTGTAAAGCAGTACATCCTTTGAATGCACTGCTCCCGATATTGGCAACACCTTTCGGAAGTGTGATTTCACTCAACGAAGTACAATTCATAAAGGCCGTATTTCCAATGACGCGAATGCTTTCAGAAAGTGACACCTTTTTCAGCTGTTTGCATCCGCTGAATGTGGTAAACGGCAGTTCTGATAGCGTGCCTTCAATCTGCACGGACTGCAAGCTGGTACAATTCATGAATATATTACCGCCAAGACTTGCCGCACCCAAAATCTTCGCCGTCCGTAGAGTTGAGATATATTCAAAAGCACCCGCTCCAATCGTTGTCACACTGCTCGGAACTGTTACGTCCACCAACTTTGTATAATCAAAGGCAAAACTATCAATCTTCTGCAAGCCATCTGGCAAACTCACTGTGGCCAGATTCTTACAGCCTGAAAAAGCATTGGAACCAATTGACTTTACGGTATCCGGAATGACCACGCTCGTGATGTTGTTATTATCCCTAAAGCAGTTTTCGCCAATCGCTGTCACTGTCAGCTTCTTTTCGCCTACCTTACGAGGAATGGTAACTGCACCAGAAGGCACCTTTTCGCCGGACTTGTTATAGCCGGTCAGAGTCGCAGTGCCATTGCCGTTGTCCTTGTAGGTCCACTCGATGCCATCGCTGGGTTCATCCGGCTCCGTAGGCGTTTCCGGTTCAGACGGTTCCGGTTGTTCCGGTTGTTCCGGTTCTGTGGGATTTGGCGTCGGTTTTTCCGGCTCGGTAGGAGTCGGCTTTTCCGGTTCTGTCGGAGTCGTGACCGTTCCACCGCCCATCGTGTTGTTGTCCGGGTTGGACGGAGCCGGAGCTTCGCCGCCGCCCGCACAGGCCGTCAGAAGCACCGCTGCCAGCACAGCCGCCGTCACTCCACGCAAGATTTTCTTTTTCAACCGCATAGAAATCACTCCTTCGTTTGTTTTCCAAAGCGACAGTTTAATTGTATAGACTTTTTATGTCTATTTAGTTTATTCGATTATAGCACACTCCACTCTATACTGCAAGAAAATAATAAACTCTATGGTCAAAAGTTAAACCATGTAGACAAAGAGGAAATCTATGGACTATGCTGCTATAGGAAAACGAATCCGTGCACATCGGAAGCATCTGAATTTATCGCAAGAAGAATTAGCCGAAATGGTCAACATCTCAACCGTTCATATGAGCCACATCGAAACGGGATATACGAAGCTCAGTCTCCCTGTTCTGGTGGACCTCGCCTGCGCACTGGGTGTACGAACAGACGACTTGATTTTTGATAAAGATGCTCTTGGCAAAACCGAATTGCTGGAAGAGATCACGCTGGAACTACAGGATTGCTCTAATGCCCAGCTTCTTGCCTTGCGACAAATTTTATCCAGCTCCAAAGATGCCATTTCCAAATATCTATAGCCGTTTGCATTTTTAATGTATCCGAATCATCCGCATCCTCCCCACCGCCAAAGCTGGCGAGACCGTGGAAGTCACGGTCGTGATGGGATAAAGTTCTAATAGTTAAAACCCCCGGCCAGAGAGACGAACATCTCTGGCCGGGGGTTCTTTTTGCGCTTTCTTACCAGCGCGTCATATTCTTTTTTCACTCCTACGTATTTTTTGCTTCACTCTTCATCCAGCGCCCAATGATAGGCGCAGCGCACAGCCTTATTCCAGCCCTTGATACGCCTGGTGCGCTCCTCGGCCGAGATATCCGGCAGGAAGGTGCGGTCCACCGACCAGTTCCGGACTACCTCGTCGGTGGACTGCCAGTAGCCTACGGCCAGACCGGCAAGGTAGGCCGCGCCGAGGGCGGTCGTTTCCACGCAGCAGGGGCGCTCCACCGGCAGGCTGCTGATGTCGGCCATGGTCTGCATCAGGTAGTTGTTGGCGCAGGCGCCGCCGTCCACCTTCAGGGCCTTCATGGTGATGCCGGAGTCGGCCTCCATGGCGTGGAGGACATCGTTCACCTGATAGCACAGGCTGTCCAGCGTGGCACGGATGATGTGATTTTTGTTGCAGCCGCGGGTCAGGCCAACGATGGTTCCGCGGGCGTACTGATCCCAGTGGGGCGCACCGAGGCCGGTGAAGGCGGGCACCACATAACAGCCGTTGGTGTCCTTCACCTTCCGGGCCATATACTCGGAGTCGCGGGCTTCTTCCAGCAGCCGCAGCTCGTCCCGCAGCCACTGGATGGCCGCACCGGCCACGAAGATGGAACCTTCCAGCGCATAATTCACGCTTTTTCCGCTGCCGCACGCAATGGTCGTGACAAGGCCATTTTTCGAGACGACCGGCGTTTTGCCGGTGTTCATCAGCAGAAAGCCGCCGGTGCCGAAGGTGTTCTTCGCCTCACCCGCCGAAAAGCAGGTCTGCCCGAAGAGCGCGGCCTGCTGGTCGCCCGCTGCGCCTGCAATTTTGATGCCCGAACCAAAGTGCATCGGGTCGGCCTCCGCGTAGAAGCAGCTGGACGGCATGGGCGTGGGCAGCATACAGCGCGGGATGTTCAGCTCCCGCAGGATATCCTCATCCCACTCCAGCGTGTGGATGTTGAACAGCATCGTGCGGCTGGCGTTGGTGTAGTCGGTCACATGGACCCGGCCGCAGGTCAGCTTCCAGATGAGCCAGGTCTCCACCGTGCCGAACAGCAGCCGCCCGGCCTCGGCCTTTTCCCGCGCGCCGGGCACATTGTCCAGGATCCATTTCAGTTTGGTGGCGGAGAAATATGCGTCAATGACCAGACCTGTCTTTGCCCGGAAGGTCTCGGTCAGGCCCCGCGCCTTGAGCTCGTCGCAGTAGGCGCTGGTGCGGCGGCACTGCCAGACGATGGCATGATAGACCGGCTCCCCGGTCTCACGGTCCCATACGATGGTGGTCTCGCGCTGGTTCGTGATGCCGATGGCCGCGATGTCCGACGCGCTGGCCCCGATCTGGTTCATGGCCGAGAGCGCCACGCCCAGCTGCGTGGTCCAGATCTCGTTTGCGTCATGCTCCACCCAGCCCGGCTTCGGGAAATACTGGGTGAACTCTTTCTGAGCCACGCTGCACATCTCGCCCGCCTTGTTGAACAGGATGCAGCGGTTCGAGGTCGTCCCAGCATCCAGCGCCATGATATAGTTCATATCCACATTCCTTTCTTACACTGCATCCCTTGGGCTTCCTGGTCGTGTCTGTGTGGTTGTATTATAACGCACCGGCCGCGCGATTGCAACGCATCCGGCCCCACGCTGCGTAATCTTCAAATTCCGTATTGACAACTTGCTGTTGTTGATTTATACTGTTTTCACACATAAACACAGCCATTTCACAACCAAAAGGAGGTAAATCGAATGGATCGTTCCCCCTAGCGCCGTTTTCCCTGCACAGGGCAGCGTTCTGCTTTTTCCTGTTTCTGCTTGCACTCGATTCACTTTACAGATGGGAGGTTTTCTATGATCGAACAACAAATTACGCTCTGCTCCAACGGCCGCGCCGTCCTTTCGGGCTATTCCGGCGGGCTTCTGCTTGGCTACGCGCACAACACCGGCGTCTATCGGCTGCGGGTCGTCTGCTCCGGCGAGTGGGACGGCACCACCGTTGTGGCGTTCTGGCATCTGCCCGGTCCGGCCGGGCCGCTGACCACCCTTGTGGCCGACGGAGCCGTCGAAGTGCCCGCCCTCGTCACCGCGCAGGGCGGCAGCGGGACCGTCACCTTTGAAGGCTCCGACGGCACCCGCACCGTGACCAGCGCTAGTGTCCCGTACCGCGTGCTGACCAACTCCGGCACCACGGACCCAACCCTGCCCGAACCGGGCACCCCGGCGTGGCAGCAGTTTTTGCAGCAGGTCAAGCGGGAGCTTCGCAACGCCGCATCCGGCCTGTCCGACGAGGAGCGCGGGCTCATCCTTGCGCTGTTCCGCCACGCCGTCTACGACAACGGCGAGATGCTGCCCCACTACAACGCCTTGGCCGCACTCTGGAGCGGCAGTAGCCTGCCCGATGTCCCGCCCACGCCCAGCCAACCGGACACACCAAATCCCCCCAACAACGGCCTGCCGACGCCGCGGTATAAGCTGGCAGCTCCGAAGACCTTTGTACCGGCCAACAAAGAATGGATCGACACCGGGATCAAGCCGTTCGCAACCATCGACACCGGCATGAATCTGACGGTGTACGCCACCTTTACGGTGGCTGACCGTGCAGTTAATACGGTGACAACTTTGCTTGATTGCTTCAGCGATATCACCAACGATCAAAGAGGCATCATAGTTTCAACATGGACCAACGGAACCGTTGGCATGAACATGTTCACCTACGGCAGTCACTTTGTCAAGATCGAATCCGGGAAGAAACTGAAGTTTCTGCTCCAGATCAAGGGAACGCAGTTCCGGTTCCTGTCATACGGTTCCCTGACCGAGTGGAAGAACATCCCGAACTATGCCGCGAACAAGACCGTGGATCGTTCGCTGATCCTTGGCGCTTCCTGGACCACCGCCTCAGGCGAAACTACGGACGGCAAGGCACGTTTCTTCAATGGCACGGTGTATGACTTCCAGGTATTCGACACGGCGCTGACCGACGCACAGATCACGACCCTGATGGAGGCAAACTGATATGGTATACGACCTGAATGGCACCACCCTGAGCACAGGCGGCGGCAGCGGAATGCTGAACGTGCTGGATCACGGCTTCAAAGGGGACGGCACCACCGACAACCTGGCCGCGTTCAACGCGCTCATCGCCGCGCACCCGGCCGAGACGCTGTATTTCCCGAAGGGCGTCTATGCCTTTTCCGGCAAGCTGGTATTCGACCAGTGCTACATGGAACTGGACAACGCCGAGCTGAAATGCACGGCCAGCACCAAGGTGGACCGGTTCATCGAGATCCGCGGCAAGATGTACCCGCCCGAAACGCCCCAGCAGGACATGTTCATCCGGGGCAACGGCAAGGTCAACGCGAACTTCAAGGCAGATGACTGCATCGCCGTGGCACGGCAGAAATGCACTCTGTTGGACCATATCTCCATCCAGAACTTCCAGCGGTACGGCATCTGCGGCAAGTTCAACGACTCTTCCATGACCACAGGCGGTGGGCTGACGGAAGCCAACCTCTCCTATGAGCTGATGATGCGCAACTGCATGATCGAGTCTTCGCTGGACTACCCGAACGCCGTGGGCATTTATGACACCGGCGATTCGATGTACAGCGACACCGTCATCCTGAACGTGAAGACGGCGCTCTCGTGCAACGGCAGCAGCATCTTCCACAACATCCACGCCTGGTGCTTCGATTTCAACTACAGCGACAACGACACCAAAAAGGCCCTGTTGGAGAACACCGTCTTCGCATACATCCGGGGCAACGGCACCCGCTTCTCGGACTGCTACATCGACACCTACCAAAAGGGGTTCCAGTTCGGCTCCGGCCAGTATGTCGTTTACATCACGAATCTCAAATGGTACGTTGCTTCCAATACCTGGCCCACCGGCCTGACGGCCTACGTCTTCCCGGCCAGCCCGGCAGGCAAGACGATGTACAAGGTCTTCAATGCGGACATCAACGGTTCGGGCGTGACCAAGTTCAGCGATGTGGACCTGAGCAAGCATACGAACTGCCGCTGGTACGGCATCGTGCACAACCTGAGCGACGCGCCGAGCACGCTGCAATAAATTTTTGAACGCACTTTACGATCTTTGACCGAATATCCACCCCTGACGAACCGTGGGCGCGGAAGATGCCATTCCGCCGCCCACGGTTTTTTACGGTTTTGGGCCGTTTGCCCCGCCAAATTGCGATGATTCTGTGAATACATATTGCAGAAAAAGAGGGATGATGCTATTATTAAACTGTTTATACATACCTATTATGTGGGAATCCTCCGATTCTACTTTTCGCAACGAAAGGCTGGACCCCTGTGAAGATCTTATTCGTCAATAAATTTCTCTACCCCCGCGGCGGTGCAGAGACTTACTTCCTCAAGATCGGCGAGGAGCTGACCCGCCGGGGCCACGAGGTCGAATATTTTGGCATGTACGACGAAAAAAACACCGTCGGCAATGCCCTGCACCTCGCCACCACCAATATGGATTTCCACAACGCCGGGCCGGAAAAGCTGCTCTACCCCTTCCGCATCCTCTACTCGTCTGAGGCAAAACGGAAGCTGAAGCAGGTCATCGGGCAGTTCCAGCCCGACCTCATCCATTTCAACAACATCAATTTCCAGTTGACGCCCTCGGTCATCTGCGCCGGGGCGGAATGCGGGGTACCCATGGTTCAGACGGTGCACGATGTGCAGATGCTCTGCCCCAACCACATGATGATGGAGTTCAACTCCAAAAAGCTCTGCGAAGCCTGCATGGGCAAAAAGAGCAAGTGGCCCTGCGTGAAAAAACGCTGCATCCACGGCTCGCTGCCCAAGAGCCTCATTGGTGCCGTGGAGGGCACCCTTTACGAGTGCAATCACGTCTATGACAAGATCGACCGCTTCATCTGCCCCAGTGCGTTTCTGGAGAAGAAGCTCCTCACCGTCCCCCGCTTCCGGGGCAAGACGGTGATGCTGCACAACTTTCTGAGCCGGGTCGCTGCGGCTGCCCCTGCCGAAAAGGGGGATTATGTCCTCTACTTCGGCCGCCTCTCGGAGGAAAAGGGCATCGACCGCATCCTCGAAGCCTGCAAGCTGCTGCCGGACATTCCCTTCGTCATCGCGGGCAGCGGCCCCATGGAGGATCTGTGCAAAAACTGCACCCTGCCCAATGTGAAGTACGTCGGCTTCCAGACCGGCAAAGCGCTCGAAGACCTCGTAGCCGGGGCGCTGTTCACCCTGCACCTGTCCATCTGGTACGAAAACTGCCCGCTGGCTCTGCTGGAATCCCAGTCCCTCGGCACCCCGGTGCTCTGCAACCGGATCGGCGGCATCCCGGAACTGGTGGAAGAGGGCCGCACCGGCATCCTGAACGACACCTTCACCCCGGCCGCCTACGCAGAAAAGATCCGGGCGCTCTATGCAGACAAGCCCCTGCTGGCCGAGATGTCGGCCCACTGCATCCAGAAGAAAGACCGTATGATGACGCTGGAACGCTACTGTGACCAGCTGCTGGCCCTGTATGGTGATGTGATGAAGAAAGCTTGACGAATCGGAATTTTTTCTGTATTATCAACCGAATGTAAAGGAACGACGTCTATGAACGATCTGCTGCGAAAGACCCGGCGCGCCTTCCATCTGCTGCGGGAACTCCTGAAATATGAAACTGCCACCTGCTGTGCTGCCGTTCTGAAGTGCTGGAACAAGGATTACCGGCATGTCTGGCTCGTCTCCGAGCGGGGCCGCGAAGCGCGGGACAACGGCTACCACATCTTTGCCTACCTGAACCGGGAGCATCCTGAATTGAACAGCTGGTTCGTGGCAGACCCCACCCTGCCGGACTATGAGCGGGTGCAGGCGCTGGGCCGGGTCGTGCCCTACCGCAGCTGGAAGCACTATCTGCTCTGCGCCGCATCGGAAATGAAGATCAGCACCCATGTGCTGGGCTACACCCCGGAGATCGACAGCTATTACATGCTCGACAAGCTCCATGTGGTCCATGGCCCCCGCGCCTTTTTGCAGCATGGGGTCATCATCGACGACATGAAATGGTATCACTACCCCAACATCCGCACCGACCTTTTCGTCTGTTCCCTGCAAAAAGAACGGGATTTTGTAGAATCCGCCTATCATTATCCAGCTGGTATTGTCAAACGGCTGGGTCTGTGTCGGTTTGACGCCCTGCTGCGCCCCCACGAGACCAAGCGCCAGCTGCTGCTGATGCCCACCTGGCGCACCTACGCCATCGAGCGGAAGACCCAGGCCGAGTTTGAGCAGAGGGACTATTTCCGGCACTGGCAGGACGTCATCTCCAGCCCGGAGCTGGAGGCGCTGCTGGAGAAGCACGGCTATGAGGCCGTCTTCTACCCTCATTTCGAGGTGCAGCGTTTTCTGAGCAGCTTCCACACCGCCAACCTGCGGGTGAAGATCGCGGCGCTGGGTGAGGCCGATGTGCAGACCCTTCTGATGGAATCCGCCGTCATGGTCAGCGATTTTTCCAGCGTACAGTTCGATTTTGCCTATATGAAAAAGCCCCTCCTCTATTACCAGTTCGATGAGGCACAGTATTGGGGCGTGCACCACGACGTCGGCTACTTCAGCTACCGGGACGACGGCTTCGGGCCTGTGGTCACCGAGCAGGCAGCGCTCTTCCGGGAGCTGGACCGCGCTCTGGCTCAGAACGGTATGATATCCCCCTTCTACGCAAAGCGTGTGGACGCGCTGTTCGACCAGGTGGATGACCAGAACTGTGCCCGCAACTATCAGGCCATCGTGGAGCTTTTGAACTGAACGAACGCGAAGAGCCGCGGCTTGCCCGCAGGCTCGCACAGGAGGGCAGATGCAAAGTTTTATAAAACTACTCTTTGGGGGATATGGCAGCGGAAACTGGGAGTATCTTGCGCAGCATGGAGGAACACAATTCCTGAAGCGGAAATCGGCGCAGCGGCCGTTCTGGCTGCCGCTGCTCTACATTGCCATGATGGGCATCGGGTTCTGGTACCGCGGCATGGGCCTGCCCTGGTTCATGAAGTACCTGGTGCAGGCCGCCGTGGTCGGCCTAGCCGCCTGTTTTCTGCTCATCACCGGAGACTTTAACCGATTGCCCCTCATCGAGGAATATTACATCATCTTTCTCATCCCCTTTGTGATGATGGCGGCGTGGTCCATGCTTGTCTGGTCGCTGGATTTCCAGCAGCTGAACTACATGTCCCGCGGGTGTTCCACCATCCTCTACCACATGATCTCGCTTACCTCGATGTGCGCAGCAGTGTATCTGTTCGGCGGCAAAGCCATCGACTACACCTTCTACGGCATGTGCATCGCCAATGTCTGCATCCTGGTGTTCGACAGCCTCCGGCCTTACGGCCTGAGCGAGTTCATCACTGGCTTCATCGCCTTTGCCAAATCCGGCGGCGTGGACACCAATGCGCCCATCAAGGCGCTGGAAGTCCACGACCTGACCTTCGGGTTCGGGCTGATGGTCCTCTATTACGCCCTCTTTGAAAAAGGTTGGCGGCGGGTCGTCCATCTCACACTGGCGGCGGGCTTCTTCTATCTGGGTCTCAAGCGCATCGCCCTCATCGGTATGCTCGGCGTGCTGGTGATGCACCTGTTCATCACCCGGCTCAAGCCCAAGGGGCAGAACTTTGTGCTCCATTCCATCTCCATCTTCGCCATCGCCGCCTGCCTGTTCTACGTCTTCTTCATCTGGTCGGGCCTGTTCAGCTGGACGGTGGACACCCTGGGCATCGACACCATGGGCCGCAAAGGCCTGTACGAAGCCTTCACCGACCTGTATTCCTTCAGCCCCACGTTCCGCGGCTACGGCATCGGCTGGGTCACGCGGTATATCAGCATCATGAACGCAGCGGGCATCGGCGTCTTTGGCACCCACGACTTCGGCGGGATGCACAACGACCTTGTGACCATGTACATTGAGCTTGGCTTCTGGGGCTTTTCCTTCTGGATCTGGCTCAGCTGGCAGGGCAAGGTCGTCTGGTGCCAGAAGCAGTACGGCACCGAGACCGCTTTCCTGCTGTTGTACTGCACCATTTATGCGTTTGTGACCTACGCGACCGACAACACCGCCTTTTACTGCTATATGAACACGATCTTCATGCTGCTGCCCATCGGCCACGCCATGAAGCTGCTGGATCGAAACGAGGTGATCTACAACCATGCCATCTCCCAAAACAAACCAACCGAACCGCCCGCAAAAAAGTAAGTTCTGGGCGCTGGTCGAACTTCTCTTCCAGGGGCTGTGGAAGCACCGCCTCCTCTACCTGGCCCTCATCCTTCTGGTGATGTGCTCCACCAGCTTTGTGATGTACCACCTGAAAGCCCGCACCGCAAAGATGATGATCGCCCTGAACTACGAGGAAGCCACCAGAGGGCTTTACCCCAACAACACCCGGTTCAACATCTCGCTCATCAAATCGGACGACGTGCTGGACCGCGCCATCGCGAAGGCCGGCCTCGAAGGCCAGGTCACCGCGCAGGATATGGCCGAAAACATCACGGCCTGGGCTTCCAACGTCAACGGAATGCAGCTGCCTTCCGACACCACGAGCTATAAAATCGCCACCACCTACACCATCACCTACGAAAAGAACGACGAGATCGGCCCCCGCATCTCGGCCAGAGATATGCTCGGCCTGATCGTCGAGTCCTACAAAGAGGTCTTCTACGAGGACTATACCTACGTCGAGATGGGCATCTCCCCCGATTGGTCCGAGTGCGACAAGCAGGAGTACATGGAGATCGGCTCCTTCTTTGATAAGGAGTGCCAGAAGCTCCACCGCTTCCTGAACACCAACGCCAAGGAGAACGGCACCTTCCGCTCCGAACTCACCGGCGAGACCTTCACCTCTCTGCGCCAGAAGGTGGACAATTTCACCAGCATCGACCTTGAAAAATACGATTCCTATGTTTTGCAGAGCGGCCTCTCCAAAAACCGGGAACGCTACATCAGCAAGCTGGAATACCAGAACTTTCTGAAAAACATCAGCTACCAGAAACTCATGGCTGAATACCAGAACCGCCTGCACACCATCGAGATCTACGATTCGGCCCTGACTGCCGTTGTTCTGATCCCCACGCTGGACACCCAGAACAACTTCTATATGTCCCGCACCAAGGTCGCCATCGACTACCAGGCCTCGGCAGCCGAGAGCGCCAACGACTCCGCCAACGATACGATGGCCATCATCCAGAAAAACGAATACGCCATCCGCCAGATGAATGCCCAGACGGCCAATACGCCTTCCAGCGTTGCAACCGCCGAGAGCATGATCCAGGATATGAAGCAGAAGCTGGAGAACCTTATCGAGACCTCCCGGATCCTCAACAAGGAATACATCCGCTACAAGACCAAAAACTACCTGACCATCAGTTTCGAGAAACGTTCCCTGGCCGACGAGCTGAGCATCAAGTGGATGATCCTGACCGGCGGCGTCACGTTCTGTGCACTCTGCGCCTGGGTCCTCGCCAAGAGCAAAGTCATCCGCGATAAGGACAAAACGAAATGAAAAGCTTTAACATCATCCGATATCTGAAAAAATGGTGGCCGCTCATCGCGCTGATGTCGTTCTGTGCGGGTGTGTTCTTCATGCGCTATGCCACCAGCAATCAGGCCTATACGGCGCAGTCCATCATCAAATACAACTACTCCCAGGCCGAGGACGGCAAGACCCCCAGCGGCGGCGAACTGGATGTTTCGGAGATCTTCTCTTCCTCCGTCGTCAAGCAGGCCATTGAAAATCTGGACCTGACCGTCAACGTGGATACCATCCGCTCCGGCGGCACGGTCACCCCCATCGTGCCCGACGATGTGGCCAAGACCCAGGCGGCCAAAATTGAAAAAGGTGAGGACGTGGAGGAATACCAATCCACCGAATACCTCGTCACGCTCTCGCTCAGCAGCAATTACAACACCGAGTACGCCCGCACCATGCTGGATGAGATCCTGAGCTGCTACTTTGCCAGCTTCGGCGAAAAATACGTGGACTATTACACCATCCCCAACAATGCCTCTGCGCTGGACGGCCATGGCTACGACTACCTCGAACAGGCGGAGATCCTGAAAAACACCGTTTCCGAGATCTCCTCCAACCTCATCAACTGCCAGAAATCGCACCCGGAGTTCATCTCTTCCCACACCGGGATGTCTCTCTCGGACCTGCTCGATGAGTACAACTACGTCGGCGACGTTGAGATCCCCTATCTCTTCTCCGAGATTTTGGGCGGCAAGCTGACGCAGAACCGGGAAGTCCTGCTCAAAAAATACCAGGAGCGCTACAACACCTACATCATGGACGGCGATGTGGACACCGAGAAGGTCGCCGCCGTACTGGAAGTCATCCAGAGCTACGGCAACAAGAACAAGGACGGCTCCCTCTACTATCAAAGAGGAGCCCGGACCGGCACCGAGGATGACGCCGGCGGTTTCGTGCTGAGCGAGGTCTACGAGTATGACACCAAAGTAGACCGCACCACCGTCTACGACACCCTCATCAGCGACTACGTGACGATCCTGAACCGCAAGTCCAGCAACGTCATCGACGCTGCCTACTGCCAGTATATCATCGACGTGTTCCAGGATGCGGCCGACTCCACGGACGTTTCCAGCGAGAACAAGGCCTTCTCCCAGCAGTCTGTGGAACAGGAGATCGACGCCCTGCAGAGTCAGCTGAACTCCCTGTATGAGAGCCTCTCCATCACCATGAAGGAGTACAACGAATACTGTGGCGCGGTCAATCTGGGCGTTCTGGCCAGCACCACGGTCAGCGAGAAGATCAACGTCAAGCTGTACATCCTGCTGGGCGTCGCGGTCTTCTTCATCCTGGGCGTCTGCGGCGCCATCCTGCTGGGCCGTATCCAGGACTTTGTGGAATACATGTTCTTCACCGAGCAGTCGTTGGATATGCCCAACCGCACCGCCTGCGATCTGTTCATCCGGAACAACAGTAGCCGCGTCCTGCCGGACGATACCGTTTGTGTGGTGGTGGAACTGACCAACCTGAGCCAGATCAACACCGCCTACGGCCGCGAACGCGGCAACGCGATGCTGGACCAGTTTGCCGGCTTCCTGAAGGAAGCCTCGGCCACCTGCGGCACCGTCTATTACAACGGCGGCCAGCAGTTCATCGGCTTCTTCGACCAGTGCCGGATGGAGGACGCTGAGAGCTTTGCCGATTACTTCCACCGCCTCATCGCGGCCTACAACGCCGAGAGCACCGAGGCGACCTACGAATACGCCATCGGCATTTCGGAGAGCAAGGCCAACAATGCCTATTCCATCCGCGCACTGCTGCGTGAGGCAATGCGCTCTAAAACCAGACAGGAGGGATAATCTTTGGCTTCTCACTACGCACCCCGCAAGGCCCGTTTCGGCCCTTTGAAAAAAATCGTCCTGGGCATCCTTCAGTTCGTGTTGGGGCTGGCGGTGCTGCTGGCGGCCCTGTGGGGCATCTTCACCCTTATTGCAAAGCATCAGAGCTTCGTCGAGAGCTACTATCAGGTCCAGTCCGACAAGCTGACCTCGAACGTCCGGGTCGTGCAGCTGTCCGATCTGCATCTGCATGAGTTCGGCGACCACAATGCGGATCTGATCGAGCGGATCACCGCGCTCAAGCCGGACATCATCGCCATCACCGGCGACATGAACGACAAACTGGTGGACGACTATTCCGTCGTCACCGACCTGTGCACCGAGCTGGTCAAGATCGCACCGGTGTACTACGTGCCCGGCAACCACGAATGGCCCAAGATCGTTTTTCACAACTCCCCCATCGGGACAGATCTGGAGGCCATCGGCGTCCACTTTCTGGCAGACGAGACCGAGACGCTGGAGGTCAACGGCAACACCATCGCCATCGGCGGCGTGGCCGAAGCACCCGCTTCCTACGAGCGGTACGCCAGTGCATATTTCGAGAGTTTTGAGCAGCTGGATGCCTTCAAGCTGCTGCTGGTCCACTACCCGGAATATTTTCTGGAGGACGGCTTCTTCTCTGACGTGCCGGTCGATCTGGCGCTCTGCGGCCACACCCACGGCGGAATGATCCGCATCCCCGGCATCGGCGGGCTTTACACGCCGGATCAGGGCGTTCTGCCAACGCTGACCGAGGGTCTGCATCAGATCGGCGACACCTCCCTCATCATCAGCCGCGGTCTGGGCGACGGCAAGGGTACGCCGGTCCCCCGCATCAACAATCCGCCGGAGCTGGTCATCGTGGACATCAACTGGTTCTGAGAACGTTCTATCCTGCCAAATGGCAGCAAAACGCCCCCTGGTATCGCAGCGATACCAGGGGGCGTTCCTGTTTTACTTCTACTTCAAAATACTTAGAACTTGAACAGGTTCAC
>OODF01000788.1_pt1 | contig 16895 bp, 15 predicted proteins | sample 1671431 | NCBI WGS metagenome assembly OODF01 (sample SAMN06348156, study PRJEB24527) | human gut metagenome | biome: human gut; feature: ankylosing spondylitis patient; material: feces | host: Homo sapiens | place: China | collected 2015-10 | reverse complement strand
TACCTACTTCCAAATCCGTTAAAGTTGGACGTACTTTTACTTGATTTTCTGCCATATTAAATTGTTTTTAATTGTTATTGTCTTTGTTCCCGCCCCGGTAAGTTCAACCGGGCTGGCGGAAGGCGTATCTTCACGGGATTTTCTTAATTTTGTGGTGCCAAATCAAAAAATTAAGAAGTATGAATGATTTAAAAGAACATCTGCAAGCCTTGGAACATGAGGCTAACTCCATGCAGTGTCCCGATTGCGGAGGACTGCATCAGTGTCGCCTGCGTTTGAAGAACGGGAACATCCTCGTGAAATATGAAGAGGGTTTCTCCGGACCTCCTTGCTGGGGGTATAAGTCTTTCGTCCACCAGAGGATAAGGGACTTGAAAGCCCAGTATAATATTCCTCTTGAACAGTAGCGGAGCGACAGGCTGATGACCTCCAGCTTTTCATCCCGTGTGAGCGGCCGGTAAATGAGACGTCCTCTTTCGCGCATGTCTTCTATTTTGACCGCTTGCACTTTTCTCGTGTCTATCGAGAGGCAGCCCCATTCGCCTACGAATATGCTTACTATTGAACTATTCATAATGGGAATGTTTATTTGCGTCCTACAACTTTTCTAATCTGGTCATTGAGGTCTTTCACAATTTGCACGGCACGACAACTTCCGTTCATTACAAGAGTTTGCATCGAACCTTTATTCAACGATGAAGACAACGCGCTTACTGCGTGTTCATAAAATGCCAAGTCACGTTCCATCTCTCTTATTTTATTAAACATATTTTCGTCCATCATTTTATCTTATTTTGCTCTGGTTCTTTGTTTTTTATGGGTTATTGTTTAACTTTATAGTGCAAAACTATACAAAAATATAGACACTGACAAATAATTAAGCCATAAAAATTACATAGTCTGTATTATTTTATAGTCTTAACTTTATAACTCGCTGTATATTATGAACTTATCTATTATTAGAAATTTGAGCGAAAAAAGAGTTGGAGGCATGAGAAAATTAGCATCCGACATAGGTATGAGTGAAGCAAACTTGCATAGGTGCGTGAATAATAACAAAATTCAGGCGGCTGACTTAGAAAAAATAGCGTTGCTATTAAAAATTGACATCCGTATTTTCTTTGATGAACAGCTCTTTGAGCACGCAAATAATACAGTTGAGACGAACGGAGATTTTAGCCCAGCTTCAATGATGGGCAATGTATCTGTAGGTACAGATGCCATTCTTCAAGAACGGGTGAAACATCTGGAGGAACTACTTGCAGAGAAAGAGAGATTGATAAGTGTTTTGATGGAAAGAAAGTAGAAGTTATAAAATTAATAACAATATTGAAACTTTAAATGAGTAAGACATGGAAATTTGGATAGAGGACAAAGAAATAATTGATCGAATTTATAAGAGAATTTTAGATTTGTCAGAAGATATTAAAATGAGGTATGACAATAGTAATCTCTCAATAGAATTTAATGAAATAACGGATGGAGAGAAAGAATTAACTCACAGTTTTGTCATAGATTTTTGTATGCTGACAAGTACGAGTTATAAGTATTTAGTGTTAGGGCAGACACCAATATATGATGATGAAAAAAATAATTTATACAAAAGATTGATAGCTAAGAAAGATTTTACTATATAATATGTCATTCTATGTTTTTGGTAAATGGAAAGGAGATAAAATAAAAGTGAAACGGTATATGTCTAATAGAAAGTGGATGCGATTTTTATTTGTGACAATAACGTTGTTTTTTATGTCAATCCATGTAAGTGCACAGCATTTGTATATATATGGCGGAGATGACCACAATATTTATTTGGGGTGTCTGACCAGTAGCCCTTATGATTCAAATTCCATTTGGAACGAATATGGGAGTTACGGGAATGAGTATAATCCTAAATCCATTTGGAATGAATATGGAACTTATGGAAGTGAATATGGATCTTATTCTCCATGGAATGAGTATGCAAGTAATCCTCCTGTGATTGTTGATAAGAAAGGAAATTTTTATGGTTATTTTACTGTTAATGAATATAAATCTGAACGTGCTGAATTTAAATTAGTCCTTCTGATTTATAAATACCATGAATTGATGAAGGGGAATTTGCAAAAATGGTACAATGAACTTTTCTAATAGTATGAAAAAGTTTTTGTTTATATTGTTGAATTGTATATTTGCTTGCTCTTTTTTATACGCAGGTAATAATGAACGAGAGTATAAAAAACTTATTCAAGAATTAGGCATAGATACAACAGCCATGAAAGCAACATCTCCTGATGGCTTTTGGAATGTTGTATGGAAGAAGAATGAGAGGTTGTATAAATTTTATAAGGCTTTTGACAAGAAAAAATCGTCAGCGATAAAAGCTAATGACAAAGTCAACGAAAGTCTTTACATCTCGGCAGACTATTACAATTCTTTTAATATAGAAGCAAATAATTCTGACTCTCTTCTTATTGGACTATTAGAGGATTTAGGGGCATTGAAAGTACATGGCAATACAAAACTATATATTGTGGATACCCCTGATATAAATGCTTGTGCAACACCTGATATGAGAATTTATCTTTTTACGGGTTTGTTTGTAGACGGAATGAAATACCCTCAAATTCTCGGCATATGTGCGCATGAATTTGCGCACTGTCTTTTACAACATGCAAAAATACATAAATACGAATCCATTAAAGAAGAAAAGACAAACAATATAATTGCAGGTGTTAGTGCTGCTGTACAAGCCGGAGTTGCAATGTATTCTGCCACTAATGGGGTGGAGTCTGATTGGGATGTTATAAATCAAAATATTTCTGATATGTTTGATGCGGCTGCATTGAAGTCCCGGAAATTTTGGTACAAATATTCTCGGAAACAGGAAATCGAGGCTGATATAATTGCATGTAAATTTCTTGAATATATAGGATATGGCGGAGAAAAATATATTGAAGCATTAAGGATAATGGAGAATGCTATGCCGCAATATTCATACAGCTTAGATGAAAGTACCCATCCAACTACATCTTTCAGGATTGGATTATTAGAATATATGCTCAATCATCCTGAAATAATTAGGGAAGAACCTAAAGAGCACTTTGAGTAAAATAATCCGTTTTAAAGCACTCAAATCACGTGGATTATAAAATAATAGCCGGATGTAAAGCAATGGACAGATTGGATGAGTTTATATTTCGAAAGAAAGGTAAGGATTTGCTTATGCAATACGACCCTGACAATTATTCTATTTTAGAGTTGCGTCTTGTGTACAAGCATTGCGAGGTACTCTATTCGGAATACATGATGTGGAGAAAGAAAGGATTTTGCAAAGAAGCCGCAAAAAACGATTGTATCCACTATTGGGAGAATAGGGAGGAGTTTTTCAAAGGGAAAATGCCGGAAGAGGAATATGAACGTTTGAAGAACGAACTTTCATTCATCCGTCTTGAGCTTGGCATCTAACCGTTTTTCAAATTCAGGCAGCAGCACTTTTAGGAAATAGTGGTCGGGTACAAGGATATTCATGGACTTGTCACGCTTCCAAGCAACAAGGTGCGACATGGTGCTCAATATCATGTCCATTTCTTCATTCTCTTCTGTTTCTTTGAGTTCTGCTGCAAAGAGATTGAAAACTTCTATGTAAACGCTTTTTCTCATACGGGCAAAGGTAACAACAATCCGAAAGGATGGAGGTATATCTTTTTATCGAATGAAGAAACGTAAATAAGACGTTCTAAATAATTTTTATCTCTTGGATGATAAAAGTATTGTTTTTCGTCTTTGCGTTGATTGTAGCTTATCTATTCGCCTTAAATGGGCGATATATCAAGATAGAGGACGATAAGTTCTTTGATAAATGGACGAAAACAATACTATACATAGGCATATACGAAAAAATTAAATAAACCAATATTGTTTAGAACTATTATATAACTCATTGAAAAGTACCTTATTTTAGCGGCGGCGCAGGCGGCAATCGAGGAATAAAGTTTGAATGCTGATAATTAGTGAAATACGAGGCAATGACTTGGAAATCAAGTTTTTGCCTCGGTTCTTTTTTTACATGCTCTGCTCATTCATAAAGCAGTATAAACGGCAGAAAATACCCTATTTGTTGCTTCAATTGATGAGGCAGAGGAAGAAGCGGAGAAACGACAGGTTGAAGGTCGTGTAACTGAGGCAAAGGTTTCCTTGAAGTTCATCACAAACGTCCTATATCGACATATGATGAAGAACATGAGATTCCTCAATCAGAACTTGTCGCTTTATGCTCAAATTGCCATTCTATGGTTCACAGAAGAAAAGAGGCAATGGATGTAGATGAACTCAAAAGTATTGTACAGAACAAACGTAATAATTAAATCCTTCAAAGAAGTTTAGACTAAACCAAATATGGATTTGAAAAACTGTATATTTGAAGAGCTGCTGAAGGCTGCACAACCTAAACGCGGTCTATTTGTGATACCATTACCTACTGGTTCTGGTAAGACATATAATTCATGCCTGTTGATGGCAGAAGAATTGAAGAAAGAAGATGCCCGTCGTATCTTCTATGTCACAGATGCCAAGAAACAGTTGGATGCAACAATCGAAGACATAAGGAAGAATTTAACCAGGAGCGGTATCAAGCTTCAGAAGCATGATATTCTTCGTGTTTATTCGCAAGAAGAGCAATGGGAACGAGCGTTTACTGACCCTTCCATCCTTCAGAGGATGGAAGCAAATCCTCTTTTTCAAGGGGATAAGGCTTTTGCTAATTTGAAACGTCTTTATACTTATAATGATGTAACAGAAGGAATTACTGAGGAAATTGCAAAGAATCGTTCGCGTCTTATTGATAAAGTGCGCAAAGAAGCCCTTACTCCAATTCGTCAGAAATATAAGAATGAAACTGACGAGGTTATAGCCTCGCATATCCTTCGAGAATATTCAGTACTGGAGGAACTATACCCAGAATTGTTATTTTATAAGAGTAAGATCGTTGCGTTGACAGCATCCAAGCTGCACACAACAGCTTCACCTAAATTGGTGCGTAAGGGCACACAGCCTTATTGGAAGCATATCGAGGACTCACTTGTCATTATTGATGAGTCCGACCGCGTAAAGGAAGCTGCAATGAAACGTCTCTTCGATTGTGAATGTGGTAGAAGAAGACGTTTTAATTTCTGGGGCTTGTGCTATTTTATCTGCGAGCACTATGAAGAGGTTCTGGATATGCAAAGGATGCCTGAATGGGTTGAACATAAAGACAATATTCAGGCAATGCTTAAAGCGATAAAAAAGAAGAAGGAATATCTGATTGATGACATAGCTCCTCAGAAGATGCTTAGTGGCTTGGAATTGAATGAGAATGTCAATCGCGGCAATTTCATCTTTTATGATGAAGACCAGACATTTTCAGCAGAGAATTTCGTATTGTCCATCCACAACAAGAAAGAGGAGAATGTCTCATACCTTCAACCAAAACAAATGTTGAAGAGCCAGAATGATAACACCCTATCGTTTGCGGCAAATCGTATCATTCTTTTCCTGAAGATTTTTGTTCAGATAGTAGATAAACATGCGGAAGAGTATGCTCGAATAGAGAATGAACTCCGTAAAAAGAAAAGCTACGAGACTTCTGTAGATCTTGAGAGTGAGCGTGCCTTTGACCATATTATTAAATATATGGGTATAAACGAAGGTAATACAGAATACCGTCAGGCTCTACAAGAGTTGCGTTGTGGAACAAACTTTGAAACTCCTCACTCAAAAGACCAGGAGGTCGAGAGCAGATCTATCTATGATAAAGGTATAAGTTTCATAGAGGTGTACTCTCTTGACAATGACCGTTATTCTTGTTGTTTCGATTATCACGAAATGAGGTGTATGCCTGAGAACGTGTTGCTCGATATGGTCAACCATAACCGAGTAATCATGTGTAGTGCTACGGCTGACAGTCAGAGTCCAGTTCACAACTACGACTTCAACTATATAGCCAAACAAGGCGTAAAGGTTGAGAAGATTGACAATGATGCATTGCGAAGAATTGAAGATTATATAGCCCTCAATTATGCCAATCCTGACGTAAAGTTCTCAATTTATAAAGAGGAAAATACAAATCCAAAAGAAAAGATTGAGGTGTATCTTGGCAAATGTAATCAAGCTATCAAAGATTGTCTTGACTTCGTTTCTACCGACAAGAACACCTTTGATAAGAACAATTCTGCCAGAATGGTGAATATGCTGAGCCACTATATGGATTTTATTGAAAATCCTGACGCGAAGGCATGGCTCTATTTTCAGCCATTCTCATATACAGGTAAGAGTAGTATCGGTATAAAGAAGGCACTGAACATTCTTCAACAAGCAAGAATAACCAAGCGTGGAGAAAAATTCGATAATGATTCAATGGACGAACATGCCATTGATGATGGGAGCACACGCAGACATTCAGATATATATCCTAAACTGAATGTGTGCTTCCTTAGTGGAGAGCATTTCAAGAGGGACTTGGAGGAAGTAGAGAAGTTGTTGAAGGAAGATCCTAAACTTAAGATGTTCTGCTTCGTATGTTACCAGTCAGGTGCAGTGGGCGTAAATTATCTGTTTGAAACGGATAGCAAATACAGAAAAAAACATTGTCTGGAAGCTCCAAATACCAAAGATCGTAAAGATACACGATGCAATTTCGATGGTATCATTATGGATAAGCCCACAAACTTTATCCCTCTGATTGAAGTAGATGACTATCTAAAGGCTTGTATATCATTGAGTATATTGGGCACAGACAACCAATTAGAACTCAAAGAAAAATCTGATTTCCAACGTGCATTGCTTCGACGCAGACACCACCGTGTTGTTGATGAACTGAGCGAAATCATGAAAGGTCGAGAGATTCAAATCAAAGCTGCATTGAAAGAAACTCCTGCTTTTGATGCTTTTTGCCTACGATGGGCTGTACAAGCTTTGGGGCGTATAACTCGCTCAACCATCTACAATAAGTCTGTTCATATTGCTATTGGTGAGGATATGGCTTACTCTATGGTAACGGCAAAGAAACCAGAGATACAGACAGACCTGCTCAAACATGTTTTGAAAGCTATCAATGAAAATCAAAATATCATTGACCGCTTTGAGGGCAAAGAGGAGGAATCGGATATTACGTTCAACAATGATGAGCATCGTAGAGATAGATACATCAGTGAGTTGGTCGGTATAAGTTTCAAGGGTACAGATAAGTATGCCTGTCAGATACGTGAAAGATTACATTCGATACGTGAGTATGTAATGAAACATCCTGAGTTTGACGATAGAAACGATATTGACCCGTCAATGCGAATGTTCTATATCCAGTCTGTTGAAGCACAAGCAAAAAATCGAAGTTATTCAGATGCAAGTATACATCTGGATGCAATCATGAAGCAAGGGTTCATCAAACAATACTTTGAGACTAATGGATATTGTACGTCTTGGAAAGGTAAATCATGGGTTATTTCGCCACAAGTTATTCAACAGGTATATACAGGTTACTTTGGAGAGCAAGTGTTCAAGGCAATTCTTGAAAATGCAGCATGTAATGTAGGATCACTTCCTGAAAAAATCTGGGAGCGTGCTGACTGGGTAGTCAATGATAAGTTATATGTGGATGTGAAATTTATGTCTGATAGTGACTTTAATCAGCATGTCAACGCCCAGTCTTGGGAGCGAAAAATTCGAGAATGTGGTGGTAGCTATATTGTAGTCAATGTTCCTCGATATGCTGACAACTATTCATTTACTCATACCATACAACTTGAAGGTGGTGCGAACCTGCCAATCATCAATGGTCTGATTGACGTTGAGACAGGTGCTATCCTTGACAAAAACGTTCAGGCAGTCCTCGAAAAGTTAAACATCGTGTAAACAACTATGGAAAAGATAAGAACCAATCATATAAAAGTCCATTTCCTCTGGGATAAGTTCCTGGGGGATTTCGACTTGTACAAGATAGAATACTCCAATGCCTATGACTTTGGCAACAACTTAGGTATTTATTGTAAATTGGAAGGATTGTGCCCTAATAGTGCTGTCTGTGCGTTCAATAAGATGGTCAAAGAAGGAAATGCAGATGCCCCAACCAAACATCGCATATTCCTTTTTGCATCGGCAAAGAAGGAAAGTATCACTACAGCCATGCTTCAAGAACGGCTTGAAAAGGTTAATGTTAAGATAAAGCAAATCAGTTATACCCCGGACTATAGGGAAGGAATTTATCCACACAACATGCTTAACCTGATGCTATCCATGATGCCAAATAGAGACAAAACTCTAAGTTACGCACATGGTAAGCTCATCTGTGGTACTTGTAGTAGCCTGTATAATAAAGGTAAAAAGCAAGGTGAAGAACTTGGTTTACAGTTGGAGTTTGCCTATGGTGGTTTGCTTGAAGCCCATACCAGTACCTTTGCTGAGGCTGATAAGGTTGAAAATTCCAAGAAGAAGGATTCTTTAGTTTACCATCTGGAGTTTGGTGATGAACGCATATACTTCTCGTCACAAAAGAAGAAAGGAACCAAAGAGTATTATAATCATCCTTCCATATTCAGAAAGAACAATAAAAATCGTATTCCGTTCTTGGATTTCAGTGATATTGACCATTTGGAGGAATCACAGGCTTATATTATTTCTTCTGTACTGAATGATTTTTTGACTACATACTCTAAATACATTTTGGTATATCCTGTTGTTTATAATGATCCTCAATTATTACAGTCGCAAGAAGCTGAGTTTAAGAATGAAGATGAATTGGTTCGTAATATGCTTTCTTCTTCCTGGATAGACATTTCATGTCATACCAAAGAAGAGGGCGTAGAGGAACGTCGTGCTTTGATAGAGGACAAGTCGAAAGTTTACATCAACAAGTTGTTTAAGACTGGCTTTGAAGGTACTTTCATCAAGACCAAGGGTAAGAATAGAATCTGTATTCGTATCGTTGGAGATAAGGATCAAGAGGCTGAATTGTCAACTGCAAAACGAAGGTCAAAAGATAGACATCGCCTTCAGGAGAAGTTGGATCTAATGGAGAAGCTGATTCCTGTTCAAGATTCAATGATAGGTTCAGAGATAAATGATGCGACAATCAAAAATATCTTTCGCCAAATTCTGATTAAGAAAAGCTGTCTGCAATCGACTTTGCCGCAAGCTATGATTGAGCGTTTTAAGGGATGCGTTATAACCTATGCAGAAAGTAAGGTTAAAAGCAAGGACTACTACTTTGTTCAAATGACTATTGATAATGATGGTCAGCTTTCTTATAGAGATATTGAGAAAAAAATACCACAGGATGGTGTTATCTCTGTACTGGACGCAAATTTCGAGATGCGCGAATATCAAATACCTGACTTTAAAAAGGGATATAACAAGGATATTATCTATTGTATCGAGAAGGATGGGGTCAAGTATAATATTTATGATACCGAAGAGTATATCTTCCCGGAATTAGATGAGATGACTCGTGCCTTGAAAGAATTAAAGGACACTATTGTGCCAGCCGAAGCATACCAACTGTTGATGGACAATGTGCAGTCAGTAGATGCAAAGACATTTTGCCAGCAACGTATGCGTGAAAACAAGGATGGTGTTCTACACAATCAGTTCTATAAGGATATTAAGATTATTGGTAAAGAAGACGGAGTTACAAGGGATCTCATGCGCTTGATAACTAAAGAGTACCACATCAAGCAAGGTCAGGACTTCCGAACAGCTTCTCGCCGAGAGGAAACTCTGGGTGCTTGTGTCAATGTTCATTATTGGAAGTATTCACCCAATACATGGATGTATTGTGCAGGTCCAAATCCAAGTGGCAATTTTAGCTCTATTGACAATAAGGTTCATGTTCGAGAATTGGTTTGCGATAAGACTCCTGATGAAGCATTTGTTAATGAGTTGATTTGTTCATTGGGCGATGGTTGGAATAAGATAAATGAGTTCTCTGTTCACCCTTCAATTTTCAAGTTCCTGAAGGAAAGGTTGGAAATGTATAAGGTGAAGGAACAACTCGATGAAATATCCTCAAAGGATTAAGGTAATGAATACATATTTGGTAGAACTGATAAGTGACCTGGATGAACAAGTCTCAATATATGTAGATGCTTATGATGAATCCGAGGCTGAAGCTATAGGTGTCACCATGCTTGAAAATGGTGAGCTCGACTGTGTTGTTCAGCTTATCTTCTGTGTAGAGCTCCTTGTCTGTACCGCTAACAGCTTCGGTCAGTCGGCTCAGGATTGATTGGATTGTTGTCATGTGCTTTGTTTTTTATTTCCCAACGGTGTGGAGATTTCTTCATGAACCGTAGGTATGTCCTTGCATTGTCGTAAGAAGAATCATGTACCTTTGCAACATAATTTTATCAAGATCAAGAAGTAGATTTTGCTTCCAAAACTTTCCTATCAGTCAAAAGAAAGCTTAAATCGTCGCAAAAATTGCGTTATTTTATCTCTTCTTTAGTTATTCGACAAAAAATGCTTAATTTTGTCGCAGAATTTGCGACGTTAATCGCAGAATAATGTAGCATTAAAAGTTTTCATTATGTATATACACGAAAGAGATAATTGGACAGATTTCCGTTGGGACGCTTCGCAGGTGTTGCTCCTTCAGGAGTTGGTTTGCCGTAAGCAAGGGTTACTCTTTGGAAGGTTAAGTTCGTTGGGGCTTGATAGCAAGCTAAGAGCTATGGCAGAGAACTTGACCTATGACGTAGTTTATTCGTCAGAAATTGAGGGCATTCGCTTGAATGTAGATGATGTACGTTCTTCAATCGCCAGACGACTGGGGATAGAGAACGTAAAGTATACAGCTCCTTCGCATTATATAGATTCGGTTGTAAACGTAATGCTCGAAGCGGTTCAGAACTACGACCAGCCTTTGAGCAAGGAAAAACTATGTGCTTGGCAAGCAGCGTTCTTTCCGTCTGGTTTCAGCGAAGGCAGTCAGATTGAGGTCGGCAAGTACCGCAGTAACGAGGAGCATATCATCAGTGGTATGTTTGGACGTGAGAAGATTCACTACATCGCCCCTTTACCAGACCGAGTAGAAGGCGAGATGGAACGTTTCCTTGCATGGTTTGACAGTGAAGAGCCGGTCAGCAGCGTCATTCGCTCTGCCGTAGCCCACTTTTGGTTTGTCAGCATCCACCCATTTGAAGATGGCAACGGAAGATTGGCTCGCATACTTTCTGATATGCAGCTGGCTCGTGGAGAGAAGAGCGACTATCGTTTCTATAATATCTCATCACAGATCAATAAAGACAAGAATCACTATTATGACATTCTGGAAAAAATGCAGCATGGTGATGGTGATCTAACAGAATGGTTGGTATGGTATCTTCAAAAGCTCATCGATGCACTTGATGAAGCTGAAGCTATTGTAACTTCTATACTGAACAAGAGTTTCTTCTGGCAGAAGGCTTCGTCAATTCCTATGACAGAGCGTCAAACAGAGATGCTGAATCTATTCCTCGATGGCTATGAGTCGAAGATAACTTCAAAGACATGGGCATCGTTGGCAAAATGCTCGAAGGACACAGCCATTCGTGATATTCAAGACTTGGTCGAAAAGAACATTCTGGTTATAGACATACCTGGAGCAAAGCGTCCAAGCTATTCCATCGTCTATGATGCCGAAGATCTGACTCAGTTCTTTGCCGATGTGACCATTACGGAAGAAAAAGGCATTCCATACCTTTGTGCTTTGTTCAAAGGAAAGAAGCAGGTTCGTGAAAGACTGCTCAAACTTGATGCAGAACGTTACCTGAAGGATGATCTGCCACTATCAAACCTGCTTGGCAAGTATTGTTCGTATCTAATGGCAGGAAAATAACGTTTCGAGAAAAGATATTGAACTCACACATAAAGAAGGGGAGGAGCAAGATAAACTTGCTTCTTCTTTTTTTCGGTTAAAAGAGAAAGTTGGGTAGAAAGTCCTGTGTAAACTTGTATGGCAAGATCGGTTTAAGGTTTACGTTAGCTTGATGCCCCAAAAATGGTTAGTATCTTAGCATAAAAGATTGTCTGATTAAATGCCCATGTGCAGAACGCGCATAACGTGTGAACACCTGCATATCGGATGTTGACCAGCCCTTAACGATTTTATTTGATAATCAGCATATTAAACTTTGCATTCACCGCAGCGCAGGCTGCAATCGAGGAATAGCGCGATATAGCTGGTGCTCAATAAAATAGGCGGTATGCTTTTCATTTACAAAGGCTTACCGCCTATTGTATTTTTAAAAGGTACGTTCATTCCGCACGGAAAATGAGCGTAATAAACGCAAATGTTTAGAGAATGTTGTTGTGCTTTTCGTTGGGTGTTTAGAGCGTGTTTAGAGCCGTAATTGATGATATGACAGAAAGTTAAGACTTTGGAAAAAGAAAACGCATCTGCCGCTTTTTACAGCTTGCAGATGCGTTTCAACAGGGGTTTATGAGGGGTTGCTTATTTCATCCGTTTACCCACCGCTTCCCAGTCTACTATGCTCCAGAGGGCATTGACGTGGTCGGCGCGTTTGTTCTGATAATCCAGGTAGTAGGCATGCTCCCAAACATCGAAGCCCAGCAGCGGGGTCAGTCCTGCGCGTACGGGATTGCTTCCGTTCGCCTCTTTGGTGATGTGCAACTTGCCGTTCTTATCAACAGACAGCCATGCCCAGCCCGAACCGAACAGTCCGACTGCTGCCGCGTTGAATTCCTTCTTGAAATTCTCGAAACTGCCGAAGTCGCGTTTGATGGCTTCCGCCAGTTTCCCGGTAGGTTCGCTTTGCGACGGTTTCGGTGCGAATTGCAGGAAGTACAACGTATGGTTCAGTACCTGTCCGGCATTGTTGAATACGGCGCCGTCGGGTGCGGTGGCTACGATAGTAACCAGGTCTTTGTTTTCATACTCCGTGCCCGGAACAAGGTTGTTCAGGTTGTTTACGTACGTTTGCAGGTGCTTACCGTAATGGTAATCTATTGTTTGCTGACTGATTACAGGTTCCAGTGCGTTGTTTGCGTAAGGAAGTTTAGGCATTTCATGTGTCATAATCATTATTGTTAAAGACATTAATAACGTATTCATAAGTTCAATTTATTTAGTTTTGAAACTTTACTATACTAACGCGATAACCTGTGGAATTGTTCGCAGGTGTCCGAACCTTTCACTATCTTTGCACCCGAACTTTACCCGTTAGATTATTAGGAATATGTCCGATTACATACAAGAACTGAATGAGGGACAGCGTGCTGCGGTGCTCTACAACGACGGCCCGTCACTGGTGATAGCCGGTGCCGGTTCGGGAAAAACCCGTGTGCTGACCTACAAAATAGCTTATCTGCTGGAGAACGGTTACCGCCCCTGGGATATTCTTGCCCTTACCTTTACCAATAAGGCGGCCCGTGAAATGAAAGAACGTATCGCCCGGCAGGTAGGTGCGGAACGTGCCCGTCACCTTTGGATGGGGACATTCCACTCCATATTCCTGCGCATCCTGCATGCGGAAGCCGCGCAGATCGGATTTACCCCGAAATTCACCGTCTATGATACGGCAGACAGCAAAAGCCTGTTGCGCTCAATCATCAAGGAGATGGGATTGGACGAGAAAGTGTATAAACCGGGTACGGTGCAGGCACGTATCTCCAATGCCAAGAACCACCTCGTATCTCCTGCGGGCTATGCCAACAACAAAGAAGCCTACGAAAGCGATAGTGCGGCCAAGATGCCTGCCATACGTGATATTTACCGCCGCTACTGGGAGCGTTGCCGGCAGGCGGATGCCATGGATTTCGACGATTTGCTGTTCTATACCTTCCTGCTTTTCCGCGACCGTCCGGAGGTGCTTGCACGCTATCGGTCGCAGTTCCGCTATATCCTGGTGGACGAGTACCAGGACACCAACTTTGCCCAGCACAGCATTGTGCTTCAGTTGGCAAAAGAGCATCAGCACGTCTGTGTGGTGGGCGATGACGCGCAAAGCATCTACTCCTTCCGGGGAGCCGACATCGACAATATCCTGTATTTCACAAAGGTATATCCGGGTACGAAAGTCTTTAAGCTGGAACAGAACTACCGCTCCACCCAAACCATCGTTTCTGCCGCCAACAGCCTGATAGAGAAGAACCAGCGGCAAATTCGCAAGGAAGTCTTTTCGGAGAAAGATAAGGGAGAGCCCATTGGAGTGTATCAGGCATACAGCGATGTGGAGGAGGGCGATATTGTAATCAACAAGATAGCCGAACTGCGCCGGCAGGAGAATTACGTCTATTCCGATTTTGCCATACTCTATCGCACCAACGCGCAGAGCCGTGTCTTTGAGGAAGCCATGCGCAAGCGCAGCATGCCGTATCGCATTTACGGCGGGCTGTCTTTCTACCAGCGCAAGGAAATAAAAGATGTAATCGCCTACTTCCGCCTCACGGTCAATCCGAATGATGAAGAAGCCTTCAAGCGTATCATCAACTACCCGGCACGCGGGATAGGCGACACTACCGTAAATAAAATCACGGCTGCCGCCACCAGCCACAATGTAAGCCTGTGGACCGTGCTCTGCGAACCGCTGACCTACGGGGTGAACATCAATAAAGGAACGGCGGGCAAGTTGCAGGATTTTCGCTGTTTGATAGCCGGCTTTATTGAGAGCGTTGCCGAAAAGAACGCCTACGAGCTTGGTACGGAGATAATCCGTCAGTCGGGCATTATCGCTGATGTCTGCCAGGACAACTCGCCCGAGAACCTCAGCCGCAAGGAGAATATCGAAGAGCTTGCAAACGGTATGAGCGACTTCTGTGCACAACGGCTGGAGGAGGGGAATGCCAATACCACGCTGAGTGATTTCCTTTCGGAAGTGTCCCTGCTTACCGACCAGGATTCGGACAAGGACGGAGACGATGAAAAGATAACGTTGATGACCGTGCACTCCGCCAAGGGGCTGGAGTTTAAAAATGTCTTTGTGGTGGGCATGGAAGAAAACCTGTTTCCGAGCGGTATGGCGGGTGACTCTCCCAGGGCGTTGGAAGAGGAGCGCCGTTTGTTCTACGTAGCCATCACCCGTGCGGAAGACCATTGTTTCCTTACTTATGCCAAAAGCCGTTACCGTTACGGGAAGATGGAGTTTGGAAATCCCAGCCGCTTTTTGAAAGATATAGATGTGCGCTTCCTTAAGCTGCCGCAAGATGCCGGATTGGTGCGCAAGGTAGATGAGCATGCCGCATCTTTCCGCAGGGAGAACAGAGAGAACTTCGTTTCCGCCATGTATGGAAAACGTGATGGAGGAACTCGTCCCCGGCAGGAAATCATTGCCCCGACCGTTCCCCGCAACTTAAAGCGGGTGACGCCTTCCATGGGAACAGCTTCTGCCGCTTCCCATTCGTCGGCAGGCGGGAACGCTGTGCTGTCGGGGCAGTTTATCGAACACGAACGTTTCGGCCTGGGCGAAGTGCTGAAAGTGGAAGGTGAGGGCGACAACGCAAAAGCCACCATCCGTTTTAAAAATGCGGGCGACAAGCAACTTCTTCTGCGTTTTGCGCGTTTCAAAGTGATAGGATAGATCCGGTTTTTACTATAAAAGTTTATATAACAAGAAAAATGACAGATAAAGATTTCGACCTTTTCCCTTCTCCCTGTTATATCATGGAGGAAGAACTGTTGAGGAAGAACCTCACATTGATAAAGAGCGTTGCCGACCGGGCAGGCGTAGAGATTATCCTTGCTTTCAAGTCCTTTGCCATGTGGCGTTCGTTTCCCATATTCCGTGAGTATGTGGAGCATTCTACGGCAAGCTCCGTATACGAGGCACGCCTGGCGTTGGAGGAATTCGGCAGCAGGGCACATACATACTCTCCGGCATATACGGAAGCCGACTTTCCGGAAATCATGCGATGCAGCAGTCACATCACATTCAATTCGCTGGCTCAGTTCCGGCGTTTTTATCCCATAATTCAGGCGGCCGGGCAGGATATATCCTGCGGCATACGCGTCAATCCGGAGTATTCGGAAGTGGAAACGGAACTGTATAACCCTTGTGCTCCCGGCACCCGTTTCGGTGTAATGGCCGAACAGCTTCCCGATGTGCTGCCGCAAGGCATCGACGGGTTTCACTGCCACTGCCATTGCGAGTCGTCCTCGTACGAGCTGGAACGTACGCTGGAGCATCTGGAGGCGAAGTTCTCCCGCTGGTTTCCGCAAATAAAGTGGCTGAATCTGGGTGGCGGGCATTTGATGACCCGTAAGGACTACGATGTGGAGCATCTGATTCGCCTGCTCCGCGGATTGAAAGAGCGTTATCCCCATTTGCGCATTATCCTGGAACCCGGTTCGGCATTTACCTGGCAGACGGGAGTGCTGGCTTCCGAAGTTGTGGACATTGTGGAAAACCGCGGCATCCGTACCGCAATCCTGAATGTCAGTTTCACCTGCCACATGCCCGATTGCCTGGAAATGCCCTACCAGCCTGCCGTCCGGGGTGCCGAAATGGGTGACGGCGGTACGTACGTCTACCGGCTGGGCGGCAACTCCTGCCTGAGCGGCGATTATATGGGGTTGTGGAGCTTTGACCACGAACTGCAAATCGGTGAGAGAATCATCTTTGAAGACATGATACATTACACCATGGTGAAGACGAATATGTTCAACGGAATCCATCATCCTGCCATTGCCATGTGGACAAAAGAGGGAAAAGCTGAGATATTCAGAGAATTTTCTTACGAAGATTATCGCAACCGAATGAGTTGATAATCAAAACTATGCTTTCACTCCGGACAGAATGTTTAATTTTATGTGTGAAAAAAATGCGTAGAATGTTTGCAGGTTAAAGGAAAATATCTACCTTTGCAACCGCAAACGCGGAAATAGCTCAGTTGGTAGAGCATAACCTTGCCAAGGTTAGGGTCGCGAGTTCGAGTCTCGTTTTCCGCTC
>OODF01000780.1_pt1 | contig 17034 bp, 11 predicted proteins | sample 1671431 | NCBI WGS metagenome assembly OODF01 (sample SAMN06348156, study PRJEB24527) | human gut metagenome | biome: human gut; feature: ankylosing spondylitis patient; material: feces | host: Homo sapiens | place: China | collected 2015-10 | reverse complement strand
GTGAAAAATGGAAGTTACTATATAGTATAGGAAGGAATGCTATGAGATGAAAGAGTATTTATCAAATGTTTTAGAGATATTGGAAGAAAAAGGCGTTTTGAACGAATCGTATGATCTGGAGTTCAAAAGTGCGAAGGGGGGGCTTCCTCGGTCTCTTTGGGAGTCTTATTCTGCGTTTGCTAATTCTGAGGGAGGTACAATTATTCTTGGCGTTTCCGAAAAAGATAATTATTGTTATTTGGATGGTTTAGAAGAGGATGTTGTGCGTAAGTGGCTTGATGATTTTTGGAATCAGATAAACAATAAAGAAAAAGTGAGCATTAACCTTTTGACGGCTAAGGATGTTCGTATAGAAAAGGTGAAAGATGATATTAATGTATTAATCATAAGGGTGCCTCCCGCAAGTTTTCGTTATCGTCCGGTTTATATAGGAACGGATATGTTAAAAGGAACTTATAGGCGAGATCATACTGGAGACTATAGGTGCATGCCAGAGGAAGTAAAGCGAATGTTGGCAGATTCCTTGCCTGATAAACCCGATTCTCTTGTGTTGGAACATTCGACGATAGAGGACTTGGATTTGCCAACATTAGATCAATATCGAAATATTCTTCGAAGTGTTAAACCCATGCATCCCTTTTTGACACTTGATAATCTTCCTTTTTTGCAGAGGTTGGGAGCTTGGAAAGTAAATCGAGCGACAGGAACTTATGGTTTAACTGCCGCAGGATTATTGATGTTCGGAAAAACACAATCAATACAAGAATTTTTCCCGGACTATCATGTCGATTACCAAGAGATATCCAATCAAGGGAGTCGCTGGATAGACCGTATATATCCAGATGGTACATGGGAGGCTAATCTTTTTCAATTTTTTCATAGGGTATGGCCTAAATTAAGTTTTTCTTTGCCCAAACCATTTTTATTGGAGAATGGGAGGAGACGTGATGAAGGTGCTATCCATGAAGCTTTGCGTGAGGCTTTTGCAAACAGTATTATTCATGCGGATTATAGGGGGCAGGGAGGAATTGTTATAAAGAAATATCCGGATCGATTCCTGTTCGTGAATCCGGGTTATATGTTAGTTCCTTTGGAACAGTATTATAAAGGAGGATGTAGTGTCCCGAGGAATACTACGATACAAACCATGTTCTCTTTATTAGGTTATGGTGAAAAAGCAGGGTCGGGTAGTCTTCGGATAATGTCGGCTTGGGCTAGTGCGCATTGGAGAAAACCGTTTATATCTATGACCAATAGACCGGATCGTGTTTGTCTAGATTTAAAAATGGAAGTATTGTTGCCTAAGGATAGTTTGGAGCACTTAGAATATATATTTGGGAAGGATGTTCGTAATATGTATGGGGATGCTTTGGTTATATTGTCTACCGCTGAGATAGAAGGGGTTGTCTCAAATCTTCGATTACAGGGTTTACTTAATAAACATTCCTCGGAGATATCTATTATGTTAAAAGATTTATGTTCGCAAGGATATTTAAATCCAGAGAATAAGGGACGTTGGACTTCTTATCATTTGAATAAGGGAATAGGACTTAAACAAGGAAGTTTATTTGAGAACTTGGATGGACACCTTAATGAAAAGATGGACACCTCGGACAAGAAAGATGGACACCTTAATGAAAAGATGGACACCTCGGACAAGAAAGATGGACACCTTGGCAGAAATATGCAAGAAATTAAAAGCTCAGAATTAAAGTCTTATATTGTAGAAATTTGCTCAAGTAGGTATTTAACAATCGAGGAGATCGCGGTAAAAACCCGACGTACTTCAAAATATCTGAAGAATAAGATAGTATCTCAATTATTGAAAGATGGGCTTTTAGAACGTTTATATCCTACTACTCCAAATCATCCTAATCAAGCATATAAAAAGAAACAACAATGAATCAGCAACCTACATTTTCGATCATAACGATCACCTATAATGCGGAGCGATGGTTGGAGCGTACGATATTGAGCGTACTTAGCCAGTCGTATCCGAATATCGAGTATATATTGATTGACGGAGCGTCGAAGGATAAGACCGTAGAGATCATCAAGCAATATGAGTCCGGTATCGCTTCTTGGATAAGCGAGCCTGATAAAGGCTTGTATGATGCTATGAATAAGGGATTGAAGCGGGCTACGGGGGATTATGTGTGGTTCCTGAATGCGGGTGATACACTTTATACCGCAGATACCGTGCAAAGAATTGTGGAGTCTTTGAAAAAGAAAGTATCTTTGCCTGACGTGATTTACGGAGAGACCCGGATCGTTGACGCGGAGGGTAGATCATTAGGGATGCGCAGATTGAAAGCACCGGAGAAACTGACTTGGAAAAGTTTCCGGATGGGAATGTTGGTTTGTCACCAGTCGTTTATATCAAAACGGGAGATCGCTCCGTTATATAATACGGAATACCGTTTGACGGCGGATTATGATTGGTGTATCCAATGTCTGAGACGATCGAAAAGAATACATAATACACGTTTGACCCTATCTAATTTTTTAGAGGAAGGATTAAGTAGTGTGAACCGGAAAGCTTCCTTAAAGGAGCGATATGAGGTCATGTGTAAGTATTATGGCAAGGTGTCGACGATTCTGTTGCATGGTTGGTTCGCCGTGAGATTCTATTTTGCCAAATGGTTTAAAGGTAGAGTATAAACAATAAATTATAGATAAGTTTTATGCGGAGTATAATGAGTAAATGGGGAAAACATATCGCAGCGATAGCCGTATTCTTGGTATTGACGGTGATTTATTTTTCTCCGGCCGTATTTGAGGGTAAGGTAGTCCGGCAAGGGGATACGGAAAAGGCTATCGGTATGGGGAATAGCCAGATGGATGAATATGAGAAGACGGCCCAACCGGGAGAATTCAGCGCATGGTCCGATGCCATGTTTGGCGGAATGCCTTATGTGTCGGGATATGGAAATCCGGCTCCACGATTTCCCGGATATCTTTTAGTGGAGAAGCCTTTAAAAGCGCTGGGGTATATGGATGCGGGGATGGTGTTTACCGGATTCGTTTGTTTCTATATCTTAATGTGTGTCATGGGCGTAAATTGGTGGTTGGCGATCGCTGGTGCCATCGCTTTCGCTTTAGCGTCTTATAATCTGATCATTATAGAGGCCGGCCATGTCACGAAAGCGTATGTAATCGCTTATATGCCATTAACGTTGGCGGGTATGGCCCTGTTGTTCAAGCGTAAGTATTTATGGGGGGCGGTCGTGTTCTTGTTGGGTGTCGCATTCTCTATTGCGAATACGCACCTGCAAATCACTTATTATTTATTATTACTTTGCTTCTTCGTTTATTTGGGATATTTGTTCAATAAACTGAAGGAAAAAGCTTATAAAGAACTGGGTACGGTAACCGCTATTATGGCTGGATGCGTGATATTGGCGGTGTTGCCGAATGCCCAGAATATGTATGCTCAATGGGATTTGGGACAGAACTCTATCCGTGGGGCTACGGAATTAACGACAACGACCCCTTCGGGCGAGAAGATTTCTTCCGGCTTAGACAAGGATTATGCGTTCGCTTGGAGCTATGGAAAAGGGGAGTTGTTGACCTTGTTGGTCCCGAATGCCTATGGTGGAAGTTCAGGTGGAATGCTAGGCCCGGATTCTGAGCTATATAAGGAATTAAGGGCGAAAGGCGCTCAAGTCGGAAAAGAGGTACAGGCTCCTACCTATTGGGGAGAGAAGACATTTACTTCCGGGCCGGTTTATTTCGGGGCATTGGTCTGCTTCTTGTTTGTTCTGGGAATGTTCGTGATCCGGAATCCGTTGAAATGGTGGTTGTTCGGAGGTTCTGTCTTTTTGATATTGCTGGCATTGGGACGTAATTTTGATAGCTTCAATGACTTTATGTTCCATTACTTGCCGATGTATAATAAGTTCCGTACCGTAGAGATGGCATTGGTTATTCCGGGTATGGTATTTCCTATTATCGCTATATGGGGATTGAAAGAGGTGTTATCGGAGACCGTGAGCGATGCCTTGTTGAAGAAAGGATTGATCGCTGCTTTGGCTATCACGGGGGGGCTTTCTTTAATCCTTTGGTTGATGCCGAGTATGCTGTTGGATTTCCGTTCTTCTTTCGACGCTCAATATCAGTTGCCGGATTGGTATTACAACGCCTTGTTAATGGATCGTGCTTCCTTGGCTTCGGCGGATGCGTTGCGCTCTTTGGTCTTTATCTTATTAGGGGCGGCTTTGTTGTTCTGGTTCTATACCTCGAAAGATCGGAAAAAGGTGGCGACATTCGTAGGGATCGGTGTTGCGGTCTTGATGTTGGTTGACTTATGGACGGTGGATAAACGGTATTTGAACGATAGTAACTTTATCCGCCAGAAACCTACAGAGGTATATAAAGAGACGGTAGCCGATCAAGAAATCATGAAGGATAAGGACCTTTCTTATCGTGTCTTGAATTTGAATAATCCTTTCTTGGAGACAACGACCTCGTACTATCACCATTCCGTCGGTGGTTATTACGCTGCGAAGCTGAGACGGTACCAAGAACTGATCGACCACCGTCTGCAAGGAGAGCTTAACTCGGTTATCGGGGCTTTCCAGAAAGCGCAGACCGCGGAGGATTTGATGGGGGCGTTCGCTGCTTGCCCGTCCTTGAATATGCTCAATACACGTTATATTATCTATAATCCGGAGCAACCGCCTTTGAGAAATCCGTTCGCTTTCGGCAACGCTTGGTTTGTGGATAAAGTGGAGGTCGTGGAGAATGCGGATGCGGAAATAGCGGCGTTGAATACGATTAATCCGTTAACGACGGCGGTTGTCGATAAACGTTTCGCCAATGAGGTGAAAGGTTTCACGCCTCAATTGGACTCTACCGCTACGATAACATTGGATAGTTATCGCCCTAATAAGTTAGTTTATACGACGAAGACTAATTCTGAGCAATTAGCAGTATTCTCTGAGATCTATTATCAACCGGGATGGGAGGCTACGATTGATGGGAAGCCCGCTCCGCATTTCCGGGCGGATTGGATATTAAGGGCTATGTTAGTTCCTGCGGGAGAGCATCAGATCGTATTTGAGTTTAGACCGCAAGGTTATATTACGGCGGCTTATATTACTTCTTTCAGTTCGTTGATTATCTTGTTGTTATTGATTGGTGCGGTAGGATATTCGGTTTGGAAAGCTAGAAAGCAAAAAGAGATATAAATTCCGGTTGGTTGTAGAGACGGGGCACGCCCCGTCTTTCTACTGTCTGATCGTATTTTAAGTTACTGTTTTGCTAGGATGAGACGGGGCACGCCCCGTCTCTACAACTAGATGAAACCGCTATTGATAAAATCGAGTAGTTTTCTCGTTAGGGTTTCCCACGAGAGGGCTGCTTTTTCTTTGGATATGTTCGCAGGGATGGTGGCTTGCTGTGAGGGGGTGAAAAGTTCCTCGATACCTTGGGCGAGGGCCGTTGCGGATATCTCAGGCACTACGATGCCTGTACCCGGCTTTTCGATGCTGTTCTTGAAATCGCCTACGGGAGTACTTAACATAGGTAAATCGTAATTGTAGGCTACGGATACGACACCGCTTTGAGTGGCGGAGCGATAGGGGAGTACCAAGGCATCCGCCGCTGAGAAATAAATGGGGATTTCCTCGTCGCTGATATATTCACAGTGGACGAATATACGTTCTTTTGCCGGAGATGCATCGATCAGAGCCTGATACTTCTCGAAACTACCGTAACATTCGCCGGCTATAATGAGATGGTAATCCTCGTTAAGCTGTCCCATCGCTTCTATCAGCAGATCTAATCCTTTATAGTCCCGTATCAATCCAAAGAATAAGAGGTTCTTTTGGGACGGACTGATACTTAGTTTCCGGCACGCCTCGTCTCTTTCGATCTTATTTCCGAAATGATTGTAAAGCGGGTGTGGGTTCTGGATATATTTAGCGCCCGGATAGAGTTTCCACAAATCATGCCGCACGTTATCGCTCATTACGATAAAGCCATGGCACTGCCTGAAAAGTAACGAAGCTAAAGGCTTGTCAAAGAAACGCGGCTCATGGGGAATCGCGTTGTGGATAAGGGTGATTACCTTGCAATGCTTCTTCATCCGATTTGCTACATGAGCGTATCCGGGAACGAAAAAGGACATCCAGTAAGAGATAATCAGTACGTCCGGCGCATAGGAGCGAATAGCGTTTACGGTGCTGAAATAACTAACCGGATTGACGCTATCTAATACTCGCTCGCTCTCGATCTCGATCGCACGGTCTCCCTCTTCCACATATTGGGTCTTGCCGGGAAATAAGATATCCGGATAAAGGCGTTTGAAGTTGAAAGCCTTTACTTCATGACCTTCCTTTACTAATTCCGTATAAAGCATCCCGCTGAATTGGGCGATACCGCCACGATAGGGATAAATAGGGGAGAGAATAGCGAAACGCATGGTAATTGAAAATTAAGAATTGAAAATTGAAAATTAAGAATCGAGAACTACAGGAGCTGTCCTCCCTTCATTTTCAATTCTCAACTTTCAATTTTCAATTAATTAGTATCTGTAATGATCAGCCTTGTACGGTCCTTCTACCGGTACGCCGATATAATCAGCTTGCTTTTGTGATAATGTAGATAATTTCACGCCGATACGTTCCAAGTGTAGGCGGGCAACTTCCTCATCCAAGCGTTTCGGTAAGCGGTATACACCTACCTCATAAGCCATTTGCCATAAGTCCATCTGGGCAAGCACTTGGTTCGTGAACGAGTTACTCATTACGAATGACGGGTGTCCCGTAGCGCAACCTAAGTTTACCAAGCGTCCCTCTGCCAATAAGAAGATGGAGTTTCCGTTCGGGAACGTATATTTGTCCACTTGAGGCTTGATATTCGTGTGCTTGATATTCGGATAGTTGACAAGCTTGTCCACTTGGATCTCGTTGTCGAAATGACCGATATTACATACGATCGATTGGTCTTTCATCTGTGTCATATGCTCGATCGTGATGATATCGCAGTTTCCGGTGGTTGTAACGAAGATGTTACCCTCTTTCACGGCCTCTTCCATGGTCGTGACCTCGAAACCTTCCATAGCGGCTTGCAGGGCGCAGATCGGGTCGATCTCCGTCACCAATACACGGGCTCCGTAAGTGCGCATGGAGTGAGAGCAGCCTTTACCTACGTCACCGTATCCGGCCACGACTACTACCTTGCCGGCGATCATCACGTCCGTAGCGCGCTTGATGCCGTCCGCCAAAGACTCACGGCAACCATATAAGTTATCGAACTTGGATTTCGTCACGGAGTCATTAACATTGATAGCCGGAACCAGCAACTCACCTTTCTCCATCATCTGATACAGACGGTGAACGCCGGTGGTCGTCTCTTCCGACACACCTTTCATCTCGGCTACCGTACGGTGCCAACGGCTGTTATCTTCTTGAAGGATACGATTTAATGTATCTAGAATAACCTGTTCCTCATGATTCCCGCCTTTGCGGTTGATGGTCTCCGCGTCGTTCTCCGCACGATAGCCCATGTGAATCAATAAGGAAGCGTCACCGCCATCGTCAACAATCATGTGAGGACCTTTGCCTTCCGGGAAACGAAGCGCCATGTCCGTACACCACCAATATTCTTCCAGCGTCTCGCCTTTCCAAGCGAATACCGGTACGCCATCAGCTGCGATAGCCGCCGCCGCATGGTCCTGTGTGGAGAAGATGTTACAGCTAGCCCAGCGAACGTCCGCTCCCAACGCAACTAATGTTTCGATTAACACTGCCGTCTGAATAGTCATATGCAGTGAGCCGGTGATACGTGCGCCTTTCAAGGGTTTCTGATCGGCGTATTTCTGGCGTAGCGCCATTAATCCCGGCATTTCGTGTTCGGCGATCTCGATCTCTTTGCGACCGAATTCAGCCAAACTCATATCTGCCACTTTATAAGGCAGATTAGTTGGAAATAATTGTGACATAAATTAATACTATAAATGGTTGAGACGCGAAGGTACGAAAAAGCGTTGATAGTAGGTGTTCTTTATCTATGAATTTCCACCCATGACGAATCAAACTGAATGGTATCCAATATCTTTTCTTTAGAAAGAAGAGGTGGACGTTTGATCGTAAACTTGATAGCGTTTTCCGGTACATGTGTATGAATTGTGAATTGAGAGCCATGCGGTTGCCATGTAAAACATGTCTCGTTCGTAATCAGTGATTTACCGATGAGATTTCCATTGTTGTTTACTTCCCATATATAGTCGCTCGTACGGTAACGATGGTTATCTTCCTCGAACAGACAGTAATTAAGTAGATCATTAGAACGAATAAGGATAGAAGTACGTACAGGATTATAGTTGTCTTGTGCAATGTTGATACGTTCATTCCATATGCCAAGTACCGCTCGTCCTGTTTGTTGGATGTCTGCGTGAGGATTGGTGATGCCATAGGAATAATCGGGAGAGCAACGGCCGCTGATGAGCCTGACGCTTTGTGTGGTGAATGGCTTGGAGGTTTTGACGGTTTTCACAGACCATGCCATTTTCCCGAATGTAACATCTGCGATTCCAACGGGGGAGTCTAGGTGTGTTCCTCCAATCGCTTCTGCGAAGGCATCTCCCCAATCTGATCCGCTGATATCTTTACGTCCTACATATAGAAGGTATGCAAAGTGTCCTCCGATACGCACGATCAGATCATTTGGGAACTCGTTTATAGGGTATGGTTCTAATGTGGATAGTTTCTTGCTATCCTTTAATCTCGGATGTTTCATATTTGTTCGTATATCATAGGTTGTTTAATATATGGTCTATTTTTTGTGCGACCGCTCTGATCATAGGAACGGCTACGCTATTCCCTGTCTGTCGCCGTATTTCACTGTGTGAGACTGCGATTTTATAGTTGTCGGGGAATCCTTGTAACCTTAATAACTCTCGTGAGGATGGACGGCGGTATCCATTGATAAGTAAGTAATTATAAGAGGCTCCGGTACGTAAGGCGCAAGCATGATCGAGCACTGAAACATTGCCTGCTTTATTTTCGTGCCATACGGACGGATAAAAGAGATTTTTGCCTTCTGTCTGTTTTTGTCTGTTCTGTAGTATCTTATCAGATGCGAACAAGGATGGATCGACTAGGCTGTCATCTTCCAGTATACTCTTTAAATCATATTGGACTTTGTCAAAACAAAAATCGAAAGCCTCACTTCGTTTTTTGCTTCTAAATCCAACTATTATCACACGCTCTCGTTTTTGAGGTAATCCGAAGTCTATGGCATTCAATATTTTCCACTTTGAATGATATCCAAGTTCTTCTAATATTCTCAGTATGGTACCGAATGTCTTCCCTTTGTCATGAGTGGTTAGTTGCTTTACGTTCTCTAGTAAGATCGCTTCAGGTTGATGGCGTTTTAAGATAGTCGCTACCTCGAAGAACATTGTGCCTCTGGTATCTGCGAAGCCTTTCATTTTTCCCATGATAGAAAATGCTTGACAGGGGAATCCGGCTAGCAGTAAGTCGAAATGTTTGGGGATATGCTTCTTTGTCTCTTCTAATGTTATGTCTCCAAAGGGTTTTTCCCCGAAGTTTGCTAGATAGGTTTGTTGAGCATGCTTATCCCATTCGGATGAAAATACGCATTTATATCCTAACTCGTTAAATGGTAACCGGATGCCTCCTATTCCGGCGAAAAGATCAATAAGAGTATGTTTCCCTGTCTGCGGGTTTGGAAATGGTACATCTGCTAAATCAGGGAATAGGCCGTATTCAGAAAGTTCCCTTTTGTTTACGGCCTTAGGCTTGTTTGTGATATTTCTTTCTACGCTCTTGCCATATGCCCTTATGCCATTGGGAGTATGGGTATTAGCCGTTGCGGTAAGGTTGGGCTGATCTATGTTTTGTAAGGTTGTTTCTGTCATTAGGTAAATTCGTTTTGTTTTCGAATACTTAAACGCGAAGGTACGGAAAACTTGTGATATTAGGTGTTCTTTATCTGTGAATTTCCTTCTAGGGTGGAGGTATGCCGGGTGTTTGTTGGGGTGTACTTGCCGAGGGGTAGGTATGGTGGGTTCGTTACTGCAACCCGCATTGCAGTATTGGACTCTCTGTAGTTTTACGATTTAATGAATACTGAAGGCTCCATCTACCAATAGCGCATGGCCATCTACGAAGCTCGCTTGCGGGCTGCATAGACAAAGTACGGCGTTGGCGATCTCTTCCGGTTTACCGAGCCGCCCTGCGGGAATGTCGCACACCAGTTCCTTCTCCAAGGAAGGGTTGCGCCGCATTAAGTCTTCCACCATCGAAATACATCGCTAAAAATAAATCCGAGTAACTGTTGATTCCGTCCATCGTTCTTTAGGAAAATGGGCAACACGAGAAGATCGTACCGCCCATTATGAAGATTTTAAAGTAACTGTCAACTGTTAACTGTCCACTAAATCGTCAAGCCGGCGTGATACCTTGTTCTTGTAGTAATTTCAAGCCAAGATCCTTTAGCTTGAATTTTTGTATCTTTCCACTTCCGGTCATCGGGAAAGTATCCACGAAGAAGATGTATTTCGGGATCTTATGACGGGCGATCTTGCCTCGGCAGAAATCTTTCACCTCTACCTCGCTGGCCGTTACGCCTTCGTGCAGGATGATGAAAGCACCCACTTCCTCTCCATATTTCTTGGAAGGAACAGCGGCTACTTGCACGTCTTTCACGCCGGGGAAATGATAGAGGAACTCCTCCAGCTCACGTGGATAGATATTCTCGCCTCCACGGATAATCATATCCTTGATACGGCCGGTGATACGGAAGTTTCCATTCTCATCACGAACGCCCAAGTCGCCGGAATGCAGGAAGCCATCCTTGTCGATCGCTTCATTGGTAGCGGCTTCGTTTTTATAGTAACCTTTCATGTTATTATAACCGCGGTTACACATCTCGCCCTGTACGCCGACGGGGCATTCCTCGCCAGTCTCCGGATCGATAACCCGTACCTCGGTAAATTCGAACTCATGGCCTACAGTATTATAACGCACCTCGGCCGGATCTTCGATACGGGAGTGGGTCATACCCGGTGAGGTCTCTGTCAATCCATACACGCTGGTTACACGCATATGCATCTTCTCGTCCACGGTTTTCATGAGTTCAACCGGGCAAAGAGAACCTGCCATAATACCGGTACGTAACGACGTGAGGTCGAACATCTCGAACATCGGGTGGTTCAGCTCGGCAATGAACATGGTAGGCACGCCGTACACGGCCGTGCAACGCTCTTTATGTATAGAAGCTAATACCAATAGCGGATCGAATTTCTCGACCATCACTTGCGTACATCCATGCGTCAATACGTTCATGGAAGCTAATACCACGCCAAAGCAATGAAAGAGAGGTACGCAGCAACAAAGCTTATCGTCGGCGGTGAATTTCATATGCTCACCCGTCAAGAAACCGTTGTTGGCGATGTTGTAGTGAGTCAACATGACCCCTTTCGGGAAGCCGGTCGTACCGGAAGTATATTGCATATTGACAACGTCGTGGCAATTTACTCTCGCTTTGGCAGCCTCTAAGGTCTCATCCTTGATATTTTGTCCGAGGAGCAACATCTCGGGCGTATTGTACATACCCCTGTATTTCTCCTGTCCGATATATACTACATTTCTCAAGCGTGGGAAACGCTCGCTTTTCAAATACCCCCGTTGAGAGGTCTTCAATTCCGGCAACATGGTATAGACCATGTCCACGTAACTTCCATCAAACACGCCGTCTGTGATACACATCGTATGGATATCGGCGTTCTCTACTAGGTATTCCAGCTCGCTTTGTTTATAGTTCGTATTGATCGTGACCAATACGGCACCGATCTTCGCGCCTGCATATAGGAATGTCAACCAATCCGGTACGTTCGTCGCCCATACGCCGACATGTGTGCCATGGGTGATACCGATCGCCAACATACCTTTCGCCATGTCGTCCACACGCTTGTTGAATTCGCTCCAAGTGAAACGTAAGTCACGGTCTGAATAAACGATATACTCCTTATCCGGTGTATTCTCGGCCCAATGTTCCAGCCATTGGCCAAGGGTTCTGTTATGTAATTCCATAAAACGCCGGATTTAATAAGGTGTATAGACAACTCCTAGGATTCGGGCCTTGTTGTCGGCTGCCGCATGTACATGATGCGCCACGATAGAATCATAATAGATGCTATCGCCTTCCTCTAGGATATAGGTGTTCTTTCCGTAATTGATCTCTACGACGCCATTCAATACGTAGATAAACTCCTCTCCCTCATGCGTGGACAGGATGAAATCCTCGCCTTCCTCGGAGGGAGCGATCTCGATCAAGAAGGGTTCCATATGGCGGCCGGACTTATCTTGTGAGAGCGAGTGGTAATCCATATGCTTGTGTCCTTGTGTCGCGTTGTTCGTGAACCCGATACCATCGGCCTCGCTGTCCTTTTTGCGGCATACGACTGGGCCTAGCTCCGCTTGATCATCCAAGAATGTACCCAAACGTACCCCTAATACCCGTGCTATTTTGATAAGAGGGGCCAAAGATGGAAAATCCAAGTTACCCTCGATACGTTCTATCTGTTCGATACCTAACCCGGAGCGTTCGGCTACCTCCTCGATAGAGAGTTGTTTCGATTCCCGGATATTTTTAATTTTCGCGCCTATAATTTTGTTGTTTCCCATGTGTATGATTTGTTATTTATAGTCCTGTAATGTTTGATAATTTGATACTAAACGGCGCAAATTTACATTAATATTTTATTATATCTAGGATTAAGACAAATAAAAAGGGCAATACCCATTTGGGATTGCCCTTTTTAATATTTTCGAGTAAGCTTTTTCTTACTTTCTGATACCAAGTTCTTTGATGATAGCGCGGTATCTCTCGATGTCAGTCTTGATCAGATAGTCCAATAAACGACGACGTTTACCTACCAACATCTTCAATGATCTTTCCGTAGCGTAATCTTTATGATTTACTTTCAAGTGCTCTGTCAAGTGAGAGATACGGAATGTGAACAATGCGATTTGGCTCTCAGCAGAACCTGTGTTAGTTGCTGATTTGCCATACTTTTCAAATAATTCTTGTTTCTTTGCTGAATCTAAATACATGATTCTTTTTACTTTAATAAATTAATACTATGTTATCTAAGCGGTCGCAAAGGTAGACATTCCTTTTTGATTTGCAATAGATTCTACTATCTTTTTTGTGTTTTGAAGCATGAATGTCATATATATATCGTAAAAATATCGTATTTTTGCAGCCAATAAATTAGTCTTCAATGCAAAAGATCAGAAACATTGCGATTATCGCGCACGTAGACCACGGCAAAACGACGCTCGTGGATAAGATGTTATTAGCCGGTAAGCTTTTCCGTGAAGGACAGGCAGAACCGGATCAGTTCATGGATAACAATGATCTGGAACGGGAACGAGGTATCACGATTCTTGCCAAGAACGTGTCTATCAATTATAAGGGATATAAGATCAATATTATTGACACTCCGGGCCACGCCGACTTTGGTGGCGAGGTGGAGCGTGTCTTGAATATGGCGGATGGTTGTTTGCTATTGGTAGACGCCTTTGAGGGGCCTATGCCGCAAACTCGTTTTGTTTTGCAAAAAGCGATTCAACTGGGTTTGAAGCCGATCGTGGTAATTAATAAGGTGGATAAGCCGAATTGCCGCCCGTCGGAAGTGCAGGAAATGGTATTCGACTTGATGTTTAGTCTGGATGCTACCGAGGAGCAGCTTGACTTCCCTACTATTTATGGTTCCGCCAAGCAGGGCTGGATGTCCGAGGATTGGAAGGAGCCGAAAGAGGATATAACGGCTGTGCTTGATGCGATCATCAAGTATATCCCCGAACCAAAGATGTTGGAGGGTACTCCGCAGATGTTGATTACTTCTTTGGATTATTCTAAGTATGTAGGTCGTATCGCTGTAGGACGTGTACACCGTGGCGAGTTGAAAGAGGGCCAAGATGTCATGCTTTGTAAGCGTGATGGTAGTATGGTGAAATCGAGGATCAAGGAAGTGGATGTATTCGAGGGCTTGGGACGTACGAAAGTTGATTCCGTGCAGTCCGGGGATATTTGCGCTATTATCGGTATCGATGGTTTCGAGATCGGTGAGACAATCGCCGACGTGAACGAGCCGGAGCCATTGCCAACGATCGCTATCGACGAGCCTACGATGTCTATGCTTTTCACGATCAACAATTCTCCGTTCTTTGGTAAGGATGGTAAGTTTGTTACTTCCCGTCATATTTTTGACCGTTTGCAGAAAGAATTGGATAAGAACTTGGCTTTACGCGTAGTTCCTACTGATTCCGCTGATTCTTGGTTGGTATATGGTCGTGGTGTGCTTCACTTGTCTGTATTGATCGAGACGATGCGTCGTGAGGGATACGAGTTGCAGGTAGGTCAGCCTCAGGTTATCATCAAGGAGATCGATGGTGAGAAATGTGAGCCGGTAGAGCAATTGACGGTGAATCTTCCGGAGGAATGCTCTAGCCGTATTATCGATATGGTAACGAAGCGTAAGGGCGAGATGACCATGATGGAAAGCAAGAATGGTCGTATGCACTTGGAGTTCACGATTCCTTCCCGTGGTATTATCGGTTTGAACAACGCTGTATTGACCGCCTCTGCCGGTGAGGCTATCATGGCACACCGTTTCTTGGAATATCAACCGTGGAAGGGTGATATTGAACGACGTATGAATGGTTCGATTATCGCTATGGAGACAGGTCAGGCTTTCGCTTATGCCCTGAATAACTTGCAATCCCGCGGACGTTTCTTCATCGCCCCGGGCGAGGAGGTTTACGCTGGACAGGTGGTCGGAGAGCATACCAAAGACAATGACTTGGTGGTAAATGTCACCAAATCCAAGAAGTTGACGAATATGCGTGCCTCTGGTTCGGACGACAAGGTTTCCTTGGCTCCTCCTATCGTATTCAGCCTAGAGGATGCGCTTGAGTACATCAAGGGCGATGAGTACGTAGAGATCACCCCGAATAATATGCGTATGCGTAAGATCATCTTGGATGAGACAGAGCGCAAGCGCCAAGGTAGATAAATTCTTCTATTGAATAAATATAAAAAACGGCGACCTTTTAAAAAGGCCGTCGTTTTTATGTGTTATAGGATTTTAGAGATCCTTCAATGGGTTCGCGTAACTTCATTCTTTATTTTCCGGATCTTTCTTCTCTTCATCCGAAGTCGTGAATTTTATTACAAGCGATTCATCTTTAGGAGTCTCATACCAATCTCCGTGCGCTTTGCGGTAATCCTGATCAAAATTATAGGCATTGTCAATACTCTTATTCTCTATACACCAATGGAAAGGTTTATTTTCCGAATAAGGGATATCCAACACATATGGGTATAGATCCGTATTCTTTACGTTTTTACTTACCGGTCCCTTCCCGTTATCAATGTAAGGCATGATCAGTTGAGTTGAGCTATATGTTAATGTCTTTGTAATCCCACTTTCCGGTTCCTTGTCGAATTTTCTCACATTGACATATCCATTGACATCGGAGAAAAAGGGAGTTAGTCCATTGGCGTCCTTAAATCCAAATTGGTTGTGGAATGTACAGCCTTTAGCCAGTAACTGAGCATAAACATCTGCGGTACTCTTATCGGTATATGCTGTGATGCTATAATATATGACAGCGTCATTGAAATCGAAATCGCCTTGGTTTGGATAATTATCTTCGAACAAGAGGAACCCTTTCTTGTTCGTTTGCGATTCTATGACGGGAGGGGTTACCGGCTCTGCCGGCTCGATGGCAACGGGATTACTTTCGATTAGACAAAGCATATCGTTGTAGTCTCCATCATAGGCCCTATAGTTTGGGCAGCGATTTTCCATTCCCAGTACATTTCCCTCAAAATCACCTTCTTGAATGTGGTGAATGAAGCCGTTTGCTACGTTTTTCTCTATTTTGAAAGAGGAATTACCATATTTTAAGGTATGGCCTACGTAATTATGGGAGAATGTCCCATTATCTGGTACTTTATTGTTATCCGGCCCATTTAATGCCGGAGTGGAGAACTGTGGACGGTCTGTGCCTCGATATACGAAGCCGACGTTGAGCCCCTTGTCGAATCTTCCTAGGGGTATTCGGGTATATTCTCCTGTCTTAGCCTTTGGCTGTTCCTCTTTGGAGTAAAAGATATAATTCTCATCTTGGTTGATCTTACTGAAGTCAATGACTTGGATGGTGCCATTAGTCTTTCCATAGAAGGTGCAGTCGTCTAAAGTGAGATTCTCCATCTTCTCGAAGGGATATGTATAGAACCAAATTTTACCATACATATTGTCTTTGGACATTCCTCCGTCGCTTATATAAGTCAGCCAAATATCCGCTTTCTCAAAGCTACTGGTAAAAACGGTTTCCGTGATTTTTAGATCAGAGCATCTATATAAATCCTCGCTTTTTACATTGTATGCTTTTTCTGGAAAGTATTTGTTATTGATCAAATGAAGGACTTCATCACTGATCGCACTTGTAGCCCGTAAACTACTTTTGGTATCGCTGCCGATCGTGATGTCCTTTACATCACTCTCGATAAGTTCCCCATCCCCTCTTAGGATATAGAGTTTCTTTACGTGTTTAGGTACTTCCAAAGTTATATGGATCGGGGTTTTGCCAATTAAATAAGGATCTTTGACTAAAGAGCCTTCCTCATAAGGATATTCATAATAAATAGAATATAGGGTCCCTTCATGCTGAGAAGATATGTTAACCTGTATGTTCTCGAAATTCTCGAACTGGGCTATGTAATCTTCTTCTTCTTTGGTAGGTTCTTTCGGATCTACCGTGGGGTCTTCTCCTTGAAAAATGTCATGTTTAACGCATGATCCCATTAGAAAGAGCAGACAAAATACCCACACCATTTGTTTCCAGATTTGTGATCTCATAATTTCTTTACCCTATTTGATTAATATTTACAACAACTTTATTAGATTTTGCAAATCTACAAATTTATTTCATGAAAAATCATTGATAATCAATATTTATTTTAAGCGGTTTCGCTTTTATCAAATATAGG
>OODF01000761.1_pt1 | contig 17337 bp, 17 predicted proteins | sample 1671431 | NCBI WGS metagenome assembly OODF01 (sample SAMN06348156, study PRJEB24527) | human gut metagenome | biome: human gut; feature: ankylosing spondylitis patient; material: feces | host: Homo sapiens | place: China | collected 2015-10 | reverse complement strand
GCACCAAAGCTGGCGGCGAAGAGCAGGAGAGCTTTACTTTCACCAAGAAGGGCAAGAGCTTTTCCTTCCCTCTCCGATAAAACCGTAAAAGCGCGGCCTTAAGAGGTCGCGCTTTTTTCCTTGTCATCGCGGCGGGTTTGTGTTACCATAACTTTGACAAAGGAAAAGGTGGGAGAAACATGGAAAATACCTTCAAGAGCTCCGTCTTCGGCGGCTTCAACCGCGATGACGTCATCCGTTATATCGAAAAAACCTCGCTCGAGAGCAAGCAGCAGATCGAAGCGCTCGAGCAGGAGAGCGATGGCCTCTGCCGCGAGAATGCAGAGCTGCGTGACAAGCTCGCCGCCGCCGAGTGCGAGCGTGACAAGCTCACCGAGTCCTATTCGACCGCGTCCAGTGCGCAGGATGCACTGAAAAAAGGTCTGACCGCCGCGCAGGAGACGATCTCCGAGCTGCGCGCGCAGATCGAAGAGGGCACGCAAAAGCTCGCGAGCGCCAAGGCCGACTGCGACCGCCAGCTGAAAGCCAAAGAGGAGGCTGCCGAGCAGCGCATCGCCGAGCTCGAAGCGCAGCACGCCGAACGCCTTTCCGCCGCCGAGCAGGAGCGCAAGCGCCTTTTAAGCGAGCTTGACGAGCTCCGCCCGCAGGTCGAGGAATACGGCCGCGTCAAGGCGCACATCGCCGACATTGAGCTCTCCGCCCGTGAGCGCGCCGACGCGCTCGACGCCGCCACGCGTGAGCGTTTGCAGGCAATGATCGCGGCATGCAGAGGGCACTGCGAGCAGGTGCTCTCGACGCTCGGCGCGACGTGTGAGAGCGTGTCGAACGAGCTCAAGCGCGCGGACGCCGCCGTCGCGCAGCTGCCCGAGGCGTTCACCACACTGGAGGGCCAGCTCGACGAGCTCAAAAAGTTAGAGCAGTGACAAGATAGCAAAAAAGAAGTGCGTTCCCGTTAGGAACGCACTTCTTTTTATGCTAATTCGCTGTACTGATTAAAAATGTCTGCAAACTCGTCCAGATGCTCGCGCAGGTCGTCGGGCGCCTCGGTGCGAAAGTAGAGCACCTCTCCCCCGCGGCGCAGGATAAGAAACTGGTGGACTTCGTCCGGTTCATTTGGAAGCCGGGTATTTGGTTTGATAAATTCTGCGTAGTACGCTTCGTCAAAGCCGTCAATCGAAAGCGTCTGCGCACCGTCTTCCATAAAATAGTCCCGCAGCTCATGTGTCAAGGGCGTTGCCAGCACAGAGATACGCGGGGCGTAGAAGTCTACCTCTGTGCTCAGCTGCTCCCAGCCGTCGATCATTCCCGCATACGGTGTTTCGCCGACGGAGTACACATGCCCGCCGAGCGGCGTCGAAAGATCGCGCTGATCGCACCAGTCGAACGGATTGCCGCCGAGCTCTTCGGCGCGAAGATAGGGCAACGTCGGCTCATCATAGTCATCGCCGTACTTGCTGTATCCCCCTTTTCCGAAGAGCACCGCGACCATCAGCACAACGACAATAAGCGAGAGCGCGCGGTCTACCCCCGCCCAGCGGTTGCGCGGCATCTTCTCCACATATTCGCAGTCCTCCATCGCGCGCTTAAGCGTACGCATCTCTTTCCGCTCCTGCGCGCCGCTGAACATACCGATGATGCTGCCAAGGAGTAGCGAAACTCCTTGAATCACATCATTCTTCGGCATCGTGAGCAGCGACAGCAGCGGGATACTCCACGCGTAAAACACAAGAAAAATGAGCCCCGCGTCCATCAGCAGATAGACCAGCGGCAGAAAATAGCTGCGGCGCAGCTTTTTACACAGTCTTCGGTAGCCGTAGGAATCCGTACAGTCCTTCGGCGTGGGGACGTGCGCAGTCCTGTCACCGCGCCAGATATAGAAGATGCCGTCCTTCGTCCGGCAGACGTACTCCCAGCCCAGGCGGGCGCGCTTTTCGCGCAACAGCTCGTCGGGGTCGTCATCGTCCGCGGCGGGTTCCAGGTGATAGCGGCAGTCGCGCGGCTCGCCGATCACAAAATCGTCGTAGCGGAGCAGGAGCTTCCCCTCCGCCGCGCGCTCAGAAAGCCACTGCTCGATGCCGCGCGGGTCATAGGCGCTGGGCAGAAAGCGGATGCTCTTCGTCTCGGGCTCATTCTCTTCGTTCGGCGCAGTCCCTCCGCTCTCCGGAAGCTCTGTTGTCTCGCGCAGGTTTTCATCCATTCGCGCTCCCTCCCCTCTTCTCTCTATGGCAAAGTATAAAGAAGCGAGGGGAATTTTTCAAGCAAGTTCAGTGAGCATTGACAAAAATCGCGCGCAAGTTTATTGTTACATCGCAAAAAAGGCAGGAAATTCCTGCCTTTTTTCGTTTCACAGCAAAATTGGCTGAATTTGTCTTCCCTCCAGCGCTGCCTCGGCCGTCGGGATAATTTTGCGGAAGTCCGCGATCAGCGACGTGGGCTTCGCCTCGGCGTTGTCCTGCCCGAAGGGGACAAAATAGTAGTTCTTGCGGTTCAGCAGCACCGCGATGTTCGGCGCGCTCGCGGATAAGCCATCATTCGTCGCCAGCGCAAGCACGACAGGCTTACCGTTGCGCAGGTGCCCCTTTGCCGCCATCGTCACCGCGCCGTCCGTGATGCCGTGGGCGAGCTTGGCAAGCGTGTTTCCCGTGCAGGGTGCGATAACGAGCACTTCCATCGTGCCCTGCGGGCCGAGGGGCTCGGCTTCGACGATATCGCGCACGGCCCTCCTCCCCGCCAGCGCCTCCACGCGGGTGACGAAGTCCTCCGCCGTGCCGAAGCGCGTGGAATACTTCGCTGCGTTTTCCGACAAAATCGGGACGATCTCGTGCTCGCGCGCGATGTCCTCGTAGAGTTTCAGCAGCTCGGGATGGTTGCAGAACGAGCCGCAAAAGGCAAATCCGATCTTCATGCTTCCTCCTTGATGAGTCGACATAACGTCTTTTTGATGGCGCGCGCCGCCGTCTCTGGCGCGACGCGCCCGGGCAGTCCCCCTGCCTTGAGATACGAAAGGCGCAGCGTTTCGACCGCGTCCAGGTCAAAGCCGCTCGCGCTCGCAAGCTCGATGAGCAGGCAGTCCGGCGGCAGCTCGGCAAGGAGCGTTTCGTCCAATACCTGATGCGGCACGGTGTTGAACACCACGCGGAATTCCCCCAGCGTGCCGGAGAGGCGGTTCGTGTGCAGCGGCGCGTAGCCGAACGCGTCGATCCACGCAAGGTCCGACCGCTTGCGCGCGCTGACGCTGACCTTCGCTCCCAGCGCGCTCAGATCGTGCGCGAGCACCTTTCCGATGCGGCCAAAGCCAAGCACGAGGCATGGCGTGCCGTGCAGCGTGACACTCGTGTGCTTCATCGCCGCCTCGATGGCCCCCTCCGCCGTCGGGATCGCGTTGCGCACACTCAGCTCTTCCGAGGCAAAGTAGTCCGTGATCGTAAGCCCCAACGACTGCGCGAGCGTTGACGCGTCGTTTCCCACATTGCCCGCGAAAATGCGGTGCTCGCGCCGCAGCGAGCGCAGCAGGCTCTCCATCGTGAGCTCTGTGCCGCTCAAATAGCCGTTTTTCTCCGCCGGCAGCGGCAGGACGATGATGTCTGCTTTCAGTGCGTCGCACAGCGCCCGTTCATTCGGCGCACCGGTCAGCTCCCACGAGCAGACGTCGTACCCCTCCGCCGCCATCATCCGTGCGAGTAAGCGCATGCGTGCGTCGCCGCCCAGGAATGCTATCGTCTGGTCCATCTCATTCCCCCTTTTCCATAAAGGGTATGCCGCAGCGCATGCGCGCATGACGCAAACTATTTTTGATTTTTTGCTTGACAACTCTATTTTTATCGCTATAATAAGAATTATTCTAATTCTTATTTAGGAGAAACACATGACCAAGTACGCCCAGCAGATTCTCGATCTCGTCCTGTGCTCCACCGAGCACCCGACCGCCGAGCAGATTTTTTTGCAAATGAAGCAGGAAAATTCCAAAATCGCGCAAGCTACGGTGTATAACAACCTCAACGCGCTTGTAGCGGACGGCAAACTCATCCGCCTGTCGCAGCCCGGCGCGCCCGATCGCTACGACAACACCACGCGCCACGATCACCTGATCTGCACCCGTTGCGGCGCGCTCGCAGACTTCAAGTTCACCGACCTGACGCACGACATCGAAGCCTCGCTCGGCGCGCGCATCCAGTCCTACGACCTTCGCATTCACTACCTCTGCCCCGCCTGCCGCAAAGCGCAGGAAGAGCATTAAATTTTGAGAGAAAAAGGAGAATTTCACCATGAAGACCAACAAGTATTCCGGCACCAAAACCGAGCAGAACCTGCGCACCGCCTTCTCGGGCGAATCCGAGGCGCGCAACAAGTACACCTTCTTCGCCTCCACGGCCAAGAAAGAGGGCTATGAGCAGATCGCCGCGCTCTTCCAGAAGACCGCGGACAACGAAAAGGAGCACGCCAAGATGTGGTTCAAAGAGCTCCAGGGCATCGGCTCCACCGCCGACAATCTGCTCTCCGCCGCTGAGGGCGAAAACTACGAGTGGACCGACATGTACGATTCTTTCGCCAAGACCGCAGAGGAAGAGGGCTTTCCCGAGCTGGCGCAGAAGTTCCGCCTTGTCGGCGAGATCGAGCGCCATCACGAGGAGCGCTACCGCGCGCTGCTGCGCAACGTCGAGACCGCCAAGGTCTTTGAAAAGAGCGAGGTCAAGGTCTGGGAGTGCCGCAACTGCGGCCACATCGTCGTCGGCACCAAAGCCCCCGACGTCTGCCCCACCTGCAACCACCCCCAGAGCTACTTCGAAGTCCACGCGGAGAATTATTGAGAATCGGCAAACTAACAAGAGAGCCGCAGGCTGTGCCTGCGGCTCTCTTACTATTCACTTACTCCTTCGGCAGCAGGATGCAGATCGTCGTGCCCTTGCCCTCTTCGCTATGAAGCTCGACTGTACCGTGATGGTACTGCACGGCGTGCTTGACGATGGAAAGGCCGAGGCCTGTGCCGCCGCTTGCCTTCGAGTGGCTCTTGTCCACACGGTAGAAGCGCTCGAAAATGCGGCTCTGGTGCTCCGGCGCGATGCCGATGCCCGTATCGGTCACGGAGACGAACGCCTTGCCGTCCCGCTCGCCGACGCTTACCTTCATGCTGCCACCCTCGACGTTGTACTTGATAGCGTTGTCGCAGAGGTTATAGATGACCTCGTACAAAAGCCGCCGTACGCCTCCGATGGTCTCGCTCTCGCCCTCGACGGCGATCGCGATGTTCTTCTCCGCCGCCGCGGTCTTGAGATCGTCCGCCGCCTCCTGCGAAAGCGTGAGCAGGTCGACCGTCTCGCGCGGCATTTCGTCGCCCTCGTCGAGTTGGGACAGGCGGATGATGTCGCCGATCAGCGTGACAAGGCGCTGCGCTTCTTTTCGGATGTGGCCGACGAAGCGGGGGACGTCCTCCTGCTTCACCATGCCGTTTTCCAGCAGCTCCGCGCTGCCGATGATGCCTTGCAGCGGCGTTTTGAGCTCGTGCGACACGTTCGCCGTGAATTCACGGCGCGTCTGCTCCGCTGTCTCGCGCTCGGTGATGTCGAAAGCCAGCAACACAGCGCCGACCGCCGCGCCGCTTGCGCCGATGCGGCTGACGTCAAACTGCCAGATACGGCCGCCGCGCTCCACGCGCGCCTCACTGTGCCCCTCGTCCATGGCGCGCTCGATGGCAAGGCTCATGTCGTGGCTGCGGTCGATGGTCAAAAAGTCCTGCCCGACGCAGCTCTCGTCCGTGCCGAAGAGCTTTTCCGCCGCGGGGTTGATACTCAGCACATGCTCTTTTTCATCGAGCAGCACAAGCCCTTCGCGCATGCTGCTTGTGATCTGCGAAAATTCCGTCTGCTGGCGCTGAAGTTCGTCCATCTGCTCGTCGATCTGCAAGTGCTGGCGGTTGATGCGCCCGAGCAGCGGGGCGAGCTCTTCATAGGCGTCATTTTCAAGCGGATGCTCAAGGTCCAGCTTGTTGAGCGGCTGGACGATGCGGTGCGACAGGCTCTTGGCTAAAACAAAGGACAGGATCAGCGCCACGATCAGCACCACTAAAATAGGCTGCCCCATGCCGACGAGCAGCACACCCGCCGTCGCACGGCTCATCGAAATGCGCAGCACGCTCCCGTCCGCGAGCCTTTCCGCGCAGTACATCGTCTTTTGCAGCAGCGTCGAGGAATAGCGCGTACTCTCGCCCTCGCCGTATTCCAGCGCTTGCTTGACCTCCACGCGGTCGGCGTGATTTTCAAGGCTTTCGGCGTCGGTCACGGTGTCGTAGAGCACCGTACCGTCGTTTTCGATCCACGTCAGGCGGTAGCGCTCGGAGGAGAGCTGAGAGAGATACTCCGTCCCGTTTTTCTCCACGGCGACGGCGGCAAGCTCCAGCTCGTCACGCAGCTGCTTTTTTTCGACGCTCCCGAAGTATTCGTACAGGCAGCCCATGATGACGAGCAGGCTCGCCAGCAGCACCGTGCCCGCCACAAGCAGGATGGAGTGAAATATCTTTTTTGTCATGTCTTGCCCTCCATCCGGTAGCCCACGCCGCGCACGGTCTCGATCTTCTCGCCGTACGCGCCGAGCTTCTGCCGCAGCGTGCGGATGTGCATGTCCACCGTGCGCGTCTCGCCGCAGTAGTCCGTGCCCCACACGTCCGCCATGAGCTGGTCGCGCGAAAATGCCGTGCCGGGATGCGAGAGGAACAGGCGCAGCAGTTCGAATTCCTTGTATGTCAGCGCGACGTTCTCTCCATCCGCCGTGACGGTGTGGCTCTCTTCGTCGAGCACCAGACCGCCGCAGCGCAGCTGGGCTGCCGTCTTCGTGCCACAGCGGCGCAGCACCGCTTTGACACAGGAGACGAGCTCCATCACGCCGAATGGCTTTGTTAGATAATAGTCCGCGCCGAGGTCGAGACCGCGGATCTTGTCGTATTCCGCGCCCTTGGCCGTCGCCATGACGACAGGGATAGCGGAAAGCGCCGCGTCCGCGCGCATGCGGCGCAGCAGCTCCATCCCGTCGATGCCGGGGAGCATCACATCGAGCACGACAAGCTCGGGTCTTCCCGTGCGCAGCGCCTCCCAGAACGAAGTACCGTCCTCAAAGCCTTTGGCCTCGAAACCGGTCGATTGCAGGGCATATACCTCGATATCGCGGATACTGGCATCGTCTTCCACGCACCAGATCATACTTTACCCCTCCTTATGCTCTCCTGTCACAGAGAAAATGACCCATTCGGCAATGTTCGTCGCATGGTCGCCGATGCGCTCAAAATACTTGGCGATCATCAGCAGGTCGAGTGCGAATTCACCATCATCAGGGTCCTGCGCGATGCGCTTGATGAGGTCCTTCTTCACGCGCGCGAAATAGTCGTCCACGGTGTCGTCCTCGGCGATGACCTGGTCGGCAAGTGCTGTGTCGTGCTTGACGTAGGCATCCACGCTCTCGGTCACCATCTTGATGGTCGAGCGCGCCATCTCACGCAGAAGCTGGCTATTCTCCGCGCCGCGGCCGCCGAGGAACGTGATGATCTCGGCAATATCCTCGGCCTGGTCGCCGATGCGCTCCATGTCCGTGATCATCTTGAGCGCCGCCGAGATCTGGCGCAGGTCCTTTGCCACGGGCTGCTGCTGCAAAAGAAGCTTTAGGCACAGCGACTCGATCTCGCGCTCCTTGCGGTCGATCTCCTGATCGAGCGGTGCGACGCGCGCGGCCAGCTCCGCGTTGCCCTCCGTCAACGCCTGTGCCGAAAGGGCGATGACCTCCTCGCACAGCGCGCCCATCTCAATGAGCTCGCGGTTCAAAAGCGCAAGCTGTTCATCAAACCGGCTTCTCATTTAACCGAACCTCCCCGTGATGTAATCTTCTGTCCGCTTGTCCTGCGGCTGGGAGAAGAGCTTCTCCGTCTCGCCGTACTCTACGAGCTCGCCGAGCAGGAAGAACGCCGTGTGGTCGGAAATACGCACCGCCTGCTGCATGTTGTGCGTGACGATGACGATGGTGTACTTCTCCTTGAGCTCCATCGCGAGCTCTTCGATCTTCGACGTCGAAATGGGGTCGAGCGCACTTGTCGGCTCGTCCATCAGCAACACCTCGGGCTCGACCGCGAGCGCGCGGGCGATGCAAAGGCGCTGCTGCTGGCCGCCGGAGAGGCCGAGCGCGTTTTTCTTCAGGCGGTCCTTGACCTCGTCCCAAATCGCCGCGCCGCGCAGGGATTTTTCAACGATCTCATCGAGCTTTGCCCTGTTCTTCACGCCGTGCGTGCGCGGACCGTAGGCAATGTTGTCGTAAATGCTCATCGGGAAGGGGTTCGGCTTCTGGAACACCATACCCACCTGACGCCTAAGCTCGCTCACATCGACGGACGAGTCAAAAATGTCCTCGCCCTTATAGAGGACGCTGCCCGTGATCTTCACATCGGGGATCAAATCGTTCATGCGGTCGAGCGTCTTTAAAAACGTCGACTTGCCGCAGCCACTCGGGCCGATGAGCGCCGTAATGCTTTTTTCGGGAATTTCAATGTTGATGTCCTTGAGCGCCTGATGGCTCCCGTACCACAGACACAGGTTCTCAACGGAAAGGATGTTGTTCATAGCCCTCTCCCCTCTTTCAATTTGTCTTCAAAGGCGAGGCCGTACCAGTGGCTCTCGCCGCGTTTTGCCGTTTTCTGCACGCAGTCGTCACAGAATTCCGCCGCGTCTTTCAGGGCTTGCGGCATGCCTTTACCGTTCATCAGCTCGCCGCACAGGGCGGAGACGAACACATCACCCGTGCCATGCAGCGTCTGCGGAAGGCAGGGCTTGAAAATTTCCATATACTGCCCGTTCAGCCGCGCGCAGTAGCCGATCTCCTCCCCGCGGTGGACGCCGGTGATGATGACATTTTCCACCGTGAGCGCTTTAAGAAGCGTTTCTATCGGTGCGTCCATCCCGCAGCCCGCGAGAAGCGCCGCCTCCGTGCGGTTGGGCGTGATGAGCTGTGCGCTCTCGCACAGCGCGCGCATCGCCTGCACGTACTCTTCGGTAAAGCAGCCGTACAGCGCGCCGTTGTCGCCGAGCACGGGGTCGACCACAACGATGGTATCCTCCCCCGCAAAGTCGCGGAGGAAATCTTTTGCAAAATGCATCTGCTCCACCGAGCCGAAAAAGCCCGTACAGATGCCGTCGAATTTGATTTGAAGCTGTCTCCAGTGCGCGGCAAAGGCCTTCATCTCGTCCGTCATATCGCGCATGACGTAGCTGCCGAAGCCGTCCGCCGTGTGCGTCGATAAAAAGGCCGTCGGCAGCGGTACCGTCTCCACCCCGTAGGAAGAGAGGATGGGCATGGCCACGCTCAGCGAACACTTGCCGAAGCAGGAAAGGTCATTTAAGAGCGCCATGCGCTTCATGCCGCTTCCGTTGACAGGTCGTATCATTGCTGTTTCCTCCTGAAGTATCGGCCGACCAGATCGGCGATGAGGTTAATGAGCATCGTCAGCAGCATCAAAATGGCCGCGATGGCGAACACCACCCCCGTATCGCTCGACTCCTTGGCGTAGAAGTACAGCGCCACCGTCAGCGTCGCGCCCGCGTTGTGCATGCCCTCAAAGAAGTTGTAGAGCATGTGCGCCGAGCCCGCCGTGAATAAGAGCGCCGCCGACTCGCCGAGGATGCGTCCGATCGACAGGATACAGCCCGTCACGATACCGTCCACGCAGCTTGGCAGCACCACCGTGCGGATGGTGCGCCATTTGCCCGCGCCCAGGCCGAACGCGCCCTCGCGGTAGCTCTGCGGTACGGTCTTGAGGCTCTCCTGTGTCGTGCGCATGATGGTCGGCAGGTTCATGATCGTCAGCGTCAGCGCACCCGCAAGAAGCGACGTGCCGTTTTTGCAGAAGATCAGCATGCCGACAAGGCCGTAGATGATCGACGGGATACCGGAGAGCGTTTCGGACGCGTATTCGATGATGGAGACGAGTTTTTTGTTCGCGGCGTATTCATTTAAGTAGATGGCCGCGCCCACGCCGAGCGGCAGCACGATTAAAAGCGTCGCGATGACGATGTAGAGCGTGCTCAGGATGTCCGGCAGGATGCCGACGCGGTTGGCAAGATAGCTCGGCGCGGTGGAGAGCATCTCCCAGGTGATGTTCGGAATGCCGTTGCCCAATATATAACCAATCATACCGACTACGAGCGCGCAAGTCAATACTGCGGCGACGCCCATCAGGAGCTTCATCGCCGTGATATAGGCCTTGCGGCGGGCCGAGGACTGCATTTTCAGCATCAGTTACCCTCCTTGTCGCGCTTTAAGAAGAAGTTGAGCGCCGCATTGATGAGCAGGATGAAAAGATACAGCACGAGTGCGATGGAAAAGAGCGCCTGACGCTGCAAGCCGCTCGAATACGACATTTCGCTTGCAACGGCCGTTGTGAGAAAGCGGACGCTCTCAAAAATCGACGATGGCATATTCGACACGTTGCCCGAGACCATCATCACCGCCATCGCTTCGCCGATGGCGCGGCCCACGCCGAGCACGACCGCCGCGGCGATGCCGCTTTTTGCCGCCGGAACGGAGACGCGGAAATAGGTCTCGACCTCAGTCGCACCGAGGGCAAGCGAGGCGTCCTCATATTCATGCGGAACGGCCTCGAGCGCTGTGACGCTCACCTTGATGATCGACGGCAGGATCATGACGGCCAGCACGATGATGGCCGCAAACAGGCTTGCGCCGTCCGGCAGGTGGAACGTCTTGCGGATGGCAGGCACGAGCACCAGCATACCGACAAGGCCGTACACGACCGACGGGATCCCCGCGAGCAGGCTGACGGCGGCCTCCAGCACGGTGCGGACCTTCTTGGGCGCGACCTTGGAGAGGTACACCGCCGTCAAAAAACCGATGGGCACGCCGAGGACGATCGCGCCTGCCGTGCCGTAAACACTCGTTAAAATAAAGGGCAGAATGCCGTACTTCGGCTCCGCCGACGTCGACGACCACACCTTGCCCGTGAGAAACGGCACAAGGCCGATCTTCTGAATGGCCGGGATGCCGGAGATGATGAGATACACCGTGATCAGCAGCACGCATCCGACCGTAATGAGGCCGAGAAGCAGAAAAATACCGTGGACGACGGCTTCAAACATTTTTTTCCTCTGCGCCATAATTGTTTCCTCTTTTTGCTGTCAGCGGGAGACGGCTCACGCCGCCTCCCGTGATGGTTCCTGTGTTCTGTTAGTTGGCTGCGACCGCACCGGCAGCGGCGATGATGCTTGCCGCGTCAGCGGACAGCGCGTAGTCGAAGAAGGCCTGTGCCGCGGGGGAAAGCTCGGTGCCCTCCTTCGTGACGAGCACGAACGGACGCTGGACCACATAGCTGCCGTCCTTGACGGTCGCCTCCGTGGCTTCCACACCGCCGACTGTCAGCGCCTTGACGCTGTCGCCGACCGCGGAGAGGGAGGCTTAGCCGATGGCGTCGGGGTTCTGGGACACGGTGTTGATGACGTCGCCCGTGGAGGTGAGCTCCTGACGGTACTGGCAGGCGTCCTTGGTGTCGGTGATGGACTCGAAGCCGTCACGCGTGCCGGAGCCGGCCTCACGGCCGATGAGCACGATCTCGGCGTCGTTGCCGCCGACGTCCTTCCAGTTGGTGATCTCGCCGGTGTAGATCTTGGCGATGGTGTCAATGTCGAGATCGGAGACAGGGTTCTCGGGGTTCACGACAATGGCGATGCCGTCGAGCGCGACGACGGTCTCAACAAGGCCGGAGGCCTTTTCGTCATCCTTGAGCGCGCGGCTCGAAAGGCCAATGTCGCAGCGGCCTTCGCTAACGGCCTGAATGCCGGAGCCCGAGCCGGTGGGGTTATAGGTGAACTTCACGTCCTTGTTCATGGCCATGAAGGATTCGCCAAGAGAGTTGATGACCTTTTCCATCGAGGTGGAGCCGTCGGTCGAGACGGTGCCGGAGAGGGTCGTTTCGGTGTTGCTGCCGTCAGTGTTGGCGTCGGCGCTGTTGTCGTTCTTGCTGCCGCAGGCGGTCAGCAGGCTCAGCGCCATGACAGCGGTCAGCGCAAGAGTGAGAAACTTTTTCATTTGAAATACTTCCTTTCAATTTTTCCAAGATGTTGTTCCTTGCTACATTTGCCATCATAAAGGCAGGTTGTAAAATCAGAAAGTCGCCTTTTGTAAAATCGCGGTAAAAGAGAAAAAGGACGTTTTCCGACGGAAAACGTCCTTTTTGAAGGTCAAATATCGTGTTATTCGGTGCGCAGCGCTTCGACAGGGTCCTTGCGCGCGGCGATGCCGGAGGGGATGAGGCCCGCGATAAACGTGAGCGCCATGCTGATGACCACGAGCGCCACGCCGCCCGCCACCGGCAAGATGGCGTTCAGGCTCTCGATACCCGTCAAGTGGTGCACGACGAGGTTGATGGGGATGATCAGCAATAGCGTGATGCCGATGCCGATGGCACCGGAGCAGAAGCCCTCGATGAGCGTCTCCGCGTTGAACACGCGCGAGATGTCGCGCTTGCTCGCGCCGATGGCGCGCAGAATGCCGATCTCCTTCGTGCGCTCGAGGACCGAGATATACGTGATAATGCCGATCATGATGCTCGACACGACGAGCGAGATCGCGACGAATGCGATAAGCACATAGCTGATGGCATTGATGATCGTCGTGACCGAGCTCATCAGAAGCGCCACATAGTCGGTGTAATCGATCTGGTCGTCCTCGGAAACGCTGCTGTTGTACTGCTCAATCGCATCGGCGATGGCGTCCTTGTCGGCAAAGGTCGAGGCGTAGATGTTGATGGTCTTGGGGCTCGTGAGGTTCACATCGCCAAGCAGCTTCAAATTGTCCTCATACGTGCCGGTCGAGACCGTCGCAGGCATGTAGTTATCATAAAGCCAGTTGTACTGCTCGCTTGTCAGCGGCGTGACGGCGGGTGACTTTTCGAGCGTCAGGTCGAGCGCCATGGCGAGCTGATCGCTCGTCATGTTGGAAAGTCTCGCCTGCACGCCTGCGGCGTACTGCTCCGTCACCTGCTCGCGGATAGACTGCTCCACGTAGCCGAAAAGCGTCTCGTCGTCCATCTGCGCGATGTAGGACTTGACGGTCGCCTCATCCACGCTCATCTGCTGGGCGTAGGTCGAAATGACCATCTGCTCGATGCTCGCGCGGTCGAGCGAGCCCATCTGCTGGTCCACGATGGCGGAGAGATACTCTTCGCTCGGCACGCTCATCATCGCGGTGTAGGCTGCGGCGCGCTCGGTGACGGAAAGCGTTTCGAGATAGTCCGTCACGTCCGCTTCCTTCTGCTCGTCGCTCACGGAGTAGTCGTCCGTCAGGAACGGCAGGCCGAGGATGACGTCGGTCGCGGGGTCGGCCTTCTGCTTGCGTAAAATCTCGGTCTGCCCCGCCTTTTCGACGAGATAGTCCGTCAGCGCAGACGTATAGCCGATCGCGCCGGAGAGCATCGAGGATACCGCGTTTTCGTTCGGGCGCAGGATGCCGACGATCTTCACGCGCGTGCCGACGTCGTCGGAGTTATAGAGGAAGTCGAGCCCCGTATCCGTCGTGCTGACGTCGGTATATGTGCCGCTCGCGGAGTCGTACTGGTAGCGCTCGGCGGGCAGGACGATCTTGAAGCTCATATTGCAGAGGTCTTCATAGCTCCAGCTCTGGATGTCCTTGCTGTCGAATTCCGAGCCGTCGAGCATGTGCTGCATCGATTCCACGACCTCATCCTGCGCACTCAGACCGAGCGAATAGATGACAAGGTCGGAAATTTCGTTGTCCTTGTTGACGATGAGCATGACCTCGTCATAATTCTGCGGCCAGGAGCCGTAAATGAGGTCATACTGCTCGTGCAGAAGGTCTCCCACGAGCTCGCCGCTCTCACTATCCTGCGGCGGGAGCATCTGCTCCCAGGTCTCCATCGCGGAGTAGGCCGAGCCGAAGCGCTCGAAATAGCTGCTGTAATCGCCGCCGTAGAGCTCGCTCATGCAGGTCTGCAAAAGCTCCGTCACGTCGGACTTGAAGACCTTGCCGTCGGTGTCTTTGGCATAGATGCTCATGCCGAGATCGTAGTCATAGGAAATGGAGCTGATGTGGCTTGAAAGCTCGTTGTCGCCCTCGAGGTAGGTCTTGAAATCCTTCAAGTTGTTCGTCTGCGTCTCCGCCGAGGCAAACGAGCTCATCATGTCGTACATAATGTTGTTGGAGTACACGGCGTCGAGGTCATGCTGCTCCCCGTCGCCCTCGTCCTGCGCATGGACGCCCATCATCGAACTGACCATGCTGGACATGTCCATGCTCTCAGCCTCGATGGTCAAGGGATAGCTCGATAGCGTATCCTCCTGCACACGGTCGATATAGGTCTGGATGCCATTGCTCAGCGACAGAATGAGCGCGATGCCGATAATACCGATGCTGCCGGCAAAGGCCGTTAAAAACGTCCGTCCCTTTTTCGTCATCAGGTTGTTGAGCGACAGCGACAGCGCCGTCCCGAAGCTCATCGAGGTCTTTTTGCTCTTGCCCGCGGCGGGCTTTTCTTCCACAGCCTCCTCATACGGCGCGCTGTCGTCCACGATCTCGCCGTCCTTTAAGCGCACAATGCGGCTCGCGTAGGTCTCGGCGAGCTCAGGGTTGTGCGTAACCATGATGATGAGGCGGTCCTTGGAGATGTTCTTCAAGATCTCCATCACCTGCACGCTCGTCTCGCTGTCGAGCGCGCCGGTCGGCTCGTCGGCGAGCAGAATGTCCGGATCGTTGACGAGCGCTCGCGCGATGGCGACGCGCTGCATCTGGCCGCCAGACATCTGGTTCGGCTTTTTGTCGAGCTGGTCGCCAAGGCCAACGCTCTCAAGCGCCCTGACCGCGCGCTCGCGGCGCTCGCTCTTGCTCACACCCGAGAGCGTGAGCGCCAGCTCCACGTTGCTTAGCACACTTTGGTGCGGAATGAGGTTATAGCTCTGGAAGACAAAGCCGATGGAGTGGTTGCGGTAGCTGTCCCAGTCGGCGTCGGAAAAGTCCTTCGTCGACTTGCCGTTGATGATGAGATCGCCGCTCGTATAGTGGTCGAGACCGCCGATGATGTTGAGCATCGTCGTCTTGCCGCAGCCCGAATGGCCGAGGATGGCGACAAACTCGCTCTCGCGGAACTGTAGGCTCACGCCGCGCAGCGCGTGGACGGTGGTGTCGCCCGCCTGGTAATCCTTGACGATTCGTTGCAGCTTCAGCATAGTCTGCCTTCTTTCTGAGGAAATGAATGAATAAGAATTCCAGAGTAGGATATCATTTTGACCTTTTACCGTCAACCGGCGCGGTCGAGAATTCACCGAAAGTTCATCTTTGTTTACTATTCGGCAAAAAGAGCGCCGCGGCGATGCCGCAGCGCACTCCGATTTCCTTTTAAGCGAACGATGTACTCATCTGCCGCTCGATCTCATAGCGCAGCACTTCTGCGCCCGAGGCGTCGTATCCGACAAAATACACCCGATCCCATCCATAGTCGCCATAGTTGGCCTCTGTCGCCACTCCGCCAGTGAGGAAATACCGATAATCGCCGTCTTCAATCAACTCAGCGGCGAATGCTTCACGTTTCCCAAAGGTGTAGTCCCCGTTTTCATCCTGTGAAACCGCGCGGTATCGCTCGATCACGGCGCTATCGACTGCGGCATCGTCGACGCGTCCCCAGTAAAAGATATCCCTTACGACGCCGTTGCGCGCCATATCCCACCAGCCCGCGTGAATGCTCTCACCGTCTGAGCAGTCAAGCGGCACACCGAAATCGTCCTGCCAGCCAAGCAAGGTGTAGAAATGGCTCGCGCCGCAATAGGTCACATTCTCGCTGGCCATCAGCGTGACGCGCAGCGTCTTATAGATGTTCTCGGCGGGAAGGGATGTGATCTCGTGCGTCTTTTCATACACGCCGTAGCGCTGTTCGCCATCGCGCAGAGCCATGGCGCGCGTCAGGTGTCCGCCGCTGAGCATATTGCAGATGAGCAGCGCGCAGAACATGATGACAACGCTCTTGACCGCGCGGCGCGCTCTCGTCGGCCGCTTTTCGATCTTCTGCTTTTTCATGGCTGCGTTCCCCCTTCCGGAAGCTCGATCCTCGTCTCGATGCACTCGCCGAAGCGGTCGTAGACGAACGTCACGTAAGTATCACCCTCTTCAAGCGGCACGGTATGCTGGCCATAGTGTACATATAAACTGCCGCTGCTGCCCCAACAACTGGAATACCGGACACCATCCCTATCGTACACCGTCTTGCCGCGCTCGTTTTGCAGTGACATCGTCTCGAACAGGCGCTCATAGACTCTTCTTCCCGGGATGCGGTCATAGCTGCTCACCCAAAGCACCGCCTGCCGCTCTCCCTCGCGCACACCGTATTCGATGCGGTTCAGCTGCACGATATCGTCCCCGATAGGGATGCGCTCGTGCAGGTCTGCCGCGCCGTCAAGCTCTTCCCATGAAATACTGTTCACCGCCGGACTAACGCGCTCGCGGATGCTCTCGTACACGCCGCCGAGCATCGGCAGCATAAAAAAGCCCTGCACGCAGGCGACGATCGTGACGAAAATCGCGGCGCGCTGCACGATGACGAGCCAGAAGTGGCGGTACTGTTCGCGCAGGGCTTTGCCCGTCTCCTCCGGGTCGCCCATCAGCTCCACGGCGCGCGCAGCGGCGTCCTCTTCCGTATAGCCGTGCTCGACCAGCGCTTCGGCGTGGTCTTCGATGTGACCGGCGAGCTCATTTCTCAGATCGTTTGCTTCATCGCTCGTCAGCCGGCCGACCTGTGCGAGCACGCGATCGCAATACTCGTTTCTGTTCATAGCCTCACCCTTTTTTAAGCAAAGTGCAGCACGGCGTTCACCGCGCCGCTGTACTCCTGCCAGGCTTTCTCCTCTTCTGTGAGCGCGGCCCGGCCGGCACGCGTCAGGTGATAATACTTGCGCATCCGACCGGTGGGCGCCGCCTTTTCATAGGCTTCCACATACCCCTCGCGCTCCATCCCGTGCAGCACGGGGTAGAGCGTGCCCTCTTTCATCTCGAAGACATTGCTCGAGCGGCGCGCCAGCTCTAAAATGATCTGGTAGCCGTACATGTCCTCGGTCGAGAGGAGCTTGAGCAGTAGAAGCTGCGTGTGGTCAATGCTCTTTTTCTTCATGTTGCACCTCCGATGATACATAGAGTATCTATGCTTGTAGTATACATAGAGTTACGAGGTATGTCAAGCCAAAAATATTTGTAAATTTTTGTTCATTTTCTTAACAGACCCTAAACTTTACTTCTTGTCCTTTTGCGGCATACAATTATAATAACAATCTGAAAATCCGGCGGGACTCTTTTACCGCC